>Ga0209551_1000423_pt1 | contig 15835 bp, 12 predicted proteins | sample LauGreSuBDMM15SD_2_FD_187568 | JGI IMG/M metagenome (GOLD analysis project Ga0209551, IMG submission 187568) | Freshwater lake microbial communities from Lake Michigan, USA - Su13.BD.MM15.SD (SPAdes) (version 3) | ecosystem: Environmental > Aquatic > Freshwater > Lake | place: Lake Michigan, USA... | reverse complement strand
CCATCGGCGCGATCCAGGAATATGGAGTAATTACTCCAACCGGTAGCGCGAAGAGCATCGAGCATCTCGGGCCAGACTTCGGCATGTCTGCGCACGTACTCATCCATCATCTCTTTACGTACTTTCAGACGAAATGCGACTCTTTCCATGGGATTCTCCTTGAACCGTTTTAAGCAGTTAGCTAAGGCTATTGAATGAGTTTAAATGCGTCAATCGAGCGCAAAAAGTGAATCTGTTCAAAATGCAAAGTAGCCAGACTCCCTCTAAATCCTGTATCGTTTCAAGTGTTCAATAGATTTTGTTCAATTCTGAGGAGATATTTGTGGCAAGTATCAGAGATGTGGCCAAGGCGGCCGGCGTCTCTTTGGGCACCGTCTCTAATGCAATTAATCGTCCAGAGGTTTTAGCCCCACTCACTCTTCGCAAAGTGCAAAAAGTTATTGAAGATATGGGCTTTGTTCCTAATGCTTCCGCCCGAAATCTGCGCGCTGGACGAAATCGTGTAATCGGATTAATTGTTCCCGATATTTCAAACCCATTCTTTACTGCGCTAGCTATGGGTGTAAATGATGCTGCTTTTGCGGCTAAGTATGTTGTGATTTTATGTAATACAGATGAGAGCACAGATAAAGAGAGCCAGTATCTAGAAGTACTCAGCGGCCAGAATGTAGAAGGAATTTTGATTACACCAGCTAGAGAGACTATTCGGGCTCTGGCAAAAGTTGCCGAAAAGGGAATCCGCTTGGCTCTGGTCGATCGTCCCGCACTTGGTCTGCAAGCATGTAGCGTGGCAGTTAACGATTCATATGGTGGTTCGCTGGCGCTGACTCACTTACATGAGCTAGGCCACCGCAAAATTTTATTGCTCACCGGAAGTGAAGATATTCCACAAGTTGCAGACCGCAACGCTGGAATTAGAGAATCTATGAAAGAAATCTCCGCTAACCAACTCCCTCAGATTATGGAACTTCGCCTGGATTCTATGAGTGCTTCAAATGCATACGATGCGATGATGAAGAAGATTGAATCCGGTGTTGATTTCACAGGAATTATTTGTGGTAATGACTTAATTGCACTTGGGGCAATTCGCGCGCTGCGCGAGAAAAATATTGCGGTCCCAGAAGATGTCTCGGTTATCGGGTATGACGACATAGATTTTGCGGGTAGCGCCAGCGTTCCCCTTACTTCTATCTCGCAGCCTGCCTATGAACTTGGCTTTGCAGCGGCTGAATTGATTGTTTCAGAGTGCGAAAACCCCGAGCGCCATGTTCATCAACGGATCGAATTTCAACCACGTTTAGTAGTTCGCTCTTCCACTGCACCTACTAAATCCCACCGTGCAAATTTAAGAATTTCCTAGCTGAATAAGAAACTGGGCATCAATGTCAAGATATAAGGTTGCAATCGTCGGCGCGGGCCCCGCAGGCTATTTTGCAGCCCAAGCTCTCCAAAACCTGCAGAGCGAGGAACTTCAATTTTCGATTGACATGATTGAACGGTTACCAACGCCATGGGGTTTGGTCCGTAGTGGTGTGGCGCCGGATCATCCGAAGATTAAGACCGTATCTAAAGTATTTGAAAAAATTGCCGCTGAACCAGGCTTTAGATTATTTGCCAATGTTGAACTCGGCTCAGATCTAACTATGGAACAGTTAAAAGAGAGGTATGACGCTGTCGTAATCGCTACCGGATCTGCAATCGGCAAGAAGCTTGGCATTCCCGGAGAAGATTTACCGGGCTCGATGTCTGCGGCCACTTTCGTGCCTTGGTATAACTCCCACCCAGATTTCAAAGATCACAATATAGATTTAAGTTGCCAGACAGCTGTTGTTATCGGCGCCGGCAATGTTGCAATGGATGTTGCGCGCATCTTGGCACTTGAGCCCAGTGAACTAGACCCAACCGACGCAGCAGATCATGCAATCGATACATTTAAGGAAAGTGCGGTGCGCACAGTTATTATCAGCGCACGGCGCGGAGCTGAGAATGCCGCATTTACCTCACCTGAACTTCGTGAACTACCAAAACTTGAGCACACCAATGTCATCATGAATAAGTCAGATATTGCTGACGCTATATCGCGCGCAGGTGATGAACCGGCAAAAGATGTGAAGAGCAACCTTGATGCCATGTTATTGATTGCCGAACAGGAAGCCACAAACCACGAGCGCACAATGAAGTTTCAATTCTTGGCTACACCTATTGAAATTAAAGGCAGTGGCCGCGTGGAAGAAGTTGTATTTCAGAAGACCGGCAGTGATGAGATATTTAGCATCAAGTGTGGCCTAGTAATTACCGCCATTGGCTATGAAGCGACAGTGCTAGAAGGCGTGCCCTATGAAAAGGGCAAGGTAGTAAATACTGATGGGCGCGTTCAAGAAAATTTCTATGTAGTGGGATGGGCAAAGCGTGGCCCATCAGGTGTTATTGGCACGAATAAATCTGATGCTGCCGATGTGATGAAATTACTTGCCGAAGAGTTAACTACTCCGAAGAACGCGGGTGATATCACTGATGTAATTACACATAACAAAGTTGTCACCCAAGCTCATTGGCAGGCAATCAATGAGGCTGAAGTTGCGGCTGGGGAGCCGCTAGGTAAGCCGCGGCGCAAGGCCGTTGATCGCGAGGAACTCTTAAGACTCGGTAGGCTCTAGTACGTGCGATTTATCAACCAGCCAATCTATGACCTGACATATGACGATGTCTTTATGGTGCCAAGTCATTCAGAACTCACTAGCCGGTTAGAGGTAGATCTCTCATCTCACGATGGAAGTGGAACAACAATTCCGCTTGTTGTTGCAAATATGACAGCAATTGCAGGTCGCCGAATGGCAGAGACCGTGGCAAGGCGTGGTGGCCTTGTAGTTATTCCACAAGATATTCCAATTCCTGTTGTTGCAGAAGTTATTGCATCGGTTAAAGCTCGCCACACATTCTTTGAAACTCCCATCACACTGACTTTGAAAGAGACTGTGGCAGATGCGGCCTCACTTATTCATAAGCGGTCACATGGGGCGATCATCATCGTTGATGGCACAAAGCCGGTTGGAATAGTGACCGAAGAAGATTTAGCTGGCGTCGATCGCTTTACTCAGCTGAGCCAGGTCATGACGCAAGAGCTCACAACCATGCCCGATACCTTAAATCCGCGCCAGGCATTTGATTTCTTACATGAACGTCTACGCACTGTGGCCCCTGTGGTAAGCGCAAACGGTGACCTCATTGGAATTATCACCAAGGTGGGCGCGCTACGCGCAACCCTTTATACACCGGCTATCGATAAGAACAATAAATTACGCATCGCAGCCGCCCTTGGAATCAATGGCGATGTGGCCGATAAAGCGGCGAAGCTTGTTGCTGCAGGAGCAGATGTACTTGTCGTTGATACCGCCCATGGCCACCAAAAGAAGATGATTGAAGCGCTGCAGAGTATTAAGAAACTCAATCTAGGTGTGTCAATAGTTGCGGGCAACGTTGTTACCGCAGACGGTGTTCGAGATTTAATCGCAGCAGGTGCTGACATTATTAAGGTGGGTGTCGGACCCGGTGCGATGTGCACAACACGTATGCAGACCGGTGTTGGCCGTCCACAATTTTCAGCAGTTCTTGAATGTGCCACAGCGGCAAAGAAGTTAGGAAAACATGTGTGGGCAGATGGCGGAGTGCGTCATCCTCGCGATGTTGCACTTGCACTAGCCGCAGGAGCATCACAAGTGATGATTGGTTCTTGGTTTGCAGGGACACATGAATCACCTGGAGATTTAATGCGCGATAGTTCTGGGCGTGCCTATAAAGAATCTTTCGGAATGGCATCTAAGCGCGCTGTTAGCGCACGCACTTCACAAGAAGATGCATTTGATCGTGCACGCAAGTCACTCTTTGAAGAAGGAATCTCATCCTCACGAATGTTTCTTGATCCAATTCGTCCAGGGGTTGAAGATCTCATCGATGAAATCATTTCTGGACTTCGCTCCTCTTGCACATATGCGGGAGCTAAGAACCTCGAAGAGTTTGCAGAGCGAGCAGTTGTGGGAATTCAGTCGGCATCAGGTTATGCAGAGGGGCGCCCACTGAATCAAAGTTGGCGTGGTTAAGCATTAATTTCTGCTCGTTTTACGCGTTTTTCAGTAGCATGAAAAGCCTGTAGTATGCGCATTCGTAATAAACAATTCAATAGGCGTGCGTAGCTCAACGGATAGAGCATCTGACTACGGATCAGAAGGTTAGGGGTTCGAATCCCTTCGCGCGCACAAGTTAAGCCTCGAGTGCCTTTCACACTCGGGGCTTTTCTTCTTTACGCTCTTATTGCCTTCGCAAACTCTCGGAAATCTTCAACGAGTAAATCAATTTCAGCCTGGCCATGTGCCAGCGAAATCAACCATTGCTCATCAAGTCCTGGCGGAGTAATGATTCCGCGGTTGAGGGCGAATAACCAATGTGCCTCGGCGATTCCGAAATCCGTTGCTTTGTAGTCACGATAGTTGCGAACTGGTGTTGTTGACCAAGTTACGCAGCCCTTAACGCCAAAACCAACGGTGTGTGCTGGAAGTTGGTACTCATCAATAATCTGACCGATGCGTGTAAGTGCCTGCAAGTTCAACTCTTCAGCTGCTGCAAGTGCTTCATCAGTACAAATGCGATCAATGGCGCGAACACCTGCCATTGCAAGAGGGTTACCGTTGAAAGTTCCAAAGTGTGCCATTTGGCCGTTGCTCACAAAGTCCATGTATTTCTTCTTGCCACCGAAGGCAGCAAGTGGAAGCCCACCACCGATAGATTTTGCAAGAGTGATGAGATCTGGCTTTACACCGAGTCGAGCAGATGCACCGTGTGCACCAGCTGTAAGCCCAGTCTTTACTTCATCAAAGATAAGCAGAACGTGGTATTGGTCGCAGAGTTCACGAACACGTTCGAGATAGCCGGCATCAGGAAGAACGATGGCAATGTTTTCTAGAACAGGCTCCACGATGAAGCAGGCAATTTTACTTGCGTTGCTTGCAAACATACGCTCGAGTGCTTCAATGTTATTAAATGGAACGACATAGATATCTCCGGGAACGAGATTTGAGTCAATATAAGGAGTTGGCTCTTCTGAATCTCCAGCTTCTGCAACCGGTGGCTTGGAAGAGACCACAAATGGGTCATAGCTACCGTGGTAGCCACCCTCAACTTTTAGGATGCCCATCCTCTTGGTTACAGAGCGTGCTACACGCACCGCATACATGGTTGATTCTGTTCCTGAGTTAGTAAATCGAACTTGGTCGATTCCAAAACGGGTACAGATTCGTTCTGCGGCATCAGTTGATGTAGGAGAAGGAGTAACGAAGAGCATGCCCTGCTTGAGGGAGCTCTCAACTTCTTCAATAACAATTGGGTTGAGGTGGCCGGCGAGCATTGCGCCAAAGCCCATAGAGAGGTCGAGTAATTGGCGACCGTCGACATCGGTCATATAAGCGCCCTTGGCGGAGACAATAGAGATTGGGTAGGGATCCCAGTGCTGGAAGCTTGAAGTGACACCCAGTGGCAACGAGTTAAATGCTCGCTTGCTCTCAGTCTCAGATGCTTTGGTGCCTTGTGTGAATAATTCCCATTCAGCCTTAAGTACAGAAGCTACTTTTTCTGGCGAAACTGGAGTTGATGTGGACGGTACGTATCTGTGTGTTGCTGCATGTTGCGATTGAATCGCTGCTTGTGTAGTCATTGTAAAGCTGTACGGCAAAAGTTTCTGATTTAGAAACCGTTTGAGAAGTACTCTCCCTTGAGTTTTGCGAATGAACGCAAGACTATTATCTATGATGCGCTAAAAACTTGCAACAAATAGGTATTTCAGCGAGTTTTACGCACGAATAATCTGGATTGCATTCAATACGATAATCGCTACAGCTACGATAATTCCAAGATACTTTGCGGGCAAACGACCAACAAGTCGCGCGGCAAAAGGAGCTGCGATAGCTCCACCAAGTGCTAATCCACCAACTGTGGACCAATTAATATCAATACGTCCAATTTGCGACAAGAATCCGGCAGAAGCTGAGAGCGCAACAACAAATTCGGCGGCACTTACAGTTCCAATAACTTTACGGGGTTCAGTTGCAGTTGTTGCCATGAGAGTTGGCGTAACGATTGGTCCCCAACCTCCACCACCTGATGCATCGACGAATCCACCGGTGAAACCAAGGTAGGTAAGAAAACGTGGGTTTTTCATCTCCAACGTATTTATCTGAGACTCTGCCTTGAAGACATTCCGGTAAAGAAGTAAGAAGCCTAAGAAAAGTAATAGCGTAGAGATGAATATCTTGGAACTAGAGAGATCAATAAAGGATAGGAATGTGGCTCCTAAGAAAGCTCCAATACCTCCCGGAATAGCCAGTCTCAAAAGAATTTTCTTATCTATATTCTCAGCGTGCCAATGTGAGGCACCGGATGCGAGAGTTGTTCCAATTTCAGCGATATGAACGGCTGTCGAGGCAACAACGGCAGATGCTCCTAGAGTCACCAAGAGGGTCGAGCTTGTGAGTCCAAAACCCATTCCTAGAGTGCCATCAATTAACTGCGCTACTGACCCTACGAGGGCAAAGAGGATCCAGTTCATAGGAGAATCTTAATTATTTTCTCCACATTATCTGCCACCGACGCAGTGCCATCAAGATGCAAGTCTGGAGCACTTGGTTTTTCATAGTCTTGTCCAACACCGGTGAAATTCGGAATCTCTCCTGCAGCAGATTTCTTATAAAGACCCTTCGGATCTCGTAAACGACAAGTTTCCACTGGTGTATCAACGAAAACTTCTAGGAACTCAGCATCGTCAAAAATACTCTTTGCGCGTTGGCGGTCTACTTCAAATGGGCTGACCAGAGCTGTAATAACAATAAGACCAGCATCGACCATGAGTTTTGCAACTTCCGATACTCGCCGAACATTTTCAGCGCGATCCTCTGGTGTAAAACCAAGATCCATATTGAGACCCAAACGTAAGTTGTCACCATCCAACACATACGCATGGGCACCTGAAGCAAATAGCCGTTGCTCTAGCGCATTAGCAATTGTTGACTTACCTGAACCTGAAAGACCAGTAAGCCAAATTACGCGGGCCTTCTGAGACTTAAGCGCTCCACGTTGGGCTTTAGTTATTTCATAATCCTGGTGCGAAACATTTGAAGCTCGTCGGAGTGAATGGCGAATCATTCCAGCACCGACAGTTTTAAGTGTGAGTCGATCAACAAGAATGAAATTACCAAATTCTCGTGAATCGGTATAAGGACGCATGATTACTGGAATATCGGTAGCTACTTCAACATCGCCTATTTCATTCATCTGCAGGGCATCTGAAGAGATATGTTCACCAGTATTGACATCAATCTTGTATCGGATTTTCGTAACAATAGCCGGAGTTGTCGTTGCGCCACTGACCAGCAAATATGACCTGCTATGAATCAGTGGTTCTTCATTAAGCCAGACAACATGAGCGGCTAGGCGATCTGAAGGTTGTAGATCTTCTGCAGATTGGGCGATTACATCGCCACGGGTTGCATCAACTTCCGGGGTTAAGACCAGCGTGACTGCTGAATCAGTTTCCGCCAGCTCGCTCTCTTGGTTGAAGGTAACTATCGAGGAAATCTTCGCCTTCTGCTTACTCGGAAAAATCGTTACTTCATCACCTTTGCTAAAACTTCCACGACGGACGGTGCCGGAGACACCACGGAAATTTTCTGCTCGGGCAATCATCTGAATTCGCATCAGCCCTTGGGCATCTAAATCAACTGGTTTACTCCAGCTTTGAATCGCCTCAATAAGAGTTTCTCCCGAATACCAATTCATATTTTCGCTTCGATAAACAACGTTATCGCCTGACAGTGCACTCAGCGGAATGATGTGAACATCCTTGAGCTCTAGTCGGTCTATCGTCTGTGAAATATCGGCAGAAATTTCATTGAAGACTTTTTGATCGAAGCCAACTGCATCCAATTTATTGATGGCAACTATGACGCGAGATACCCCCATTAAAGAACAGATTGTTAGGTGGCGACGAGTCTGGGTGCGAACACCTTTTACTCCGTCAACTAATACAAGTGCGATATCAGCACGTGATGCAGCAACTACCATGTTTCGGGTGTATTGCTCGTGACCAGGCGCATCACTAATAATCAGTCGTTTTCCATCTAATAGATTCATAGATCGGTATGCGACATCGATAGTAATTCCTTGTTCGCGCTCAGCTTCAAGACCGTCGGTGAGAAGACTGAAGTCAATTTCACCCGCAGGAATTGTCGAACCAGTACGCCGCACTTTCCTGGCGGCGCCGACTGTGTCGTGAGGGATGCTATCTGTTTCAACTAAAAGGCGACCAATTAGAGTTGATTTTCCATCATCAACACTGCCACAAGTTAAGAGGCGAACAATTGCTCCCGACATCAGAAGTACCCCTCAGACTTCTTTTTCTCCATGGAATCTTCATTATCACCGTCGATGAGTCGTGTTGCACGCTCACTAAGTTTTACTTGCAAGACTTCTTCAACTACGTCCTCAATAGTGTGAGCGTTGGATTCAACTGCGGCGGTGAGCGGGTAACACCCAAGTGTTCGGAAGCGAACCTGCTTCATAAATGGTGTTTCACCATCCTGCAATGGATAACGATCATCATCAACCATTATCAACTGATCACCACGTTTTACTACTGGGCGCTCTTTCGCAAAGTAAAGAGGGTTAACTTCAATACCTTCCTGCAGGATGTAATGCCAGATATCTGTCTCGGTCCAATCAGAGATTGGAAAGACGCGCATAGTCTGTTCAGGGCCGAGACGAGTGTTATATGTATTCCAAAGTTCAGGACGCTGCTCGCGTGGATTCCAACGATGGCCAGGATCGCGCACGCTAAAGATTCTCTCCTTGGCGCGGCTCTTCTCTTCATCTCTACGCGATCCACCAATCGCGGCATCAAAGCCATGGAGGTCAAGTGCTTCGCGAAGGGCAACGGTCTTCATCACACGGGTGTATTCGGAAATTCCAGTGGTAAATGGGTTGATATTTGCATCCACACCAGCCTGATTTGTATGCACGATGAGATTTGAATTCGTTTCTGCAACGACCTTATCTCTAAAGGTAATCATTTCTTTAAATTTCCAGGTGGTGTCAATATGAAGAAGTGGGAAAGGAATAGCGGCTGGGTAGAAAGCTTTGCGAGCGAGGTGTAAAAGTACTGTTGAATCCTTACCGATTGAATACATCATGACAGGCTTACGGAAACCTACTGCGGTTTCACGCAGGATTTCTATTGATTCATTTTCAAGTTCTTTTAGAATGCGCCTCTTTATGCTCATGCCAGCACCCTAGGAAAAACAAAATCAGAATAACTCTTATTCATTGATACCAGAAAATCATCCTGAACTTTATTTGAGCGATCTTGTTTTACCGTGGTAGGAGCAGAAGTTAACTTATCCCAGTCGGAGAATCCATTAAAGTGCGCAAAGCTCTGAATCTCACGCACTTTGTCTGGGCTATGTAAATCTTCAAAAGGCACATCTAGGACGCTACACCCTTGCATCTTCGTAAATTTCACATAACGAGTGTAAAAATCTGTAAAGTCTGAGATAAATCGGTTTAGCTCACCGGCATCTAGGTTGATTACTAGGTCAGAAGTAGAAGCAGTATGCCATTTGCCGCTCGCATTGGCTTTCTTGTGCGATACAAAACGATCAAGATGGTTTCTACGAAGGAAAATTATATGTGGCTTAAACTCAGAGATGAGTGCTTCCAATTCCTTATCAGGTAGGTGCTGTGGAAATATCTTGATTACATGAACTCCAGGAATCTTCTTGATAGCGCTCAAGGTTTTTCGAGCATCAAGAGATGTCGTTTCAAATTTGTTGTAGGACCATTTCTTGCGTTGCTGTTTTAAGTTTTGCGAATAGCGAAAAGAGAAGAATGGATAGTGACGATTAATCTTTTCGATATTTTTATTCCATGCATTAAAGATGAAAAATTCTCCGTAGTAGTGAAATCCAGCTTGGTCATTTGATAGCAAACTGCCAATCGCATGGGTGCCTGAACGGGGGAAGGAGAGCACAAAGACTATTTTTGAATCCACTGGATCAGCTTTGCGAAGGTAGTTGACCACGAAATAGGGAAGTAGCGCCCTCACATTAAGGAGAAACTTCTTTATTGAGGGCATTTTACCTTCGGTAGACACTTTTGAATCTTATCAGTCCATGTTTTGAAGATTGATAGTCTTGGCCTGTGTCAGAGCCCGCAATCAAGAGTCTAGATAAACTCACTAGCTTTTCTCAAGAAATTGATGCTCTAGAACTATTACGTAAGCGACGTAGGTCACGAGTTAAGAAGTACCCATCGGTTTCAGTTCTGGTTTCTACGGTTCGCCCCGATGATCTAACTAATCTGCTGCAGCAGTTATGCGCCCAAAGCCTTCCTTCTTTCGAATTACAACTTGGATTACATGCCATTAAAGTAAATGCCTCACATAAGAAACTAATCCGGGCTTTAGAGAAACGAAAAGTTTCAGTCAACGTTTACTCATTTGACCAGGAGAAAAACCTTGGCACAATCCTCTCCTCCTTGGCGCAGTCATCGACGGGTGAATTCATTGCCAAGATGGATGATGATGATTATTACGGACCGGAGCATCTAAGAGATTTATTGGATGCAGCTCTTGATACTGGCGCAGATGTTGTGGGCAGGGCAATGAATTATGTTTATCTTGAACCTCTACAACTGACAGTACGCAGATTCTCTCCTCACGGAATTCAAGCAGTTGAGTTATGGAGTGACTGGGTTTGCGGAGGAACAATTCTCGCTAAGCGCACGGTCGCTGAAGCAGCACATTGGTTTGGTGATGGTAAGACAGCGGTCGACAGGTTCTTACTAAGCGGAGTAACAAACAATGGCGGAAAAATTTGGCGAACTTTTGGAGCCGGTTACATTTATCGCCGCACCTTCACACTCCATACTTATGCAACCAACTACTCCAAATACCTTAATGGAGCTAATGAACATGTAGTCGGAAGATGGCAGCACCCTGTATTTGGAAGTATTCACGCATGAGTACCAATTTTCGATTTAATCGTCCGCAAGAACTCTCAATTGTTGCAAAACCATCACTTTCAGTTGCGGTAGTTATTGCCTGCAAAGATGGACAAGAAAAACTAGATCTTGTCTTAGCTTCCCTTACTTTCCAGAGTTACCCATCTCGCTTAGTCAACGTCTACATCATTGATGATGGAAGCAGTACTCCAATAGTTATTCCTGCTATTTCTCCCAAAAATACTCGCCTTGTGAAATACAAAAATTCCCCCTCTCACTGGGGAAAGACTTCAGCCACAAATCATGTTGCAGCAGGGCTGAAAGAGGATGTTCTCTGGTTCATCGATGCAGATATGGTCTTTGAACCTCACCACTTAGCTCATCACATGAAGTGGCATCATGCTGGCGATGATTTCGCAGTCTTGGGCTGGAAAAGATTTGTCGATCAATGGGAGTACACACCAGCCACACTCTTGGAGTCACTGCGCAATGGTGGTTTTCACAATTTACATACCAAGAGCTGGAGTAAAGAGCTATGGGAAGAGCGTGTAAATCGCACACAGGATTTAGTTAATCCCGCACTTGAAGGTTACCGAGCATTTGTAGGTGCAACTTTCTCAATCATGAATTCACAATGGAGGAAACTTGGCGGCTATAACCGCGAACTAATCACTGGAGAAGATACTGAACTTGGGTGGCGTATCTTTACAACTGGATTAAGAACAGTTCCCGAACGTGGAGCACACTCTTGGCATTTAGGGTTTAGTACAGTTGAGAAGAATAAAGAGTTAATTCACCGGCACAATGATCCAGCTTTGGCACAATTTATTCCTGAGATGCACTCAGTTCGATCACGGCATAACTTTGATTGGAAAGTCCCTACATACAAAGTTTATGTTGACGCACGCAAAATGACCTTAAGTGGGTTGCTCTCGCGTAGAGAAGAACTACTAGCAACCAACGGCACATCTGCTCTTTTCACACTGATTGGTCCGTGGAAGCTTCTGAGAAATCGCTACTCTCCAACTGCAGATGTTCACGCAGATCTTCGCGAAATCCATAGCTGGCTCAAGGGAGATGAAAGCTACACATTTGTTGAAATTGATTCCAAAGTGAATCTAACAATCGATAGCGTTATTAAATTAATCCAGCCAAGTGCAACACCACACTACATATTTTTTGAAGGCACATCAAAGATTGATTTAAAGCACTTGGTTGACTTTCAAATATCTCAAGGCCATGGCTTATTGGGAGTTGTTGATAAGCAAGACAATCGTGCATTTGTCATATTTGGGCCTGCGCTTTCTCGTGCTCTGAATGCAGGAGGAAATGTCTATGAAAATATCTCCGAGCAATGGGGAATCAACTGGATAACAGATGAGAAGTTTCTTCAACTTAATTCCGGTAGAAACTCTCGAATTAGACGCTTTAGTCGTTTTATTAAACGAGAAGGAAAGAAGATCAACTCTCCTTTGCAGCTGGTAATTTTTTTCCAGAAAATAGGCAAGTTGATACTCCGAAAAGTATTACGTAATGGTTAAACCAACAATTATTCTTGCGACAAGTAACGGAATTGGAATGGGGCACTTAGCCCGAGCAACAGCAATAGCCAGTGCTATGAAAGAATTTGCAACACCCGTGATTGTCTCTGTTGCCGGTGGTATTGCTGAGATTCAATCAGTGACCGGAATCCGATGTGAATACATACCGGGAAAAACGCGCGGATGGATGCCACGCAAAAAATGGGATACCTACTTTCGCGATCGCTTAGTTGCGATAGCGCAAGAAACAGGCGCCCGCGTTATCGCCTTTGATGGAGTTGTTCCTTACCCTGGTTTTATTGCCACAAAGTTAATTGATCCTGGGTTAGATATTGTCTGGATACGAAGAGGTATGTGGCAAAAAAATCTTCTGCGCTTTGTTCTACCCTTCCAATCACAATTAGTAGATCAAGTGATTGAACCTGGAGATTTCGCCCGAGGCTATGACTTGGGACCAACGGCTCATCGCAGTGAAAGCATTCTCACTGCTCCAGTCTCACTCTTTCGAAAAGATAAGACGTTATCACGCGATGAAGCACGAAAAATCTTAGGTCTTGATCTAATTCGTCCAGCTGTGCTGGTTCAACTTGGCACTGGTGAAAGCGATGTTAATGAGAAGATGACGGCGGCTTTGCGCGGACTGATCGGATGGAAAGATTTGCAGGTTGTCCTGACCAAAGACCCGGTAGATAGAAATGGCGCTTCATTGGCCCCCGAAGGTTTAGATATTCGGGTAGTGCGTCATTTCCCATTGGCTAACGTATTGCGTGCATTCGATGCAAGTGTCTGCGCTACGGGATACAACGGGGTTCATGAACTCTTGCCGGCACAAATACCAACTGTATTTGTCTCAAATATTCGGGGAACTGATGATCAAGAAGCCCGCGCGAAGTGGTGTCACGACATGGGCTTTGCGCTACGAGCTAATCAAGCAGATTTGCAAAACATCACCGCAACGGTAAAGAAATTGCAAGATCTGCAAATTCGTGAGCGGCTCCATCAGCAATGCGCTCATCTTCCCGATCCAGTCGGGGGAGAAGAAATTGCGAAGATTCTTTATGACTTGGCAAGCAAGACAGAGATGTCTCACCAAGGTCCCATTAATCGTCTGAAAAGACTTCTGCTGTGGGGAGTTCTTAGAAGGTTAAGTCTCATCTACCGCGCAATAAATCCTCATAAGGTTGATGGCTCAGTCCACCACGAGGATCCGATCTGGGGATCTCAAAATACGGCTGCAGAACTTATTCCACTTATTAAGGGAACGATTCGATTTGAGCACCTCATTACGGGTGCATCAGAAAACTACATCAGACGACGCAAGGAGATTGCGCGCTCTGCCTATGGCATTCGCAGTACTAACTAGAAGCGGGAACGGATTTCCCAAAGGTCTTTAAATATCGGGTTAAAAAGAGTACTTGCAAGATACTCCACTCCGCTGGAACCACCTGTCCCCATCTTCTTTCCGATAGTTCTTTCGACCATTTTCACATGGCGGTATCGCCACTCTTGAATTCCTTCATCGATATCCACCAGTCGCTCACTGACCATAGAACTCTCTGGATCTTGCCTATGAACAGCTAAGAGAACATCTTGAACCAGGAGATTGGATTCGTATGCAATTGATTTGTCTCGCGAAATTACCTCAATAGGAAGTGAATAACCACGTTTTCCTAAATACTCAAGGAAAGAATCCCATAATGAATTACGGGAGGTAATTTCATTAATTTCCAATTGAATGTCAGGTGGGAGATGGCTCGACATACGGCTATCTCGACGCCCAAGTATCGCTTCAACTTTTCTAAATTGCGCTGATTGAAATCCGCTAGATGATGAGAGAAAGCCTCGGAATGCATTGAATTGCAAAGGTGTCATTGTTTCTAAAATATCTACTTGCGCCACACAGACCTTCATAATTGTTCGAAGCCGCCCAAGGATTGCAAGTGCGTAGTGAGTATTGCCAGATTCAAGTGCGCGCTGAGCTTCTAAGAATTCGTGAATTAATTGTTTAAACCAGAGCTCATAGGTCTGGTGAATGATAATAAATAGCATTTCATCATGCTCAGGTCCGGTAGAAAGCGGTTTTTGAAGTGCAAGCAATTCATCGACGGCAAGATATGAGGTGTATGTAAGGGCCGAATCAAACTCATTACTCATGTGACGCGAGATCCCATATCTGTAATCTTTTCGTACTGACGTGTTTCAGTAAGAGCCTTAATCCGTTGCATACCATCCCACACCTCGACATATGATGTTGCTAAAGGGGAGATAGCTAAACGAACTGCGTTAGGTGTGCGGTAATCGGGAATGACATTGGCAAATTTTCTAAGTGCAACACATATTCTGGCGGCATCAGGATGACCGATTGCGATATGCCCGCCTCGTTCTTGCGGGTTTCTGGAAGTTAAAAGGGTGTAACCAAGAGGAGCCAACCATTCATCAAATAAGTCAATCATCATTTGAGTTCCGATAGCAGCCTTGGAAGCAATGACGTTAATACCTGCCTCTTCAATCATTGCATAAGAAACTTGCACGCCACGTATTCCAATAATGGAGGGACTTGCAATTTGGAAACCGCGAATTCCTTCGGCCTTAAAAAATTCAGCTCCCATGCCGAATTGATCTTCATTGGCAAACCATCCCTGAATGGGAGTCTGTAATTCTTTTTGAATCTTCTTATTCACATATAACCATGCTGGTGATCCAGGACCAGCATTTCCATATTTATATGTGCACCCCACTGCAAGATCAACGCCGTTGGCATCGAAGTTCATCTCGATAGCGCCCGCTGCATGGCTGGCATCCCAAACAACAAGTGCGCCATAATTTCGCGCCAAGTCAGTGATGGATTTAATGTCAGTGCGCGCTCCTGAGCGATACTGAATCACTTCAAAAGTTACGAGTGCGACATCTTCTGACATGTACTTCTCTAGTAGTTCTGCGGTGATCAACTCATTTTCTGCGATGGCAGGATCTTCGTTGTCGATGATTACCAGGTTTAGCCCGTGACTCTTGGCGATTCCATCGAGTATGTAACGATCAGTGGGAAAATTAGCTGCATCTGTAATGATTGTCTTGCGACCAGGGCGTGCGCTAATGGCTGCCAAACAGAGTTGATAGAAATTAACTGAAGTGGTGTCACAGACGAGAACTTGTCCGGCGCCGGCACCGAGAACTGCTCGACCCAGCAGATCTCCGGCTACCTGAGCTTCATCAATCCAATGGCTCCAACCGGTAACGACTTCATTACCCCATTCTTG
>Ga0209551_1000421_pt1 | contig 15881 bp, 13 predicted proteins | sample LauGreSuBDMM15SD_2_FD_187568 | JGI IMG/M metagenome (GOLD analysis project Ga0209551, IMG submission 187568) | Freshwater lake microbial communities from Lake Michigan, USA - Su13.BD.MM15.SD (SPAdes) (version 3) | ecosystem: Environmental > Aquatic > Freshwater > Lake | place: Lake Michigan, USA... | reverse complement strand
GTCTATTTATAATTCAAAACAGTTTCAAAATGATTTCTTACAAATTCAAATTTTTGGTTCTCAGTTAATTTGTCTGAGTTTTTGACTTCCATTTTAATTTTGTCGAACTTGTGTTCTGATCGCAAATAATTGAAAAGTTCAACTTTAGCATCGGTAGGGCCAAAAAGCAAAACATCATCATAGTTCGATATCTCTTTCATAATTTTTTTAAAAAAAGCACCTAAATCTTGCTGCTTTTTATTGTGCATTCCACTTTCTGATTTCGACAATGATTTTTCTTTTTCAAAATGGTCAAAATCGGAATCTATTGTGTCAATATTTTCTGATTCATGCTGAAAATTGACAAATCGCGCTTGAGAATGGTCTAAATATACGCCTATTTTTTTTTCGGTTTTCATTATTCATGGTTTTTAGTTTGTTAGTCAAAATTGCAATTTTTAAAAATAAAAATAGTTATATAATTGAGGTTTAATATTATATCAATCACATGCTAATACGTCAACTTTACTAAATCACGAAGCATCATATTATATGGGTTCGGCATATAAAACTGCTAAAGAAATTTTAACTTTTTCATAACGCAGACAAGGCATTTAAAAAGCAACTTGTTGGTAATATTTTATTATTTTCGCAAACCTATTTCTGCCTAAATAATTTTGATCAACCATGCAAAGAATCTTTAAAAAACGAATACCTTTTATATACTCCATTATTTTTATCACTTTTTTCTGTTGTCTTATCTATTTCGCTATGAAGCTCAATATTGCGAATGAAAAAGATCAATCGTTGACAGTTGCGGAGAACGTAAATTCATGTAATTTAAATACTGTAAGATTGCAAGGATATCCATTGGTTAAGCCACTTATGTTTGTTGATAGTGATTGTGAGGGTTCTGATTTATTTCAGATTAAGGAAGAAATCAATCAACTAATTGGCAATTATACGAGTCTGCAAGGGGTCACTTCTACCGCAGTATATTTAAGGGACTTTAGCAGTAGCGAGTGGATTTCTATTAATGAAAATGAATTGTACAATCCTGGCTCTCTTTTTAAGGTACCTGTCTTAATGACCTACTTAAAAATGAATGAACTTTCTCCTGGTGTTTTGAATAAAGAAATCGCATACACACAGCGATTTACGCTAAACAAAGCAGTCGCTTTTAAATCTAAATCAATTCAATTGGGTAAAAAATACAAAGTGAAAGAACTTTTAAAATACATGATTGAATATTCCGATAATAATGCCACTATTCTTTTAACTAGCAGCCTTGACAATGCAATTTTTGTTAAATTATTTACAGATTTTGATATGAAAACACCTATTATTAATGCAGAGCAATATCAATTGAGCGCGCAACAATATTCTTATTTTATGAGGGCAATTTACAATGCCTCTTACTTATCAGTTGAAAATTCAGAATATGCTGCGGAATTGTTGACCAAGTGCGATTTTAAAGACGGGATTATGCTGGGTTTGCCTAAAGGAATTCAAGTTGCACATAAATTTGGAGAATCTGGAACAACAGTGGATAGACAGTTGCATGAGTCTGCCATAGTTTATTTGGACGGAAAATCTTATTTACTTACTATAATGACCAAAGGAAAAGACCTCAAGGTTTTGTCTAAATTAATGGGTGATATTTCGCGTTTGGTATACAGCAACATAGTTGCTGCTACTTAACAGATGAAACACTAGTTTGTTTTATCGTTAAAATTAAATCCACAAATATTCCTTGTATTTGTGGATTTTTTTTGTGACATAGTGTGAATATAACAACCTATTCTTAAAGTTGTGTAACATTTTAACTCATAAATATATTCAATTTTACATCGTAGAAATCACATAAATATTAATAAAATGGACAACGAAAAAAAAATTGAAGTACTTAATTCATTAATTGTAATCAACAACGACAGAATTGAAGGATACAAAACGGCAGAAGCAGAAGCAAAAGAAACAGATTTAAAAATGCTTTTTTCTGATTTAATGGAAACAAGTGTGCAAAATAGAAAAGAATTGGTGGCTCATGTTAAAAGTCTTGGCGGAACTCCTGAAGAAGGAACAAGAGTTACAGGTAAATTCTTTAGGGTTTGGATGGACGTAAAAGCTGCATTAACTGGAGATGATAGAAAGTCAATTTTAGATTCTTGTGAATATGGAGAAGATGTCATTCTAAAAACTTACAAAAATGTATTGACAGATGAGCATCAAAACACCGATTCAAATGAGCAGCAAATGATCAATAAACAGTTTGCTTCTCTCAAGGCAGATCACGATAAAGTAAAACAACTTCGAGATGCAATTGCACACGATGAAAAATTAGTAGATTAGTCAATATTGTTTTGTCAAGAGAAGAAGTTGCTCACCAAAAATTAGATTTTTTTGGTACTAACAAATAAATTTGATTATTTTAAAAAAACCTGCAAAAAGCTATCGTTTTTTGTGGGTTTTTTCTATTAGGAATTAATTTCTTTTTAATTGTATAACGATTTGGAGCGCGCGATTTTCTTATTTAATCATTTTTAATTTTTGAGAAATTAAATTATTACTTTTACCCATTAAAAATTACGAATTACGAATTTTGATTTAATAAAATTCTAAAATCTAAAATCATATATCCAAATGTCTGTAGCTAAAAAAGATTACAAAAGAATAACGACAAAGTCATTAATTGAAATGAAAGCCAATGGGGAGAAAATTTCGATGCTAACTGCGTACGATTTTACAATGGCAAAAATTGTAGATTCTGCTGGAATCGATGTTATTTTAGTTGGCGATTCTGCCAGTAACGTTATGGCAGGACATGAAACTACGCTACCAATAACACTCGACCAAATGATTTATCATGCTTCTGGCGTGGTTCGCGCTATCGAAAGAGCATTGGTTGTGGTCGACTTGCCTTTCGGAAGCTACCAATCTGACTCTAAAGAAGCTTTGCGTTCTTCTATCAGAATCATGAAAGAAAGCGGCGGACATGCAGTAAAATTAGAGGGTGGAAGTGAAATTAAAGATTCTATCAAAAAGATTTTAAATGCAGGCATTCCGGTAATGGGCCACCTCGGATTAACACCACAATCTATTTATAAATTTGGAACTTATACAGTTCGTGCCAAAGAAGACGAAGAAGCTGAAAAACTAATGGAAGATGCAAAAATGCTTGAAAAAATTGGATGTTTTGCTTTAGTGTTAGAAAAAATTCCTGCGCATTTGGCTGAAAAAGTAGCTAAAAGCATCTCAATTCCTGTGATAGGAATTGGCGCTGGTGGCGGAGTTGATGGTCAAGTTTTGGTCATTCACGACATGCTTGGCATGAACAACGAATTTAGTCCGCGCTTTTTGAGACGGTACCTTAACCTTTACGACCTAATGACAACTGCCATCAGCAATTATGTGAAAGATGTAAAATCATGTGATTTTCCAAATGAAAAAGAACAATATTGAGTGTAGTCAAAAGTCAAAGGTCAAAAGTCAAAAGTCAAAAATTAAGGATTAAATATTAAAAGTCAAAAATCTAAATTTTAATTTCTAAACTCTAAACTCTAATTTCTAAACTCTAATTTGAACCTCTACCTCGACATCATCCTTCGCAGTGCATCTGTTTATTTGTTTATGGTGATTGCCTTGCGGATTTTTGGTAAAAAAGAACTTTCTCAACTCAACACTGCCGACGTAATTTTAATTTTACTCATCAGTAACTCGTTGCAAAATGCGATGGTTGGCTCCGACACGACGATTTGGGGCGGATTGGCCGCAGCAACGGTGCTTTTTATTATAAATTTTGTGTTGAAGAAACTTATGTACAAATACAAAAGGTTTAGCGATTTCATGCAAGAAAAACCTGAAATCTTGATTCATAATGGTGTGTTAGACTTCAAGTCGCTCAGTAAACTCAACATTACCAACGACGAATTGAAAGAAGCCATGCGCGAACATGGTGTAGAATATTTCGCAGACGTAAAACTCGCAATGCTTGAGATAGATGGGAATATCAGCATCATTTCTGGTGAAAATAACCTCAAACAAACCCATTTTAAACGCAAACACAACCGCAAAAATTGAGTTGGAAGTTGATGTTGCTTTTTCTAAAATTCTATTTTTTTTAATTGTTTTCTTTACTTAATATTAAGAATTTATTTTGCAATTCTTGGTACACCATAGGTTCAGGTTTCTATTTTGTAGGCGTACTTATCATAAAATTTTATGAAAATTATATTACTAAAAACAATTTAATTTCCATTTCAGAAGTAAGCTAAAAAACCATAAATTAGCCACATAAAACAAACCGATGAAAAACACAGCACTCACAGCAATACACGAAAATTTAGGAGCAAAAATGCTTCCTTTTGCAGGATATAATATGCCCATTCTTTATGAAGGAGTTAACGCAGAACACGAAACAGTTCGCAATGGCGTAGGCGTTTTTGACGTTTCTCACATGGGTGAATTTTTGCTTTCTGGCGAAAACGCCTTGGCCTTAATTCAAAAAGTTACTTCAAATGACGCTTCGGTTTTGACCATCGGAAAAGCACAATACTCATGCTTGCCAAACAATGATGGCGGAATTGTAGATGATTTGTTGGTTTATAAAATGAAAGAAAATGAATACCTTTTGGTGGTAAATGCTTCTAATATTGAAAAGGATTGGGATTGGATTTCGAGCCAAAACGATTTGGGGGTTACTATGAAAAACCTTTCTGATGATTATTCGCTGCTGGCAATTCAAGGTCCAAAAACCACCGAAGCCATTCAAAGTTTAACTTCTTTCGATCTGCGTACTATTCCTTATTACAGTTTTGAAGTAACTGATTTTTGTGGGTTTCCTTCTGTAATTATTTCAGCAACAGGCTATACGGGTGCTGGTGGTTTTGAAATTTATTGTAAAAATTCAGAAGTAGAAACCATTTGGAACAAAGTTTTTGAAGCTGGAGAAGCATTCGAAATCAAACCAATCGGTTTGGCTGCAAGAGACACCTTGCGTTTGGAAATGGGATTTTGCTTGTATGGCAACGACATCAACGACAGCACATCACCACTTGAAGCTGGCTTGGGTTGGATTACAAAATTCACCAAAAATTTTACCAATTCAGAAAATTTAAAATTGCAGAAAGAACAAGGTGTTACCAAAAAATTAGTCGCTTTTGAATTGATTGAACGCGGCGTTCCTCGACACGATTACGAAATTGTAGACAAACAGGGAGCTGTAATTGGTGTTGTAACCTCTGGAACAATGTCGCCATCAATGAATAAAGGCATTGGTTTAGGTTATGTTACTGTTGAAAACAGCAAAATTGATAGCGAAATTTTTATAAGAATTAGAAAAAATGATATCGCAGCAAAAGTAGTTAAACTGCCTTTCTATAAGGTATAAATAGCATAAATGAAGCATTTATCACTTTTACTTACTTTTTCCACGTTGTCATTATTTGCTCAAAATAGTGATAAGACCTGCGAATTGTTTGAAAAAATAAATGTTTTGCTTCAGCGAGAACATTTCCGTCCAAAAGCGATTGACGATAGTCTTTCAGTGTTTGTTTTTGATTCATTTATAGATGGATTAGACCGTAATCGCAATCTTTTTACGCAATCTGAATACCAAAATCTTTGTCGCCATAGATTGAAAATCGATGATTATATTTTGACTAAAAATTGCCAATTCATGGACGATTTTGTGTCAACATATTTGCATTCTCTTAACCGAAAAAGAAGTGTTTTAGAAAAACTTCAGAAGGAACCTCTCAATTATAGTTCAAATGATTCGGTTCGGTTTTCAAAAGATTTTTTTCCATTTGATATGGATGAAAGAAACATAGAAAAGATATGGAGCAAGAGAATGCGCTACGACATATTAGAAGAAGTGGCCAAGACAAGCAAAAACTTAGATTCTTTAAGTTTCAATTTTAATAACCTAGAAAAAATTGCAAAACAAACCATTTTCGAAAGTAATCTTTGCAAAACAAACAGTATTTTAAACTCTAGTAAAGGGCTAGCATATGATTTGCAAACAGCAATTCTGAATATTTTTTGTTCTTATTTCGATCCACATTCCAATTATTTTTCGATTGATGCAAAAGAGAATTTCATGTCTGGATTATCAACAAGCAATTTGTCACTAGGAATAAACGTTGGTTTGAACGAAAAAGAGGAAATCATTGTTGAAGAAATTGTTCCTGGAGGTCCTGCGGCTAAAAGTGAAAAAATTTCCAAAGAAGATATTATCGTTAAAGTTGGCAATACAAAGGGAGAAGAATACATTGTATCATGCACTTCTTTAGACAAAATTGGCGAGCTGATTTTTTCAGATTCCAATTTAGAAATTCAATTGACATTGAAGAAAAAAGACGGCCGGACGACGGAAGTTTTGCTGTCTAAGCAAGTGATGAAAACCGATGCAAACGCTGTTTATAGCTATATTGTTGAAAAAGATGCCAAAGTTGGTTATATTTCCATTCCGAGTTTTTATTCTGATTTTGAAGGCAATGGAACAAAAGGTTGTGCTGAAGATGTTGCTGCCGAAATTATAAAATTGCAAAAAGACGGTGTTCAAGGTTTGGTTATCGATTTGCAAGATAACGGCGGCGGTTCAATGGATGAAGCCATCAAATTAGCTGGATTGTTTTTAGAAACTAAACCCATTTCAGTTTTGGTTAATAAACAGCAAAAACAACATATACTAAAAGACCATAACAATGTAAGTGTTTTTAAAGGTCCAATTGCGTTGTTGGTAAATGGAAATTCTGCCTCGGCCAGCGAGTTTTTCGCAGGTGCTATGCAAGATTATAACCGTGCAATCGTGCTCGGAAGTAACACTTTAGGAAAAGCAACTATGCAGGTTATTTTACCCATTGACGAAAATAACCAAGAAGATTTCGTAAAAGTGACGATTCAAAAATTTTATAGAATTGCTGGTGATAGCAATCAAATCAAAGGAATTATTCCAGATATCTATTATCCCGTGCTTTTCGACAGCATTGCTCCAAGCGAAAAAAGTTATAAAACCGCATTGTCTTATGATAAGATAGATTTGAATTTAAAATTCAGTCCGTATCAGAGAACTGCTATTGAAAGTGCTATAAAAAGCAGCCAAATGCGATCAAAAAACAATGCGGTTTTTAATCAATTGAATGATTTGAACCAAAAGATAAATGCGCAATACAATTTGCAAAAAAAACCAGTATGCCTGAGTCTGTTCGATGTTTTTAATGATGCGCATTCCGTTGATGTTTTGTGGAAAAATGTAAATGACATTCTTGAAATTCGAACAAATTGTAAAATTTCAAATCACTCCTTTGATGCTGAAAAATACAAAACAGACCTGTACGAATCGGAAATCAATCAGTTTAGAATTAAAGAGGTGCAGCACAATCCTTATGTTGAAGAAGGAATTGACGTCATTCAAGATTTATTGAAAAGGAACTAGGTTATATTTTTCATAAAAAAACCAATAAAAATATTACTGGTTTTTTTATTTTAAATTTTGTGGGAAGAGCAGGATTACTCCGCTTAACTCCCTTATCCTGAAAGGAGAAACCTAACTTAAACTTTCAAAATAAAATTACTCGAAAGTGAACTTTCGGATAATTTCTTCTTTGAAATTTTGTGGGGAGAGCAGGATTCGAACCTGCGAAGTTCACACAGCAGATTTACAGTCTGCCCTCGTTGGCCGCTTGAGTATCTCCCCTAAATTAACAATATGTGTTTTATGCCAAAACGAGTGCAAATATAGCAACACTTTTTTGGCCTGCAAATTTAATATTGTTTAATTTTTAAATATTATTGAACCTATTGAATGGTAGTAAAATAGAAAAAAAATTATTTTACATCCATCAATTCAACATCGAAAATTAATGTTGCATTGGGCGGAATTGCTCCTCCAGCACCTCGAGAGCCATAACCTAAATGTGATGGAATTACAAATCTAGCCTTGTCTCCCACTTGAAGCAATTCAATTCCTTCGTCCCAACCTTCAATTACTTGCCCTTGGCCTAAACGAAATTCAATTGGTTTTTTTCTTGGATAAGAACTATCAAATACTTTTCCGTTTTCTAACGAACCTTCATAGTGAACTGCTACTGTTTTTCCTGCTTCTGCTTTTTTCCCATTTCCTTTTTGGATCATCTTGTAACGCAAACCACTTTCAGTTTTTTCAAAACCGGCAGCTAATTCTTCCATTTTAGCTTCCGCAGCTTCTTTCTCAGCAGCGATGCGCTTTGCGCGAGCGCCTTCAAAAGTTCTAAAAGCTTCGATAGCATTCCAGTTTAGAGCTTCGTCGCCTACCCTCAAAATTTCTAAAGTATCTATTAAGTCACCTTGTTCAACGTTGTCAACGATGTCTTGTCCTTCTATAACATAACCAAAAACAGTATGTTTGTTGTCTAACCAATCTGTTGGAATATGCGTAATGAAGAATTGTGAACCATTGCTTGCAGGACCAGAATTCGCCATCGACAAAACTCCAGGACGATTGTGTTTTAATGTAGGATGAAATTCGTCTTCAAAGTTGTAACCCGGACCACCAGTTCCCGTTCCTTGTGGACAACCACCTTGTATCATAAAATCAGGAATCACGCGATGGAATTTCAATCCATCATAGTATTTTTGACCTTGTGGTTTTACTTTATTTTCTAGGTTTCCCTCTGCTAATCCAACAAAATTACCAACTGTTCCTGGTGTTAAATCGTGGGTTAGTTTTACTATAATCGCCCCTTTTGTAGTATTGAATTTAGCGTATATTCCATTTTCCATTATTATGACTTTTTAAATTTTGTGCGAATTTACGAATAAAATTTTGTTTTTAAAGTAGATTAATTTTCATTTAAAAACGATTGCCCTAGCCGCGATTGTATGGAAAATCCTTTGGCTTTCTTCTTTAGAAAGCCAAAGATTTGTAAGGAAAGCGGGATCAGCTCCTAAAAAAAATCTTTGTACCTTTGGATTTTAAAAATTAATTTCAAAAATGCGCATAGATATAATCACGATTTTGCCGGAATTATTGCGAAGTCCGTTTGAGGCTTCTATTATGAAACGTGCCATCGACAAGGGGTTGGTAGAAGTTCATTTTCATAATTTAAGGGATTTTACGACCAATAAGCAAAAATCTGTTGATGATTATCCTTTTGGCGGAGGTGCCGGAATGGTAATGAACATTCAGCCGATTGACGATTGTATTACTTTTTTGAAATCAGAAAGGACTTATGACGAAATCATTTACATGTCGCCAGATGGGGAAACTTTGAACCAAAAAATGGCTAATTCGATGTCGATGTTGCAAAATATTATTATCCTTTGCGGACATTATAAAGGAGTGGATCAGCGTGTGCGAGACCATTTCATAACTAAAGAGATTTCGATTGGCGATTATGTTTTGAGTGGAGGAGAGTTGGGTGCATTGGTTTTGTCTGATGCGTTAATTCGTTTGATTCCGGGTGTTTTGAGTGATGAAACTTCGGCATTAACAGACAGTTTTCAAGACAATTTGTTATCAGGACCAATTTATACGCGTCCAGCAGATTACAAAGGATGGAAAGTGCCAGAAGTTTTAACAAGCGGTCATTTTGCCAAAATTGACAAATGGCGCGAGGACATGGCTTATGAACATACAAAAAATAGAAGGCCGGATTTGTTGGAATAGAAGGTTATAAGTTGATAGGTTATAAGTTTAGTGAAAATGCAATGTAAGTAAATTTTTCTAAAAACTTCAACTAACCCCATAACCTCTATACTTATAACCAGTTAATACCAAAGGAAAACCATTTTTGAAATTTATACACTCTTTTGTAGAAAATTAAACTTTTTTATTTACTTTTGCACTCCATTAGACCAACCTCTGGCGAAATCCGTGAATGTTGCTCTGATTCAAAACCATAATTAAAAAAATTATCATGGCAGATTTAATGAAATTCGTTAGAGACGAGTTTGTTGCAAAAAAAGATTTCCCTGTTTTCGGAGCTGGAGATACTATTACAGTTTACTACGAAATTAAAGAGGGTGAAAAAACTAGAACACAGTTTTTTAAAGGAGTTGTAATACAAAGAAGAGGTTCTGGAAATACTGAAACTTTTACAATCCGTAAAATGTCTGGTTCAGTTGGTGTTGAGCGTATTTTCCCTGTGAATTTACCTGCTTTACAGAAAGTAGAAATCAACAAAAAAGGTGCTGTTCGTAGAGCCAGAATTTTCTACTTTAGAGAACTTACCGGTAAAAAAGCAAAGATTAGAGACAAAAGAAGATAGTCAACTATCCAATTTTTATAAAAATCCCGGATTCTTCGGGATTTTTTTTGGTTAAATCTGGACAGAAATTATCACTTTCTTAAAAATTAAAGGGTATTTTATGAAATCCTTAAATCAAAGGTTATAGTTCAATAAACAAATCGCTATTTATATTCCTTTTATTACCTTTGTTCACTTTAAAAAAATCAAACAAAAAAAACATATTAAGCATGACAAAAATAAAAGTTGCCAACCCAATTGTAGAATTGGATGGAGATGAAATGACAAGAATCATTTGGGCATTTATCAAAGACAAATTAATTCTTCCTTTTTTAGATTTGGACATCAAATATTACGATTTAGGAATCGAAAGCCGCGAAGCTACAAAAGACCAAATCACAATAGATGCTGCCGAGGCAATCAAAAAATACAATGTGGGCATAAAATGTGCTACTATTACTCCAGATGAAGAAAGAGTGAAAGAATTTAATCTTTCTAAAATGTGGAAATCACCAAATGGCACCATCAGAAACATCGTCGGAGGAACTGTTTTTAGAGAGCCAATCATCATGCGAAACGTTCCGAGATATGTACAAGGTTGGACTAAACCAATCGTAATTGGACGGCACGCTTTTGGTGATCAATACAAAGCTACCGATACCGTTATCAAGGGAAAAGGAAAGTTAACCATGACTTTTGTACCAGAAAATGGCGAAGGAGAACAAACTTGGGAAGTTTATAATTTTGAAGGTGATGGCGTTGCAATGTCTATGTACAATACAGACGAAAGCATTTATGGCTTTGCGCATTCTTCTTTTCAAATGGCTTTGACCAAAAAATGGCCACTTTATCTTTCTACAAAAAATACTATTTTAAAAGCTTATGATGGACGTTTCAAAGATATTTTTGAAGAGGTTTACCAACAAAACTACAAAATTGAATTCGAAAAAGCAGGAATTACTTACGAACACAGATTAATCGACGACATGGTTGCTTCATGCATGAAATGGAGTGGAGGTTTTGTTTGGGCTTGTAAAAACTACGATGGCGATGTTCAATCAGACACTGTTGCACAAGGTTTTGGTTCTTTAGGTTTAATGACTTCTGTTTTGGTAACTCCAGATGGAAAAACGGTAGAATCAGAAGCAGCTCACGGAACGGTTACAAGACATTTTAGAGAGCACCAAAAAGGAAGAGCAACATCTACCAACCCAATTGCTTCTATTTTTGCATGGACAAGAGGTTTAGAACACCGAGGAAAATTAGACGGGAACCAACCGCTAATTGATTTCTGTTTAAAATTAGAACAAGTTTGTGTCGAAACCGTAGAAAGCGGAAAAATGACCAAAGATTTAGCCATGTTAGTAAAACCAGAAGGTTTAACCGCAAATGATTATTTGACAACAGAAGCTTTTCTAGAAGCCATAAAAGAAAATCTGGAAGCTAAACTAGCTTAAAATAAATGTTTTTAGGATAAGCAATCAGAAATGATTGCTTTTTTTTTAACGATAGGTTAATACCAAACAAGTAACAAATCCTCGTTTTTTTTAGTCTTATAAAGAATAAATTACAAATTATGCTTTCAAAAAAACTATTGCTACTGTACTTAATTTTTTTTTCCTATTTCCTTTCATTTGCTCAAGAAAAATATACCTTTTCAGGAATAATTTCCGACTCTAATAACAACGAAACCTTAATTGGAGTTAATATTTCTGCTAATTCATCTACAGCAAAAGCTACAGCAACTACTAATGAATATGGCTTTTATTCGATTACACTTCCAAAAGGAGAATACCAATTGAGCATAAGTTACGTTGGATATCAAACTTTACAAAAAACAATAACACTTGCTCAAAACACTAAAACTAATTTTTATTTAACGTCCGTTGGCGAAGATTTAGAAGAGGTGATTATTACCGAGAAAACCACCACGAACACCCGAAGAGCAGAAATGAGTGTGAACAAATTGTCCATAGCAACAATCAAAAAAATGCCAGTTGTTTTGGGTGAAGTTGATGTTTTAAAATCAATTTTATTGCTTCCAGGTGTTACAAATGCTGGAGAAGGAGCTTCGGGATTCAATGTGCGAGGCGGCGGTGCTGACCAAAATCTAATTTTACTTGATGAAGCTACCATTTTTAATTCTTCTCACGTTTTCGGTTTTTTCTCGGTTTTTAATCCTGATGCCATCAAAGATTTAAAATTGTACAAAGGTGGCATTCCTGCCCGTTTCGGTGGAAGAGCTTCTTCGGTTTTAGATGTTTATCAAAAAGATGGTAACAGCAAAAAAATGAGTTTTAATGGCGGAATAGGTTTGATTTCTAGTAGATTCCTTGCTGAAGGTCCTTTAGAAAAGGATAAAGGTTCTTTTATTGCGGCTGGTCGTGGTTCTTACGGTCATTTATTTCTAAAATTGGCCAACAACAAAAACACCGCCTATTTTTATGATTTAAATACTAAGTTAAATTATAAACTCGACAAAAACAACAGCTTATATTTGTCCGGGTATTTTGGTCGCGATGTGTTTAGTTTAGACAAAAGTTTTACGAACACTTACGGAAATGCTACTTTAAATTTACGTTGGAACCATTTGTTCAGTGATAAACTTTTTTCTAATTTGTCATTGATTTATAGCGATTATTATTATGGATTAGCACTTGATTTTGTTGGTTTCAAATATGATTCTGGTATAAAAAACTATAATATCAAATATGATTTTAAGAATTATATTGCTGATAATTTTAAGTTGACTTATGGTGTAAATGCCATATACTACGATTTTAATCCTGGGACAATACAGCCAAACAGCTCACCTGCTAGATTTAATTATAACCAATTGGACAAAAAATATGCTTTTGAACCAGCGGCCTACATAGAAGCGGAACAAAAAATCACTTCAAAATTAGCTTTTAACTACGGTTTGCGTTACAGCTTGTTTTACCGATTAGGAAATTATGACGTAAATATTTATAAAGACAACGAAGCGGTGACATTCAACAACGATTTAAAAATATATGAAAAAGGAGTTCCAATCGGCACAAAATTCTATGGTAAGAATAAAACCATTACTTCATTTGATAATTTAGAACCACGCTTTTCAGCGTCCTATTCGCTCAACGAAAACAAATCTTTCAAGGCGAGTTATAACAGGATGGTGCAATACCTGCAATTGATTTCAAACACATCCTCGCCAACACCTTTAGACGTTTGGACGCCAAGCGACAATTACATCAAACCACAAATTGCAGATCAAGTGGCTTTGGGTTATTTTTCTAATTTTAAGGATGACAAATATTCATTAGAAGTTGAAACATTCTATAAAAAAGTCAAAAACCGTATTGATTACATTGACGGAGCTAATTTAATTGCCAATAACGCACTAGAGCAAGTCATCTTAAATGGACAACTTCGGGCTTATGGATTAGAACTGCTCTTAAGAAAAAATACAGGGAAATTTAACGGTTGGATTTCCTACACACTTTCTCGTTCAGAGCAGCAAACACCCGGTCGCAACGCACAAGAACTCGGCATCAACAATGGAAATTGGTACAAATCAGCTTACGATAAATTGCACAACATAGCAGTAACAAGTTCTTATGAATACAGCAAAAAATGGACTTATGGTGCCAATTTCGCGCTTCAAACTGGACAACCAACTACTTTTCCGAAAGGAAATAATGGGCAATACCAATACCAAGGTATTACTGTTCCAAATTACGCAGGCAGAAATGGAGATAAATTACCAACTTATCACCATTTAGATTTATCCGCAACCTACACTCCAAAACGAGATAGAAAAAAAGGTTGGCAATCAGAATGGATTTTCAGTATATACAATGTCTACAACCGTCAAAATGCAGCTTCAATTAGTTTTAGGCAGAATACACAAACCGGCAACAACGAAGCTTTTCGATTCTCTGTTTTTGGCGTAGTGCCTGGAGTTAGTTATAATTTTAAATTTTAAATCATGAAAAAAATTAAATATATCCTTATCATTTTTACGGCTATTTTCATTACCTCTTGTGAAAAAGAAATTTATGTAAAACTCAACAATGGCGCGCCAAATTTCATAATCGATGCCTCAATCAAATGGCAAAAAGGAACTTTAGGCAACAAACAACAAATCAAATTGTCTACTACTTTTGATTATTATAGTAACATTGTTCCGACAATTAGTGGTGCTACTGTTTTTATCCAAGACAGCAATAACAATACTTTCAATTTTACTGAAACAGATACTTTGGGCAACTACAATTGTAGTGACTTTATTCCCGTTTTAAACCAAAATTACACACTAACAGTGCGATACGACAACCAGGTTTATACGGCTTCTGAAACCCTAAAGGCAGTTCCTTCTATCGACAAAATCGAACAAAAAAATGATTCAGGTTTTTCTGCCAAAGACATTCAAGTAAAAGCATTTTACACCGACAATGGTGCAACGAAGGATTTCTATTTGTTTAGATTTCAAGCCAGCGACAAAGCAATCCCGAGTTATAGTGTTTATAAAGACGAGTTCTTTCAAGGCAACCAAATTTATGGTATTTATGAAGACAAAGACCTCAAAACTGGGCAAGATTTAGACATTACCATTATGGCAATTTCCGAACCCTATTTTAATTATATGAGCATTCTGCTAAGCATTGCAGGCAATACAAATGGAAGCCCATTCCAATCGCCTCCTGCCACTGTGCTGGGGAATATCAAAAACACCACCAACGAAAAAAACTATCCTTTGGGCTATTTCAGTCTCTCTGAAACCGATAACAGAAATTACTTGATAAAATAAAAAACCAGACCTCGCTTAAAGTAGATTGAGCAAGGTTTGAATTTTTATTAAATAACATTTTACATAAAACTCTGCTAAGTCAGAATTGCTTTCGATAATGAGTACAGATTGAAAATCCGAGCTATAGGGTTATAAATCATGTTAATCAGCTCCAAATCTACACGCTATGACTATGAAATTGCATCATACTAAGCATTATTTGGCTTTCGCAAACGCGCTCAATAAAGTGATTAAAAGTACTGTTTTTTAAAAATTATCAATCGAGGAAATTTTGACTAAATTAAATGTAAACGATAAAATTTAAAAAATAATGCAGGTAGATAATTCAACCATGGTATTTATTAGGAAAGTATTTGGGCTAAATTAAATCTTTTTCTGAAAGATACATTATAAGCAACCTTTAAAAAGGATTTTGGTTCTTTTGAAAGTTTCAAAACTCAATTTATAGAAACTGTAAACAACCATTTTGGTTCAGGTTGGTTAGAGATAAATCAGGTAAACTTGTAATTTCAACTATTAAAAATAAAGATAATCTTTTTTTTTGTGAAATGCAGTTTTTAAAGGAACTCCAATTTTAGGAATAGACTTTTGGTAGCACGCTTATTATTTGAATTACCAACAGAAAAAAAAGAACTACATCACCGCGGTAATGAAGGTTATCAAATGGAAAAAAGTGGGCGAAAAATACGAAGAGTCGTTATTGAAAAAGTATTAAAACTAAGACTTCCGTTACAAACGTTATCGTTTCAAAATTAAAGCTGCCTCAAATTTTTAAAAATGAGCCGGCTTTTATTTTTATAAACTTTCCAAAACAGTATTATGATTCGATTTAGAAATAAAATTTCAACTGATTACATTCAAATTTTCACTCAGTAGGACAAAAT
>Ga0209551_1000397_pt1 | contig 16255 bp, 16 predicted proteins | sample LauGreSuBDMM15SD_2_FD_187568 | JGI IMG/M metagenome (GOLD analysis project Ga0209551, IMG submission 187568) | Freshwater lake microbial communities from Lake Michigan, USA - Su13.BD.MM15.SD (SPAdes) (version 3) | ecosystem: Environmental > Aquatic > Freshwater > Lake | place: Lake Michigan, USA... | reverse complement strand
GATACACCATGAGCAACAATGCTCCTATGGCCACCAAGATCCTTGTCGTCGATAACTACGACTCCTTTGTCTTTAACTTGGTGCAGTACCTGCAGCAGCTAGGCGCAGAGTGCACCGTGGTTCGAAATGATGCCGTTAGGGCCGAAGATGCTGCCAACTACGACGGTGTTCTCATCTCACCTGGACCAGGCGTTCCGGAAAAGGCTGGCGTGAGTGTTGAAATGATTAAGTATTGCGGCGAGAAAAAGATTCCAGTTTTTGGTGTGTGCTTAGGCCACCAAGCAATTGGTGTTGCATTTGGTGCAACGGTTTCTCGTGCACCAGAACTACTTCATGGAAAAACTTCTTTAGTACATCACCAACAAAAAGGTGTTCTTGCAGATCTACCTTCACCATTTACTGCAACTCGCTATCACTCACTATGTGTTGAGCGTGACACAGTGGGTGCTGATTTAGAAATCACGGGATCTACTGAATCAGGAATTGTGATGTCCATGCGCCATCGCACGTTACCTATTGAAGGTGTGCAGTTCCATCCAGAGTCAGTTTTAACTGAACACGGACATCAGATGTTAGCTAACTGGTTAAGTGCATGTGGTGATAAGAATGCAAGGGCAAAGGCAGTTGGTTTATCACCAGTTGTTGGTAGCCGTTCTTAAGGCGCTTTATTAACTGTAATAGTTACTGATTTACCAATTGTTTGTGTAGTCCCACCATCAGGTGCTTGTCTAATAACAACACCAATAGGTTGGTTTGCATCGTATGCATCAAGTGCGTTAACTAAGAAGCCAGCTTGAACAAGCAGAGTTCTTGCTTGAATTGCATCAATGCCAATGAGGGCGGGAACAATAACCTGACCACTAGCAATTTGTAATACAACCCCACTGCCAGCAGTAATAGTGGAACCAGGCTCTGGTGTTACTTTCAAAACAGTTCCTAGAGCTTCATCCGAAGGAAGAGCCTCTGTGCGAGAAACAACTAAACCAACAGCGCTGAGGGCTGTGCGAGCATCAATGAGTGACATACCCACTAAATCTGCAGGAATGACCGCATTGCCTGGTCCATCTGAAATAGTTAAAACAACTCCAGAACCTTTTTGGGCACGTGTTGTTGCTAAAGGTATTTGACTAGCAACTCGATCTAAAGGAATTCGTCCATCATAGGCACGTTGGATTGTTACAACGTAATCGCTTAAAAGAGATTGAGCATCAGCTTGAGTTAAGCCCACAACGTTAGGGATTTGAGGCAGATTATTAGTATCAACGCCTGGTCGGGTAACAAATAAACCAGCGGCAATAACAGTGATTGCAAGAATTGAACTCAAAGCCCCCACTAATACTTTGCGCCGTGAAATCTTTACTTTTGGAATAGTTGTAGTTAACGCTTGGCCAGTTCCCACTTTAAATAAATCATCGAGCATCAATCCTGCTGACTGATAACGATCCTCTGGTTTCTTAGCAAGTGCGACAGAGAGAATGACATCAACACCTTCAGGCAGCGCAGGTTGAATCTTGCTTGGCGCAACAAGAACTCCAGAAACATGTTGATAGGCAATAGAAACAGGTGTGTCACCTGTAAATGGTGGCTTTCCCGTTAATACTTCATAGAGTAAACATCCAGTTGAATAAATATCACTGCGCAAATCTGCAACCTCACCCAAAGCCTGTTCTGGAGAGAGATATTGGGCAGTGCCAACAATGTTCCAGGTGCTAGTGAGTGTTGCACCAAGATCTGCAAGAGCACGTGCAATACCAAAATCCATCACCTTCACATCGCCTTGATCGGTAATCATGATATTGGCAGGCTTAATATCTCTGTGAACAATTCCGCGCTGATGAGAATATTCAAGAGCAGCCAAAATTCCTTCACCGATTTCAAGTGCGCGCTTGAGTGGCACACGCTCACCGTTATGAATTAAGTCGCGCAGAGTCTGGCCAGAGACTAACTCCATGACTATGTATGGGGCAGGTGTTTCTCCTGAGTCATAAACAGCAACAATTCCAGGGTGATTTAAACCAGCAGCAGCTAGCGCTTCTTTTCTAAAACGTGCAACAAATGAGGGATCACGGGCTAAATCACTACGCAATACTTTTATTGCAACTTGGCGTGCAAGGCGAGTGTCTTCAGCAACATAGACATCGGCCATTCCACCGGTACCAATCATTTCGCCAAGCTTGTAGCGATCACCAAAGAGCGAGTTAATCATTGCGCCGCTCCTAAAACTTCATTGGTTGCTACTTCATCACCGGTTATGTCGGCAACAATAACAGTGACGTTATCTGGTGCACCATTTATGTAAGTAGCATCGATAAGTGCTTTGAGAGCGTCAGATCGATCAGATTTCTTTAATAAGGATTTAATCTCTTTTTCAGTTAAAACACTAGATAAACCATCACTGCAGAGTAGATAACGATCTTTCTCTTTCACTTCATAGATCTGTAAAACAGGGGTAACGGTGCCTTGGCCCATGAGCGCTTGCGTTAAAACAGAGCGCTGTGGGTGATCTGCCACATCAGATTGTGAAATAGCACCTTGATCTAGAAGCTCCTGAATAACAGTGTGGTCATTGCTCAACTGTTCCAATGTGTTTGCCCGAAGGCGATAACAACGAGAATCTCCCACATGTAGCAGGGCAATATTTGTATCAACAACCAATAGTGCGGTCAGGGTTGTTCCCATTCCACGGAGCTCAATTACCTCCTCGGCATATTCACCAATCTGTGAATCGATGGTGAACAGTGAGTGAAGAAGTAAATCTTCAACAGAATCGGAATCAATCTCCGAACTTGTTAGTACCGGACTAAGTTTTTGCAGAGCTTTAATTGCAATTTTAGATGCAATTTCACCACCAGCATGTCCACCCATTCCATCAGCAACTGCAATCAGACGCCCTGAAACAAAAGCAGAATCTTCATTTCCACTGCGCTGTAAACCGTCAGCCGAGCGCGCACTGCTCTGGAAGTAAATAGCGCTCATGGGCATAAGCCTAACCCCTGTTAATCTTTAATCATGAAAATATATGCCCACCGCGGAGCCTCTATAGATTTCCCAGAGATGACCATGGATGCATATAAAGCCGCGGTCGATCAAGGCGCCGATGGCATGGAGTGTGATGTCCGCCTGACAAAAGATAACCAGATTTTGTTATGGCATGACGCCGATATGAAGCGCACCGCCGGATATAGCGGTCGAATTGCAGAGATGACCTACCCACAAATAAAACAGCAGTACCCGCAAGCAGTTTTGCTCGAAGAGTTACTTGAGCTTGCCCGAGATAACGATATGGAACTTGCAATTGAAACCAAACATCCAGTTCCGCAAGGAAGCATGGTTGAAAAGAAAGTTTTGGAACTGCTAGAACAAGAAGAGCTAGAAACTGAAGTTGTCTTGATGTCATTTTCCTGGCTAGCGATTGAAAATATTCGAAGGATCAACCCACAACAAAAGACAGTGGCCTTACTTCACGAGAGAATGAATTATGTGATGCAACGTTTTACATCTGCACCCATTCTTGGTCCAAGCGTGGAGCTTCTACGCTCAAATCCAGAATTAAGCCATGCAATCAAGCCTCTATATGTCTGGACTGTTGATGATGGCGACGATATGCGCTTTTGCTTAGAAAGCGGTGTTGAGGTCCTAATTACAAATAACCCGTCATATGCACGCAAGGTGCTCGGGTATCATTAGCCAGTGAGCACATATGCGTATTTAGGTCCCAAGGGAACATTCACCGAAGCTGCTCTTAAAAAGATCACTTCCTCTAATGATTCTCTTATCCCTTACGCAAATGTCACCGCAGCCCTAGATGCAGTACGAGTTGGCAAAGCACACTTTGCGCTAGTGCCCATTGAGAACTCTGTTGAAGGTGTTGTGGCCAGAACTCTGGATGAGTTAGCAACAGGATCACCACTTTCAATCGTTGGTGAAGTCACATTGCCTGTTTCTTTTGCTTTAATGGCTAAGCGTGACACCGTTGATATTCGACGCATTGCAACACATCCACATGCAGAAGCCCAATGCCGTGCATATATCGCTAAGAATTATCCAGATGCAGAGTTAATCTCAACAGCATCAACTGCCGCAGCAGCAGAGGCTATTGGGCGCGGAGAATTTGATGCAGCTATTGCAGCCCCAGTTGCTGCAGCTCATTACGGGCTTACCGTTATTGCAGATAACATCGGTGACATCGTTGGCGCAATTACTCGATTTGTTTTGGTCTCAAAGCCAGCAACACCGCCTAAGGCAACTGGCTTCGATCGCACATCCCTAGCTGTCTTTATCGGCATCGATCACGCGGGAGCCTTGCTCGATATCTTGACTGAGTTCGCTAAGCGCGACGTTAACTTAACTTTTATTCAGTCACGTCCAACAGGTGTAGAGCTTGGCCATTACCATTTCATTATTGATGCCGAGGGCCACGTTAACGATGCTCCAGTTAAGGAGACAGTCGAAGCGTTGCGAGCAATCTGTGAAGATATTCGCTTCCTAGGTTCATATCCACGAGAAAAGGTCGGCAAATGATTGACGTTAAATTCATTCGCGATAACCCAGATGCAGTCCGCGCATCACAAAAGGGTCGCGGTGAAGATGCATCGATTGTTGATCAAGTAATTGCATCTGATGAACTACGCCGTGTTGCGATTGAAAAGTTTGAAAAACTACGCGCAGAACAAAATGTTTTATCTAAATCAGTAGGTGCGGCTAAAGGTGATGAAAAGACTGCCCTGCTTGAGAACGCTAAAGAGTTAGCAACTGCGGTTAAAGAGGCTGATAGCAAGCGTGCAGAGGCAGAAGAGCACACCAAAGCGTTAGTAATGAAACTTTCAAACCTTCTTGATCCTGATGCACCTATTGGCACAGAGGCTGATTTTAAAGTTCTAGAACATGTTGGAACACCCAGAAAATTTGATTTCGAACCAAAAGATCACGTCGAACTAGGAAAGTTACTCGGTGCAATTGACACAGAGCGCGGTGCAAAGGTTGCAGGTTCTCGTTCATATTATTTAACTGGATCTGGTGCGCTTCTAGAGTTTGCACTCGTTAACTACGCAATCTCTATGGCAGTCAAAGCAGGTTTCGTTCCTGTAATTCCACCCGTACTTGTTAATCCCGCTGCTATGGAAGGCACAGGATTTCTTGGACAAGCCGCCGAGAATGTTTATCGCATCGAAAAAGATGATGTCTATTTGGTTGGAACTTCTGAAGTTCCACTTGCTGCCATGCATATGGATGAAGTTCTTAGCGGGGACAAACTTCCTATGCGCTATGCCGGCTACTCATCATGTTTTCGCCGTGAAGCTGGAACATATGGAAAAGACACTCGTGGAATTATCCGCGTGCACCAGTTCGATAAGGTCGAAATGTTTTCTTTCTGTCATCCAGATCAAGCTAAAGAAGAACATGCCCGTATTTTGCAGTGGGAGAAAGACTTTCTTAATGCAATGGAGATTCCTTACCGCGTTATTGATGTGGCATCAGGGGATTTGGGTTCAAGTGCTAACCGTAAATTCGACTGTGAAGCCTGGATTCCAACGCAAGATGCATACCGCGAAGTCACCAGTACTTCTAACTGCACAGAGTTCCAAGCCCGCCGCCTGAACATCCGCTACAAAGATGCCGATGGAACAAAGGCAGTTGCAACATTGAATGGAACATTAGTTGCCATTCCACGCATGATTGTTGCCATTTTAGAGAACCACCAGAATGCAGATGGAACTGTGAATATTCCAAAAGCCTTACAACCATTTCTTGGTAAAGAACGATTTGAGTTGGTGTGAGTAAGCGCCCCAAACTTATTGCAACAGATCTAGATGGAACCATTGTTCATCACGATGGAACAATCACCCAGCGCACTATTGATGCTTTCACTAGAGCACGTGATTTAGGTGTTCATATTTATTTTGTAACAGGACGTCCACCACGCTGGATGAATGAGATTAGAGAAAGATTTAGTTTCGGTGAGGCAATTTGTGGCAATGGGGCGATGCTCTATGACTTGCAAAAACGAGAAGTAACTGAAGAGTGGATGATTTCAAAAGAAGACCAAATCGAAGTCGCGCAGAGAATGCGTAAGGCGATCCCGCACGTTTCTTTTGCAATTGAAACCCATGATTACTACCATCGCGAAAAAGCATATGTTCCTAGGTGGGATGTTGGCTTAGATAATGTTGGTGTAGATAAAATTGAAGATGCAACAAAAGGGCCAGTTTTTAAAATGTTGGCTCGTTGCAGCAGTGGCGAACTATCATCGGATGAAATGCTTGAAATAGCACTTCGCGAACTAGATGGTTTAGTCACCGTGACACATTCAAATGCACGAGAGTCATTGCTTGAGATTTCAGCGCTCGGAATATCAAAAGGAACAACGCTTGCAAAAGTGGCTGGGCGGCTTGGAATAGATGCCGCTGAGTGTGTTTCATTTGGCGATAACCCGAATGATTTCCCAATGCTTGCATGGTGTGGTCGTTCATATGCAATGGCCGATGGACACCCAGATGGAATCAAACATGCAAAAGATGTAGCTCCATCACATGACATTGATGGTGTAGCAATAGTTATTGAGAAGTTGCTAGATCTGCCCGCTTAATTTTTAGCCGATTTTCGACTCAGGCCATCTTCGGGTAATCTCTCCCACGGAGGGCTCGCATAGCGGCCGAGTGCACCGGTCTTGAAAACCGGCAAACGAAAGTTTCGTGGGTTCAAATCCCACGCCCTCCGCCATTTTTTCTTTGCCTCTGTGGTTGAGTTCATAGGCGTTAAGCCTGTTTATTTCTAGCCGAATTTTCACTCTAAGAGGAGACTTACCCCTAGTTATCACCAATGGTGCTGGGGGAGTTATTCATGTCAGGTGTTTTTTCACCAACGCGAGCCAAGATCAAAGAGCGGACCCTGCGCACAGACAAGTGGTGGTTACAACCTCTTGCAACTTTCGGAGTGCTTATGTCCTTCGTTGTTTACGCAACCTTCCGAGCATTTGAAGGTGCGAATTACTACAAGGATCACTTGATCTCACCATTTTATTCACCATGTTTGTCAGAGGCATGCCTACCCGAAGCAACAATTTTTGGCTTTACCCCTGTCAGTGCGCAGATTTTTAACTTTGCACTTTCACCAGCTCTTATTATTTTGATCTTCCCACTCGGCTTTAGAATGACTTGTTACTACTACCGCAAGTCTTATTACCGTTCATTCTGGATGTCACCACCGGCATGTGGTGTTGCAGAACCTCATAAGAAGTACACAGGAGAGACTCGTTTCCCATTAATTATTCAAAACTCACACCGCTACTTCTTTTACGCAGGACTACTTCTTAATGTGATTTTGACCTATGACGCAGTCATCTCATTTAAAAACCCAGAAGGTCAATGGGGACACATGAGTGTCGGTTCACTTGTGTTAGTCGTTAGCTCAACGATGTTGTGGCTGTACTCAATGTCTTGCCACTCATGTCGTCACACCATCGGTGGGCGTCTAAAGAATTTCTCAAAGCACCCAGTGCGCTACAAACTATGGAGTTGGGTTTCAGTTCTCAATCACTCACATCAACGTTTTGCGTGGTTCTCACTTGCCGCCGTTGCATTTGCTGACATTTATGTCCGCCAAGTTGCAACTGGCGCCTGGACAAACTTCTACTTCTTCTAAGGGGGATCGACTATGACACTAGAGCGCCATAATTACGATGTCCTTGTTATTGGAGCAGGCGGTGCTGGTTTGCGCGCTGCTGTTGAAGCACGCGAAGCAGGATTGCGCGTTGCGATTATCTGTAAATCACTATTTGGCAAGGCCCACACAGTTATGGCCGAAGGTGGCGCAGCTGCATCAATGGGAAACGTTAATGATAAAGATAGTTGGATGGTGCACTTTCGAGACACTATGCGTGGAGGAAAATTCCTCAGTCACTTCCGTATGGCAGAAATCCATGCAAAAGAGGCACCAGATCGTATTTGGGAGCTAGAAACATGGGGAGCTCTCTTTGATCGCACTAAAGAAGGAAAGATTTCACAACGTAACTTTGGTGGACATGAATATCCACGCCTTGCACACGTGGGAGATCGCACTGGTCTAGAACTTATTCGCACCATGCAGCAAAAAATTGTTCAACTGCAACAAAAAGATGGTCGCGAAACTGGCGATATGGAAAGTGGAATTAAGGTTTTCGCTGAACTCACCATCACTGACATTTTAAAAGAAAATGGAAAGATCTCTGGTGCCTACGGGTACTGGCGTGAATCTGGCGAAGAAGTTTTATTTGAGGCACCTGCAGTTGTTATTGCAACAGGTGGTGTTGGAAAAACTTTCAAAATTACTTCTAACTCATGGGAAGGTACTGGCGATGGACATGCACTTGCATTAAAGGCTGGCGCAAACCTTGTTGACATGGAGTTTTTGCAGTTCCACCCAACTGGAATGGTGTGGCCACCATCAGTTCGTGGAATCTTGGTAACTGAATCTGTTCGCGGTGAAGGCGGAGTTCTTACAAACAATCTTGGTGAGCGCTTTATGTTTAAGTACATCCCAGATGTATTTAAAGATAAATACGCTGACAATGAAGCAGAAGCAGATCGCTGGTATGAAGATCAGGATAACAACCGTCGTCCGCCAGAGCTTTTGCCTCGTGATGAAGTTGCACGCGCAATTAACACAGAAGTTAAATCAGGTCGCGGCACAGAACATGGCGGAGTCTTCCTCGATGTTTCAAAGCGCATCCCTGCAGAGACAATTAAGAAGCGCCTTCCATCTATGTGGCACCAGTTCTATGAACTAGCTGGCGTAGACATCACTAAAGAGGCAATGGAAGTTGGCCCAACATGTCACTACGTCATGGGCGGTGTTGAGGTAGAGCCAGATACTGCAGCAGCAGTGGGAGTTCCAGGATTATTTGCAGCTGGTGAAGTAGCTGGCGGAATGCACGGTTCAAATCGTTTGGGCGGAAACTCATTAACAGATCTCTTGGTATTTGGTCGTCGTGCTGGAATGGGCGCTGTTTCCTACGTTAAGCAAAATGGCGCTAATCCAGTCAGTGAAGGTGCAATTAGCGCAGCTGCGAAGAAGATCCAAGCGCCATTTGATCGCCAAGGTGGAGAAAACTCTTACTCCTTGCACGCAGAACTACAGGAAATCACACACAACCTCGTTGGAATTATTCGCACCGGTTCTGAACTAGCAGAAGCAATTGAAAAGATTGCAGCAATTAGAGCGCGTAGTGCAAATGTATCTGTAAGCGGTGGACGTAAGTTCAACCCAGGGTTCCACTTAGCTTTTGATTTAGACAATATGCTTTTAGTTGCTGAATCAACTGCAAAATCTGCGATTAATCGCGAAGAGTCCCGTGGTGGTCATACACGTGATGACTTCCCTGTGATGGATGAAAAATGGCGCCAAATAAATAACATTTCCTCATTTGATGGTGAAAAGGTAAGTATTCGTGAGCAAGCTCTGCCATCAATTCCAAAAGAACTCTTTGACCTCTTTGATATTCACGAGTTGGAGAAATACATGACATCGGCAGAAATTGCGAAAGGCGGTTCCAACTAATGGCGCGCAATATTAAACTTCGCATCTGGCGTGGAGATTCAACTGACGGTGGTCTTAAAGATGTAGTCGTAGAAGCCAATGAGGGCGAGGTTGTCCTTGATGTAATTCACCGCGTACAGGCCACACAGATGGGTGATCTTGCCGTTCGCTGGAACTGTAAGGCTGGCAAGTGTGGATCTTGTTCCATGGAGATCAACGGAAAACCCCGTCTTGCATGTATGACACAGGTTGCCTCATTTGGTGAGGAAGAAACAATTACTGTCACACCACTTCGAGCATTCCCAATCATCAAAGATTTAGTGACAGATGTTTCCTTCAACTACAAAAAGGCGATGGAAGTTCCTGCATATGAGCACCCTAAAGATTTAGCTCCAGGGCAAGCACGTATGCAACAGATCGATGTTGAGCGAAGCCAAGAGTTCCGCAAATGCATTGAATGTTTCCTTTGCCAAGATGTGTGTCACGTTGTGCGCGATCACGAAGAGAATAAGAAGTCCTTTGCTGGACCTCGATTCTTTATTCGCATCGCTGAACTAGATATGCACCCACTGGATATGTTGAAGAACCGTAAAAAGAGTGCACAAGAAGAGCATGGCCTTGGAATGTGTAACATCACCAAGTGCTGTACAGAGGTGTGCCCCGAGCACATCAAAATCACTGACAATGCGATTATCCCTATGAAGGAGCGCGTTGCAGATATTAAATATGATCCAGCACGTTGGCTAGGTTCCAAGATTCGCAGGCGCGAGGGTCTTTAATAGAGGCATGAAACTTCTTCGCAGTTGGGCGGCTCTTGCTTTGTCGTTTTGGATAGCAACTGCGTTGATCCCTGGAATCGATGTTCTAGGTGGTTTCACAACTTATCTCTGGGTCGCACTTCTCTTTGGCTTACTCAACGCAACCCTTGGAAGTCTGCTTAAACTGCTAACTCTTCCTGCAGTCATTCTGACTCTTGGTCTATTCCTTGTAGTGGTAAATGCAGCGATTTTGATGTTACTTGCTGACTGGAGTGAGAGTTTAGATGTCACCAACTTTTGGTCTGCAGTATTAGCAGCGTTAGTAATTAGCGTAGTAACACGTATAGTTTCTGGTGTTGCTAAGAAAGCTCTGCCACACTGAAATCCTTAGCTCTCGTCTCACTAGGCGGTGTTTTAGGCTCCCTAGTTCGTTACTGGCTGGGAATTGAGTTAAGTGATGGGCGCAGCGCAACCCTAACTGCCAACTTAATTGGTGTTGGCCTTGCTACTTTCTTAATTGTTTACACACAACGTCGTGGAAGTGAAAACCTACGGCACTTTTTACTTCCTGGCTTTTGCGCAGGTCTAACAACATTTTCCGCAGTTGCCGGTTTAACCCTTGAACCACAAGAGGGTGGAGCGCTATTTCTCTTTCATAACGTGATGTTCTCAATGGTCATCATTCTTCTCATTCTTCCTATTGCTAGAAAAGTGATTCCGGTGCGCTCATGAGAACTTTTCTTGTGATTCTAGGAGCAGCAATCGGTGCACCTGCCCGTTTTGTAATTGATCAATACATCCGCAAGTTCACAGATAAGCCCTATGGAATCTTTGCCGTTAACGTTTTAGGTTCTTTTGTTCTAGGGCTAACTATGACCAGTGCAGAAAACACCTATGCGCTCTTTGCAATTGGTTTTGCTGGAGCGTTCACAACATGGTCCACATTTATGTTGGATTTCTTTTTAGACTATGAACTCAAGCGCTATAAATCTGCAGCAATTAACTTAGGTGCATCCTTAGGCTTTGGTTTACTGGCCGCATCCCTAGGTATGTCTTTAGCGTAGAGAAGCCATCCAGCTTTCAATCTCATCAGGGTGATGAGGGATGTTTTCAGATAAGTTGATGCAACCATCTTCGGTTACAAGGACGTCATCTTCAATTCTGATTCCAATGCCGCGATATTCAGCTGGGAATAGTTCATCATCGAGTTGGATATAGAGTCCTGGCTCAACAGTTAAAATCATTCCTGCTTCTAGGATTGCATCACGATATTGATCGGTTCGTGCTTGCGCACAGTCGTGAACATCCATTCCCAACATGTGGCTAACACCATGCAGAGTCCAGCGCTTATGTAATCCAACTGCTGGATCCATAGCTTCTTCAAGGCTCATCTTGATAATTCCCATATCAATTAATCCTTGAGCTAAAACAGTATGGCTGGCGCGGTTAATTTCAAGGAAAGGGATTCCAGCTTTTATCGCTTCAATTCCAGCTTTTTGTGATTCATAGACCAACATATAGAGCGCACGTTGTGCTGGTGAGAACTTTCCACTAATTGGCAAGGTGCGAGTGATGTCTGCGGTGTAGTAAGAATCAACTTCAACACCGGCATCTAGGAGTAATAAATCTCCAGGCTTAACATCGCCATCATTGCGATTCCAGTGCAACACACATGCGTGTGAACCAGAGGCTGCAATGGTGTTATATCCCAAATCATTTCCTTCAACACGAGCACGGCCATAGAAGGCGGCATCAATAACGCGCTCACCACGTGGTGTGGTAACTGCTGCAGGTAGCACTCGGATTACATCGCTAAAGCCACGATGCGTGGCATCAACGGCCTTTTGCATTTCACGAATCTCATACTCATCTTTAATAAAACGAGCAACAGAGACAAAGTTAATTAACTCTTCATCACGTGCATGCTTTTTTACCTTTGCATCCACAATCTCGTCATAGCCGTGAAGTGCAGCAGCAGTTTTACTTTTAAGAAACGCTTCGAGTTCACTTACTTCGCGCACTTCAATGCCATAGCGCTGGGATGCTTCATCAGTTGTGAAACGACGTCCCACCCAAAGTTCACCATTTTTAGCATCACGATAGAAGGCATCGGTGTCACGAGTAGAGCGTGGATTAATAAAAAGAATAGGTGTGTGGCCTTGCTTCGTTGGCTCCATTACTAATACAGAACCAGGCTGTGCTTCAACGCCTTGCACGCCGGTGTAATAAGCAAAAGCGCTATGAGGGCGGAACTGGTAATCAGTGTCATTACTACGTTGCTTTAATTCACCACCTGGTAATACAACTCTTAAGCCAGCAAAAGCAGCTGAAAGATCTGCTCTGCGTGCAACGCAATAAGGAATTACTTCATCCTGTGTAATTCCCTCCAGAGGTGTTGGCGCCCAACCTGTTTTCATGAACTCGCCAAACATCTCTGATGGCGCAACGTCATAAACGCGCTTGCTGCCTGTATCTAAGGCTTTGTCTGAATTCTCCACATAGCAACCCTACAAGAGGATTTCAGAAATGTTTTTATTTAACTGTAAAAACGATTTCCTTTGAGGGCGTTGTAAGCAATTTAGGCTTAAGGACAGTAAATCGAGCCACAAAGGTGTACTTGCCTTTTGAAAAAGCTGGCGCAACTACCTTGTCACCGTATTCATTGACGAAGGTCTTGGCTTTGCCACAAAAAATCATTTCCTTTTCGCCCACCCAAGCATCTTTACCTTGAGTACCTTTGCCATTACCTGGTTGCACATAAACTGATTGCGCTTCATTTTTATCTTTCGAATACAGAGCAAACATTACATAAGCATTAGGGAATGAATAAGACTTATCAATTGTGTATTTGATATACACATCTTTACAACCATTTGAATCCAAAGTTAGCGAATCAACAACTGTGTATGTAACAACTGTCTTTTTGTTATAAACAATCTTCTCTGTCACTGTTGCGGCATTAGCGGGTGAAAAATTACAACCGATAAGAATGAGTACAAGAGAGAGAATTCGTGTTTTCATCAGGTGAGCGTATAATGACAAGGTGAATAGAAGGTAAACACGCAAAGTATTCTTTGATGGTCAAATGCAATACATTTACCTAATGAAGCCGATGGCAGCAATCGTGGTTGGGTGGATTCTTGCCTTCTCAATAATATTACCAACGCCCGCTCAGGCATACAGTGCAATTTCGGTTCATGAGATTGAGCAAGAAGTTGCCCCAAAGGCAGTTCTTGAAATTCAAAAAGACCCAACCGGTGGATTTAATGTTCATGTTGTAACTACAAATTTTGTATGGCGCCCAGAGATGGCATCAATGCAGCATGTTCCCGGAGAAGGCCACGCTCATGTTTATTTAGATGGGCGTAAAATAATGCGCATTTATAATGAATGGTTTCACCTAAACACATTTCAATTTGCCACAAAAGCAGGAGAACAACTACTGAGTATTGAATTTGTTGGAAATGATCACGCCCCATACACAATTCAAGGATTACCAGTCGGGAGTGAGCAAATAGTCGACGTTCTAAGTGATGAGATTCAACCCAGTTCAAGAGACAACGGGCTAGTTCCGATTGGCGTGATCTTTCTTCTGGTTATCCTTGTAGGAGGCTTACTTTTCAGGCTTCGAAGAGGTAAGTAAACCTCTACCCATGAGAGGTTGTATTCTTTACCCGTACTCGGAGACGTCGCATAGCCCGGTCGAGTGCGCCTCACTGCTAACGAGGTAAGGGGTTAAACCCTTCAGGAGTTCAAATCTCCTCGTCTCCGCCAGAAACATGATTAAAGGAGTTGGCTGTGCCATTGTTTAAAGTAGTAATCGTTGGCGCAGGTCCAGCGGGCTACTTTGCAGCGCAAGCGTTACAGAATCAACAAAACGAAGATCGCACTTTTGCAATAGACATGATTGAACGCCTTCCCACACCATGGGGATTAGTTCGAAGCGGTGTTGCACCAGATCACCCAAAGATTAAGACCGTCTCTAAAGTCTTTGAAAAGATTGCAGCTGATCCCAACTTCCGCCTCTTTGCTAACGTTGAAATTGGTAGTGAGATAAGCGTTGCTCAACTACAAGACAAGTATGACGCTGTAGTAATTGCAACGGGTTCACACCTGGGAAAAACTCTTGGGATTCCAGGCGAAAACCTGCCTGGATCTTTATCGGCCGCAGACTTTGTGCCTTGGTATAACGCACATCCAGATTATGTAGACGTAAAGGTTCCAATGGATTGCGACACTGCTGTAGTAATTGGCGCTGGCAATGTTGCGATGGATGTTGCACGTATGTTGGCGTTAGAGCCAAGTGAGCTAGATCCAACAGATACTGCAGATCATGCACTTGACGCCTTTAAAGCAAGTGCTGTGCGCGATGTTTATATCAGCGCTCGCCGTGGGCCAGAGCATGCAGCGTTTACTTCCCCAGAACTTAGAGAGCTACCAAAGCTTGAACACACTAATGTTGTTATTAACAAAAAAGACATTGATGCGGCGATAGTTCGTGCAGGAGCAGAGCCTGAAAAAGATGTGAAAAGTAACTTAGATGCAATGCTTTTGATCGCAGAGTCACAAAAAAGTGAGCATGAGCGCACGATGCGCTTCCTTTTCCAACACACACCTAAAGAGATTATTGGCAGCGATAAAGTTGAGGGCGTTGTCTATTCAACCCCTAATGGTGATGTCACTGTTAAGTGCGGTCTAGTTATTACCGCTATTGGCTATCAAGCAGCTGGAATTAACGGCGTGCCATATGAGAATGGAAAAGTTGTTAATACTGATGGTCGCGTGAAAGAAAATCTCTATGTAGTTGGTTGGGCTAAGCGCGGCCCATCAGGTGTCATTGGTACTAATAAATCTGATGCTGCAGTAGTTGTGGAGTTAATGATTGCTGATATGAAATCTCCAAAGAACGCTGGAGATATTTCAGATCTACTCACCCACCAGGTAGTTGTTGATCAAAGCGCGTGGCAGAAAATCAATGAAGCCGAGGTTGCTGCAGGTGGGCCAAAGGGTAAACCTCGGGTTAAGAGTGTGAAGTGGGATGAGCTTTTAAAGTTAGGCTTGTCGTAACCTTCTTCACCTTGTGGTAACCATGCCGTTACCTAAAAAACACTTAAGTTAAAATGGGTAGTGCTTAGATGAAGGCATGAAACAAACCCTTATCTCAAGAAAATTCACCGGCTTTGGCGCGTTCGCCATGGCCATCGCGTTATTAGTCTCGTTACTAATTCCGACTGCGCAAGCAAACACATTCTCACTTCCTAACGCACCAACCAATGTCACCTCATACTTGGGTGCTAAAGGTGTTGTAGTTCGGTGGACACCAGGTGCAGATGTTGCACCAGGAGTCACTGGTTATATTGTCTCAGCAGGTGCGGGCTCATGCCCAATCTTTGTACCTGCAAAAAATAGCAGCGTTGTAACTATGCCAGTTGTTACTGGCCAACCAGCAGGAACCCCAGTCGTGCAAGCGGTTAATGCATACGGTTTTTCAAAGCCAGCTGCATCAAAGAAGAGTTATACAGCCGCTGAATTAGCAACCGTTTCGTCATCAAATAACAAGGCTGTTCAGGTTCTTCAACTCAGCGACCTGCACGGTGCAATTGAAGTGGGTGGCTCTTTTGGAGCACCACTACTTGTAAGCAACTGGGATGCAGATCGTAAGGCCAATGCTGCAACGGTTGCATTCACATCAGGTGACAATATTGGTGCAGCTCCACCGATCTCAACAGAGTTCGAAGAGCTTCCAACAATTGAAACTCTTAATGCTATGAAGCTAGATGCTGGTGCTTTTGGAAACCATGAGCACGATAGAAACCTTGCACACGTCCAAAAGATTATTGGGGCCTCTGATTTCCAATGGGTAGTGTCAAACTACAGTGAGGGTTCTCTCTCTGTTTTAAAGTCAGGTACAAAGCAAGCAAAGAGCTTCACAATTATTGAGCGTGCGGGCTTAAAGATCGGTGTCGTTGGTGCAAATACATCAG
>Ga0209551_1000393_pt1 | contig 16334 bp, 15 predicted proteins | sample LauGreSuBDMM15SD_2_FD_187568 | JGI IMG/M metagenome (GOLD analysis project Ga0209551, IMG submission 187568) | Freshwater lake microbial communities from Lake Michigan, USA - Su13.BD.MM15.SD (SPAdes) (version 3) | ecosystem: Environmental > Aquatic > Freshwater > Lake | place: Lake Michigan, USA... | reverse complement strand
CTTTATTATCTTGGAATGGAAGCGGTGCAGAGTATTACGATTATTTAAAAGCTACAGCTACAACTATAATTACAGGTGCAACTTGGAATCAAGTGGTTCACGATGGGGTTTACGTTGGAGCAATACCTGCAGCAACTTTCGGCGGAGCTGATTTTACCGGAGCTGCAAGTGTATTATCACAATCAAAAGCAGTGGGTGGTTTAGAATTAGTTTTAAATACCAAAACGGGATTAGGCGATGGTCAACAAGCTAACAATCCTTGGTTACAAGAATTTCCAGATCCAATCACAAGAGTTTCTTGGGATAATTACATTACGGTTTCTAAAGTTGATGCAGATAAATTAGTTTTAGAAAATTCGAATGTTGCCAACGGAGGATTAAACGGAAGTTACGTAACTGCCGAAGTTGCTGGTACTAAATTAGAAAATATTCCAGTAATAATTCAACCAGGGCAAGCAGTTGGAACGGTAGGAATTGCATTGGGTTACGGAAAAAAAGCAGCTTTAAAAGAAGAAATGCAAGTAGGTGTAAATGCTTACACATTATATAAAAACTTCAATAATGTACAAAGCGTAAAATTAACAAAGACTGCTGGAGACCATGAATTTGCTTGTGTTCAATTGCAAAAAACGTTAATGGGTCGTGGCGATATTATAAAAGAAACAACTTTAGAAATTTTTAATTCTAAAGATGCAAAAATTTGGAATGAACAACCTATGGTATCTATGGATCACAATCCTGTGAAAGCAGTGACAGTAGATTTATGGACTTCATTTGACCGTTCTGTAGGACATCATTTTAATCTTTCTATAGATTTGAATGCTTGTACTGGTTGCGGAGCTTGTGTTATTGCATGTCATGCTGAAAACAACGTTCCTGTTGTTGGAAAAATGGAAGTAAGAAGAAGCCGAGATATGCACTGGTTGCGTATCGACAGGTATTATTCTTCAGAAAGCACTTTTGCAGAAGATGATGAAAAGAAAGAAAATTTTGACGGGTTATTTGGAGATAAAGGTTCTCTTGGAGGCTTTGGGGAATTAGAAATTGCTTCACAAAATCCGCAAGTTGCTTTTCAACCCGTAATGTGTCAACACTGCAACCACGCACCATGTGAAACAGTTTGTCCAGTGGCAGCAACTTCTCATAGTAGACAAGGTCAAAATCACATGGCATACAATAGATGTGTTGGGACAAGATATTGCGCCAACAATTGTCCATATAAAGTACGTCGTTTCAACTGGTTTTTATACAACAAAAACAGCGAATTTGATTACCACATGAATGATGATTTAGGCCGTATGGTTTTAAATCCAGATGTTAATGTACGTTCACGTGGAGTTATGGAGAAATGTTCTATGTGCATTCAAAAAACACAAAAAACCATTCTTGATGCAAAACGTGATGGAAGAGTTATTAAAGATGGAGAGTTCCAAACGGCTTGTTCAAGTGCATGTTCTACAGGGGCAATGGTTTTTGGAGATATTAATGATAAAGAAAGTCAAGTTGCCAAGTTGGTAGAAGACGATAGAATGTATCATTTATTAGAGCATGTTGGAACAAAACCAAATGTGGTTTATCATGTTAAAGTTAGAAATGTTTAATAAAATTATAATAGATAAGTAGGAAGGATGATTTTTTATAAATCTGATATCCAAAATCTTAAATCTAATATCTAAAATCAAATTATGTCGTCTCACTACGAAGCACCCATTAGAAAACCTTTAGTTATAGGTGATAAATCTTATCATGATGTAACTGTAGATGTAGCCGCTCCTGTTGAAGGTAGAGCAAACAAACAATGGTGGATTGTATTTTCAATCGCATTAACCGCATTTCTTTGGGGATTAGGGTGTATTATTTACACTATCTCTACAGGAATTGGAACTTGGGGTTTAAATAAAACTGTTGGTTGGGCTTGGGATATCACTAACTTTGTTTGGTGGGTAGGTATCGGTCACGCAGGAACTTTAATTTCAGCCGTACTTTTGCTTTTCCGTCAAAAATGGAGAATGGCAATTAACCGTTCTGCAGAAGCGATGACTATTTTTTCTGTGATTCAAGCAGGTTTATTTCCAATTATCCACATGGGTCGTCCTTGGTTAGCGTACTGGGTTTTACCTATTCCTAATCAATTTGGATCACTTTGGGTAAATTTCAACTCGCCTTTACTTTGGGACGTATTTGCAATTTCTACGTATCTTTCTGTTTCATTGGTGTTTTGGTGGACAGGGTTATTGCCTGATTTTGCTATGATTCGTGATAGAGCAGTAACACCTTTTAACAAAAGAATATATTCCATTTTAAGTTTTGGATGGAGTGGAAGAGCTAAAGATTGGCAACGTTTTGAAGAAGTTTCTTTGGTTTTAGCAGGTTTAGCTACCCCTCTTGTACTTTCAGTGCATACAATTGTATCTTTCGACTTTGCAACTTCAGTTATTCCGGGTTGGCATACGACCATTTTTCCACCCTATTTTGTAGCTGGAGCAGTTTTCTCTGGATTTGCGATGGTAAATACATTGCTGATTATTATGAGAAAAGTTTCTCATCTTGAAGCTTACATCACCGTTCAACACATCGAATTAATGAATATTGTAATTATGATTACGGGGTCGATAGTGGGTGTTGCTTATATCACTGAACTTTTTGTTGCTTGGTATTCTGGAGTAGAATACGAACAATATGCTTTCTTAAACAGAGCAACTGGTCCTTACTGGTGGGCATATTGGTCGATGATGACTTGTAATGTTTTTTCACCTCAATTTATGTGGTCAAAAAAATTAAGAACAAGCATTATGTTCTCATTTGTAATTTCAATTGTAGTAAATATTGGAATGTGGTTTGAGCGTTTTGTAATCATCGTAACTTCTTTACACAGGGATTATTTACCATCTTCATGGACAATGTTTTCACCAACTTTTGTTGACATTGGAATATTTATTGGAACAATCGGTTTCTTTTTTGTGTTATTTTTATTGTACGCTAGAGCTTTCCCAGTGATTGCACAAGCAGAAGTAAAAACAATTTTGAAATCATCAGGAGAATTTTATAAAAAACGTAGAGAAGCAAATAACGACGGACACCATGAGTAATAAAGTGATATACGCCATTTATAATGACGACGACATTTTGATGGATGCAGTTAAACAAACGCGTGCAGCTCATCATCATATTGAGGATGTTTTTACACCCTTCCCGGTTCACGGATTAGACAAAGCAATGGGAATTGCACCAACTAGATTAGCCATTTGTGCTTTTATCTATGGATTGTGTGGATTGTCTTTTGCTACTTGGATGATGAATTACATCATGATTCAAGATTGGCCGCAAGACATTGGAGGAAAACCAAGTTTTAGTTATATTGAAAACATGCCAGCTTTCGTGCCAATTATGTTTGAAATGACCGTGTTTTTTGCCGCTCACTTAATGGTTATTACTTTTTACATGAGAAGTAGATTGTGGCCATTTAAAGAAGCAGAAAATCCAGATGTAAGAACTACAGATGACCACTTTTTGATGGAAGTCGCAGTCCACGGAAATGAAGAAGAAATGGTAACATTTTTTCAAAATACAGGAGCTGTTGAAGTTAAAGTAATAGAAAAGCATTAATAGTAGATATGAAAAGCTTAAATAAAATAGTAATAATTTTAGGATTATCAGCATTAGTTACTTCTTGCCATGATAAAACGCAACCTAATTACCAATACTTTCCGAACATGTATGAGTCTGTTGGTTATGAAACCTACCAACAATCTAGTGCTTTCAAAAACGGAAAAGAAGGCCAATTACTTGCAAACCATGTAATTAAAAGAGGGTACGTTCCCTACGATTATCCAAATACGAATGAGGGTTACGAAGCAGCGAAAGCAAACTTGAAATCTCCTCTAGATTCTACTAAGGTTGATGTAGAAAAATCCAAAGAATTGTACAATATCTATTGTGCGATTTGTCATGGGGAGAAAGGAAATGGTAAAGGGAATCTTGCAGTTCGAGAAAAAATTCTTGGAATTCCAAGCTACGCAGATAGAGTGGTAACTACCGGAAGCGTATTTCACGTTTTAACTTATGGAAAAAACTCTATGGGTGCCTACAACAATCAATTGGATACCAAAGAGCGTTGGATGGTAGCTTCTTATGTAATGAAGTTGAAAAGCGAACTATAATTGTATAACACACTGATTTATTAGATATGTACACATTCTCAAGCAAATTAAAAATGTTTTCTTTTATTCTGATGGCCGTTGGTGCAATCGGAATAGGAGTTGGTTTTTATAATGCACCAAAAGATATTGAACAAGTAGAAAAAATGCTCGCTGCAGAAAGTCACCACGAAGGTGGACACGAGGCTACAGCGCATGCGGCTGTAAGTCATGAAACAACAACTCATCAAGAATCTAAAACAACTGAAGTTGTAGAAGAAGCAAAAGGGGATACTTTGTCAAAAGTATCAGATTCAACAAAAACCGCAGTTGCAGCAGTTGTTGCAAATTTTGAAAATCAAATTCCTAAACACAAGAAAGTTGAAGTTGTTGACGAACATGCCGAACACCAGAAGCATCTGACTCATGTTTTACATCAATTACAAAACAAACCATGGGCAGCGTTATATGTTGCTTGTTTATTTATTATGTTGATATCACTCGGGGCATTAGCTTTTTATGCCATTCAACAAGTGGCCCAGGCCGGTTGGTCTCCAGTTTTGTTTAGAGTGATGCAAGGAATTACGGCATACTTGCCGGTTGGTTCAGTTATCTTTTTTGTTTTGCTGATTTTATCTGGTTTACACTACAACCATTTATTTGTTTGGATGGACAGTGAATTGTTAGACCCCAAAAGTGAAAATTTTGATCAGTTAATTAAAAACAAATCAGGATATTTAAATTTTCCTTTTTGGATAGTAAGAGCAGCAATTTTCTTAATTGGATGGAATATATACCGTTATTTTTCAAGAAAAAATTGTTTGGCTCAAGATGAAGCTAACGATAATAATTTCTATAAAAAGAATTTCAAATTATCAGCAGGGTTTTTAGTCTTTTTTATTGTAACAGAATCAATAATGTCTTGGGATTGGATCATGTCTGTTGACCCGCATTGGTTTAGCACATTGTTTGGATGGTACGTGTTTGCCAGTTTCTTCGTAAGTGGAATTACAACAATTGCTTTAACAACTTTATACCTAAAATCGAAAGGTTATCTAGAATATGTAAATACAAGTCATATACACGATTTAGCCAAGTTTATGTTTGGTATTAGTGTGTTTTGGACTTACTTATGGTTTTCACAATTTATGTTGATTTGGTATTCTAATATTCCAGAAGAAGTAGGCTATTTTATTACTAGAATTGAACATTTCAATCTTCCATTCTTTGGTATGGTAGTTATGAATTTTGTTTTGCCGGTTCTTATCTTAATCAATACAGATTTCAAACGCCTTAGTTGGATTGTTGTAATGGCCGGAACAATAATTTTGCTAGGTCATTATGTAGATTTCTTCAACATGATTATGCCTTCAACAGTGGGCACACAATGGTTCATCGGTATTCCTGAAATAAGTTCATTACTTTTCTTTGTCGGACTTTTTATATTTGTTGTTTTTTCAGCACTTACAAAAGCACCTTTATTAGCAAAAAGAAATCCATTTATTGAAGAAAGTAAACATTTTCATTATTAATATTTAAAAGACAAAAACAGATGACAAGTTTGTTGGTAATTATAGTTTTAGTTTTATTAGCAATTGCACTATGGCAGTTAACAAAAATATTCGATTTAACTCAAGTCGGAAAAAAAGTAAACAAATCTCAAGTAGCAAATGACAAAGACAATAACCTTCAGGGTTACATAATGTTTGCTTTTTTAGCTTTCATTTATATATTCACGATATATGGATTATTAACTTGGGGACATTTAGTCTTAGCTAACCCATCGTCTGCTCACGGAGAAGTAATTGATAATTTAATGGACATTACTTGGATTTTAATTTTTACTGTTCAAGCAATTACCCAATTTTTATTGTATTATTTTTCGTTCAAATACAGAGGAAAAAAGGAAAACAAAGCCCTGTTCTTTGCAGACAGTGACAGATTAGAATTTATTTGGAGTGTTATTCCCGCTATTGTTTTAGCAGTTTTGATCCTTTACGGATTGTATGCATGGACAAACATCATGTTTGTTGATGAAAAAACCGAAGACGTGATGGTAGTAGAATTGTATGCTAAACAATTTGGTTGGGAAGCCCGTTATTCTGGAGAAGACAACGTATTAGGAAAAGCCAACGTAAGATATATTGATGGTGTAAATACTACTGGTACAGATCTTAATGATCCAAATGCGCAAGATGATAAAACGGCTACGGGAGAATTTCACATTCCGAAAGGAAAAAAAATACTGTTCAAAATGAGGTCGCAAGATGTATTACATTCTGCATACATGCCACACTTTCGTGCACAGATGAATTGTGTTCCTGGTATGGTTACTCAATTTGCCTACACGCCAACTATAACAACTGTTGAACGTAGAATTATGCCTGACATGTTAGAAAAGATTGATAATATCAACAAAATTAGGGCAAAAAAAACACAAGAATTAATTGCACAAGGAAAGCCAGGTTTAGATCCTTATCAGTTTGATTACCTATTGTTATGCAACAAGATTTGTGGGGCTTCTCATTATAATATGCAAATGAAATTAGTAGTAGATACGCCAGCTGATTTCAAACAATGGTTAGCTTCAAAACCTACTCTTGTTAGCGCATTTAATGAATCTAAAAAAGCCGATGCTCCTTCAACAGATGCTAAAGTTTCTCCAAAATCTGCAGATAGTACAAAAGTGCTTGCACAAATATTAAAAAAATAATTACCTTTATATTATTAAAATTAAAGAATAAAAAATGTCAGCAATAGCAATTGATCACTCACACGACCACGAAGCTGCTCACGAGCACGAACACCACCACAAAGACACGTTTATTACTAAGTACATATTTAGTATCGACCACAAAATGATTGCCAAACAATATCTTATTACAGGTATAATTATGGGAGTTATAGGAGTGGGAATGTCTATGTTATTTAGAATGCAGTTAGCATGGCCAGAAGAGTCATTTAGGATTTTTAATTTCCTTTTGGGCGATAAATTTGCTCCAGATGGTGTAATGAGAAATGATATTTATCTTGCACTTGTTACCATTCACGGAACAATAATGGTGTTTTTTGTACTAACAGCTGCGTTAAGCGGAACGTTTAGTAATTTATTAATACCATTGCAAATCGGAGCCCGAGATATGGCATCAGGTTTTATGAATATGTTATCTTATTGGTTGTTTTTCCTTTCAAGTGTAATTATGGTTTCGTCTCTTTTTGTAGAGTCTGGACCAGCTTCAGCAGGATGGACAATTTATCCGCCTTTAAGTGCATTGCCACAAGCGATTCCAGGTTCAGGCACAGGGATGACTTTATGGTTAGTTTCTATGGCGATTTTCATTGCTTCTTCTTTAATGGGTTCTTTGAATTATGTTGTTACGGTTATTAACTTAAGAACCAAAGGGATGTCAATGACAAGATTACCCCTTACAATTTGGGCATTTTTTGTCACAGCAATCATTGGAATTGTTTCTTTCCCAGTTTTATTATCAGCAGCATTACTTTTAATAATGGACAGGGCTTTTGGTACATCTTTTTTCCTTTCTGATATTTACATGGCTGGAGAGGTTTTGCATTACCAAGGTGGATCACCAGTTTTATTTGAACATTTATTTTGGTTTTTAGGACATCCAGAAGTTTATATTGTATTGCTTCCCGCGCTAGGAATAAGTTCTGAGGTTATTGCTACAAATTCAAGAAAACCGATTTTTGGTTATAGAGCTATGATTGCATCTATCCTAGCGATTGCATTTTTATCTACAATTGTTTGGGGTCACCACATGTTTATCTCAGGAATGAATCCGTTTTTAGGTTCTGTATTTACATTCACAACCTTATTAATCGCAATTCCATCTGCTGTAAAAGCTTTTAATTATATTACTACACTTTGGAAAGGTAATCTGCAACTGAATCCCGCAATGCTGTTTTCAATTGGATTGGTTTCAACTTTTATTACAGGAGGTTTAACAGGGATTATTTTAGGAGATAGCACATTAGATATTAATGTGCACGATACTTATTTCGTAGTTGCTCACTTTCACTTGGTAATGGGTATTTCTGCCCTTTATGGAATGTTTGCAGGAATTTACCACTGGTATCCAAAAATGTTCGGTAGAATGTTAAATAAAAATTTGGGTTATATTCACTTTTGGGTAACAGCAATATGTGCTTACGGTGTTTTCTTCCCAATGCACTTCATTGGAATGGCAGGTTTACCAAGAAGATATTATACAAATACTAACTTTCCACTTTTTGACGATTTGCAAAACGTAAATGTTTTAATAACGACTTTTGCTTTAGTTGGAGGAGTTTTCCAATTGGTGTTTTTATATAATTTCTTCAGTAGCATTTTCTACGGTAAGAAAACAGAGCAAAATCCATGGAGATCTAACACTTTAGAATGGACTGCGCCAATAAAACATATTCATGGTAACTGGGAAGGCGCAATTCCTGAAGTTCATAGATGGCCATATGATTATAGCAAGCCAGGTCATGATGAAGATTTTGTTCCGCAAAATATTCCAATGAAAGAAGGTGAAGAAGTTTTAAATCACTAATAAATTTACAATAAATAAAAAAAAGGATGAGAAATCATCCTTTTTTTTATTTATTAGTATTTATTTTTTAGATTGCTGAATTATCTCCACCGCAAACTTTCCAATAACATCTGCATATCATTTTTAAGATAACTAACCGCCGGCATTACTGAATCATAATTTGGTTTCGCATAGAAATATACGGAACAATCAATAAAGTGTTTAACGCTGTCTGTTGCGTAAAATTGAGCGTTTGTAGCTGCATTACCATTTACATCATAAAACATTCCATAAACTTTATTTTGTCTATTTAAAAAGGGTTGTTCTAATATATCATCTGCTTTAATTACATGCTCATAAGTTAATTTTTGTGCATCTTTCAAAAGCGAATTAATGTTATTATGAACAGGTTTGTAACTTAAATAAATCGTCGCTTTCATTTTTGGGTAATTGATCTCAAAATTGCAATTTCCTTTATCTTTCAGAATAGCCTGCTCATTTAAATTGAAAACAAACGGACATTTTTTGTCAAAAAGTTTATAATTTGCTACCGTATAATCTAAGCGCAATTGCCCGCTCGGTTTTGGAAGCACTTCCTTTTTACATCCAATAAAACTGTATCCAAAAAGTATTAAAAAAAATACCGCCGTCTTTTTATTCTTCATTTCGAAAAGCTATTCTAAAGTTATTTTTACTTGTTTTATTCTCTTTTTGTCTAAAGATTCTATGGTAAAAATACAGTTGTCAAAATTAATTTGTTGTCCTTTTCTTGGAAAATTGCCCAAAATTTCTAGAATTAAACCAGCCAAAGTTTCTGCTTCGCCTTTTTTATTTTCAAAGTTATCTTCATTTACATCAATAATTCTGTATAAATCTTTGAGGTAAATTTTTCCTTCAAACAAATAGTTTTTTTCATCAATTTGTGAAAAATTAATACTTTCATCATCAAATTCGTCACTAATATCACCTACTATTTCCTCAATAATATCTTCTAGGGAAACCAATCCTGAAGTCCCTCCATATTCATCAACTACAATTGCCAAATGGCTTTTCATTCTTTGAAAATCCTTTAATAAATTGTCTAATTTTTTATTTTCTGGAACAAAAAATGGTGTTCTAATTAATTTTGTCCATTCAAATTCTTTTTCATCGATATAAGGAATAATGTCTTTAACGAACAAAACACCTTCAATCTGGTCTATATTATCTTTATAAACCGGAATTCTTGAAAACCCTTTTTCGATGATTTTCTTCAGAATCTCAGAGAAGTGTTCTTCTATTTCTAATCCAAATATATCAATTCTAGGACTCATTACTTGTTTGGCATCCGTATTTCCAAATGAAACAATTCCCTCTAAAATTTTTTGTTCATCTGAGCTTGTTTCTTCAGAATTGGTCAATTCCAACGCTTGAGAAAGTTGGTCGACCGAGAAATTTGATTTTTGTTTGCCTAGTTTTTCTTGCAAAAATAATGTGAGAGATCGCATTGGCAAACTAATTGGCGACAATAGTTTGTCTAAAATCGCAATCGGAATTACGATGAGTTTGGCAAATTTAACGTTGTTTCTATTGGCATATATTTTTGGCAAAACCTCTCCAAATAGTAAAATTAAAAAGGTTACTAAAATTACTTCGATAGAAAATTTTAAAATTGGATTGGCAATGTTTTTAAACAAATCCTTCCCAATTAAAGAAAATAAAATAACTACGCCAATATTTATAAAGTTATTGGCAACCAAAAGCGTGGCTAATAATTTTTTTGGTCTAGCTATTAAACGATTTAATATCTTTATTTTTTCGGGACTTTCAATCGAAGCCTCGTCAATATCTTTTTGAGTTAACGAAAAAAATGCAACTTCCGCGCCTGAGACTATTGCTGTACAAAAAAGCAAAGCAAAAATTCCAATAAAACCGAAAATTAAATCAGTATCTAAATTTTCTAGCAATGCGAAACTGGGAGGTTCTTTATCCAAGTTGTGGGTTGTTAATTATACAATTAAAAAGGCAAATCGTTTTCAGGATGTGCATTTTTCGGAATTTCAAAATTCGTATTTTTTGGTTCGTTTACCTGATTTTGCTTTTGGTGGTCATTCTCTTTTTTGGTGGTCAAAAACGTAAAATCAATGGCTTGAATCTCGGTTGTGTATTTTGTTGAACCATCTTCTGCTTGCCATTGACGTGATTTTATACGTCCTTCCACATAAATTTTATCACCTTTTGAAAGGTATTTTTCGCAAATTTCAGCAGCTTTATTGCGCACAACAATATTGTGCCATTCTGTAGAGTTTATTTTTTCACCTGTTTCTTTATTAATATAAGTCTCATTTGTTGCTAAAGGAAATCTACCTATGCAAGTATCTGCTTTGAAATAATGAATTTTCACATCATCGCCCAAATGCCCGATTAACATTACTTTATTTAATGTTCCGTTATTCATAGATATTAGAAAAAAATTAATTTCAAATATAATGATTTTTGATTTAGTATCTAAAATGATTTTCAATAAAATTAAAAAGCACAATTGGAAAGGGATAAGTTTTTAGCTTTTCAATGTCAATTCCATTTTGCAAAATGCCATTGATTTCGATTTTCCAAAATTTGATATGCAACCTTTGGTGGGTTAAAATATGAAGTTGACTCTTTTCATTTAAACAAAAAATGTTGTTTATTTTGTTCTCAAATAAAGGATGCTTCTTAATTAAAGTTGCAATTATTTTGTCATCGACATCAGCAAGTGTTTCTATCAATGGAAACTCGTACAAATTGTGCCAAATTCCTTTGTCAGTTCTCTGATTAATAATGGTTTTTTCATTTTCGTCTTCCAAAATTAAATAATTGAAATACCGTTGCGTAACTTTTACTTTTTTTGATTTTACAGGAAGTTGATTGACCATTTTCTTTTGTAAAGCAACACACGAATGGTTCATTACACAAACAGAGCAATTCGGATTTTTAGGAACACATTGCAAGGCGCCAAATTCCATAATCGCTTGATTGAAAGTCGCGATAGCGTCGTTAGGCATTAATTCAAATGCTAAATTTTGAAATTCTTTTTTTGTCGCAACGATTGAAATATCAGACTCAATTCCAAAATACCGAGACAAAACACGAAATACGTTTCCATCTACAACAGGTACTTTTTCATTAAATGAAAATGAAGCAATTGCAGCAGCGGTATAATCCCCAACTCCTTTTAATTTTAATAGCTCTTTGTAATTATTTGGGAAAGTGCCATTGAGTTCATAAGCAACGATTTGAGCCGTCTTGTGCAAATTTCGCGCCCTTGAATAATAGCCTAATCCTTGCCAAAGTTTCAAAACTTCCTGTTCAGTTGCATTAGCAAGGTCGAAAACAGTTGGAAAATTTTCAATAAATGAGTAAAAATAAGGCATTCCTTGTGCGACACGAGTTTGTTGCAGCATGATTTCTGAAAGCCAAATATAGTAAGGATTCTGGGTGTTTCGCCATGGCAAATCGCGCTTGTTTTGTAAATACCATTTGACTAATAGGTTAGAAAATATCATTATTAAGAATTGATTAGCAAAAATAAATCTTTATGTTATTAAATTTTAATCTTTTATGGTTGATTTATTGTTTTTTAAATTCATATATTTGCAACCTCAAAAAAAATATCACAATAATATTAATACGAAAGAAAATGACGAAAGCAGATATCGTAGCAAAAATTTCAGAAAAATTAGGTCTTGAAAAAGGAGATGTTCAAGCAACTGTTGAAACATTAATGGAAGAAGTAAAAGCAGCTTTGGAAACAGGCGAGAATGTTTACTTAAGAGGTTTTGGAAGTTTTATCATTAAAACTAGAGCTGAAAAAACAGGTAGAAATATTTCTAAAAATACTACCATTAAAATTCCAGCACACAACATTCCAGCATTCAAACCTGCAAAAGTTTTTGTTGAAGGAGTAAAAGCTAACAACGAGCCAAAATAAAAAAAATTATTAATCACCAAATCTAAACGATTATGCCAAGTGGTAAAAAAAGAAAAAGACATAAGGTAGCGACTCACAAGCGTAAAAAACGAGCGAGAGCTAACCGTCACAAAAAGAAAAAGTAGTTCTAAACTACTTTTTTCTTTTTAATGTTCATTGAAATCGAAGATTAGTGTTCAGGATCAAGTAGTCAGTTAGCTGAAAACTGAAAACTAATTTTCACCGGGATAAAACCTAAAAAAATTATTGTTTAATCCATCTGTGCAAAAGTCAGAAGCTAGAAGTTGGAAGTTAGAAGGAATCATTTGTTTAAAGTACAAATTCTAAATTCTAAATTCTAAATTCTAAATTTCCTTTCGTGCGGATAAAAATTTACAAAGTGAATAAAGAATTGATCATCAGATCTAGTTCTGACGCAGTAGATTTTGCCTTATTAAAAGATGGAAAACTTGTTGAATTACACAAAGAAGAAGAAAAAAGCAACTTTCAGGTTGGCGACATTTTTGTTGCGAAAATCAGAAAACCAGTTGCAGGACTAAATGCAGCATTTGTAAATGTTGGCTTCGAGAAAGACGCCTTTTTACATTATCATGACTTAGGACCTAATTTGGCTTCTCAATTAAAATTCATCAAACTTGTCAATTCAGGTAGGTTTAAAGATTTCACCCTCAAGAACTTTCAGTTCGAGAAAGAAATCAACAAAGACGGTGCGATTTCGGACATTTTGAGTCCAAATCAATCCATTTTAGTACAAGTTGTCAAAGAACCTATATCTACTAAAGGACCAAGAATTAGCTCTGAGCTTTCTCTTGCAGGTAGATTTATTGTTCTCGTTCCGTTTTCTGACCGCGTTTCTGTATCACAAAAAATTGAATCGAAAGAAGAAAAAGAGCGTCTTAAAAAACTTGTACAATCCATCAAACCAAAAGGTTTCGGCGTTATTGTTCGTACAGTAGCCGAGGGCAAAAAAGTCGCAGAAATAGACAAAGACTTACAAACATTGCTAGACAAATGGTCTGGAATGTGTAAAAAATTACCAACTGCTGCTCATCCATCCAAGATTTTAGGCGAGCTCAATAGAGCGTCGTCTATTTTAAGAGATGTATTTAATGATTCCTTTAGTGGAATTCATATAGATGATGAAGAGTTGTACAACCAAACAAGAGATTATTTGCAAGAAATTGCACCTTCAAAACAATCAATCGTAAAGTTTTATCAGTCGAACGACACACCAATTTTTGAGAAATTCAATATCGAAAGGCAGATTAAAACGTCTTTTGGGAAAACAGTTTCGATGAGTAAAGGTGCTTATTTGATTATCGAGCATACAGAAGCGTTGCATGTTATAGATGTAAACAGCGGCAATCGCTCTAATAAAGCCAACAATCAAGAAGACACCGCAATGGAAGTCAACATGATTGCTGCTGCAGAAATTGCACGACAATTGCGTTTGCGCGATATGGGTGGAATTATTGTGATCGATTTTATCGACATGTCTGATCCAGAACACCGCAAAGTTTTATTTGATTTTCTGAGAGACGAGATGAACGACGATAAAGCCAAACACAAAATTTTGCCGCCAAGTAAATTTGGTTTAGTGCAAATTACAAGACAAAGGGTTCGTCCAGAAGTGAATATCAAAACGAGAGAAGAAGATCCAAACAATGAAAATGGAGAAATTGAAGCTCCGATTTTGATCATTGATAAGATTGAATCCGATTTAGAAAGAATGTTGAAAGCCCACAAAAAAGTAGTATTAAATGTTCATCCATTTGTAGCTGCGTATTTGTCTAAAGGATTTCCATCAATGCGTTCTAAATGGCTTTTTGAACATAAAAAATGGATAAAAATTATTCCACGAGACGCTTATACTTTCTTGGAATACCACTTTTTTGACAAAAAAGGAAATGAATTAAAAGATTAAATTAAAAAACCGCTTTTCGAAAGATGAGCGGTTTTTTCGTTTCTGCAAATGAGCACTTTCATTTTTGTAGGTATAACATCAAAAAACACCCTTTGTAAAGTAACGGGATTTAATATTTCAATGCAGAAAAACGACAGTATTTTATTAAGTCATACGGGTTTAAAATACTACTACAAAACAGACCGTAAAATATTTGAACAACTTAAAAGAAAATATTTGTCAAAGCAATGGAGCGGGGCAAATTTTGAAACTCAAATAAAAGAAATTGCACACAATATTAGAAACACAAAAAGCAATCAAACTGTTAAACAAAAAAAGATTTACCAACCCCAACAGATAAATTTATTGTCTTGTTATGGTTTGTAAGAATTATATTTTCTTACATTTGAATTGAATTTAAAAAAGAAATTATGAAAAAACTATTTTATTTAATAAGCATTTCAATGCTTTTACTTCAAGGTTGCTCTTCTGATAGTGGTAGTAATAACAACACGAGTAACGCTATATTGTGTAAAACAATAAAATTTAATGAATCAGATGCTTCAAATATTAGAAATTATCGTACTGAGTTTACTTATGTTGGAAATAAGTTTAATGAACGAAAGGATTATTATAATGATGTTCTTACATCAAAAAGGGTTTATGTTTACACAGGAAATTTAATTACTGAAGAAAAAAAATATGATGAAAATAATATTTTAGTTCAAAATAAAACATATACATATAATGGTTCTGGTCAACTAATTTCAATATTGAATATAGATAACAATAACAATAATGTATGGGTAGGTTATAAATCAAACTTTGTTTATAACCAAAATGGAACGATTACCGAATTGAGTTATAGTGGTGATGTAAATACTCAAAACACACTTGATGAAACTACAACTTATACTTTACAAAATAATATACTTGTAAGTCAAATAACTATTGGCGGAACATATACAACTTCTTATTCGTTTACTTATGATACTAAAAATAGTCCTTTTAAAAATGTGATAGGATTTAATAATTTTATAGCAAACCAAGAACATAATCTTCTTCAAACGATACAATCAGATGGCGTTAACAGTCCAATAATTGAAGATTTTCAATATATTTATAATTCGGATGGTTATCCTACTTCTAGATTGCCTCCTTGTTCAAGTTGCAGTATAACGGAATATATTTACTAAATCAGTAACTAAAGCCACCCGAAACGGTGGCTTTTTTTATGCAAATAATGATAATTTCACGTTATATCTATAATAGACAAAAATAGATAAAATGGCAATAGGAATAAAAACGGGAGGAAGAACTGCGGGAACAGAAAACAAGACCACAAAAGAGATACGTAATGTATTAAAGGAAGTTATAAATAATGAATTGCTAAATATAGAATCTTTACTAAACGAACTACCCGCAAAAGAACGTTTAGAAGTTGTAATAAAATTAATCCCTTATGTATTGCCAAAAGTTAATAACGTTCAATATAGTATGGGCGAACCTTTGGATTGGTATAGTACCGATTAAACATAACTTTTAACTTGATTAATCAAATTTTTTTCAAAATCATTAATGATTATTTTTTTAATTCAGAATATTAAATAAATTGATAACAATCTTTTTTAATTTATCAATAAAAACAAGGGTTTTTAAAATTACTGACTAAATACTGACTAATATTTAAAACTAAAAAATGCAACTATCTAAAAATAAGATAATTGCATTTAAAAAGTGCGGATAATAGGACTCGAACCTACACGCCTTGCGGCACCAGATCCTAAGTCTGGCATGTCTACCAATTTCAC
>Ga0209551_1000392_pt1 | contig 16338 bp, 16 predicted proteins | sample LauGreSuBDMM15SD_2_FD_187568 | JGI IMG/M metagenome (GOLD analysis project Ga0209551, IMG submission 187568) | Freshwater lake microbial communities from Lake Michigan, USA - Su13.BD.MM15.SD (SPAdes) (version 3) | ecosystem: Environmental > Aquatic > Freshwater > Lake | place: Lake Michigan, USA... | reverse complement strand
CGATTAGACTACTTTTCTAGCGTCGCCTTGGGCAATTAAAGCCCAAAAGGCCTTTGCCCTTAAAATAGCTGCGTTGGTGCTCGCAGCGTGGTTCACACGCTGCAGTTCAACGGGAAGCAGAAAGACCTTGCCACTTGCGTGCCTTGTCTAGCCTGCGCTGCCCCCGCAACGGTCAAACGAACAAGCCTCGCGGCTTCGCTTCTGTCACATTAGCCACTGGTCGCCTGAACAAACGGCTGGGAAGGCGACAGAGGTTGCTTCGTTAGCCCGGATACCGGCCAACAAGGTTGTAGTGTGTGCCAACACTCACTGCAGAAACACCCAAACACCGTCGGGGATTGCGGTGAGGGGCTATGCCGTTGTTGTGGACCATGCCACATGACTCAAGTCGTGCGCAGTGAATTCATTCTAGGTGGTCAAAAGAGTGGCAAGTCGCGCCGCGCAGAAACGCTTGCCCAACTTTGGCTGAGCCAGGGGCCAGCGCGTTCGGCCCTACTGATTGCAACGGCCCAGGCCTTTGACGACGAAATGCGACTGCGAATTGAACGCCACCGACAAGACCGCCTAGTGCGCGTGCCCAGTATGAAAACGATCGAAGAGCCGCTGGCGCTCGCCGAGACGATGAAAGCTTTTAGCCGTCCCGACACACTTATTGTTATCGATTGTCTGACCCTGTGGCTGACTGCGCAACTGATGCCACCGAAGACAGACCTCGTTGCAACGCCAACTGCTTGCCACACTGGTGACCTCAGTAAAGCCATCAACAGTCCTCCCTCAACACATAGTCGTTCCTCAACCGATCATCCTCTTTCAACCGATCATCACACCTCGACCAATAATCTGCCGTCAACATCCTGGCAAACTTTAGCAACAGATTTATGCAGTGCGATCGCGCAAGCGCGCGGGCCTCTGGTGTTGGTTGGCAATGAAATTGGTTTGGGTGTCATCCCTTTAGGCCAAGAGGTACGCGCCTTTGTTGACGCGCTGGGGTTGCTCAACCAAATGGTGGCAGCCACCTGTGAGCGCGTTACGCTCATGACGGCAGGCTTGCCCTTGGCGCTCAAGGGGTCAGTTTGAATATCGTCAAAGCTTCGAAGATCTTCAGCAAGGCGTTCACAGCCCCGTCAATTAGCAGTTGCGTCACGTTTATTGTGCTTGTCTTACTCAGTTTGACCACGACGACAACCGAGGCGCAATCGCTTGTCACAGATGACCGCGGCGTCACAACCCGTTGGACAACAGCGCCACAACGCGTCATCACCTTGCTGCCCTCGCTTACCGAAACTGTCTGCGCACTTGAGCAGTGCACACGCTTGGTCGGCGTCGATCGCTATTCGAACTGGCCAGCACAAGTGACACAGCTGCCGACTCTCGGTGGCGGTATGGATCCAAATATTGAAGCCATCTTGGCCTTAAAGCCTGACGTGGTCTTCACTGCAAAATCGTCCCGTATTGCAGAGCGACTCGAGGCGCTCGGTTTAAAGGTCGTGGCGCTTGAAACAACAAGCCACGCCGATGTCCAGCGACTTTTAAACAAAGTTTCTCAAGTGCTTGGGGTTGATCCAGAAGAGGCCAAAACACTTTGGCATCGTATCGACCAAGGTGTGTCTGCAGCGGCGCAACAGCTTCCTGCAAAGACTCAACAACTTCGGGTCTATATCGAAGTGAACCGCGCACCCTTCGGTGCAGGCCCTGAGTCATTTATGGGTGAGACGCTCAAGCGCTTAGGCGCGCAAAACATCCTGCAGGATCAGTCAGACGCCTTTCCACGCATCAATCCCGAATTTGTGATTCGCGCGCAACCCGACCTCATTATGATTAGTGAGCGCGATCGGACGGCCATGCTTGAGCGACCCGGGTGGTCGACGATGGTGGCCATTAAAAGCAACCGGATTTGTGCCTTTGCCACCATCGACCAAGATATTTTGGTACGGCCCGGTCCGCGCTTGGCCCAAGCCGCGCAGCTTATGGCCGACTGTCTGAAACGGTTTGCTTTATGAGTGCCTCGCCCTTACGACAGCACCCGAGTCAGCCTCGGGCATTAATGCTCGCAGGCTTGTTAGGCGTGCTTTGCGCCGCCACGCTACTCCTTGGATTGAGCGTAGGCAGCACTGGGCTCGAACCCTTGTTGAGTCTTGCCTCCGATCATGTCGCCAAGCAAATTATTTGGGACGTTCGTGTGCCACGCACGCTAGGCGCACTGCTCACCGGCGGATTGCTTGGGTTAGCGGGTGCCGTTGCTCAAGGACTCTTTCGAAATCCACTTGCTGATCCGTTTTTATTAGGTAGTGCCTCGGGCGCCTCTTTAGGTGTCGCAGTGATCTTGGTGGGCTTTGGAGTTTCTCCCCTAGCCTCTCAATGGTTCGTTAAGCTCGGGCTAACGGGTGCGGCGTTTGTGGGTGCGGTACTCGCCGTATGTTTAACGCTTAGTTTAGCCAGGGGTGTTCAACAGACGTTGCGACTGTTATTGGCGGGTGTCATCGTCGGTGTGGTGTTGGGCGCGCTCACGTCATTACTCTCGCTGACTCGACCCGATATTTTGCAAACTATGCAAGCCTTTATGCTTGGGTCAACCGCCTTTGTCAGTTGGTCAGCCTGTGCAATCATGGCCGCCGTGTGGCTCGTCTGCACGACCATAGGCGTCGCCTTGTCTAGAGCGCTAGACGGCTTAGTCTTGGGCGAAGCCACCGCCTTAAGTCTAGGTCTGCCGTTGACTAAACTGCGTGCCGCCTTGATTGGAGTACTCGCCCTAGCAACCGGTACGGCTGTCGCCCACACGGGTCTCATCGCCTTCGTTGGTTTGGCCGCACCACACCTTGTGCGTGCAATTGTGCACGTGCGCCACGCTTGGCTGCTTCCTTTGGCCAGTTTGATGGGGGCTTTGCTGTTATCACTGGCTGACTTATTGGCCAGAGGCTTGGTCGCACCACAAGAACTGCCGGTGGGTGTGCTCACCGCGATTCTAGGCGGCGGTTACTTAATGTGGCTAATGAATCGTCGAGGCCCCACACATGACTGAGACCAACACCGTACTCAACGACGACAGCCTAGCTTTAGAGACTCAGTGTCTTGAGGTCAAGCGCAGTCAGCGATCCGTGCTAAAGGGCCTTAAACTGAAGATCTTAAAAGGACGCTGGTGCGCGATTGTCGGACCAAACGGCGCAGGCAAATCAACGCTGCTTCAGGCCCTAGCGGGTATCCTGCCATATGAAGGTGACGTGTCTCTTTTGGGTCAACCGCTACAACACCAATCAAAGCAGCTTCGCGCACGTCGCCTCGCGTGGCTGGCTCAGAGTTCGGTACAAAGCGTAGACGACCTCACAGCCTATGACGTGGTCATGCTCGGTCGGATCCCTCACCAGTCTTGGTTTGGCGGCCAAAGCTTGGCCGATCACGCCGCGGCTGAGCGCGCACTCAAACTGACCCGCGCCTGGCAATGGCGAGACCGCCCGCTCAACACACTCTCGGGCGGTGAAAAACAACGCGTGCTGCTCGCGAGAATGCTAGCAGTCGAGGCTGAAATTTTCTTGATGGATGAACCTTTAGCAAATCTTGACCCTCCACATCAGGTCGATTGGTTAGTATTGGTGCGTCAGTTAATCGCCCAAGGCAAAACCGTTGTAAGCGTACTGCACGATCTCACCTTCGCTCTCTATGCCGATGACTTGATCGTGATGTCTGACGGAAAAATCCAATACGTAGGCAAACGCGACGAGCCTGCCTTACACCGCGAAATAGAAAACGTCTTTGAACGCCGTATTGCAATACAAGCTCTGGGCACCCATTGGGTCGCGCTCCCAACACTCACTTAAGACTCACTAAACACTCACTAAACACTCACTAAATACTGGATCCTTTGCTATGGAAATTATTACCCCCCCAACCGAAAAGCCTTACGAAAAATCAACCGGTGAACGCCGCGGATTGTTGATCATCAATACCGGTGACGGCAAAGGCAAGAGCACCGCGGCCTTTGGTTTAGCGATGCGAGCACACGGGCGCGGCAAGGCGGTCAAAATTTTTCAATTCATGAAAGTGCCTAGTGCGCGCTTTGGCGAGCACCGCGTCTTTGAACAGCTGAACGTGCCTATTGAGGGCCTAGGTGATGGCTTTAGTTGGAAGAGCCAAGATCTTGAGCATTCAGCACAGCTTGCACGTGACGGTTGGGCCAAAGCGAGCGCAGCAATTTTGAGCGGCGAGTTCTTCATGGTGACATTAGACGAACTCACCTATCCGATTACCTTTGGTTGGGTGCCGCTTGAAGATGTCTTGCAAACCTTAAGCACTCGCCCCCCAGAGGTGCACGTGGTCATTACGGGTCGCCGTTGCCCGGCAGAAATCATTGAGATTGCCGATACTGTGACCGAGATGACCATGATCAAACATGCGTTCGATGCAGGCATCCCTGCACAACGAGGCATCGAAGATTAATGCTTGCACGTTGCGTCATGGTACTTGGCACCACAAGCGGCGCTGGCAAGAGTTGGCTGGCGACGGCGCTGTGTCGCTGGTATACGCGTCAGGGCCTGAAAGTCGCGCCCTTTAAAGCGCAAAATATGAGTAACCACGCCCGCGTCGTCGCGGCGAAAAGTGGTATGGGCGAAATAGGCTCGGCTCAGTATTTTCAGGCTTTGGCGGCCCGCGCCGTGCCCGAGGTTCGGATGAACCCCGTATTGTTAAAGCCAGAGGCAAACTCGGCGAGTCAAGTGGTCTTGCTGGGTCAAGTCAGCCCAGAACTGACAAATATGCCTTGGCGTGATCGCAGCGAAACACTTTGGCCTTTTATTACCGATTCTTTAGACGCGCTACGTGCCGAGAACGATGTTGTAGTGATCGAGGGTGCGGGCTCCCCGGCTGAAATCAATTTAATGGATCGCGACATCGTCAATCTGCAGGTGGCACGCTACGCCAAGGCGCGTTGTTTGCTGATCAGCGATATCGATCGCGGAGGTGCCTTCGCACACTTGTATGGGACTTGGGCGTTACTACCGCCGACAGACCAGGCCCTGATTCATGGCTTCGTCTTAAACAAGTTTCGTGGTGACGTGAATTTATTGAGCCCTGCTCCCGAACGGTTATTCGCGCTGACGGGCATCCCTACCGTGGCTACGCTACCCTTCTGGCGAGAACATGGTTTGCCCGAAGAAGACGGTTTGTTTGATGATCACTTACAACCCAATATACCCACCACGCGCACCATCGCCATCATCGCGTATCCCTACGCCAGCAATCTTGACGAGTTTGAATCTTTAAAAAAAATACCTGGCGTACGCTTGGTATGGGTACGTCACCCCAATCAAGTACCTGAATTGAACCGCGACGACTGGTTGGTGTTGCCCGGCTCAAAACAAACGAGTGCAGATCTAGCCTGGTTGCGCGAACATGGCCTAGCCCACACCATCCAGGCCTTTGCCGAACAAGGCGGCGTGCTGCTCGGGGTGTGTGGCGGCCTGCAAATGCTAGGGCAACAGCTGATCGACCGCCATGGCGTTGATGGCACGGCCGAGGGCCTCGGATTAATTTCGTTAGTCACCGAGTTTTCGCTAACGAAAACCGTGCGGCACCGCGAGGTGACCACGGGCACGCTCACTGGGCCATGGGCGGCACTGTCTAATCTCAAGTGTCAGGGTTATGAAATTCATCAAGGCCACACCCACGCCATGCCGTCTAGCGAATGCTTACGCAGTGATGCACGCGAACTGATTAAAGACCTCATGTGGCAAGACGCCTCAGGCCGCGTGCTAGGAATTTATCTACACGGCATATTTGAAAACCCGCAAGTACTTGCCGCTTTATTCGGGGCGCAAGTGCCCAGCTTGGACACAGTCTTCGAGGGCTTAGCCGATTGTCTCGGCCGTAACATCGATCACGACTTTCTTAAACAGTTAATCGCTTGAGCACGCATAGGCTTGAATCGTGATACTTAAACAACCCTCTTTTAAAGATCTCAGCAATCCGGCGCTGTTGGCCCAGTTGCAATTCAAACTCAACAATAAAACGAAACCTCTCGGCTCCCTGGGTGAGCTAGAGGCGCTCGCAATACAGCTTGGCCTTATCTTACAAACTGAATCACCTACCCTAACTGCCCCTCAACTCGTTGTCTTTGCAGGCGACCATGGCTTGGCTCAGCACGGAGTGTCTGCGTACCCAAGTGACGTGACTTGGCAAATGGTTGACAATTTTTTAGCCGGCGGTGCAGCGGTCAGTGTGCTGGCGCGTCAGCATCACATCGCTCTCACTGTTGCCGACTGTGGCGTTATGCATGATTTCGACGCGCAACCTGGTTTGTATACCTGCAAAATTGCTTACGGCACAGCGGATGCCCTAACGCAACCAGCCATGTCGGCCGAACAATGTGAACTGGCGCTATCAAACGGACAGACTCTGATCAACACCCTGCCAGGTAACGCTCTATTACTCGGTGAAATGGGAATCGGCAACACCTCAACCGCATCACTACTCCTTGCGCGCCTAGGCGGATTACCGCTTGAGCAGTGTATTGGCGCTGGTACTGGTTTGGATCGAGACGGCATCCAACGAAAGACTAAAATTTTGCAACAAGTCTTACAGCGACATCCAGACGCAACCGAGCCGCTTCAAGCGCTTGCTGCTTTCGGCGGCTTTGAGATCGCGACCATGATAGGCGCTATCCTTGAAGCAGCAGCAAGCAATCGAGTCATCGTTGTAGATGGTTTTATTACCAGCGCAGCCGTGCTTGTCGCCAGTCGGCTTGCGCCTCTGGTCTTGCAGCGCTGTGTGTTCTCACATCGCTCGGCTGAACGTGGTCATGTTTTACTGCTTGAACAACTCGGTGCTAGACCCTTACTCGACTTCCAACTGCGCTTGGGCGAAGGTTCGGGCGCCGCGCTAGCTTGGCCCCTGCTCGTCTCGGCCTGCAATGTGCTGACTCAGATGGCAAGTTTCGCATCCGCCGGGGTAGCCAAGGCTTCATCATAAAAAGGTGTGTTGCTCATGCAGTTCATTCGTCACTTTTTACTTGCGCTGCAATACTTCACGCGTATCCCTATGTCTGACGGGCTTGCACGCTGGGTTGGCTTTAACGCCACCATGCAACAGGCGAGCCTCGCGCATTTTCCGGGCGTTGGTTGCCTCGTGGGCGCGCTCACGGGTTTGACGTTTTATGTGTTTGTCGTGTTACTTCCGGCAACCAGTGCCACACCGTGGGTCGCCGCCTGCTTGAGCACTGTCGTAAGCGTGATGCTAACCGGCGCGTTTCATGAAGACGGTTTAGCAGATACCTCAGACGGCCTAGGCGGAATGGTGACGCGCGAGCGCGCGCTCGAGATCATGAAAGATTCGCGTATCGGTAGCTATGGCGGTGTGGCGCTGGTGTTGACGCTATCGACCAAGCTTGCACTGCTAACCATGTTGGGACAACTCGATGTTGTTCTCGCCGCTTGGAGCCTGTTCGCAGCGCATGTTTGCTCGCGTGTCATGTCTTTGCTCATCACCGTGCGCCTGCGCAACGTAGGCGATGATCTCACCACTAAAACTAAACCACTCGCTCACAAAACACCCTTGCGTACTTTAGGCGTCGCCCTGATATGGCTGCTCTTAGCGGATGTCGCCTTCAGCTCGCAGTTTTCACCCACCCTTTTACTTTGGGCGACCGGTTGCAGCTTAGTCGCTTGGTTGCTCATACTTCGGCTACTTACCCGCCGCTTGAACGGATTCACGGGTGACACCCTAGGTGCAACCCAGCAGGTCTGCGAGCTTGCTTTTTATCTTGGCATTCTCTTGGGGTTTACTCGATGACGCTGTGGTTGGTACGGCACGCGCAACCACAGATTCAAGAGGGCCTCTGTTACGGTCAACTTGATATCCCAGCTGACCCACTCGCGACACAGCATGCGGCGCAGGCAATTGCCCCATTGTTACCTGTTGGTGCAAAGCTGTACTGCTCTGGCCTGCAGCGCGCTCAGCAACTCGCTCAAGCCATACAGCTGCAGCTCGCCCGAACGATCCATGACCAGCACGAGGCTCTGTTGCCCAACATCGACGTGCGTTTGAATGAAATGAATTTTGGTGTCTGGGAAGGCGTTGAATGGGCTGAGATTCCGAAAGCAGCCTTTGATCGGTGGACACAAGATTTTGATCAACATCGCTTTGGGGAGGCTGAGTGCGTACGTGATCTTTTGTTGCGTGTTCATCATGCCCTGCACGAGCTGCCCCCGAAAGACGACGCTGTTTGGATCACCCACGCCGGGGTTATTCGCGCGGTGAATTATCTTGTTCGTTACGGCCTCCATACGGTCGCCACTCCAGAAACTTGGCCCACCGAAGCCCCCGCCTTTGGTAAGTGGCAATGCTTTCAAGAAATTGATGGCGGACTGCGAAAGGCTGCCTTATGATGATCACAGAATAATAATGACTCAACAGACATCGACCCAGGAGACAAACCATGACTACGATCATCGGGCAAGGCAATTTTAAATATCAAGTGGCCGAAGGCTGGGGCAAACTCCCTGCGGGCTGGAAATTTGGTGATGTCGCGGCCGTGGGAATCGACAGCAAGGATCGTGTTTATGCCTTTAACCGTGGCGAGCACCCGATGGTGGTCTTTGATCGTGACGGTAACTTTTTAAATTCTTGGGGCGAGGGGGTATTCAAACGCGCCCATGGGGTTCAGATGGGGCCTGATGACACGATTTATTTAACCGACGATGGCGATCACACCGTACGCAAATGCTCGCTTGACGGAAAAATCTTGTTAGAGATTGGTTTGCCTGGCCAAGCCTCACCCTACATGAGTGGCCAGCCCTTTAACCGTTGCACCCACACTGCGTTGTCGCCCGAAGGCGATATCTACGTCTCAGACGGCTACGGCAATTCGCGTGTACACAAGTACAGTCCAGACGGAAAATTACTCTTTTCGTGGGGCTCGCCTGGTACAGATGCAGGTCAGTTCAACATTGCCCATAATATTTTGTGTGACACCAACGGTTTGGTCTATGTTGCCGATCGTGAAAATCACCGTATCCAGATTTTCAATGGCAAAGGAAAGTACGAAGGACAATGGGGCAACATGCATCGGCCTTGCGGACTATTCCTAACCGGTGGCAAGTGCCCGCTTTGCTATGTCGGTGAGCTTGGCCCACATCTGCCCGTCAACAGAAACATGCCCAACACCGGACCGCGCGTCAGCATTTACGACCTGTCTGGCAATCTACAAGCACGCGTCGCCGCAGAAGAGCCTCACGGCACCGGCGTGGGTCAATTTATTGCTCCCCATGGTATGGCCGTAGATAGTCATGGCGACATGTACGTTGGCGAGGTTGCCTACACCTCTTGGGCAGCCTCGTATCCCACGATCCCAAGGCCTGATTACGTTCGATGTCTACAAAAATTTATTAAGATCCCGTGAATGGTAAGTGCGAGACTATTGGGGGCGAAGTTGGTGCGACAGTCTGGCGCCAAGACTAAAACCCGCACTAAGCCTCGCGCACTCGGCTCACCCAACTCGCGGCCCAAAACGCCAAGGCAAACAAGATCGCAGTGCCGCACACTGCGATTAACACCACGTGATACGACTCACCTAACATCCACAAGCTCGCCGCGGCGACTGGGCCAACTGCCCGAGCCACCATCGTGGGGATCGTCAACAGACCATTCAAAGCTCCGTAGGCATGGCGGCTTAACATTTCAGGTACCACCAAACTGCGCACGATGGTAAAAATGCCATTCGCCAACCCATACGCGCCAATTAATAACGCGACGAGCCAAAACGCTGGCATTTCAATGCTCGCCAAAATCCCAAACACAAACGGAAACGCGCAGGCCACGACCGAGCCCAAGATTCGCATCGGTGCGCGCGGCGCGAAATAGGCAATCAAAATTCGCCCCAATACTTGGGTTGGGCCCAGCACAATTAATGCGTTCACCACATCAGCTGTACTCAGCCCTTTCTCTTGCAAGATTGGATAAGCATGAAAAATAAATACCGTGAACATGATTGAGTACAGGGTCAACGCCAATAACAACAACCAAAAGATTGAGGTTTTTAGCGCCGCTTTAACCACCGCGTGATCACGTGCTTTATTGTCTTCGCGCGTTTGCGCAACATTTGTGTGCTCAAGATCATATTTGGGCTGGATACATAAAAAATAAATCGCAGCCCAAACCAAATTGATCAGCGCCAGCACCAACAAAGATTGTCGCCAGCCAATGGTATCGAGCAAAAACTGCTCGAGCGGGATAAAGGCGGTGCTGGCAAAGCCGCCCCATAAGGTGATGGTGGTGATCCGTGCACGCGCATTGGCTGCGCCAACGCGGCGGGCCATGACGGCAAAGGCGGGCTCGTACAAGCAACCGGCCTGCAAAGCACCGATGACGGCACTCAGTAAATAAAAACTCAACAAGTAACTGACGCTCGACCACCACCACAACATCAGGGCCGCGATCAGGGAAGCGCCCGACATCATCCAACGACCATAGCCTCGATCGATTGCTAAGCCGACGGGATACGTAAATACCGCCGTGACCAGCATGCTGATCGTGGCACCAAAAAAGATTTCGGATTTAGACCAGAGAAGCTCTGCTCCCATTGCCTGAGCAAGCAACGGGAAGCAGTAATACAACGAGCCCCAAGAGCAAACTTGTCCAGCGCCAAGAATATTCGCCATCCAAAGCGAGGACGGCACGTTTGTCTTCATTTGTTAAACCAGTCAAGCAACTCTTGCGTCACGGCCTGTGGCTGTTCGCGATGCAAAAAGTGCCCCGCATTTGCAATCAGCTTGAAGTCGTATTCATTGTCAAAATATTGCGCTTGCGCTTGCATCAACTCGGCGCGCAAGTCATCCCCGCCGCACAAAGCAAGTGTAGGCACTTTGATCTGACGCGCCATCAACGCACGCAAATCAGCCAGCGCAGGATCGGCCTTGGCAGCATCAAACATCGCCCGGTAATAGCCCAAGGTCGCGGCCAAGACGCCTGGCTGCGCGAGAGTCTCTTTGACCGAGCGCATATGCGCATCGTCTTGGTAACCTTCGGTTGTCCAGTAGTTCCAAAGATAGTCAATAAAGGCAAGGTTATTTGCAGCCAACGCTTTTTCTGGCAAATCTGGCATCTGAAAAAACCACCAGTGAAACGACCGCTGAATATGTTTGGCATCCACCAAACTTTGAGTCACCTGCCCAGGGTGAGGGACTGCCATGAGCACGGCGCGCGCGATTAATTCTGGATACGCGGCTAAGACTCCGTAACCGATGATCGCACCCCAGTCTTGTCCAACTAAATGACAGGGTTTGCCCGCGCCGAAGGCTTGAATCAACGCGGCAATATCTGCCACTAAGGTAGCTTTGTCATAAAAACCACCTTCGCCTAAGTCGGTAGGTGGGTAACCACGCAAGAAAGGGGCAATGACACGGTAGCCTTGCGCAGCTAGCGCTGGCATTTGATGATTCCAAGTCTGCGCGTTATCAGGAAAACCATGCAGCAACATGATGAGCGGGCCCTCGCCCTGCTCGAGGTAGGCAAAGTTCAATCCCCGCACTTGTATGTGTTTCATGTCAGCCTCTTTTCAAAAGAAATGATTTAAAGCCACAACACCGGCAACATCGACGCCAACAGTAACAGCGCCATCACCCAATTAAATATTTTTCGACACACCGGATCGCGCAATACTCGCTCGAGTCTGGTGCCCATCCACAACCATACACAAATACTGGGAAGATTGACGATCGCCATTAACAAACAACAAAAAAATACGAACAGCGGGCTGGCTTGCTGGGGCAGATAATTGCTAGAGAAACTCACCGCAATCAGCCACGCCTTAGGGTTGACCCACTGAAACGCCAGCGCCCCCAAAAAACTCAGCGGACTAGAGTGCCCGCTTTGCTGCCCTGGTGCCGGCAAAGGTTTGCTGGTTGCAACACCCCAGGCCAAGTACACCAGATAGGCAAAGCCAAGCACTTTCATGACTTGATAAATGGCAGGTACGGCCTGAAACAAGCTGTTTAGGCCAAAGGCGATTGCCACCAGCATGACAAAAAAGCCGAGCGAGACACCCATGACGTGAGGCACAGACCGCCTGAAGCCAAAGTTCACGCCAGAGGCTAACAGCATCAGATTGTTTGGCCCAGGCGTAAAAGAGGTTGCCAACGAAAACGTAGCGATTGAATAGATCAGGGCATCCTGCTCAGACATCAGTGGCGCTTGGGTATCGCGGTTTTACAGCACCTTGCGAATGCGTTCGATGGCCCGCTCAATATTCTCGGCGCTATTTGCGTACGAAAACCGTACGTAGCCCTCGCCCCAAGCGCCAAAGCTAGTGCCTGAGATGGTTGCTACGCCCGCCTCGTTCAAGAACAGGTCTTGTGCCTGACGCGAGGTTAAGCCAGTACCGCCCACATGCGGAAACGCATAAAACGCGCCCGCTGCGTCTGAGCAACGCACACCTGGCAAACTGTTTAGTGCGTCAACGATTAAGCTGCGACGTTGGTTAAAGGCAACCATCATTTCAGCAACGGCGTCTTGCGGGCCGGTTAAGGCAGCTAAGCCGGCAAACTGCGCTGAGGCGTTCACACACGAGTGATCGTTGATACACAAGCGCGTGACATCGGCCACTAAACTTTCGGGCCACACCGCATAGCCTAAGCGCCAACCGGTCATAGCGTAGGTCTTACTCCAGCCGTCGAGCACAATCAGACGATCACGGATCTCAGGATAATTGAGCAACGACACGTGCTCGCGCCCGCCATACAACATCTGGCTATAAATTTCATCAGAGAGTATTGCCACGTCAGGGTGTTTAGCCAAACCAGCCACCAGCTTGTCAATCTCGGCTTTAGGCGTGACCCCGCCCGTTGGGTTGGCCGGGCTATTGATGATAATCAGACGCGTGGCGGGTGTGATCTGCGACAGCACCGTGTCGGCATCAAACGCAAAATCTTTGTCTTCGCTTAAAGCGATTGGCACCGGCGTTGCGCCACTGTATTTAATCAGCGACTCGTAAATTGGAAAGCCCGGGTTGGGGTACATGATTTCAGCACCTGGCTCACCAAACATCAAAATAGCGAAAAACATCGTTGGTTTGCCGCCGGGCACAATCACCACACAGTCTGGGTCAACTTTGGCACCGTGGCGACGCTCTAAATCGGCGGCGACTGCCTCGCGCACTTGGGGCAGACCATTGGCCGGCGTGTACCCATGATGACCGTCACGCAGAGCCTGAATGCCCGCCTCAACGATATGCTTTGGGGTCTTAAAATCTGGCTGGCCAATACCCAAGTTGATAATGTCTTTACCCTGCGCAGCAAGCGCTTGCGCACGCGCCAAAATTTCAAAGGCAGATTCAGTACCTAGACGCGACAAAGAGGCAGCAAGTTTTAACATTTGGGTTCCTATCGATCAGACTGCAAATTGAAAAATGCAGTGTACATCCCGTTTGCTTTTGGTCGGGGCGTCAGGCTTGGAGCCTCCGACTTCTGCGGCCCGAACGCAGTACTCCGCGGGCTGAGCGATGCCCCGCCTGGCTCGTACTAGCTAAAAATTCTAGCAAAGTACCTGGGTTCGCCTGCGGCGAAGGGTGACCGCAATCAGCACGGCAATCCGTGTACACACCTAGCTGTAAGGTTATTTTGCGAATTTGCAGGTATGACGGGTCCCTTACCGTGGCTCGCGGTAACATACGGCGGCTGTCTAGCGATGTTGCTTCATATCCTTACGCAGTTTTGAACCGCCACATTATGCAAACAACAACTGAGCGCTTGCCACTCCCAGACGGGGTAGCTCTTCGAAAAATCGACTGGGTCGCCGTACTAACAATTGGTAGCTTCCACTTGGTGGCGCTGCTTGCATGCTTGCCATGGTTTTTCACTTGGGCCAGCGTGTGGGTGATGGTCGTTGGTGTATTTGTCTTTGGCTACTTAGGCATTAACCTTTGCTATCACCGCCTGTTGACACATAAAGGTTTGGTTTGCCCCAAGTGGCTCGAACATACTTTTGCCGTGCTGGCAGTCTGTTGCGCGCAAGACACGCCCGCAAGGTGGGTCGGCATACACCGTTGGCATCACGTCAAATCTGATGAGTCGGAGGATCCGCATACGCCTTTGGCCGGACCGTTCTGGGGGCATATGGGCTGGATATTTATTCAAAACGAACAAGTCGATCGCTACGCGATCTACACCCGTTTTGCGAAAGATATTTTGCGCGATCCGTTTTACAAAAAGCTCGAGACCACGGCGCGCTATCCGATGATCATTGTTGGCTCTTGGCTGTTGTTCTTTTTAGCGGGCGTGGTGATCGAACTGCTGTTGGGTGGGTCGCTCGGGCAGGCCATTCAGTTTGGTGCCAGCCTGCTCATTTGGGGCGTGTTTGTTCGCACTGTGATCGTCTGGCATGTCACGTGGTCGGTGAACTCTCTGGCGCATCTTTATGGCTACCGTAATTACAACACCTCAGATGACAGTCGCAATAATTGGTTTGTAGCGTTGGTGACGTTGGGCGAAGGTTGGCACAACAACCATCATGCAGACGCTCGGTCAGCGCGACACGGACACCGTTGGTTTGAGATCGATCTCACCTTTTCAGTGATTCAGCTACTAGAGCGCGTTGGCTTAGCTTCAGAGGTGGTGCGACCAAGCAAGCGTCTGATGGATGATAAAAAGATCGATACAGTGGATTAATGTGACGCTAAGCGTCACAAACGCGTGCTACGGTTTAAACCTCTGAATATTGCTGTTTGCACGAGGCCAACCATGAAACTGTTTCTTCAAATTACCTCGCTACTACTTGCAGTCCTCCTGCAGCAAGCAGCGGCACAAACAGCCATACCGCCAGACCGCCCCCTTATCCGTCCGAATAAAAATTTAGTCGTCTTGGTCAGTATCGACGGTTTCAGAAATGACTACCTTGAGCGCGGTATCACCCCAAATCTTTCAGCCTTAGCTCAACAAGGCACGCTCGCTAAAAAATTTGAGCCGGTGTTTCCGACCATTACTTTTCCAAATCATTTTGCGTTGATCACTGGGCGCTACCCAGACAACAATGGCATTGTGAACAACACCATGTACGATCCCGCTAAAACTGACCAAGTGTTTAGATTGTCAGATCGACATGCGATTGAAAATCCGCTGTGGTGGGACGAAGGCACACCACTTTGGGTCACACTCAACAAGCAAGGAAAACGTTCGTCAACGCTCTTTTGGGTGGGCTCAGAAGCACCGATCCAAGGTATACAGCCCAACGACTGGTTGCGTTATGAACACGCCCTGAGTTCGTCTGAGCGAACTAAACAACTGTTGCGCTGGTTAAACCGCGACGACCAAGATCGAGCCGATTTTGCGACCTTGTATTTTTCTGAGGTCGACTCGAAGGGGCATGAATTTGGGCCCGATAGCCCTGAGGTGGATACATCGATTACCAGCGCAGATCAAGCGATTGGTGAGCTCTTGGAGGGGCTTCGTGCCCTTGGTTTAGCGGACAAAACGACCCTCATCGTCACCTCGGATCACGGCATGGCGCATATCACGCCCGACCGCGCGGTTGATTTATCTGCGTACGCTAAAGAACTCGACAGCGTAAGAATTCAGTGGGCTGGGCCCTTGGCAGGTTTTGACGCAAACGCCACGGACAAGCCTGTTTTATTGAGTCGCTTGAAACAGAATCCCAATATGGATTGCTGGGCCAAAGAGGTGATCCCAGCAAAATATCATTTTGGAACGCATCGAAGGGTGCCGCAAGTTGTCTGCCTTGCGAAAGCTGGCTGGAGCACTATCGCGCGCTCAGGTCAAAAAGTGATTCCGGGGCAACATGGGCATGACCCAAGCGACCCCGCGATGCAGGGGCTGTTTATTATCCAAGGACCACAAATAAAAAGCACCCAGCTAGAAACCGTCAGAAACATCGACGTCTACAACCTTTTAGTGCGTCTGTTAAAGGTTGTCGGAGAGAAAAACGACGGCCAAGACACGCTGTACGATCTTGTCATCAAATAGCCCGGCGGCTTTTAGGCGCCACCCAGCTAGACGAGACTGCTATCGCGTACCCGGCGGGACAAAGTCAATATCCACCGAAAACTCATGGGTGTTCTGCCCCCGCCATAAATCGCCTGCAAAAGCGGGATAGGTCGCGCGACGCACCGCAGACAAAGCCGCATCATCCAGCATATTGCTATTCGATGAGACTTGCACCTGAGCACTGACCAAGGCGCCGTTACGGTTCAGCACAAATACGATCTGCACCTTGCCCACAGGGCGCTCTAAGCTAGCCTGACGACCGGTAGGATAGCGTTTGGTCGCATTGAGCATCGCTTTTATTTGCCGCACATACTCTGACTCTAACGACTGTGCACTAGGCGTCGCAACTTGGATTTGAGCG
>Ga0209551_1000390_pt1 | contig 16354 bp, 16 predicted proteins | sample LauGreSuBDMM15SD_2_FD_187568 | JGI IMG/M metagenome (GOLD analysis project Ga0209551, IMG submission 187568) | Freshwater lake microbial communities from Lake Michigan, USA - Su13.BD.MM15.SD (SPAdes) (version 3) | ecosystem: Environmental > Aquatic > Freshwater > Lake | place: Lake Michigan, USA... | reverse complement strand
CTACATTTGCATTTGCTCTTGTAGGTGCTCGTCTTGCCGCAAGCCGCTTCATGGATTACGGCGGAATTCTTTTCGTGGCTTCTGTTGCAGCTCTTACCGGTGGAACATTTCGTAACTTAGTTCTTGATATTCCATTAACTTGGATTGAAAAGCCATATCTACTGGGAGCTATTCTTTTAGCCGTGGTGCTAACTATTGTGTTTAAGTGGTCTAAAGAAGTTGGTAGTTTCGTACTCTTTATTGATTCCATCGGCTTAGGTGTTTCAACTGTGGCCGGTACTGCACTTGCCTTGGATTTAAATTTAGATCCGATTCCAGCAATTTTACTTGGACTGCTAAGCGCTGTACTCGGTGGGTTGACTCGCGATTTACTCGCACAAGTTCCACCAGTTCTGCTTCACCGTGAAACTAATGGCACTGCTTCATTTATCGGAGCAAGCGCGCTCGTTGTTGCAATTGAAGCAGGCGCTAATCAAGAGCTAGCTTCGGCTATTGGATTCGTGCTAGTAATAGGTATCCGATTGATATCGATTAAACAAAACTGGAACCTGCCTAAGATCAAGGCCTAGTCTCTGGGTTTATTCAGGTTCACCTTGTATTCTCATTTCATGGTTAAGCGAACGCTCTCTGTCTTGATGGCTGTTGCCCTGTGCGTTGCGCCAATTCCTCAAGCCAGTGCGGCTACCGCTAAAGCTGGTGCTACTTGCACAAAGCTAAAAGCGACCTCAATCGTTAAAGGTAAGAAATTCACCTGCATTAAAAGTGGGAAGAAATTAATTTGGGATAAAGGCGTATTTGTTAAAAGTCCTGTTACTAAACTAACGCCGACACCAGATAGCTCCTCACCTTTACCGATTTGCCCAAAGTTAGATTCAGCTGATGGATCTGGAATCACACAATCAAGAGCTAACGCGCTTGTTGGCATGAGTGAATCTAAAGCTAAACAATGTGCTGATTCGCTCAATTGGGGCTTTAGAGTAGGGCAGAGAGATAGCGAAATGTTTGCGATGACTAGGGACTATCGCTTAGATCGAGTGACAATTATTGTCATGTTAGACGTAGTTACCCGAGTGGACGTTGGGTAAGGATTAAGTAGACTCCTATCGGTTTTTTAGACCAGTTAAGAAAATATTTTTTTTGTTGAATTAATGATTACGATAGATCCATGAATCAGAATCGCGCTGTAATAGCCGCTGCATCCCGCACTCCATTTGGAAAATATCGTGGTGGCATATCATCTGTTCGCCCCGATGATCTATTGAGTCTGACTTTCCAAAATTTACTTTCCAAGGTTCCCAATCTTGATTCAGCAACTATTGATGAAATCATTGCTGGCAATAGCAATGGTGCTGGCGAAGATAATCGCAATGTGGCACGTATGAGTGCGCTGCTTGCAAAGATTCCAGTTACGGTACCTGCAGTTACAGTAAATCGTTTATGCGGTTCTGGCGCTGAAGCAATTGCGCAAGCGGGCCGATTGATTAATTCTGGTGAAGCGGAAATAGTCATTGCCAGTGGAGTCGAAAGCATGAGTCGAGCACCCTGGGTATTACCTAAATCAGATACCCCTCTTGATCCCAAGCAATTTTTACAGCAAACCACAATCGGTTGGCGAATGATAAATCCGCTGATGCCAGTTGAATGGCTATCGTCTTTAGGTGAAAGCGCTGAAAAAGTAGGCGAACGTCTTGGAGTTTCTCGTTCTGCACAAGATGAGTGGGCAGTTAGATCACATCAGCTCGCAGATGCCGCTTGGAAAAAGGGTTTCAATGATTATGTGTTTGAAGTTAATGGTGTTAGTAAAGATGAATGCATCCGTCCAGATAGTTCAACTGAAAAACTGGCGACTCTGCCGTCAGCATTTTCCAAGACTGGTTCAGTCACTGCTGGAAACTCATCTCCTTTAAATGATGGCGCAGCAGCTACATTGATTACTTCAGAGAGTAAAGCCAAAGAACTTGGCCTTGAACCAATTGCACATATTCTAAGTTCAGCTGTTGCAGCACTTGCCCCTCATGAGTTCACCGTCGCACCGGTTCCTGCTATTCGCAAAGCGTTAGCACGTGCTGGTAAAGATATAAGTGAAGTCGCAATCTTTGAAATCAATGAAGCATTCGCAACGATGGTTTTGTCAGTCCTGCATGAAATGCCAGAAATAGATCCAGCAAAAGTAAATCCAAATGGTGGTGCAATTGCCATTGGACACCCAATTGGTGCATCTGGTACTCGCATTATTGCAGATTTAGCCCGAGCGCTAAAAGCTCGCGGTGGCGGTATTGGTGTGGCAGCTGCATGTATTGGTATTGGACAAGGAATTGCAATGGTGATTGAAGTTTAATAGTTTTTAGATTCGTTCGGCACGACGAATTAATGCCTCTTGCCTGACTGAAACAGCGAGTAATCCGTCTTTAGTAAATATTTTTCCGCTAGCGATGGAGCGTGAACCTGAATAGCTGGCGGCTTCTTGCTCAAATAGAACCCATTCATCAGCCCTAAATGGACGATGAAAGTGCATTGAGTGATCAAGCGAGGCACCAAGTTGTCTCGATTGAGGATTATTCAGAGGCATGTGGGCAGTTCTGGTCAACGTTAAATCAGTAATGTAAGTAAGAGCGCAAGCATGTATTAGAGGATCATCAGGCAATAGATCCTTGGACTTAAACCAAGTCAATTGACGGGGATGTGATGGCACAATTGAATTTGGAGGCCCATCTGGCCAACGGAAATCTATCGGCTCTCTAACTCGTGAGTTGCTCCCAGGTGGTATGTATTCGGCAAGACCACATTCTTCGGCAGAAATCACAGACGGCATCGGGTCTTGGTAACTCTGGCTGACTTCATTTATATGAAATGAAGCGGTCGAAGTCATAATTAGGCTTTCATCACCCTCGATATCTTGATAAGCATCTACTCGATAGGTGCTAAGTGACTTACCATTTCGCAATTCGTTTACAACATAGCGAACTTTGTATTCAGATATGCCTGGTCTAAGAAAAACACAGGAGTAAGAGTGAATGTTTCGGTCATCTGGTCTAACTAAAATTGCAGAACGCATAGATTGTGCTGCCACTTGGCCGCCAAAAATACGTCCTGTAGCACCTGGCAAACAATTACCTAAAAATATATTCTCAGAAATTTGAGCGACCTCAATTAGCTCAGCTAAAACTAACTTATTCGCTGAACTACTCACAATGTTGCACCTTGCATTTAGATATCATATGCGCAAAGACCCTTCCATTCCAACTGTTTAGCATGGTAACTTTGCCGAAACGATTATGAAGTATTGCTTTTAAGAGCGATCCATTGATTGTTCTAAGCACCACTGATGACTATCGGAATTCACATGAAACTTTTAAATTAAAAAATGAACTAACTTTCAAAGGATGATAAATAGAATGAGTGAATTTGGTATCCGTGGAGTAATCGAAGGTTTCTATGGCAAGCCTTGGACCCATGTTGAACGTATCGACATGATTAACTTTCTCGCAAAAGCTAAGTTCAATACTTATTTTCTAGCTCCTAAAGATGAGCCTGGCCATCGCCGTAATTGGCAAGATCTACGTCCCGATTCTGAGTTGTTAAAGTTAAGAGAATTGGTTTCTCATGCAGCTGGACGAGGCATCGCTTTTGGAACAGCTGTTTCACCGGGCCAGACGATTATTTATTCAGACCCATCTGAGCTAGCTGCGCTCAAAAGCCGATTAATTCAATACTTAGAAATAGGGATAAACCTAGTTGGAGTTTTCTTGGATGATATTCCGCATGATTTCCAATCTGAATCAGATGCGAAAGCGTTTGCCTCTTTTGCCCAAGCTCATGCCTCTCTCTGCAATCAACTGCACGAGTGGCTGCAAAGAGATTATCCAAATGCGCAGTTGGTTATCTGCCCAACCGTTTATCGTGGAATTGGAAATGAAGATTACTTAGTTGAGATTGGAAATCTGCTAAATCCAAAAGTTCATATTATTTGGACAGGATTACAAATTTGTTCTTACCGATTAGATGTGCGTGATGCTCTAGTTTTCGAGCAGAATGCTAACCGCAAACCTCTTTATTGGGATAATTATCCAGTTAATGATGTTGCGATGGTCTATGAACTTCATATTGGCCCATTACTTGCTCGTGAATCAGGCTTGGTTGATCATAGCGAAGGATTACTTGCTAACCCAATGACGCAAGCCGAAGCATCCAAGATTGCAATTTGGACAATTGGTGAATATCTATCTGATCCAATTAATTATGATCCCGATGCTGCTTGGAATCGTGCGCTTATTGAATTAATTTCGAATGATGATGATCGCGCCGCTTATCGAAAATTTGCTCGAACCTCACTCGGTTCATGTCTTAACGATAATAGCGCGCCTGATTTCTCAGCGGCGCTCGGCGACGTGGCTTTTAACTACCGTAGCAGTCAGATGCCGACAGCTATCGCGAAACTGAAATCGATGGCTTTGGAGATATCAATTGCAAGCTTGATCATTCAATCGCCGACCTTCTCCAATCCAAAGTTGGCCACTGAATCAGCCCCTTGGGTTGATGACTACAAGCGTGGCGGTGAGATTCTCGAGCTTCTTGCTCAGAACTGGTCTAAAAAAGCCGACGGTAAATATGTTCAGCAGCTCGCAGATGAAGTTTTGACATGGCGCAGTCGTATTTTTGGCAGTTCCCTCCATATGTTCCTTGGTGAACTCGCTGATGACTTGAATTCTGCGGAATTTCATTGACTCACCCTTTCCTTCACCCATAATCTCTACTAACGCCACGATCGGCGTGACTATTCTGGGGAGGGTTTATGTTTAAGGGAAAGAAGCTAGTTGCGTTAATCGCAAGTAGCTTGCTGGGTCTATCAGTCATCACAGGCTGCTCAAGCAGCGATAGCGCAGATAAGATCTTGCGCATTGCAACTCCAAGTTTGGGAGAAAAGGAACTTCCTGTTTGGGAGGCAGCTAAAGCGGCTTATGAAGCAGAACATGAGGGCTGGACAGTTGAATTTATCCAGCAAGATGATGATCTTTATTCGACAGTTGGCTTACCAACTTTACTCAATGGCAAGAACAGCCCTGATGCATACTTCGAGTGGTCCGGAGCACGACTAGATCAGCGTGTTGCTGAGGGTTACGCCGCAGATATTTCTGGCGATATCGAATCAAGTGGCTTAAAAGATCTATTCACTGATGGTGCATTTGCAGGATATGACTCAAACGGTGCCCTCTCAATGATTCCACGTGCACGCGATGTGACAAATGTGCTTTGGTATAACGTAGATATGTTCACAAAGAATGGTGTTACACCACCTAAGACTTGGGATGAACTAAACGCTGCATGCGCGAAGTTCGTCGCTGCCAAAGTTAACTGTTTTGTTCAGGGAAATAAAGATCTCTGGACCGTTGGAAACTGGGGCGGACATATTATTTCTCGTGTAGCTGGAGAAGCTTTGTATGCTGAAACACTACAAAAGAGCAAGCCAATGAACAGTCCAGAATTCGTTAAGGGCTTAACAGTTCTAGCAGATCTTGCTAAGGCTGGTTATGTAAACGAATCTGTAAACAGCATTGCGGATAACGAAGCTGCGAGCCAATTCTTCCAAGGCAAGGCTGCTTTCCACCCAATTGGCTCATGGCTAATTGGAACTCAACAAGGCGAAGCTCCAGATTTCAAGATGGACTTCATTAACTTGCCTGCAATTAGCGATGGCGCTGGCGATCAGAACAGCATCATGGCTGTTTACACCGGCTATATCGTCAACGCTAAGAGCACCAAGAAGACCGAAGTAATGGACTTCTTTAAAGTGCTTTATAACGCTGAAAATGCCAAGAAGATCGCAGATGCCGGAACACTACTTCTAGTGAAGTCATTGGCTGGCGGAGCACTTGATCCGCTAACTGAGAAGATTAATACCCTATTAAATGGCGCAACAGTTGTTGTTGCTCCACCTGATACCGGCTTTGAACTTCCAGTTGCAGATGCGCTAAATGCAGCTCAAGCTGAGGCAATTGGTGGCAAGTCGACACCACAAGCAGCACTTGATGCAGCACAAGAAAAGGTTGACGCACTGGGTTAATTTGCGGCAATAATTGTAGTTAAGTAGTGCAGCGACCAGGATGGTAGGGGAATGAAGCCGACAGCACGTTGGATCCCCTACTTCCTGGTCGCTCCTGCTTTTGCGATATTTGCGACAGCAATTCTGGGTCCGATTTTTGCAACCTTCGGTTTGAGTTTGACTGATTGGGATGGATTTAGCACCCCAAGTTTTGTTGGTTTCGAAAACTTTACACGCGCATTCGATGACAAGATCTATATGGATTCTTATCTGCATGCAGCTATCTATATTTCGCTAACTCTGGTTTTAGAAGTTGCTCTCGGACTATTACTTGCTGGCTTAGTCAGTGCTAAGCGAAATACAACTTTCTATCGAGTAGCTTTCTTTACGCCGGTTATGTTGCCACTTGTCGTGATCTCTGTTCTTTGGTCATTCTTGTTAAATCCTGATTTGGGAATTTTAAATCGCCTCTTAGGTCAATTTGGCCTGGAATCTTGGCAACGTATTTGGTTGGGTGATCAATCAACGGCACTACTTTCACTATCTGTAATTTCAGGTTGGATTTATGCAGGTTTCTATATGGCTATTTTCTATGCTGGGTTCCAGCGAATTCCAAGCACGATTATTGAATCAGCTCGGTTAGATGGGGCTTCGGAATGGCAATTGTTACGTAGAATCAAGATTCCGATGGTTAAAAACTTGACTGAAGTGGCAATATTGCTCTGCTTCACTGGCGGCATTCAAATATTTGATCTGGTTTATGTTCTTACAAATGGTGGGCCTTACGACACCACCCAAATGCCTACTACCTACTTAGTTCGCATAGTATTTCGCGATCAACAGATGGGCTACGGCTCAGCTCTGGCAGTTATTTTGACGGTAGTAGTTGTAACAGTTGGCCTGATTTATAACAAAGTACGCACCAAAGATGATGCGGTGGTGGAGTACTAATGAAACGTAATCCGGTTTTTCACGTTGCAATGGCTATGTATTCGCTAATTTACTTTGTGCCGCTGCTTTGGATGGCGCTTTCTGCCCTTAAGAGCAATGCCGAGATTGCCAAGAATCCATTATCGCTACCAACCTCATGGGACTTTTCGGTCTTTGGTGAGGCATTTACAGTAGGCGGATTAGGAAAGTATGCGATTAATAGCGCGATCGTAACTAGTACTTGCACGACAGCTGTTCTGCTCTTCGGCTCGATGGCTGCATTTGCGTTCACGCGCTTAAAATTTAGATTCTCAAAACAAATATTGGCGTTAATCACTTTGGGTTTAATTCTGCCATTGCAGTCATACTTCATTGCCCAGAATGCACTCTTTGATGCAATGGGTATAAAAGATACTCGACTAGCTTTGATCTTGCCATATACGGCAATGGGGTTACCGCTTTCGATCTGGTTATTCCGTGCTTATATTCAAAATTTACCTAAAGAAATATTTGAAGCAGCACGAGTTGATGGCGCTGGTGATTTACGTGTCTATCAAACTATTCTGCTCCCGATGTTAAAACCAGGTATTGCAACGGTGGCGGTCTTTACAGCGCTGAGTGCTTGGAATGAATTCTTGCTTGCCCTGGTCTATATTCAAAATGATGATTTAAAGACTATCCCTACTGGTCTATTGACCTTCTCAACTCGATATTCAACTAACTATCACTTGCTTTTTGCAGCGCTCACTATAGTTACGATTCCAATGATTATCGTCTATGTCATTTTCAATCGTAAAGTTATTGATGGTCTTACCGAAGGCGCAGTTAAGTAATAGAGGTAGATTCAATCTAGAAATTTTCAGCGATTGATGCTTTACGCCTGTATGATTACAGAATGATAGAACTTCAATTTGACGAGGGCGTAAAGTTTCAGTCATCAATTCCTGCTGATTTACCAGGACTTTTAAAAGTATGTTTGGAGACTGCCAACGGCGGCAAAGGTGCTACTCACCTTCATAATCTCCATGACTTAGTTGGAGAAATTTACGTTGCCCCGTACGTTCTTCATGAGCCAAATTTCGCTTTTACCTTAAAGGCGAGCGAAAAGGTGGTGGGGTATGTCCTGGGGGTTTTAGATACTGGTAGGTTCGAAAGTAAGTTAGATACCGATTATTGGCCTTCCACCAAAGCAAAATATTCCGCTTTAACTCAAGATCTGACCCCACACGATGTGAGCCTGATTGAAGAGCTAAACAGGCAAGGTTTTAGCCCAGCTGAATTAATTGCCAAGTATCCATCGCATTTGCACATAGACATTATTGAATCACATCAAGGTTTGGGTTATGGAAAGACGATGATCCTGCATCTACTTAAAGCACTGAAAGATGCGGGATCTTCTGGTGTTCATTTGCATATGTCAGCTTCAAATGACCGCGCTAATGGCTTCTATAAAAAATTAGGCTTCGTCGAAATTCATACCAATGAAAGCGAAATTATCATGGGGTTAGTTTTTTAATTATAAAATTAGACCAGATTTTTTTAGGTAATTAAATTTATAGTGGCTAACATAGGACTTTATCTTGCATCCCATTGTTTTGGAGGCGAATCAATATTTCAAATATATTTTCCATCCAAGATAAGAATTATAAGGTTTTCTATCTTTCCACATTCTTGACCAATACTGCTATCTGGATGCAAAGAGTTACTCTTGATTGGTATGTGCTAGAAATAACCGGTTCCGCAAAAGCGCTAGGAATACTTACTGCCGTGCAATTCTTGCCATCTTTTATTTTTAGTCTTTTGGGTGGTCGGCTAGCTGATAAATACAATAAGGCATACATTCTGACTTTGCTAACTTTTTTAATGGGCTTGCTTTCCTTCGCAACTGGATATCTAATCTTGAGAGGAAATCTTCCATTTGCAACCTTAATTCTAGTTTCCTTAATCGGCGGGGTCATAACAGCACTTGATGGGCCAATGCGCCTTTCACACATTACAGATCTAATTGGCAATGGCGAAGTCTCTAAAGGTGTTGGGCTAAATTCTGTGAATTCTAACTTTGGCCGATTAGTAGGTCCTTTGATTGCTGGATTTGTGACCCATTTTTACAGCAATAGCTACACCGTAATTTTTATGGTTTCATTTTTATTTACGGTCTCTTCGATAATGATTTGGTTTTTCAAAAAACCTACAGAATCTGGGGGTGCTGTCAATTTTGAAGTCAATGCAGGAACGATAAAGGCAGGGCTCTCTCATTTGAGAACCAAGCCAGATTCAATGATCGTCCTATTTTCCGTATTCGTAATTGCATTTTTCGCAATGCATTTCCCAACAACAATTGCGCTAATGGCAAGGGAAGAATTCAAAATAGACATTAGATATTTTGGTCTGCTTTCTTCCTCAATTGCTTTTGGTTATGTTTTCGGTGGCGTGCTTATGGCAAGAAGAAATAGCTCTATCACATTGGAAAATCTGATGAAGAATGTAGTGATCTTTTCAGTGATTCTTACAATCACTTCTATTTCACCTAACGTTCAAGTATTTGCAGTTCTCGTATTTTTCAGTGGCGTAGCAGGATCAAATATGGTGGGATCGTTTAATGCCTATATTCAAGAAAATTGTGATTTTATCTACAGGGGACGAGTTCTTGGTGTCTATCTCTCCTGCTTCACCGCCGGAACAACGTTTGGAGTCTTGCTTGTTGGATTTGAAGCGCAAACATTTGGAGCAAGATTCCCGTTATATATTGGCGCTTTCACATCTATGTTTTTAGCTGTTGTCGTATTGCGGTATAAAAATAAAATCAGATACCGTTTGCAAATTAAGAATTCTTAGCTATTTGAAGGCTGAAATTCCAGTAAGTCCCTTACCGATTGTCAGAAGATGCATCTCATGAGTTCCCTCGTAAGTAAGAACAGACTCAAGATTATTCGCATGCCTTAGAGGGGAGTAGTCACTTGTTATTCCTGCAGCGCCCAGAATAGTGCGCGCCTCTCTACAGATAGAGATTGCGTTCATAACATTGTTGTATTTCCCATAGCTTATGATTTCGGGAGTAATTTCACCGTCTTGTTTAAGTTGGCCTATATGCAAGGCTAGCAACATCATCAGGTTTAGTTTGGTTGACATATCGGCTAGCTTGCTCTGCGTTAGTTGAAACGAACCAATTGGTTTGCCAAACTGTTCGCGCGATATTGAATACTCTTGAGCAGTAGTGAAACTATCGCTGGCTGAACCTATGACACCAAAAACAATGCCGTATCTGGCCTCATTAAGACATCTAAGGGGGCCTGCTAATCCTTTCGCACCGGGGAGGCGAGCAGAATCTGGAACCACAACATTTTCGAGATAGACCGCGGCAGTTTTAGATGCTTTCATAGATATCTTGCCTGGTATCTCAACGGCTGAAAAGCCTGGCGTGTTAGTGGGCACTAGAAAACCGCTAATTCCATCATCGGTTTGAGCCCAAACTACGATTAAATCAGCGATAGAGCCATTGGTAATCCACATTTTGGATCCATTCAAAATCCAATCTCCGCCATTCTTCTTTGCAAAAGTTTTCATGCTCGCCGGGTCGGAACCATGATCAGCTTCAGTTAGACCAAATGAACCTATCAATCTTCCGCTAATTAGCCCTTCTGCATATTGATCGATCTGTTCCTTACTTCCGTAGGTAAGCAAAGGATAGATAACTAAAGAATTTTGAACCGAGAGACAAGACCTAAGGGACGAGTCCATTGCTTCAATCTCCATGGAGGCAAGTCCATATGCGATTGCATTCTTTGTGGTGTGGGTCTTGTTTTCAACGTTAAGAGAAAACAGTCCAAGATTTCCAAACTCAAGCATCAACTCTTTTATTGGAGCGCCTTTAGTTTCATACCATTGTTGAACATTTGGCTTTATTTTCTTCTCAGCAAAATCCTTAATCCACGTTTCTATCTCAATTTGTTCTCGAGTTATTAATTGATCAATTTTCAATAACTCAAATGGGTGTTTCATAGTATGTATTTCACTCCAATTGTAACTATGCTGTTATGGGTTAATAAGGATTAAACGTTATGGGGGTAACTATAATGGTAAACAGCAGCCATGAACTAGCTGGACAGGTAGCAATTGTCACGGGTGGCGCAAGAGGTATAGGTGCAGAAATTATTCGAGAGCTGAGCGACAAGGGCGCAATAGTAGTTGCTCTAGATTTAGACCAGATGCAAATAGACGAGTCTTTGAAATCAATTAACGGTGAATGCTTAGGTATAGCCGTAGATATAACGAAGCCATTAAAAGTTAAAGAGGCGATTGATCTTGTGTTATCCAAATTCGGCAGAATAGATATCCTGGTCAATAATGCAGGAATAACGAAAGATGCTCTTTTCCATAAGATGACTTTTGAGGAATGGTCTCAAGTTATAGATGTAAATCTAAGCGGGGCATTTTATGTAACCCAGCTAGCGCAAGCGGCTATGGTTAAAGGCGGTTACGGGCGTATTGTCTTCATTTCTTCGCGATCCTCGCTGGGCAAAAGAGGTCAGGCTAACTATGCAGCCTCAAAAGCAGCGTTATTAGGCCTAGCAAAAACACTAGCAATAGAACTTGGGCAGTTTGGTATAACAGTTAACGCTGTGGCTCCAGGTTTTATTGAAACTGAAATGACTCGTGCAATTACTGAAAAGACCGGCCAAGACTGGTCGATTCTTGCTTCCACTATGAGTGATCAAACAGCTGTAAAGCGAATCGGTAATCCATCAGATATAGCTAATGCGGTTGCATTCTTTTGTAACCCAAAATCCAGTTTTGTGACAGGTCAGACACTTTATGTAACAGGATCACCTAGCGTTTGAGACTAGAACCTAATATTTAAAAATTTAGTTTTGCACCAGTCTTTTTGATTAATTCTGATTTTGTTAATCCTGGGCTCATCTCTCTAACAAACATCTGCCCGTCTGTTACATCGAGCGTAGCAAGATCTGTGTAAACAGTCGTTACAACTTCTTTGGCTGTCAGAGGGAAGGTACATTCCGCTAAGATTTTAGGCGTTCCATCTTTAGTCGTATGAATCATGATCACAAAAATCTTTTTAGCACCTGAAGCAAGATCCATGGCACCGCCCACAGCAGGTGGATACGTTTTGTCATTAGTCGCCCAATTAGCGAGATCACCTTTCTGGCTAACTTGGAGCGCACCCAAAACTGCTACGTCAATATGGCCTCCACGCATCATGATGAACGAATCTGTGTGATGGAAAATAGAAGCACCTGGTTTTAGAGTTATAAAGTCTTTTCCAGCATCAATTAAATCTATATCTTCTTCACCTGGCAAAGGTCTTGGACCAACCCCTAAAACTCCATTTTCACTGTGTAAAACAATTTCCTTATCATCAGGCAGAAAACTTGCTACCAAAGTTGGAAGCCCAATACCTAAATTCACGTATTGGCCATCTTCAAGGTCATTGGCTACTTTTCTTGCGATCTCTTCCTTGCTCAAAGGTAGAAAACTCATCGTGTTACCTGAACAACCTTGTTGACGAAAATACCCGGCGTAATTATGACCTCAGGGTCTAATTGCCCAAGCTCTACAATGTTTAAGACCTCTACAACAGTTACCTTGCCGGCCATAGCCATGCTGGGTCCAAAGTTTCGAGCCGTTGTGCTGTAAATCAAGTTGCCCCATCGATCTGCAGTCTTGGCCGAGATTAAGGCAACATCGGCAAAGAGTGGGAATTCAAGTTGGTATAACTTTCCATTGATCATTTTCTGCTCTTTATCTTTACCTAGGAGAGTGCCAACGCCTATTGGTGTATAGAAGCCACCAATCCCAGCACCCGCTGCTCTAACCTTCTCAGTTAAATTTCCTTGGGGTAGAAGCTCAAGTTCAATCTCACCAGATTTATACAACTCCTCAAACCAAATTGACCCGCGAGATCTGGGATACGAGGTAACTATCTTCCTTACAATTCTTTTTTTAAGAAGTGATGCAACACCGGAGTCGCCACTACCAGCATTGTTAGTGATTATTGTTAAATCTTTAACTCCTTTTGCCACAACTGCTGCTATTAGATTGTCTGGGATTCCAGAATTACCAAAACCGCCAATGAGTACTGTGCAACCATCTTCGACATCAGAGACTGCTTCAGACAAAGACCCAACTATCTTATTAATCATTTAGTGTCACCAGAGTGATTCTTTCAGCAGATAAAATCGGCTTAGTCTCTGTTGGGCAAAAAATTACGTTTTCCTTAAGTATCTTAATTCCAGATTTTACTTCTTCAATTGAAATCAACTTGGTTGTTAGGTAAATTTCAGAATTAACTTTCAGTGGTGTAATAAATCTCAACCGGTCAATACCGTAATTGATTCGTACCTTTACATCACCGATTGAGTAGCTCTGGAATTCAAGCCCGGTTATCAGTGAAAGTATCAAAAAACCATGAGCAATAGTGGTGCCATATGGTCCTTCGCTAGCTGCTATTGGATCGTTGTGAATCCATTGATCGTCAAGGGTTATCTCAGCAAAGCTATCAATTCTCTGCTGATCTATCCTCATCGTAGGACTGGTACCAATTACCGAGCCAACTAATTCTCTGACTTCGCTTAGGGATTTATACTCAATGAAGGTCATGGCGCCATCACAATACTCACGGAGCGCTTATGAAAAAGCATGAATTCATAAGTGCTATTTCTTGATTTTACTGGTCTAATTCCCATTGAATTAGCAACGGGCTTGCTTGCGAAAAGTCGCATTCTTTGGCGTAAAAAGTAAGTATTCATATTCAATTGCTTACCTCCAACTAAATCTGGTCTAAATATAATTTTATGAATAATTATCAATTAATTATCAGCATAGCACTCGTTTACTTTTATTTATTTTCTATAAATAAAATTATTTAAAGCGTACTGGTCTATTTTTCAAAAGTATATTTTTGTTATATTCAAAATTTAAATTAATTTTTCTTCAATTATTACATTTACCAGTCCCTTAGTGTAACTTGTGGATCACAGCAAGTGAAGATGCTGGCAATAAATAATTTGCTTCATTCATCAGCAAACATAAGGCAGTAGAAAGGATAAAAGTAGATGCTTAATAGTAATTCAAGTAAGCGCAAAGTTCTTGTAACTATAATCAGCGTGGCATTGGTGTCTTCAATGGCAGTCTCTGCGCGTGCAGCACAGGAAATAAATGTTTTCGTAACAGCAAGTCCTAGTTCTGATGCTCTAAAAGCTATGGGACCTGGATTTACTGCAAAAACAGGAATTAAAGTTAACTACGTTACCGTTCCCACTGGTGACATCATTACGAAATTGCTGTTAGCATGTCAAACTAAGTCTTCTACAAATGACGTCGTGCAGTTTGATAGTCAACACGTAACTGCGCTGGCTAGTGCCGGTTGCCTGGATGAAGTTGGACTTCGAGCAGTGGCGTCTGCTGAATATCAGGACGCACGTATCCCCGCCCAACTTAAAGCATATGGAACTTACCAAGGTAAGAGATTGGGAATTCCACTATCTACAGAGCCATATATTTTATGGTACCGAAAAGATATATACGCAAAGCTTGGTTTAAAGGTTCCAAAGACTTGGACTCAATACGCCAGCAATGCAAAGAAGTGTCATGATGCCGGTTATTACGGGTCCGCGATTCCTTATGGCGCTGCTGCTGCTGCCTACCGAATCGGAGCGATGATCCATAATTACGGTGGCGCATTCTTTGATAAGAATACCTACGAGCCAACTTTTAATTCGGCTAAATCTACAGCCGCAATTAAGATGGCTATGGATCTTGTTTATACGACCCCAGCATCTGTTATTTCTGGAGGCGGTTTGGTCGCGGTTCAAGCAATGCAAGAACTTGATGTTTGCCAGATGCTTAATGCGACTGGTTGGTATTCAACCTTGGGCGACGCAAAACAATCACCAAAGGTTTATGACAAATTGGCTTTAGCCGATGCGCCACATATGAATGGCTCTAAGGAAACCTTCTTGTTTGGATGGTTAATAGGTATTAACCAATATTCAGAACAAAAGACTAACGCTTGGAAATTCTTAGAGTACTCACTGGGAAAGACAAATGTTGAAGCATTCCTGAAAGCAGGTGCACCTCCAACAGGCCGTGTTCTCTTTAGTACTTCACAGAAAGCTGTTCTAGCAAAAGTGGCGCCATATACCGCGGTAATGGATTCAGCCAATAAGAATGCGATTCCACTTTATCGAGTTCCGGAAATTACCGAAATCATGGATGTGGTCAATCGCGGCCTAAATGCTATGGCAACAAAGCAAATCAGCTTTGATGCCGGAATTGCGAAGTTGAATGCCGATGTTAAGGCAATCTTCGTGAAGTCAGGCAAACTGAAGGGATAGTAATTGAACCAGGATGGTGGCCTAAACAGCCACCATCCTGGCTTTTACATTCATATTCTTATACAAGAGCAAGGATGGAGGGTCGATGATTAAGAGTGAGGCGAGGCCCGCAAGAAAGTATTCTCGATCCAGCGGATTAGCCATGTTGTTCTCACTCCCAGGTCTATTGCTTCTTTTATCTGTAGTTCTAGCCCCTCTTATAACTGGGTTCTACTACTCACTTACTAATTCAAGTTTGATTTCATCGGAACCCACAAAGTTCGTGGGACTTAGAAACTATAAAAGTGATGTATTTACTAGCACTTTTGGCGATGCGCTGAAGGTCAGTTTACAGATAACATTTTTTAGCATTTTAACGCAGTTATTGGCGGGTTACGTAATAGCAAAAGTACTCGCAAGATCTATGAAAGGAACAAGTTTTTTTGTTAGCGTAATTATGTTGCCTATGCTTTTGACCCCTGTGGCGATCGGCATGATGTGGTCTTTACTTCTAAATCCTGACATAGGTGCCATTAAGTGGCTGCAGAGCTTCGTTGGGCTTGATATTAATTTTCTGAGCTCATCAGGCACAGCGATGAGTGCAATAATTTTTCTTGAGTGGTGGGGACACCTTCCATTCGTAGTTCTAGTCTTACTGGCCGGAATTTTGAATTTGCCCAAGGAAATAATCGAATCTGCCTCTATAGACGGAGCTAATTGGTGGCAATTGAATCTGCGAATCATAATTCCAATGCTCGCACCTGTGATTGCTGTAATTGTAATTATTCGCTCAGTCAATGCTTTTCGTATGTTTGACACAATCTTTGTACTGACAAGCGGTGGACCCGGTAACGCTACCGTCAACCTTCCGTTTTTGGCTTACAAAGCGGCCTTTACCTATTTTGATACTTCTAGAGCCTCGGCAATCTCGGTAGCGATTGTGGCAATAGTTATGCCCGTGTATTTCATCTTTTTAAAGATGACGAAGGTGTGAAATGAAAACCTCAATTTTAGGGAAAATTTCTGGGTATATATTATTAATCAGTATTTCCAT
>Ga0209551_1000386_pt1 | contig 16463 bp, 17 predicted proteins | sample LauGreSuBDMM15SD_2_FD_187568 | JGI IMG/M metagenome (GOLD analysis project Ga0209551, IMG submission 187568) | Freshwater lake microbial communities from Lake Michigan, USA - Su13.BD.MM15.SD (SPAdes) (version 3) | ecosystem: Environmental > Aquatic > Freshwater > Lake | place: Lake Michigan, USA... | reverse complement strand
GATATAAAAATTTTTGTAAAAATAATAAATTACTCTTAAAAAAAAAGTTTAATCGCATCATAATTATAAGTTAAAGATGTTTTTTGAGTTGAAAAACCTTTTTGGAAATAAAATTGCTTCTAATCCAATCTAAATTATAGAGAAAATACTTCTAAAAAAGAGCATTTTTGAGGGCATAATCTGAGGTTAATTAGGAAGCTAACTGTTGTTAAGAATTATTCTTTCCCTTTTAATGTTGTTATGAGTAGGATTTTTTTAATTTTATGGCCTTATTCTGAAAATGGATTTTAAATTAATCAAATGAACATTAAACAATATTTAGATGCTACTTATTTAAAAACTGCTGCGCAAGCAGGCGTTTCAGAAAATGAAAACCTAAAAATCGTAAAATATTACATTCAAGAAGCCATTGACGAGGAATTTAAATTGATTATGATTCGTCCAGAAATGGTAACTTTAGCAAAAGAAATGATTACAAAAGCCAAATCAAAAGTAGATATTGGCACTGTTATCGATTTTCCGTTAGGGAATTCTAACATAGAAAAAAAACTTAAAGAAGCCAAAAAAGCGATTGAAGACGGAGCAAATGATTTGGATTTTGTGTGTAATTACGAAGCTTTTAAAAACGGGGAAATCGCTTTAGTTAAAAATGAAATTCAACTTTGCACGCGATTTGGCATCGAAAATAACAAAGTCGTAAAATGGATTATTGAAACCGCAGCACTCCAGCCACCACAGATTATTCAATTGACAGCATTGATAAAAAATGTGGTAATTTCTAATTTTAAAGAAACTACATTTGCCAATATTTATATAAAATCATCCACCGGATTTTACAAAACCGAAAATAATTTGCCAAATGGTGCAACCATTCCAACCATTAAAATGATGATTGAAAACGGATTTCCGCTTGCAATAAAAGCTTCTGGCGGTATTAAATCTTATGAATCAGCGCTAGAAATGATACAGCTTGGTGTAAAAAGAATCGGAACCTCCTCTGCAAAAGAAATTGCTAATCATCAAGACGGTGAAAATGATTATTAAAACTCCACAAAACATCATGAAAAAAAAATTACTTTTTATCTTTTTACTTTTAAGTTCTAGTTTTGCATTTTCTCAAAACCAAAATTCCGAACAATTTCCTGCATTTCCGAATTGTGAAAATAAAATTGGGGCAGAAATAGAAAATTGCTTTTACAATCAAATTCAGAATTTTATTTTTAATAATTTTGATCTGCCAGATAATTTAAAACAAAATACTTACAAGGGAACCGCCGTAGTTTTGTTTGAAGTTGATACCCTTGGGGTTTTTAAAGTCCAATATGTCGATGCTGTTTACCCGGAACTAATTGCCGAAAGCAAGAGAGTTTTTTCTACTTTACCAAAAATAAAACCAGCAGTTTTTAGCGGAAAACCAACCTATTCTCGTTATACCATAAAAATTAAAATTCCGCTTGAAGATGGCGTGCAAAACATAATTATTGCGGAAGAAAAACTAAAAAATCAATCCGATTTTGTTGCAGATAGGAACAAAGATTTAAAAGAATTTGAAAATATCGTTTATAAAAAATTTGAAGATCCATTGTACAAAAGCCATCTCAATATTCCTTTTTCCCACAACAACTATTCGCGTTTTGATGCCTCTTTGAACCAAATCGGAAGCAACAACCACACCGGTTCAAAACCCTATAATTATGCAGAAGTTGCCAAATATTACGACCTAAAAGCCGAAAACAAAAAGCTAATTCGCAATGCTGATAAGTTGGTGGACGAGAAAATTGTTCAACGAAAATTTGGTCCAAATTCAAGGAGAAGGATATTGGTTGACTCTAAATCCAATTGTAGACATTCGATTAGGTAAAAGTGACGGCAATAAAGCGGTTTCTACCTTTCAAAACACACGTGGAGTTCAAGTAAATGGTGGTTTAGGTGAACAATTTGTTTTTACCACTACAATTTTTGAAAGTCAAGGTCGATTTGCCGATTACTACAACAAATATGCAGAATCGATTCATCCACAAAATACGGTTCCATCTGCAACGCCAGTCGGGGATCCAGCAATTATTCCTGGAATAGGAATTGCTAAAAGATTCAAAAAAGATGCTTTTGATTTTCCTTCAGCGGAAGCAATTTAACTTAAACGCCAAATAAATTTATCAACGTTCAGATGGGTTATGGACGAAATTTCTTGGGAGATGGTTACCGTTCGTTGCTTTTTGGAGATGGAGCAAGTCCATATCCTTTTTTTAAAATCAACACCAATTTTTGGAAAGTAAAATATACCAATACTTATTTATGGCTGAAAGATGTGCGGGCAGATGCATTTGCAGACAAAACTTACGCTACAAAATTCATGGCAAATCACTATTTAAGTTGGAATTTATCCAAAAAATTTACGCTTGGTTTGTTCGAGTCGGTAGTTTGGAGCAATGGCAATAACCGTGGTTTTGATATGAATTTTGTGAATCCAATTATTTTTTACCGAACGGTAGAGTTTACTTCTTCCTCGAAAACTGGAAATGCCGTATTGGGTTTAACAGGAAAATACAAGTATAATAACCAAATTAACTTTTACAGCCAGTTTATTTTAGATGAGTTTTCATTAAGCGACATCAAAGCTCAAAAGAAAAGCTGGAAAAATAAATATGGTTATCAAATTGGCAGTAAATACTACAATGCGTTTAATGTCAAAAATCTATTGTTGCAAGTAGAATATAACAGAGTGCGTCCTTATGTATATTCACACAGCAATCCGCTAACGAATTACGCACACAACAACCAAAGTATGGGTCACCAGTGGGGAGGAAATTTCCAAGAGTTGATTGCAATCACAAGATATAACAAAGGGAGGTATTTTGCCGATGCTAAATTTACATATGGCGTTCGAGGATTGGATTTTGATACGGCAACGGACAAACTGAATTATGGAGGAAACATTTATAAAAACTATGAAACCGATCGGGCTTACAATACCAATGTTAAAATTGGTCAAGGCAATAAAACCAATATTTTTATTGCCGATATACAAGCGGGCTATTTGATGAACCCCACCACGAATTTATAGCTTTTTGGTAGTTTTATTTATAGAAATTTTAGTCCAACTACCGCAACAGCAACCGTTATTAGAGAAAATTCAACATGGTTTTCTTTAGGAATTAGGACTGATGTATTTAATTTTTATTTTGATTATTAATTGGTTTTATAACTTGATTTTATATTTTTCATAAACCCAATTCCATCGCTCAAACTTTTCATAAACTTTAACGATTGTTTTATGAAAAAAATCTTAAAATCGAATTCTAAAATCCTAATTCTAATTTGTATCTTTGCCTCAGATTTAAAATCTATAAACCAAAGGCATTGAACGCAACTTTAAATATTTTTTCTATCAAATCTATTTTTACCGATTTTAAAGAAATTACAAAAGCTGGATTGGCTGTGAGCGTATTGTTTTCTTCAATTGCTGGATATTTATTGGGTTTTAATGCAGATAATCCTTTCAGTTGGAATACGTTTTTTTTGTTGGTTTTTGGAGGATATTGTATGGTCGGCGCATCCAACGCATTTAACCAAGTAATCGAAAAAGACCTAGACATCTTAATGGACAGAACCAAAAATCGTCCAGTGCCGTCTGGCAGAATGTCTGTCAATACCGCTTTGATTATTGCTTCATCGCTCACCATTATTGGTTTGATTATGCTTTATTTAATCAATCCGAAAACAGCAATGTTTGGTGCAATATCGATTTTTCTTTACACTAGTCTCTACACGCCACTCAAAACACAAACGCCACTTTCGGTTTTTGTTGGTGCAATTCCCGGAGCAATTCCGTTTATGTTAGGCTGGGTTGCCGCATCTGGGAGTTTCGGAATTGAGGCTGGCACTTTATTCCTCATACAGTTTTTCTGGCAATTTCCTCATTTTTGGGCAATCGGTTGGTTCCTTTTTGAAGATTATGAAAAAGCAGGTTTTTTTATGCTTCCAACAGGAAAAAGAGACAAATCAACAGCATTACAAACTATTTTATATACCGTTTGGTTAATTGGAGCATCTATATTGCCCGTTTTAGGATATACAGGACAATTTTTTATAACACCAGTTTCCGCTATTATCGTGGCCATGTTAGGGCTTTGGATGTTGTTTTACGCTGTTAAATTATACCAAGAAAAAACAGCTAAAGCAGCTAAATCATTAATGTTAACAAGTGTTTTTTACATTACGGCTTTACAAATTGTTTATATCGCAGATAAATTTTTAAGATAAAAAAAATGACAGAATTAGAATTCAAACAACGCCACGCTAAGACTAAAAAAATGCTTTTGTGGTTTGCAATGATCAGTTTTATAATGGTTTTTGCAGGATTAACAAGTGCTTATGTGGTGAGTAAGTCGCGCCCAGACTGGAAACCTTTCGAAATGCCAACACCATTTTTAATCAGCACGGTTTTAATATTGATTAGTAGTTTGACTTTTCATTTGGCTAAAAAAGCCATTCAAAATGATGACAAAAAAACTACTTCAACCATGCTTTTGACCACTTTGGTTTTAGGTATTTTGTTTGTGTTTTTTCAATTCAAAGGGTTTTCAACCTTAATCGAATTAGGACTTTTTTTTACTGGACCATCAAGCACAGTCAATTCATCTTTTCTATTTACAATAGTGTTTGCACACCTTTTGCATTTGGCAGGAGGTTTAATTTCGCTTTTAATAGTAATTTATAATCATTTTAAACAAAAATACAATTCTGCACAAACCCTTGGTTTAGAGCTAGGTGCAATGTTTTGGCACTTTCTTGATTTTCTGTGGTTGTATTTGTTTTTATTTTTGTATTTCTTTAAATAAAAAAAAACGTAAATTTGGGGACTTTTTAACGAATAACTTTTATGAATACGACAGTTACTACTTCAAGCGAAGGTAAAACTTGGGACGGCGGAAACGAGCCGATGGGAGCTAGTTATGGCAAATTAATGATGTGGTTTTTTATCGTATCAGATGCTTTAACTTTCTCTGGATTTCTAGCAGCCTATGGATTTTCGAGATTTAAATTTATAGAAACTTGGCCTTTGGCAGATGAGGTTTTTACCCACTTCCCGTTTCTTCATGGTGTTTCTGCACCGATGTATTATGTAGCATTAATGACTTTTATTTTGATTTTTTCTTCGGTAACGATGGTTTTGGCCGTTGATGCAGGACATCATTTACAAAAAAGCAAAGTTGCTTTTTACATGTTTTTGACTATCATTGGTGGATTTATTTTCGTAGGTTCTCAAGCTTGGGAATGGAAAAATTTTATCAAAGGAGAGTACGGTGCTGTTGAAACAAAAGGCGGAAGTTTATTGCAATTTGTCAATGATAAAGGCGAAAGAGTTTCTATTGAAAGTTTTGCTGCAAATCTACCTGAAGAAAGAGAGCGTTTAGATCGAAGTAAAGGTCGTTGGTTTATGGAAGGTGCAGCACTACCAACATATTCTGTTGCAGAAGTGCAAGCAGGTTTTAAGGCACATCCAGAAATTTTGGTAAGAACCGAGGTAATTTATAAGGACAATGCTGAAGACAAAAAAGATACCAAAGTCAACCACGAATTGACAAAACAAAAACAAAAAACAATTTTAACAAGAGCAGAGTCTGAAAATAGATTAGCAAATGCGAGCCTTGTTGTAGAAGGAGCGAATTTGACCAGAAACGAATACGGAAGTAAATTATTTGCTGATTTCTTTTTCTTCATAACAGGTTTTCACGGATTTCACGTTTTCTCTGGAGTAATCATCAACATTATCATCTTTTTGAACGTGATTGTTGGTACGTACGAAAAACGAAGAAGCTACGAAATGGTTGAAAAAGTTGGGTTATACTGGCACTTTGTAGATTTAGTTTGGGTGTTTGTATTTACGGTTTTCTATTTAGTATAAAAATTCATTTTAAAAATATATTTGATCATGTCACACGAACACGTTTCTAACACAAAAAGAATTTGGTTTGTTTTTGCTTTATTATCGGTTGTAACCACAGTTGAAGTTTTTCTAGGAATATTAAAACCAGATTTTCTTTATATGAATACTTTTTTGAGTATGAATTTCCTCAACTGGATTTTTTATATTCTTACCATCTTTAAAGCTTATTATATTGTTTGGGCGTTTATGCACATGGAAGGTGAAAAAAGTTCTTTAAGATGGGCGGTTGTAATGCCTGTTATATTCTTAGTTTTGTACTTATTATTTATCCTTTTAGTAGAAGGTAATTATATTTTCGAAGTATTTAAAAATGCTACCATAAAATGGAATTTTTAACAAGATATTAATTCAGAAAAAAGGCGCTTTTATGGTGCCTTTTTTTTATTTTTGTATCGAAATTATTTCAAACTAAAATGAAAAAAAATATTGTTCTTTTCGTCTTATTTATATTGCCTATTGTAGCCTATCTTTTCTTCGCTTCGGGGATAAATAGTTTTACAAAACTACCAACACTAACCTCAAAAATCCCTGATTTTGGCAGTAATTGGAAAGATCTGAATGGAGGAAACATTTCACTCAACAATAAAATTACTGTGCTAGGGTTTTCTGGTACTGATTTGTTGAAAAACCGAGGAAATTACTACAACCTCAACAACAAAATTTACGAGCGTTACCACGAATTTAAAGACTTGCAATTTGTTGTTGTTTGTCCAATCGGGACAGAAAATGATGCGAAAAAAGTGCTAGAAGCCATTGCAGTGGCAACCGATACCAAAGAATGGCATTTTGTTTTTGCTCCCAAAGAAGAAATTAAAAACTATTTCCTTCAATTGAAATTGAATAAAGACAAACTAAATTCAGATTTTGGAACACCAAATGTCTATTTAGTAGATAAGGACCGTAATTTGAGAGGAAGAAAAGTAAAAGAAAAAAAGGAATACAAAGAAGGTTATGACACTTTTCACCCATCAGAATTGGGCAACGAAATGCTTGATGATTTTAAAATTATACTTTACGAATACCGAGCTGCTCTAAAGAAAAATCACAATGCCGAAAGACAGATTTAAATAAATTATGCAAAAAAATAAATCATACATTTGGATTTCATTCATCGTTTTGGTTTTTGGAATAGCAGTCATTCCAGAAATTATTAAACGTGTAAAAGAGGGCACCATCGTTCGTGGAGATGGCGTTGACAGGACTGGGAATGAACAAAAGGAAAACAGCAGTCTTTTCAAAGTTGGTGCCGCTCCACAGTTTTTGTTAACCGATCAAAACAATCAAAAAGTAAATAATGCCACTTACAAAGGAAAAGTTTTTATTGTAGAGTTTTTCTTCTCTACTTGCCAAACGATTTGCCCAATCATGAACAGAAATTTGGTTGAAGTACAGGCAGCATTTAAAGCCAATTCTAATTTCGGAATTGCATCAATTTCTATTAATCCAGCTAATGACACACCCGAAGTTTTAAAAAAACACGCTGACTATTTAAAAATTACTGCTCCAAATTGGCATTTTTTAACTGGCGACCGGACTTATATTTTTGATTTGGCAAACAAAGGCTTCAATCTTTATGCAGGTTTAAATCCCAAAATTGTTGGCGGTTTTGAACACTCTGGTTTGTTTGCGATTGTAGATAAAAAGGGAAACATTCGTTGTAGAAAGGACGAATTTGGCAACCCAATTGTCTATTATGATGGAATTGAAAAAAAAGGAATTGAAATGATTAAACAAGACGTCTCACTTTTATTAGCAGAATAACTATGGAAAATAAATTATCAAAAACAGAACAAAAATATAAAATTTGGATCATCATTTTATCGGTTGTAATTCCAGTTGCAGTTGCTTTTATGTTTACCATAAAACTTAAAGATTTAGGTTTTGATGTCACGCCACTTAAGTTTTTACCTCCAATTTACGCAGGCATCAATGCGTTAACTGCGATTTTATTGGTTGCAGCAATTACAGCTATCAAAAATGGAAATAGAAAATTGCACGAAAATTTAATGAAATCGGCAATTGCTTGTTCTGTTGCATTTTTATTGATGTATGTTGCCTATCATCTTACCACCGAAAGAACAGAATTTGGCGGTGTGGGAGCAATAAAAACAGTTTATAGATTTATCTTAGCAACTCATATTATACTTTCAATAGCAATTATTCCCTTGGTTTTAGTGACTTATGTTCGCGCTTTGGCAGAAAGATTTGATAAACACAAAAAAATAGCAAAAATCACCTTTCCAATTTGGTTGTATGTTGCAATTACTGGTGTGATTGTCTATTTTATGATTGCTCCTTATTATGTTTAAATTTCAAAACAAAGTGAAATTTCATCTTAGAGGAATATTTTCTAAAAGGGCTCTTTTTGGTTTTGTTTTTCTATTGTTTTCAACTATTTCAAATGCGCAATGTGCCATGTGTCGTGCGGCACTAGAAAGTGAAGAAGGCGGACAAAAAGCAAAAGCGGTTAACGATGGAATTGTCTATCTAATGGCCTTTCCTTATCTTTTGGTTGGAATTTTGGGTTATATCATCTACAAATCTAGAATTAAAAAGAAAGCCTAGAATAAATCAACTACATGATTTGTAAATGTTTATAAAATAAATTACATTTGATTTTAATTTAAACAAAGCAGCCGTGAAAAAATTTTACTTCCTATTACTTTTTATTGGTTTTGTTGCCAACAGCCAGTCTATTTATAATGTTGAGAGCACAACACATCAAATGTTTGATGCAGCAACAACTGTACAATACAATAACGATGACATCTATTCTGCAGTAATTCCATTGCCATTTACTTTTAAATTTTATGATAATGACTACCAAAATATTTTGGTGAGCTCAAATGGCTTCATCACTTTTAATACAACTTCAGCTGGTGGATTTTCAGAATGGTCGTTTAATTCTCCGATTCCTAATCCTACCTTTGCTACTAGAAATGCTATTTTTGGGGTTTTTCATGATTTGTACAATAACAACGCTACGGGAAACTACTTTATAGGAACAAGTGGCGTTGCTCCTTTTCGAAAATTTGTAATCGTTTTTAAAAATGTACCTCAATTTTCTTGTACCACCATAACTTCCTACACCGAAATTATTTTATATGAAACTACCAATTTAATTGATGTTCAAGTACAAGACAAACCAATATGTTCTACTTGGGGGGGAGGAAATGCGCTTTTAGGAATTTTAAACAATGATGGCTCACAGGGATTAGCAGCTCCAAACAGAAATACGGGCGCTTGGTCTGCCTCAAACGAAGGTTGGAGATTTAGAACATTTTCTTCGCTGCAACCTATCAATTATACCGTTTGTAACTCATTGATTACGGGACCACTATTTTCAACCGGCAATCTTTCTGTTGGAATTTTAGCCAATGCAACTTATTTTTCGACTTTAGCAGATGCAGAAGCTAATATAAATCTTTTAATGAATCCAAGTTTTTTAGCTGCGCAATTACCATTAACGATTTATGCGAGAATCAATAACGGAACACCGACTGTTTTAACCCTTAATTTAAACGTGATTGACTGTCAAGTTGATACAGACAACGACAACGTGGCTACAGCCGACGAAGATCTAAACCAAGATGGAAATTTAGCCAATGACGATACTGATGGCGACGGAATTCCAAATTTTTTAGACGACGATGACGATGGAGATTTGGTGCTAACAAATGTTGAATTAATCAGTCTTGGTGGAAAAACCACCTCTTATTTAGATACTGATGCTGATGGAATTCCAAATTACTTAGATATAGATGATGATGGTGATGGAATCAGTTCAATAAACGAAGATTACAATAACAACGGCGATTTGTCAGATGACGACCTTAATAATAACGGAATTGCAGATTATTTAGACAATTCCGTTTTAGGAATTAGTCCAACTATTGCTAATATTTATGACTTGACGGTTTATCCAAATCCTGTTTCAGATAAAGTAAATTTTAAAGCAAACGCCGATTTTCAGCTAGAAGACGTAAAACTCACTTCAATTAATGGAAAAATTATGAATTCAAAATTCAAAAGCCTTGGCGGAAATGTTTTTGAAATCAACACCAGCGAATTATCTACTGGCACTTATTTGTTAATAATAAAAGCCAACAATAATTTCTTAACAAAAAAAATTGTTAAAAATTAGCGTGTAGTCTTTTAGGTTACAAAAATAAAATCCACAACGTGAAAAACTCAAACGGTTATGCTGTTTGAGTTTTTTTTGCGTAAAAATTAATTTAATTTATAATTCAAAAAAATATTAAAACTATAAAATTTGCGTTTTGTACTATATTTGCAATTCTTATATTTTTTTAATGAAAAGAATTTTTATACTTTTTTTATTCGTTTTTTCTATCCAATTTTCACTTGCTCAAAATAATTTGCAGTGGAAAGGATACTTTTCCTACAATGAAATAAAAGATGTTGCTCAATCTGAATCTCAGTTTTTTGCCGCTTCAGAAAATGCGCTTTTTTCTAAAAGTACTTTGACGAATCTTATCAAAACAACTAACACAATCAATGGTTTTCCGAGTCAAACGATTTCTGCTATTTTTCATAGTCCCACTTTTCAAAAAACACTTGTAGGTTATGAAAATGGTTTGCTCGTGGTCGTTAACGAGAACGATGGTACAATTTTGAATGTGGTAGACATCATCAACAAACAAATTGCGCCCAACATCAAAAAGATAAATCACTTTAACGAATCCAATGGAATTGTTTATATCGCTTGCGATTTTGGAATTGTTCAATACAATTTAGCCACTTTGCAATTTGGCGATACTTATTTTATTGGCTCAAATGTTCCTGAAATTATTGTGAATCAAACCGCTGTTTTTGATGGTTACATTTATGCCGCGACGCTTACGGAAGGATTAAAACGTGCCGAAGTTACCAATCCAAATTTAATTGATGCCAACCAATGGATCAAAGTAAATGATGGGAATTTTTTAGGTGTCACAAATTTCAAAACACATTTATTTACTTCAAAATCATCGGGAGAAATCTCTAAATCTGAAAATGGAACTGTCTTTTCTAACTTTGGCACTTTATTATCTCCAGCAGCAGTCGACATTAGATCGTCAGAAAATCGCTTGGTGATTACTTCTCCAACTTCAGTTTTTGTATACAATGATCAATTGGTATTAACCAATCAAATAAATAAAAGCCAAATAACGACAGAGAACGTTACATTTAGCTGCGGTACAGTCTTAAAATCAACTATATATATTGGAACAACCGAAAACGGCATTATCACATTAAACATAAATAATCCAACGAATTTTGAGTTCATTAGTCCAAATGGTCCCGCTCGAAATTCCATTTTTTCTATTAACGCCAATTCTAGCAATTTATGGGCAACTTATGGAGAATACAATCAATTTGTTTCACCACGATACCGATCTTATGGATTTGATAAATATACCGACGACCAAGGATGGAAGAACATTCCGTTTTCTAAAGTTGATGGAGCAGTAGATTTGGTACGTTTGACCGTTAGTCCAACAAATGAAAACAAAATTTTTATTAGCTCATTTCATTCGGGTTTACTAGAATTTGAAGATGACCAATTGATCAAACATTATACCCAAACCAATAGTGGCCTAGAATCACTTGTCGGTAACTTTGTTAGCATCAGGATTGAACAAAGCGCTTTTGACAAAGAGGGAAACCTTTGGTTAACCAACGGATTGGTTAAAAATGGTTTAAAGGTATTGAAGAAAAATGGCCAATGGCAATCGTTCAATATGGAAAACATTTTGAGCAAACCTTTAGATGGCCGTTTTACAAGGCTAACAATCGACAGAAACAGCACAAAATGGATTTGTACATTAGATGATGGTTTGATTGCTTACAACGAAACCTATAACAATGTATTTAAAAAAATTAATGAAAATTCAGAAGATACGCCTTTGCCTAGTAATTCTGTGCAAGCTGTAACAGTAGATAACCGCAACCAACTTTGGATTGGCACCCGAAAAGGACTTAGAGTTATATCAAGTGTTTCAAGCTTTTTAAGCGAAGAGCCGCTTAAAGCTTATCCCATAATTATTGTAGAAGAAGGATTGCCACAAGAATTATTGTTTGAGCAATTTATAACCGATATTGTCGTCGATGGCGCCAATAATAAATGGGTGAGTACGGCAGATGCGGGTGTTTTTCAGTTTTCGCCCAACGGACAAAGTACACTGTATCATTTTACGACGAGCAATTCACCTTTGCCAAGTAATAATGTGAATGATGTGGACATTAACCAATCGACAGGCGAGGTGTTTTTTGCCACCACAAAAGGAATGGTTTCTTTTCAAGGCACAGCTATATCAGAAAGTAAAGATTTAAGCAATGTAATTGTATATCCAAATCCAGTTCGACCAGAATATTCGGGCACGGTTAAAATAACAGGGGTTTTAGACAAAGCCAACATAAAAATTACTGATATAGAAGGAAATTTAGTTTACGAAGTGATTTCAGAAGGTGGTTCAATCGAATGGGACACAACCGCTTTTGGAAAATATAAAGTAGCAACTGGAGTCTATATGATTTTTATTTCGGCGCAAGATGGAATTGAAACCAAAGTTAAAAAAGTGATGATAATAAGGTAGGAAATATCAATAACAATGACAATTTCAATGGCAATTCAATCTCAATGACAATTTCAATGACAATTTCAATGACAATTTCAAAAATATTTTAGTCTGAAAACTGCGACTGAAAACTATCTAATAAAAAAATGCTCGTTAAAACCAAAGCAATTGTAATTTCAAGTTTAAAATACCAAGAAAAAAGCTTGATAGTCAAATGCTTTACGCTGTCTGATGGTTTAAAATCTTATTTTGTTCGGGATGCTTTTTCTTCTAAAAAAAACAACCAAAAAATTGCCTACTTTCAGCCATTAACGCTTTTAGAAATCGAATCTATCCATAAAAACAAAGGCACTTTAGAGCATTTTAAAGAAATAAAAATCGCCACTCCTTTTCAAACCATTCATACTAATTTGGCAAAAAGCACCATGGTTTTGTTTCTTTCAGAAATTTTACACCATGCTATTCATGAAGAAGAAAAAAACGAATCGCTTTTTACATTTTTAGAAACAGCACTTCAATGGCTTGACAACCACAATGAAATTGCTAATTTTCATTTGATTTTGATGATAGAAACTACGAAGTTTTTGGGGTTTTATCCAGATTTGAGTAATGTTGAAATGAAGCATTTTGAAATGATTGAAGGCGTTTTTTCGCCACTGCATGCCATCTCTTCACTTTCAGAACATGAAACCAATCTCTTTAGAAAATTATTAAATTTAGGATTTGAGAACGAGCAAAAAACCTTCAATGTAATTGAAAGACAAATTTTGCTGAAAGTTTTAATTGACTATTACAGTTTTCACCTCGATGGATTTAAACGTCCTAAGTCGATTGATGTTTTGAAAGAAGTTTTTTCTTAAAATTTGAAATTTCTGTAAAATTATTCAAACTTTCTCTCAACAATTTCCATAAAGCGCAACGCATAATCTTCTTTTCCGTCCCAATTGTTGTAGTCGGGTTTCACCATGTCTTCAATAAAATCTTTTGCTTCTTCAAAAGTGTCAAAAGTGCTGATTTGCGAAATTACTCGGTTCATCTCCTCGCCGCTTCCGCCAAATAGATTTTTTTCAAATCCAATTTTATCATTAAGTCCAAAACTAATGGTTTTGGCATTATTTTCATTTAAAGCAACAGATTTTGGCGATGCTACTTCTTCAAAAATTGCTACAATTGGCTCTTCAACAGTTTCGTTTATTGCCACAAAATCTTCAATTTCGGAATTGGCATTTTCTGTTTCAATAGAGGCTAACGCTTCTAATTTACTTTCTTTATCCAACTTTTCTTCATCCAACTCTTCAAGATGATGAACGATTGAAGGATTTTTGTCACTCACTTTCTCAAAAGTCAAATCGTTGTAATTGTGTCCTAAAAGATCTTCAAACGAAATTTGTTTTGAATCATTTTTTTCTATTTTTTGTGGAACTTCGTCTTTCGTAATTTCAAAAAGTGGCTGAAACTCGGCTTCTTTTTCTGGCTCTTCGGCTATTGTTTCTTCAACCAATTCTTCCTCAATAATTGTGGTTTCTTCTGATAAGATTGGGTTTTCAGTTGCTTCAAAACCTTCTTTTAATTCGGCTTCTGTTTCATTATTTACTGCTGCAAAAACTTCTGCAGTTATAATTGGTTTTCCAATTTCTACAATTTCTGCTTCTTTTTCAAAAACAGTTGTTAATTTGTCCTCAATGTCGGCGAGATCCATTTTGGGTTGAACGATGCCCATGTTTTCTTCAACAAATTTCAAAACAGATAAAGTTTCATATAGTTTTCGAGTTTCCAAAAGCAGTAGATCTACTTCTGATTTGTTTTTCAACTTCAGAATGCGGTGCGCAATGCTAATTAATTCGGCTTCTAATCTTTTCTTCATAACTTTTAAAATTATAGTGGTTTAGGCTTAACTTTTTTAATAAATTTGTTTTCTATACAAAGTAAAAAAAACTAATCCTTTTTAAGGCTGAAAAATACAAAATGTTTCTCGAAAATACAGTAAATCATAAAGAACAATTTGGTTGGATAGAAGTAATTTGTGGATCGATGTTTTCGGGCAAAACCGAAGAGTTGATTCGCAGGCTTAAACGGGCGCAATTTGCCAAGCAAAAAGTCGAAATTTTTAAGCCATCGATTGACATACGCTACGACGAAGAAATGGTGGTTTCGCATAACAAAAACGAAATTCGTTCTACGCCAGTTCCGGCGGCAGCCAATATTGCGATTCTTGCCCAAGGTTGCGACGTTGTCGGCATTGATGAAGCACAATTTTTTGATGACGAAATCGTGAAAATTTGTAACGATTTAGCCAATTCTGGCATTCGTGTAATCGTGGCTGGATTAGATATGGACTTTAAAGGAAACCCATTTGGGCCGATGCCTGCACTTATGGCGACAGCAGAATATGTTACGAAAGTGCATGCGGTTTGCACGCGAACAGGCAATTTGGCAAATTATAGCTTTAGAAAATCAGACGATGAAAAACTAGTTATGCTTGGTGAAACCGAAGAATATGAACCATTGAGTAGGGCAGCTTATTTTAACGCGATGAAGAAAAACAACGAAACAAGCAACGATAAAAAAAGAGTGTAATTTTTGAATTTATCTTTAAAAAATAGTAGCCAACTTCTCAACGCTAAAACTTTTAGCAGCAATCTTGCGTTTGAAATCGACAATATTTCTATCGACAGCCGTTCACTTCAAAACAATGAAAAAACTTTATTTTTTGCTTTGGTCGGACCTAATAACGATGCACATTTTTATATAAAAGAATTGATTGCGAAAAATGTTCGGAATTTTGTTGTGGAAAAAATACCGGAAAATTTAAAGGACGAAGCTAATTTTTTGGTCGTAGAAAACACATTGGCTTCACTTCAAACATTAGCTGGATATTACAGAAATCTTTTTCGTTTTCCGATTATAGGAATCACAGGAAGCAACGGAAAAACAATTGTAAAAGAATGGTTGAATTTTTTGTTGAGTCCAGATTTCAATGTCGTTAGAAGTCCAAAAAGCTACAATTCGCAAGTTGGCGTGCCTTTGTCAATTTTTTTAATGGAGGAAAATAATAATTTTGGCATTATCGAAGCAGGAATTTCTACTTCGAACGAAATGCAAAAACTTCAAAAAATGATTCGTCCAACGATTGGGATTTTAACCAATATTGGCTCTGCTCACGACGAAGGTTTCGAAAATATCAGCCAAAAAATTAAAGAAAAATTAAAGCTTTTTGACGAAGTTGAAGTTTTGATTTACAATAAAAACAAAACAATTGATGCTTTTTTAAATCCCGCTATAAAAACATTTAGTTGGAGTTTTTTAGATAAATCTGCGGATATATTAATAATTAGAAATAAAAATAATACTTTCGATTTTATTGTAAAAGATTCGATTTTAGAAGGGACTCAGGGACTCAGAATTCCTTTTGAAGACGATGCTTCCATCGAAAATTGTATGCAATGTATCGCAACACTATTGTATTTAAAATATGATTTTTCAACCATAAAAAACAGGATTGCACAACTTTTTCCGATTGAAATGCGTTTGAAAGTCAAAAACGGAATTAATAATACAACGTTGATTGACGATAGCTACAGCTCCGATTTTCAATCGTTAAAAATCGCTTTAGATTTTTTAGAAAACCAAAAACAATACAAAAAGAAAACGCTCATTCTTTCTGATATTTTCCAATCTGGATTGACCGATGACCAGCTTTATGCCAAAGTTGCCCAACTTGTAATCGCCAATAAAATCAATCGGGTTTTTGCCATTGGACCAACAATCTCAGGTTTTAAATCAAAGTTTGTAAACTGCACCGCCTTCACAACTACAGAAGAATTTGTAAACCATTTTTCAAGTGTGACTTTTGGCAAGGAAACCATTTTAATTAAAGGTGCTAGAAATTTTGAATTTGAAAAAATCGTAACAATTTTAGAAGAAAAAAACCA
>Ga0209551_1000383_pt1 | contig 16525 bp, 19 predicted proteins | sample LauGreSuBDMM15SD_2_FD_187568 | JGI IMG/M metagenome (GOLD analysis project Ga0209551, IMG submission 187568) | Freshwater lake microbial communities from Lake Michigan, USA - Su13.BD.MM15.SD (SPAdes) (version 3) | ecosystem: Environmental > Aquatic > Freshwater > Lake | place: Lake Michigan, USA... | reverse complement strand
ATTTTGTTACCATAAAATTTTATTATTTTTGCGGAAAAAAGCTTAAACTAATTTCCCATTGTTAATATATGTCAACTTTAGCAACTTTTTTTCCAGCAAATCCAGCACCGAAATTTTACTGCGAAACTTGTGACTATGGGACGTGCCGAAAGAGCAACTATGATGAACATTTACTGACAGCTAAACACAAGAAATCAACTTTTAGCAACCTTTGTCAACCAAATTTCCAGCAAATCCAGCAATCAAAATTTACATGCGAAAATTGTAACAAAGAATATAAAGATAAGTCTGGTTTATGGAGACATAATAAAAAATGTAGCGAACCACAAAATTCTAATAAGTCACCCGAAATTTCTCAAGAACTTATTTTAACTATTATTAAACAAAATAGTGAACTTCAAAACACTATTATTGAAATGTCCAAAAATATTAACACCACAAATAGTCATAATAATACAAACAATACTAATTCACATAATAAAACCTTTAATCTTCAATTCTTTTTAAATGAAACGTGTAAAGATGCCATGAATATTACCGACTTTGTCGATTCTATTAAACTCCAATTGAATGATTTAATAAATGTTGGAGAAATCGGTTACGTAGAAGGACTGTCTAATATTATTACTAAGAACCTTAATGCGTTAGATATTACTCAAAGACCAGTTCATTGTACAGATAAAAAGAGAGAAGTACTTTATGTAAAAGATGAAAATAAATGGGAAAAGGAAGATGAAGATAAGAATAAAATCAGAAAAGTAATAAAAAGGGTCATGATTAAGAATCAAAACTTAATACCAAAATTTAAAGAACTACATCCAGATTATAACAAGGCTTCTTCAAAATTTTCAGATCAATATAATACAATTATTATTGAATCTATGGGAGGTAAAGGCGATAATGATTTTGAAAAAGAAAATAAAATAATAAAAAATATAACAAAAGTAACAACAATTGATTAACCATTATAGGTGGCAAAACAGATTAATTTATTTCCAGTATTTGTATCAAATCTAATTTCACTTGTATTAAACATTTTAGTTATACTTGTGTCGACAGAATAACCATTCATTGCCATATATGATATTAAATCAGGCACTTCATCGACAACCATCAAATCTTCGCCACCGCAACCCATATTACATCCACCGAGAGACATTAATGCGTAACCACATTGTTTCAAAGGGCTACATGGACCGGGTGTTTTAAATTCACTTAAAGGTGGAAAATTAGTAAACCTAACAAGGTCAGCTAATGGACCTTGCGGCATCAAATTAATAACAACGATATTTTTATAGCATTTATTATAGGTGTCTAAATAGGGTTGGCTAAAAAGTGCGACGGTTTTTGCTACACTTGGTTTCTCAGGCGGTGTTCCACGAACAAGGTTGTTTGGTATATTTTTGGACCTTTTTTTACCTTGTAATCCATTCATTCCATTAATAAAATTATACATTAATAATGTCGTATAAAAAAATTTTTATTTTTATTTTTTTTATATTAAATTTATATTTTTATAATTTTATTCGTTTCCGCAAATCTCACAACTATTTCTAAACCTGTTCTCATAACGCTGCTCCTCCTGATCCGATGTAGAGGTCGTGTGTATCTCTACGGCTCTTAGGCGACGAGCAAGATCCATCTCCAATAGAATCCTCTCCTCCTCCATCCACTGGTCACCAGGCATACTTGAATCAGTGTTCCTACAATCAATAAGACCAGGCATACTGGAGTGGGTGCTACTATTATCATCAAGTTCTGGCATGCTGGAGTGAGTGCTAATAGAATCATTCTCATCATCAGGAGCCATATTCTCATACTTCCTCATAAGCAAATAACTATCTTGCTCTTCACAATTAAAGTTAGATGAAATGCTTGTTTGACCAGGATACTTAAATCGACATATATCTTGAGTTACATCTCGCATACAAACTTCCAATTCCGAAATTCTCTTTTCGCATTCATCTCCTTGACGAGTCGTAGGCCAATGGACCCACTTATGTGTATTTTCTGGCAGTGTTTTTGAAGATAAGTCCTCGCCATCTAAAACTCCCAAGTGAGTGTCTAAAGCACCCTCTTGAGTGCTTTGGCAAAACAATCCTCCAACAAGTTGTTTAATAACTGAATCCATATTAGCCATTTTTTCCTCTAATTTTTCAATTTTATTCTTCTGTTCTTCAACTAAATTTTCTAAGTGGCGGCTATTTTCAACAACTTGATGAATATTCATCATGGTTCTTTTAACAGGATTCTTGTTCTGCAAACAAATCCAATACTCGTTGATAGTAATTTGAAGTTTATATGGTTGGTTACATGCGATATCATCCCAGAAATCATTGACGCCAAGATATGAATCTGACATGTAATTGTAGCAATTATCACCTCCGAGCAGAGGGTCGGAGAAATGAACAAATGCTGACATTACGACATCGTCGACATTTTCTCCAAATCCAGGTCTCTTATTGATTGGAGTGAAGTCAACTCTCTCGACAGTTCCAATTCGATATGATGACATAATATTTTTAATTGACGCCTCAGTATGACGAGTAGACACACGAGGGATATAGATGCTTGTATAAGAGTTCATTTTGATTGATTGATATCGCTTGTTAAATGTTAGTATGCTTATAATTATTAATTATAAAAGTATTTCAATTTTTTTTATAAGTAAAAATAAATATATATCAGGGTAAGTACATGTTATACACCTTTACTCTTGTTTTTATTTAATGTCAGTGAAAAAAAGGTGAGAAACCTTTTCAACATTTTAATTAAATTAAATTATACACAAACAAATAATATATATGATAAAAGCAAGGAAATTTATTTTTTTTTATAAGTCTTGAACAATTCTGAGATTTGATGTTTTTTATTGCTTTTATCAGATATTGTTAAGACCTTTTATACGTTTTGTTCAGGAGTGAAATTAGAAATAATAACACGCAGTCTACCGAACATCTCGCCATCGGCTCGCTCAAGTTGCTCAGTTTGGGGCTCATATTCTTCGTGTTGGAGTAGCATGATTTTGACAAGGTCTTCCATGGTGACGCCTTGTTGGGTAAGCTTCTCAGCAATAAAGCTGGCAGTTGGAACAGGCACTTCGGGATCTTCGGGTTCGACATTTTCCTCATATTGGAGGTAAACTTCTTCCTCTGCGGTGTCCTGTTCATCGTGAGCTTCTCCAGTAAGATTGTTCATGAAGAAGCGAAATCCTCTAAGAGCATCATCATCGATGATATCATCATCATATTCTCCTTCAGAATCGTCATCCTCATCCTCCTCATCCTCAGGAACCTCAGCCATAGCTGTGCGGCAATAAGGGCAGCCGAATCCGTTGTGAGCAACACTGGTCATAAGGCATGTGGCATGAAAAGTATGACCGCACTCGGTAGTGACGCAGTTTTTGTTGCCTTCAATATCATCCATACAGATAGGGCATTCTTGGTTTTCGCAGACGTGACTCATTTTCGTACTAGTAAGTGGTGTTCAAGACAAATTAATATATTAAATTATACTCTTTACTTGGGAGCAAAAAAGTATTTCAATTTTTTTTATTATGAGCCATTTCTGTAATGAACTAAAAATCTATATGCTAGCTAGTGCCTTTTTTTCAGTGCTCTTTTTTCAGCATTTAATCGGTGGCATTGGCTTTATATCAGTTGCCTTTGGCTTTATATCAGTTGCCTTTGGCTTTATATCAGTTGCCTTTGGCTTTATATCAGTTGCCTTTGGCTTTATATCAGTTGCCTTTGGCTTTATATCAGTTGCCTTTGGCTTTATAGATTTTTAGTAATTTGGGTTTAAGCTCTATTTAAAAAAAAATTGAAATACTTTTATGACTCATAATCATAGACATAAGTTATCAAGTTATTAAGTTTCAAACTACAAATCTATTACGAAAATGTCCGCTATCAAGAATATCAGTCTCTTTATTCCCCACGTATATGCTAACTTTACTAGCGGTGTGGTTTTCGATATTATTCAAGATATGGGTATTGGTCAGGTAAAGAATGTCGATTTTGTGTCCAAGACTGGCAGTGATGGTAAGCCCTATAATGCCGTTTACATCCACTTTTACCAGTGGTACGACAACATTATCGCTCACAATTTCCAGGAGCGTGTTTTAGACCCTAAAAAGCAAGCTCGTATCATGTATGATGATCCCTGGTATTGGCTTGTCCTCGAGAACAAGGGTAGAAAACATGTGTCGGGTGAACGCAAGCCTAGAATTTACCTTGACGCATTCACTACACCAGAGAAACCGGTTGCTCCTATGATGAACTTTTACCCACTTAATGTTCAACGTGCTCCGAAGACAAAGTCCAGAACTCTAGTTGGTCAGCCTCCTGCGCCGTTAAACCTCGGAAATGATTTCAATTCCGAATCCCAGGCCGCCTCTTGTCAAGTCACTCAGGAAGAGATGGACTGGGCCTATGAGCAAATGGAAAATGATGAGATTATGGCTGAAATGAAATCTGAAATGGAAATGGAAGATCAGTGTCTTATCTCTATTGATGGGAGATATGTTGAGTCGCTCGAGAAAGAGAATGATATATGCCGTACAGAGGCGGCTTACTTCCAGAAACTCTATTATTCAGAGTTGGTTAAGAGTGAAACACTTCTAGAGGCCTGTAACAGCATGAAGGAACAAAATCAGGCTTTGCGCGATCACGTCCACTTTTACGAAAGCACTCAAAAATAAAAAACATAAGTGAATTTTAATTTTAACATGTAATTTTAATTAAATAAATAATAAAAAGAAAAGGGCTACCAATAAGGAAGCAACTTTTTTCTTTTTCTTTTTATAATTTTAAATTTTATAAATTTTTTGCCATAACAATTGCTTTATATCTTTCTTCGCCCTCATTCGCAATATACTGCATTGTTCTCATTGTAAAACCAAATGAGAAACCAGAGTGTCCATCATATCCAAGTTCTTCCATTTTTTGATTTATAATTTGTAATCTTGGTTCATCGCTAGTCATAAAACTGTCAATTGGTTGTTTAACAAAATTCCATGTCTCTGTTAAAGTAATGGCTTGCCAAGCATTTACTAACATGTCTCTTGTATACTTATCTTTAAAGTATTTAAATTGTCCAGGAATAATAATTTCCTCTACAGTTGGAGTAGCGGCCAGTAATAAATTCTCGTTAATAACTAATGTCATTTTCTTAATATTAATTATGATTTTATTTATAATTAGTATTTTAAAATCATTTTTTTTAAATATACTATATATAATGCCAAAAAGTAAAAAAATAACACAAAAGAAAGGTAAACTAACTATAGAATCATCATCCAAGGGTTCGCCCGACTTAACAACTTCTTCATCACAGCAAAAGAAAAGTAAAAAAGTTGGTAAAAAAACTGGTACAAGAAAAAAGAAATTATTAATAATTGACTCGTCATCCCCATCATCCTCTTTTAAAGAAAAAATTGAAATATTTAATCCGGAAAAAAATGAGGGTACAAACAAAATAGATTTAAAGATATCTCAAGATATGAATTTAAAAATGCCACAGTTACCAACGGGTCGTTTAAATGAAAAATTTATTGAGCTTATGGAACAGCTAGCGGATATTATGTTAAAACAAGGTGAAGCTTTTAGAGCACGTGCTTATCAAAAAGCGCAAGAGACTATCATGGCATATCCAGGTGATATTATGAGTCCGAGTGATTTGAAAGGTAAACCTGGAATCGGACCAACAATTATGGAGAAATTAAATGAATATGTTGAAACAGGAACCTTGAAGGTTCTAGAAAGAGAGAAAAATAATCCTGTGAATATTTTGGCTGATGTCTATGGAATCGGTCCCAAAAAAGCAAAGGAATTAGTAGACAATGGTATTACATCAATTGCGCAATTGAGAGAAAATCAACAAATGCTTAATGATATTCAGAAGGTGGGTCTTAGATATTACGAAGATGTCTTAAAAAGAATCCCTCGTTCAGAAATAGAGGACTATAAAACAATTTTTGAGAGTGATTTCAAGAAGGTCGCAACTTCTGATTCCAAATTTGAGATTGTGGGTTCTTATCGTCGTGGAGCTCAAAATTCAGGTGATATCGACGTGATTATTACATCCGATTCTCCAAAAGTATTTATAAATTTTATAGATGAATTAATTAAAAAGAAAATTATATTGGAGATTCTCTCTAGAGGTTCAACCAAATGTTTAGTCATGGCAAAGATTCCTTCTTCAGATTCAGTTCGTCGTGTTGATTTCTTGTACGCAGGTCTTGAAGAGTTTCCTTTTGCGATCCTCTACTTCACTGGAAGCAAGATTTTCAATACAGTCATGCGTCATATTGCGCTTGAAAAGGGTTATACAATGAATGAGCATGGAATCAACAAGATGGAAGGTAAAAAGAAGGGCGATAAGGTATCTCATCGCTTTACTTCCGAAAAAGATATTTTCGATTTCTTGGGCTTAGAGTATAAAGCGCCAACTGAACGTATAGATGGTAGAGCGATTATCGTAAAGAATGTTGCCTCTAAGCTACCTTTGGTCGAGGAATCTTTGGTCGAAGCGAAGCTGCCTTTGGTCGAGGAGTCGAGTTCTGAAGAATATGTATTACCTCCTGCTAAAAAAGTCGTAAAAAAAGTTGTACCTGCTAAGGCTTTATTAATTGAAGACGATAGTGAAGACGAAGAAGGTGAAAATATTGTATTAGACAAAACAACCCATGATTTAATAGATTTGTTTAAAAAAAACGGCATAAGTCATTTAAAAACGTTGAATGAAAATCAATTGACTAAAATGTTAAACTACGCAAATGTTCATTACCGTAATTTACAGCCAATTATGACTGATAACCAATATGACATTCTTGAGGATTATATTTCTGAGAAGTATCCCAAGAATGAAATTGTACATCAGATAGGGGCTCCGGTAGAGCGTAATAAGGTAACACTTCCTTATCAGATGGGTTCCATGGATAAGATAAAACCCGACACAAGTGCTCTCAAAAATTGGATGGCAAAATATCGCGGTCCTTACGTGTTATCGTGTAAACTAGATGGAGTCAGTGGTCTTTATACGACGGAAGGCCCGGCACCCAAGTTGTACACAAGAGGCGATGGAAAAGTCGGCCAAGATGTGAGCCATTTAATTCCTCATTTGCGTCTACCAAAAACCAAAGGCATTGTCATAAGGGGTGAATTCATTATTCCTAAGGCTGTATTTGATTCAAAATATAAAACTAAGTTTGCTAACCCTAGAAACATGGTTGCTGGAATTATTAATCACAAGAGCATAAATGAAGCAATTAGTGATATTAACTTTGTAGCTTATGAAGTGATTGTCCCTGTTAAAAAACCTTCAGAGCAAATGGAATTTCTAACTACTCTTGAGGCGGAAGTTGTTTTATGGAAGATAGAAAGTGTTTTAACAAATGAATTATTATCTGAAACTCTTGTCGATTGGCGTAAAAATTATATATACGAAATTGATGGCATAATTGTAACAAATGATGCCAAATATGCTAGAAAAGACGGAAATCCTGACCACGCATTTGCGTTTAAAATGGTTCTATCTGATCAAGTTGCTGAAGCTAAAGTTGTCGACGTTCTTTGGAGTCCAAGTAAGGATGGATACTTGAAACCTCGCGTTCAAATTGAGCCCATAAATCTAGGCGGTGTTCGTATTGAATTCGCAACCGGTTTTAACGGCGCATTTATCAACGACAATAAGGTTGGAGTTGGCGCAGTTATTGAGCTTATTCGCAGTGGGGACGTTATTCCTCATATTCGTAAGGTAACTGTACCGGCCGAACAGGCAAAAATGCCATCTGTTCCGTTTAAATGGAATGATACTCATGTTGACATTATGCTCGAAGATTTGGGGTCAGATGAAACTGTAAAAGAGAAAAATATTACTGGATTCTTTAGAGGAATTGGAGTTGAAGGATTAAGTTCAGGAAATGTCGCACGTATTATTCAAGCTGGTTATGATACTGTTCCTAAAATTATTAAAATGGATGTAAACGACTTATTAAAAGTTGATGGTTTTAAGGATAAAACAGCTAACAAACTTTACAATGGTATTAAAGAGAAAATTGACGCGGCATCTTTGATAACACTTATGTCAGCTTCTAACGTGTTCGGGCGCGGTTTTAGTGGGAAAAAAACTGAATTAATTATTGAAGCGTATCCTAATATTTTATTGTCAAAAGAATCTAATGCGCAAAAAATAGCAAAGATTTCTGAGATTAAGGGTATGGCTGAAAAGACTGCTGAAGCGTTCGTAGAGAGAATTCCTGATTTTATTAGCTTCATTCAGAAAGCAGGTCTTTCTAAAAAGTTGTCACAAGAAATTATAGAGAAAAAAACAGTTGATGAGTCACATCCATTATTTGGAAAAACTATTGTTATCACTGGATTCAGAGATGGTCAAATTCAAGAGGCTATTAAAAATATCGGCGCAAAACTTGGAACAAGTGTTTCAAAAAATACCTTCATTGTTCTAGTAAAAAATACAGATGAGGATACAGGCAAGGCCGCTGATGCAAGAAAATTGGGAGTACCATTAATGACACCAGAAGAGTTTTCAAAGAAATATTTCAGTACTGTGTGAAAACTTATTAAGGGATTAAAAAATTTAAATAATAATTCAAAACATAATAAAAACTTTTTTGTATATGTAAAGTATATAGAATGTTGAGAGCATTATTTTTATTGGTTTCACTTTTCACTGTTTACGCTTCAGAGAGTTCCTTCCGTGGAACTACTACTGAAATAACTAGTCTTCTAGATGAAAATGACGAGTGGAAACAATTTTCTAATTTTCAAGACAGATTCGGTAGAAAATATGAAAGTATTCAGGAGCTAGAAAATCGTTTTCAAGTTTTCCGCACCAATCTTCGCAATATTGTTATTCATAACTTAGACCATAACCAAAATTTCACCATGGGAATAAATCAATTTACTGATTTAACTCCTGAGGAATTCAAGGCTCAATATGTTAGCGGTTATAAACCACTACAATCTTTCGGTTGTGAATCCTTTTCTAGTTCTGCTTCTGGTGCTCCTGCTTCTATTGATTGGACGACAAAGGGTGTTGTAAACCCTGTAAGAGACCAAGGTCAATGTGGTTCTTGTTGGGCTTTCGCTACTACTGCTAATGCTGAAAGTGTATGGGCTATTTCAAAGGGTAATTTACTAGATTTATCTGAGGAATTTTTAGTTGACTGCGCAACTGGTGTTGGTTATTTTAATATGGGATGTAATGGTGGACAACCTGACTCAGCACTAAAATATATGATTAACAAGGGACAATGTTCAGAGGCCTCATATCCTTATACTTCTGGTGTAACTAAAACTGCCGGTTCTTGCCAGAAATGTCCTTCAGCAGGTGTTTCATTTTCGAGTTGTCATGATGTTAAGCCTAATGATCAAGTGTCATTAAAAGCCGCTGTTTCTCAACAACCCGTTGTTATCGCAATTGAAGCAGATACAAAGTATTTCCAATCATACTCAAGTGGTATCTTAACTGATGGTCTTAAGTGTGGTACCAGTCTTGATCATGCAGTAGAAATTGTTGGTTATGGCACTGAAAATGGTATCGATTATTGGAAAGTTCGTAATTCTTGGAGTTCAACCTGGGGGGAGGGAGGTTATGTTCGTATTCAAAAATCGTCATCTACAAATGATATTGGTGTATGTGGAATTTCTGCAGAGCCTAGCTATATCGCTGTTTAAATAAATAATAAAATTGAATAAAATAATTATAAATAAAAGTATTTTATAATTATTAAAAATGGATTACAAAGAGCCAAAAACGCGCAAGGAATTAAAAGGGAATAAAGGAAAAGAAGTGTATAACCAAAAGTCTATTAGACTTAAAGAAGCACTTATTGAAAAAAATAAGGATAAAATTAAAGATAAAAATTTTAAAAAATAAATTTATATTGCTTAGAAATACTGCTATTTAAAATTCAAATTCAAATTCAATTAGAGCCTTCATATCTGTTTTCATCTTCGCAAACATCATGCTTCTAACCTTTGATAAAATAGATTCTTGTTTAAATTCAACACTCATTATTTTTATCATTGTCTTGTCGCATTTTATCGAATAACTATCACTTGCTCTAATTTCTTGTATTCTTTCCTTTTTAAAATCACAAAATTCTTTTAAAATTTTTGTATGAATCTTATTTAAAAACTTAATCAGCTTTTCTTTCGATAATTCAACCCACATCTTCTTATTATTGTCAATTTGTTCATAAACATAAAACACATTTGCTTTTTGAACAAAAGCAAATATTGGGTTTTCATCTTGACTAAAATTATAAATTGTTCTTGAAAATACATCATTTAGAACGTCGTTAAATGGATTTTCAAATAAATTTTTTATATCCTCTTCATTTACAACTATTTTATCAATTATAGAATCGAATAGTATATTTGGAGTATTGTTATCATTTAACCATTCAAGAATATTTATTTTCTTTTTCTTTTTAACAACCCATTTATTTAATTCTTCAACCTTTTCTTCTAATTTATTATATTTTTGTCCCAATTCAATTAACATATGAAACATTTTTCTTTGAGATGGGAGAGGTTCTTCGTCATCTTCTATAACTAACGACGTATTTTTTCTGTTATGTAATAACTCGCAAATAATTACATGGTTATTTAAATTAACCCTTTTAACATAACTTTTTCCACAATGTATACAACATTGAGCTGGTTGTTTTATTCTGTTAGGAATATTAGTTAATTTATTCATATCGATAATATGTTTTTTATATTTTTTATTTATTTAATATCAATTTTAATTAAAAATAATATAACGCCTTTTTATATAATGAGTATAATTATTGGTAAAACATCGTTAGTATTTAATGACCCAAATAAATTAGTAGGATTATCTCCATATTATTATAGATATAGAAATTGTGACACTAATTTAAATGGAAACTCTCCTGCTGATCAATATCAGAAACTTAAATTAATTCAAAATACCGTTCGCGTTCAAGCTTCTCTCTATACAGCAAATTTAGGACCATTGAGTGCTTATAAAAAACCTCTAGTAGGACAATGGGTTACTACTTCTACAGGAGGATATTTTATTGGTGGACGTGGTGTATGTTGGAATCAAATGAGTGACAGACCTGTTCCGAGTGTTCAAAGAGCTACTGTTCCAACTGGTTACAATACATCAATGAATAGACGTCATACATCCGTAACATCAAGTAAACCAGGAAGTCAAACTCCTGGAGGAGTTGGTTGTGATATTAAACATAATTCATACGACCGTTATTTAAATAGATTAAAAGGTAAGGGACCTTTAAGACGTGGTGTTATTCCTACTACATTTGGTACTCCTATTCTTTTCAATCCAGCTTTCCCTATCTACGGAGGTAAAACTGTTAAAACAAATATTGTTAGTAGTTGTGATTGCCCAATTGGAACACCTGCGCAAAATTTACAGCAAGACATAAGAATTTATAACAATCCATTGTATTATCCGGACCCAAGTAATAACTACTATGTTTATACTGTTGGAAGCTTAGTTTATGCTCAACCAGATGGTAAAACTTTTGTGTCAAAAGGTACTATTACATCTATTAATTCTACTACTCCTACTACATATAACGTTACATTTTCAGATAGTACACTTACACAGAAAACTGGAGGATATACTTATAATGAATTAACACCATATTTTAATTGTGATTGTAGCAGTGAAGTTAAAAGTTATGGAACATCATATGTTGCTGAAACAGGAGATCAATATAATCTGTCATGTTATCTTCCAACAGATTCACTTTTAGGTAACAGTGTTTTATAAAAATTTAGAAACAAAAAATAATTATAATATTTACATTAATTATAATATGCCCGCAAAAATCAATATGGTTATTACCAATGGCAATATATCACCTTCCCAACTTCGTTCTATAATGGCTCCGCCAACTTTAGGAGCTGGTACATCAAAAGTACCCACAGCTTTAAACGCTCCTATTATTAGTCGCATTCATTCTGTTAAACCTGGTTGCGGTTCTTGTGGAAGAAAATAAATGACTAAATTATAATATTAATTTTATATACTAATATTATAATGTTCTCTGCTTCAGCAATGAGTTATACTACTCCTTATCCATCAAATAGATTAAATAAAGCTACTAATTTTATAACAATGTTCGATACGACATTACTTCCATATAATAAAATGTATGATGGAAGAAAGCTCTGTTATAATGTTAGTAAAGGTACTTTTATTTACAAACCTCACACCGATGTAGGTATGGTCGGCAGATCTGCGGCTGGTTATTTGGCTCAAAGAAAACGCATGTAAATCTACCTTTTTGTTTTTAAATAAGTTATAAAAATATTTAAAAATAAAACAATCAAATAAGGGTGTCGCTTTATCTTGATTTACCGACTGATTTTTGAAGATATTGAAACCATTTTGATTCATGAAAGAAGGTTTCCCAATTTGCTGTAATCAATAAAACAATGCCAAATAAATATAATAATAACTTGGTCTCACCATTTATTATAACATTTCTCTCCATTCTTGGATTAAATAAATAAATTAATAAAATAGCCATTAATAAAATAAAAATAAATTCAAATCTTTCTTTCCAATAAATAAATTTTTTGTCTAAATCCGAGTCGGTTTTTCCTTTAACCTTTAAATAAACATGAGAAATAGACACTGAAATGAAACATATTTTTACTGCGAAAATTAAATAAATAAACATTGTGTACTTATCCATTATATAATTTATAGTAAGATTATTTAATAATATTAATTTCTGTTTAATATTATTATGAGCAACTCAAATACATTTAACAATAGCAATTTTCAACAAACTCCAATAGGAGATGCTTATCGGTTCAATACATTTAGTCAATATATAAATAATGGAGGTTTACAAACCCGTTTCTCTCCAAAGTGTACTTTTTGTCCTTCAACTGATTCTACAGCTTTAATAAATGATGGTTCTTTTAGACAATGTACCAGATGTAAAAAACAATTCAAAGCTAGATTACAGTAATATTTTCGTTTATTAATATATAATGGCTTGTACTATTTCATGTATGATATCTGCTGTTTTTATTATTGGTATGATTTATTTTTATAATATGACAGACAAAAGTACAATTGTAAAACATTATAAGTCTTCTCTGTCAAGTGATTTACAAAAAAGATATGATAAGATAAGCAAAGAGAGAATGACTATTAGTTATCAAGGATATGTATTAGGTTTTATTCTTTCTCTCTTCATCATCTTTTACAATCTTAAATTTAAAGGTGTAAAGATGAATAGTTTTGCTTTAGTGTGTACAGTAATGGCAACATGTTTTTTAACAAATTATTTTTATTATATGTTACACCCAAAATCAGACTGGATGTTAAATCATATGGGTAGTCAAGAAGAAGTAAAAGCTTGGCTTCAAATGTATAGAGAGATGTCATATAATTATCATGCTGGTTTGGCTCTAGGTATTGTTGGTGTTGGTGTTTTAGCATTTGCTTTTAGATGCTAAAGTTAATCAAAACTTATATCCAAGTATAAGGGTTAAAATTATATTGCCTTTCAACACCTAAATGCATTAAACCATGAGAAGCCATAGCTACAGCTAATATAAATATAAGAGAAATCCTTTGATATAAAGTTAATTTTAATATTTGTTTATAATTTTTAACAATAAATATCAAACTAAATATTAATAATAATCCATTAATAAATAAAACTGTAAAGGATGGAGCTATTAGATAATGAGACAGCATTTATATATGTAAATAAAACAATTTAAAGATAAATCATGTTATTTATTTGTCCCGGGGATAGGACAACAAAGGTAAGTTTTATTTTTCTTCTTTTCTTTCTTTCTTTCTTCTTTCATTTATACTAACAAATCTTTTTTTTATTTAGGTTCTGAGTTCAATGGGGTGCTTTGGCAACTTGTCCGAGTGGTTAAGGAGGTAGACTAGAAATCTACTGCGAGATTCGCGCACAGGTTCAAGTCCTGTAGTTGTCGTTTGGTTAAAAAGATAAAATTTACAAGGGCGATTAGCTCAATCGGTAGAGTGCAACGTTAGCAACGTTGAGGTAAAGGGTTCGAAACCCTTATTGTCCAAATGAGTTTTATGTACTCTAAAAACATAAAAAAACCCGGTTAGCTCAGTTGGTAGAGCGCCAGACTTTTAATCTGGTGGTCCAGGGTTCAAGCCCCTGATCGGGTGTAAGAGTTTACAGGAACTCAATAAAAACTTGCGCATCTCCTACATAGTCTATCGGTTAGGATATGACCCTTTCAAGGTCGAGAGCCGGGTTCAATTCCCGGTGTAGGAAATCAGTATAATAGTTTCATACAGCAATTCAAAATAAAAAATCAATTTTTAAAACGAAACTAGTAACAAATGGCTCATGTAGCTCAGTTGGTTAGAGCATCGGTCTTATGAGCCGAAGGTCTGCGGTTCGACCCCGCACTTGAGCATAAAATATAAAAAAATAAAACCTAACATGGATTCTCGAGCGGTCAAAGAGGCAAGACTTAAGATCTTGTGCGTATGCTTCCGGGGTTCGAATCCCCGTCCATGTAAACCAATTTGTTTCATACAGCAATTAAATTAGTTCAAATAATTATTCGAAACAAGCAAACAGTTAGGAGAAGTGCGGGTGTTTATGGGGTGTGGATTTTATGTAGTGTAATGTGTTTATGGAGTAGTGTGTAGAGTAAAGCGTGTGTGTGATAAATATAATGTACATCGGCGCCAAAATAGATGTATAATATTTATGAGTTTTTGTATCCTTAACAACAAATTAAAATTTTATGAATTTTAACGGAAGATAACAAATATATTTTTAAATACCATTTTTCTTATTTAAGAAAAGGTATCAAACGATGAAAAGGGTGTGTCTAGTTTTGGTCTCATAGTGTAGTGGTTATCACTCATGACTTTGAATCCTGAAACCCGAGTTCGAATCTCGGTGGGACCTTATTTAATAAATATTTATTAAAATACTTATTAAATCTAATATCGTCTATAAGTTCTGCTTTTTTTTGTTTTCTTGTTTCTTCTTTTTGTTTTTTGAAAGATCTTGACTCTTCGTTTTCCTCCGCTTGATGATTTTGAAATATAAGGCTTATCAACACTTAAATTCATGTTATAAAATCCTGGAAAGTTAGTTGAAAATTCAACATTGTCTCCAACTTTATGATAAAGGAGTTGAGGTTCTGTCCCATCAACATTATTATTATATAAAAATACTTCATTTGCTCTAATTGGATAATCAAGTAAAAACATGGATGCTGTACCTTTAACCTTAACAAATCCATTATAGATTCCTTCTGCTACTTCAAGAGGTAATTCAATACGTCCAGAACTAGATTCTCTTAAATATTGATTTCGTCCTTCAGTTCGTCTTCTACAAGTTTCGAGAGAAGCCCAAATAATTGAGAAATAAGATTTGTATCCTAATTGTCTAGATGTGTATAGTAAATCACTAACGGCTCTAAAATTTTGTCCAGTTGTATCAAACACAATATTTAAATGTTGTTTTTGGGCTTCATCGCTCATTCTTTTATTGAAAGCATTTGTGATGCCAGGCATTGTTGTTTTATCTGCGGGAAATCTAACCCCATTTGCCATAAGAATTGTTCTTATTTCATCTGGATCTATGTTTATGTAATTACCAATTTTAAATTCAGCTAATAAGTTTGTCTTAACTGTTGACTTTCCACAACCGGGAGGTCCACACAATATTAATACCTTCGGTTCAGAACTTGAAGATGCGCTTTTATCCGTCGCTTCGCTTGACGATGATTTTAAGGCTTCAAATATTATATTATCAAATGGTATTTCACCAAATGAAGTAGCATCTCCTTTTTTTGGTTTTAAAATGCTCAATAAAGTTTTTCCGTCAGTATAATCCATATAAATATGATTATAAATTAATCTGTTTACTAAATTGTTATATTATTGTAAAAATATTTAAAGACAAATTAATATTTAAATATGTAATGGATTCGCACAGCAATTAAAACGTTTTACTTCTAATCAAACCAATAATTCGAATCCTGTACCAGTAGCTGGTTGGCGCAGCGGAAGCGCATTGGGCCCATAACCCAAGGGTCAATTGATCGAAACAATTACCTGCTATTTTTATGCTTTGATAGCTCAGTCGGTAGAGCATTTGGCTGTTAACCAAAAGGTCCCAGGTTCGAACCCTGGTCAGAGCGATTTTATTAATATAATTATTTCAAAATACTTATATTATTTCAAAATTTCAATCATAAAACTACTTAAAAATAAAATCTTGTGATGTATTATATAAGATGAATATATTCGTGAAAACCTTAACAGGTAAAACAATACAACTTGAAGTCGACCCTGCTGACTCAATTGACTCTGTAAAACAAAAAATTCAAGACAAAGAAGGGATTCCACCTGACCAGCAGCGACTTATATTCGCAGGTAAGCAGCTAGAAGACGGTAGAACGCTACAAGATTATAATATCCAAAAAGAAAGTACAATCCATCTTGTGTTGCGGCTTCGTGGTGG
>Ga0209551_1000381_pt1 | contig 16569 bp, 18 predicted proteins | sample LauGreSuBDMM15SD_2_FD_187568 | JGI IMG/M metagenome (GOLD analysis project Ga0209551, IMG submission 187568) | Freshwater lake microbial communities from Lake Michigan, USA - Su13.BD.MM15.SD (SPAdes) (version 3) | ecosystem: Environmental > Aquatic > Freshwater > Lake | place: Lake Michigan, USA... | reverse complement strand
TGGCGATCAAGGCTTGAGTTAAGAAGTAACAATGAATGTGACAGATCCATGGATGGATAGTGGCTTAGGAAAGTAACTGGGTTGGTAGTTGCAGGTGAATTGCAGGTGAGGGTTAGGTGAAGAGTTGAGGGTTGGGCAGACTCACTCTGAGTAACCGAGATTTCTGCTTCAATACAAGCAGTTGAGCTGGTTGCCAAAGTTTAATGTCGGCTTAACTGCCTTATACGAAGTCAGTCTCCTAACTGATCGGGTTCGTCGGAGTTTTTCCGGCGGGCCCTTTCGCATTTCACAGAGAAATACCTCTGCCCCTAGATTAGATTTTGTCCATGCTCGGTGGAATCAACAACGGCCTCTTTATCCAGGCCATTAGTGGCTTTTTTGTCATGGGCGTTTTTGTTCTGATTTTAAAGTGGGTCTTTCCAACAAAGAAAGATCCTGTTGCAAAGGCCGAGCGCAAAGCGCTCAAAGCCTCTCTTCGAGAGTTAAAGCGTAAATAAATGGGATTAGTAATTGTTACTGGAGGATCACGGGGTCTTGGGTATGTGTGCGCAAAAGAGATGCGCGCTGCCGGCCATGATGTGGTGTTGGTTGCTAGAGATAATGAGCGATTAGTAGCAGTTGCAGCAGAGCTAGGTTGTCAGTACCGAGTGGTTGATTTAGAAGATCTAGATGCTGCTAAAAATACTTTTGCAGAGATTCTTTCAACCTTTGGCACACCAGAGATAGTGATTCTGGCCCATGGTGTGATGAGTGCAAAGATGTCTAAGACGCTAAAGACAGATAGCGCTGAGTGGCGGCGGGTAATGGCGATTAATTTAGACTCTGTTTTTTGTGCACTCAATGTTTTAGCTGCGCCTATGGCAGAGGCCAGAAACGGTCGAGTCATTGTTTTCTCTGCCTGTTTAGGGCGGATGTCAGGGCCTGGAAATGCTGGGGGATTAGCACCGTATCGAGTGAGCAAAGCGGGAGTGAATGCTTTAGTTAGAAACTTGGCACATGAGACTGGACTTGGCGCTAGAGGGTTTTTAGTAGATGCAGTGTGTCCAAATCATTCCCGCACAGATATGGGTGGCCCAGATGCACCGTTATCTGCCGAAGAGGGCGCTCGCACAGCCATCTGGTTAGCAACAAGGGCCTTTGATGTTAACGGATCAAGTGAACAAGATAAACTCACGGGAGTACTGTGGGAAGAGATGAAAGTGGTGCCTTGGTAATGAGAATTAATACAACAAATAACTCTGGACTATTCAAACGAGTGATTGCCGGCTTAGCCGTAGTCATTATGGCTATGGCACTTGCAGGATGTTCTAACGACAGCAATATGGGAATGGACCATGAGGGGCATTCATCAATGGCATCAGGTGATTTATCTGGCGATGACATCATGTTTTTACAGATGATGATTCCTCATCACCAACAGGCAATTGATATGTCAGATCTTGCACTGACGAAAAGTAGTGATTCTGAACTACTTGCTCTGGCTAAAGATATTCGCGATGGACAGGGCGCTGAGATAGTAAAGATGAAAGCCTGGCTAGCTGGCGCTAATGCCGGTATGGATCCCGGACACAGCATGGGAGATTCCATGGGCGGGATGCTCAGTGATTCAGAGCTTGCAGCATTAAAAACGGCAACAGGAAAGAGCTTTGATCTGCTGTGGTTAAAGGGCATGACTGGCCACCACGATGGCGCGATAGATATGGCAACAATGATTGAAGATGCCGAGAACGCAGAGATTAAGAGCTTTGGTCAGGCTATTGTGAGCGCACAAAGTGCTCAGAACAAGCAGATGGCCGCAATGATTAAGAGAATGGGTTAAAAGATGAGTGAAACAATTGTGAAGATAACTGGAATGACCTGTGGGCACTGCGAAGGAAGAGTCACTGAAGAACTAAGCAAGCTAGAGGGCGTGAGTGAAGTAAAGGCGAATGCTGCTGATGCCCAAGCTGTTATTACATCATCTGGGGCACTTGATGCAGATGCGATTTCACGAGCAGTTATTGCTGCTGGATATCGGGTGAGTGCGTAGTTTTAAGGCATCTGCGGCAGGCCATTGAACTTGTTGGCTTAGTTGTTTAGGTTTAGGGACATGAACGAGGATGCGCTTGGTTTAGATGAGGCATATTCAGTAAAGACGCCTGAAGATAACAAGCGCTTATATGCAAAGTGGGCCGCTACGTATGACTCCTCTTTTGTAGATGCCAAGCAGTATCGCTATCCCAAGGCGATTAGTGAGGTTTTTGATCAAGTCGTTATCGATCCTGTTACTCGGGTTCTAGATATCGGCACTGGCACAGGCCTTACTGGAATGTATTTATCAAGGCTGCGCCCTGATGTTGTTTTAGATGGCATGGATATCTCACCTGAAATGTTGGGGCAAGCAAAGTTAAAGCTGCGCACTGATAACAACGCTGTGTATAGGAAATTATATGAGCGAGATTTAACGAGGGCTGTGCCCAATGAAAATGCACCCTATGAAGCGTTGATTAGTTCAGGAACATTTACCCATGGCCACTTAGGACCTGAGTGCTTGCGCAACCTATTGCCCTTACTTGCTAATAACGGCTGGTTAGTTGTGGGAGTAAATAACGAACACTTTGAAGCTAAAGGTTTTGCGGGGGAGTTGGAATCACTCGTTGCACTAGGTGCGATAAAGGCGCCTGAGATACTTAGAATTGATGTCTATGAGCCGGGCAGTGTGCACCACGGTGATCAAGCAAGAGTCATTGTTACTCGAGCAATAAGTTAGCGAATAGAGCGAAGTACTGCTGTTACAACTCCTAGGATTTCGCATTTATCGCCATTTATAGGCTCAAAAGCATCATTTGCTGGCAGTAGCCAGATGTGGCCATCTTTTTTTGAGAAGGTCTTTACTGTGGCTTCGCCATCAATCATCGCTGCAACGATTTCACCTTTGTTGCAATCTTTTTGTGAACGGATAACTACAAAGTCACCATCACAGATAGCGGCATCAATCATTGATTCGCCCACTACTTTGAGCATAAATAACTCACCTTTTCCAACAAAGGACTCAGGCAAAGGAAATACTTCTTCTACTTCTTGCTCAGCTGTTATTGGTCCACCTGCTGCAATGCGACCAACCAGTGGAATCATTGTTGTTTTACCAATTGGTGCTCCATTGACCTCAGGGGTTAATTCAAGTGCACGGCCCTTGCTCTCATCGCGGCGGATGAAGCCTTTTTGCTCCAAGATCTCGAGCTGATACTTAACCGATGCAGTGGAGGTCAGGCCAACGGCTGCGCCGATCTCACGCATGGTGGGGGCATAGCCATGTTCGGCCATAGCCGTTTCAATGACGTTGAGGATCTCAGCCTGGCGGGTGGTTAAGCCCTGGGGTGTTTGTGTGCTCATGAATACAGGGTGACACAGATTGGGGAAAAATTCAAACATATGTTCGAATTTAACTTGCTATTTGTCAGTGGTGGGGTGTTTAATTGTCCTATTCGAACAGTTGTTCGAATACCTTCCCCAAGGAGAACGATCATGAGCACAGTGACATTAGCTAGCAATAACGGTGTATTACAAGGCTTTTCTAGCCCTTTCACATCTTCGACCAATCCGTCCGGCGCATCATTGACTCGTCGTGGTCGACTAGCTCGCACTCTGTTCGTGGCCTCCCTGACTGTGGTCCTGGTGGCAGGTTTTGCTGCCCAATCAGGTGCTGGCGATGAAGTAGTGGCAACAACGAGCTATATCAGCGTGGTCGTTCCGCAGGGAGAAACTCTCTGGTCTGTGGCATCTGCCTATGCAACTGGGGATGTTCAGGCGATGGTGGAGGCGATCCGTGAGGCTAATAACTTAAAGGGCTATGACGTTCAAGCAGGGCAGAAGCTGCGTATCCCAGCAGAGGGCTAGCCCCGACACGCCCTAGAAATCCTTTTTTGCTACTGGTGTGGCAAACCCTCGAGAAATGCTTTATAGTTCCCACTATATGTAGGGGTCGAAGGCAGTAAAACTTCCATAAGTAGTGTTTATAGGGTAGTTTTTCTCCTCCACTCAATACATCTAAAAGTTGGAATTTCTAGTATTTCGAAGGGAGACACGCCGAGATGATTTGCCCGTTCTGCCGATATGAAGATTCCCGTGTTGTTGACTCTCGTCCTATTGAAGAGGGCACACAGATCCGTCGTCGACGTGAGTGCCCACAGTGCAGCCAAAGGTTTTCTACTCAAGAAGTAGCTTTGCTCAACATCATCAAGCGAAGCGGTGCCACTGAGCCATTTAGCCGTGAGAAGGTCCTTGTGGGCGTTCGCAAGGCCTGCCAGGGACGACCAGTAAATGAAGATGATCTAGTTTTGCTTGCCCAGCGCGTGGAAGAGACTCTACGTTCAACTGGTCAGGCAGAGATTGAAGCTCAAGAAGTTGGAATGGCCATCCTTGCGCCACTCCGAGAACTCGATGAGGTCGCTTACTTACGTTATGCCTCGGTGTACCGTAACTTTGCCTCCCTTGAAGATTTCGAAGGCGAGATCGCTCTCCTGCGAGCTCTACCTTCTAGCCATTCTCCGGCGCAATCAGGAAAAAGTAATACCCCCATTACTGAAAAAAATAGCACTACATCAGCACCACAAAGCAATAAAACATTAGCCAATCAGAACAACTAACGAATACGGGGAACCACACATGTCAGAGACGGTTATCAACCGACCAGCGAAAATCAAGGCCCACAACACCATTAAAGGCAAGGGTCTGACTATCGAGCGTATCTACACTAACGAAGGCGTACACCCATACGATGAAGTTAAATGGGAACGTCGTGATGTAGTACAGCAAAACTGGAGAACCGGTGAGACTGTTTTTGAACAACATGGCGTTGAATATCCAGACACATGGTCAGTGAACGCATCAATGATCGTTACCACAAAGTACTTCCGCGGCGCACTCGGTGCTGAAAATCGCGAATGGTCTTTGAAGCAGGTTATCGATCGTGTAGTTCTTACCTATACCAAGGCTGGAAAAGAGCACGGCTACTTTGCAACTGATGCTGATGCACTTGTTTTTGAACACGAACTGACATACATGTTGCTACATCAAGTTTTCTCATTTAACTCACCAGTGTGGTTTAACGTGGGAACAAATCAACCACAGCAGGTAAGTGCATGCTTCATCCTCTCTGTTGATGACACGATGGACAGCATCCTTAACTGGTATCGCGAAGAAGGAATGATTTTCAAGGGCGGCTCCGGTGCGGGTCTTAACCTCTCACGCATCCGCTCATCAAAAGAGCTTCTCAAGTCCGGTGGAACAGCCTCTGGCCCAGTCTCATTTATGCGTGGCGCCGATGCCTCTGCAGGAACAATCAAATCAGGCGGTGCTACCCGCCGTGCGGCAAAGATGGTTGTTTTAGACGTGGATCACCCAGATATCGAAGAGTTTATTGAGACAAAGGTCAATGAAGAAGACAAGATTCGCGCACTTCGCGATGCTGGCTTTGACATGGATCTTGGTGGAAAAGACATCATCTCGGTTCAGTACCAGAATGCAAACAACTCTGTGCGTCTATCGGACAAGTTCATGCAGGCAGTTGAAAAGGGAGAGTCATTTGGTTTGACCGCTCGTTCAACGGGTGAAGTAATTGAGACAGTGGATGCACGCGCACTGTTTACAAAGATTGCACAAGCTGCTTGGGCATGTGCTGATCCTGGTGTTCAGTTCGATGACACCGTCAATGACTGGCACACCACTCCAGAGTCAGGTCGCATTAACGCATCAAATCCATGTTCTGAATACATGTCGCTAGATAACTCTTCTTGTAACTTGGCATCTCTTAACTTGATGAAGTTCCTCAAAGCAGATGGATCATTTGATGCAAAAACATTTGGAAAAGCGGCAGAGCTGATCATCACCGCGATGGATATCTCAATCTGTTTCGCAGATTTCCCAACTGAGGCGATTGGCGACACAACAAAGGCGTTTCGCCAATTAGGTATTGGTTATGCAAACCTGGGCGCACTTCTTATGGCTTCTGGTCTTGCCTATGACTCAGAGGGTGGACGAGCATTAGCTGGTGCGATCACATCATTGATGACTGGTATTACATACAAGCGCTCAGCTGAACTTGCTGGAATCGTTGGACCGTATGCCGGCTTTGCACACAACGCTAAGGCACACGCACGAGTCATGCACAAGCATGCATCTGCCTCATTTGCCGCAAAGTCTGAAACAACCTTAGATATCGATGTGTGGACTGAGGCTAATAAGGCCTGGGATGCATGCGTCTCAACCGGAACCAAGCAGGGGTGGCGCAACGCGCAGATCTCAGTTCTAGCTCCAACCGGAACAATCGGTCTGATGATGGATTGCGACACAACAGGTATTGAGCCTGACTTCTCACTTGTTAAGTTCAAGAAGCTTGTTGGTGGCGGTTCCATGCAGATCGTTAACCAGACAGTGCCACAGGCCCTTGTAAAGCTGGGATATGCCCAAGAGACTGTCGAAGCAATCGTTGAGTTCATCGCAGCAAATGGTCACGTCATCGATGCGCCAGGACTCAAGCTTGAGCACTATGAAGTATTTGATTGCGCTCTAGGTCAGCGCTCAATTGCTCCTATGGGCCACGTGCGCATGATGGCTGCCTGCCAGCCATTCCTCTCCGGTGCAATCTCAAAGACAGTGAACCTGCCAGAAGATGCAACTGTGGAAGAGGTTGAAGAAGTTCACATCGAAGCATGGAGAATGGGAATTAAGGCACTTGCTGTTTATCGTGATAACTGCAAGGTCGGACAGCCACTCTCTGATGGCAAGGCAAAGAAGAAGGATGCACCAGTTGAAGCATCAGCACCTGCTGCTGCAGTCCGAAAGCGTCTTCCAAAGGCCCGTCCATCTATTACAACATCATTTGCAGTGGGTGGCGCCGAGGGTTACATGACCGCTGGTGCATATGCCGATGGCGCATTAGGTGAGGTCTTCTTAAAGCTTGGTAAGCAGGGATCAACTCTGGCCGGTGTCATGGATGCCTTCTCGATTGCAGTATCCATTGGGCTGCAATACGGAGTGCCGCTAGAGACGTTCGTTGAGAAGTTTACAAACTTGCGATTTGAACCAGCAGGTATGACAGATGATGCAGATATCCGCATGGCACAGTCCATGATGGATTACATCTTCCGTCGCTTAGCACTTGATTACCTGCCATTTGATTCACGTGCTGCAATGGGTCTGTACACATCATCAGAGCGCGCTCGCGCACTCGATACAGGTGAGTACACACCAGATATCACTGCAGCAACAGAGACCATCGCACAATCTGCAGCTCCTGCAACAGTTGTTGCAAAGCCGGTCTCGATAAAGATTGAAGCAGCACCTGCTGTGGAGTACGGATCATCAACTGAGTTGATGGAAGCACTTTCAGGAGTTAAAGCAGATGCACCACTGTGTATGACATGCGGTGTGAAGATGCGTATGTCAGGTGCTTGCTTTGTATGCGAAGGATGTGGAAACACATCTGGGTGCTCATAAGCAGTAGTTAATAAGTTTTAACCAACCCCGTTAAAAACCCCGCCAATCACTGCGATTGGCGGGGTTTTTTACGTGTATGCCGCGGCCTGATTAAGGGCTAGAATAAGCACGTTGTTTCCGGGGTCGATGTAATTTCGAACCGGCGGTTATAGTCCGCGACCCGATGCCAGCCAGGTATCGGTTGACTCAGTGAAATTCTGGGACCGACGGTTAAAGTCCGGATGAGAGGAAACCAACAAAGGGTAGGTTCTTGCCTACCTTCTTTGTGCATTTCTTTTTGCACGCACCCCGGTTACTCGTTTCTAGAACCGGGGGTTTTTTTATGGAGCACACAGTTGCCATGCAACGTGCCATTGCCCTGGGCGAAAAAGGCTTAGGTAAAACCGCACCGAACCCCATTGTTGGCGCAGTCATCATTGGTATGGACGGAAACGTTGTTGGTGAAGGTTTTCATGATCGCGTTAACTCCCCAGATCATGCTGAAGTTGTTGCTATTAAAGCTGCGGGTGCAAAGGCTAAAGGTTCAACGATTGTTGTGAGCCTTGAGCCATGTAATCACACGGGGAGCACAGGGCCATGCACACAGGCAATTATTGATGCAGGTATTACAACAGTTGTTTATGCAGTTGCAGACCCAAATCCAGAAGCTGCTGGTGGTGCCCAGATTCTTAGTACAGCTGGAATTAAAGTTATAAGCGGGGTTTGTGAAACAGAAGCCGCTTATTCAAACCGGGCCTGGCTGATGAAGATTAAAAAGAGCCGACCATTTTTCACATGGAAAGTTGCCGCAACCCTTGATGGCAAAGTTGCAGCTGCTGATGGAACTTCTAAGTGGATTAGCAATGAAACATCACGGAGTGATGTGCAGGTACTGCGTCGCCAAGCAGATGCAATCCTGGTTGGGACCAATACGGTGATTACAGATAATCCACATCTGATCCCGCGAGGAGAGTTTGCTGGATATGCAGGCAACCCCATCCGTGTGATTTGTGGGGAACAAGAGCTACCTAAGGAATCACAAGTATTTGATTCTGCTGCTCAGACAGTTGTTGTGAAATCGAAAGATCTAGATGTTCTCGTAGAAAGATTGAATGAATTAGGGGTTAATCACGTCTTTGTTGAAGCTGGGCCAACCCTGGCTAGTGCCATGGTGGATCACTGCTTGATGGATGAGCTGGTGATGTATCAGGCACCCACGCTACTCGGCACAGGAAAGCACTTCTTTGCCTTTGATTACCCAACAACAATTACTGACCAAATGCGCCTGGATCACATCAGCACCCAAGTTTTAGATGGCGATATTAAATCGGTCTATCGCATTAGGAATGGTGAGTGATGTTTACCGGACTCATTGGCGAACTTGGTTCAATCACTGCAATTGAAAAGGGCGAGAGCTCTGCTGTTTTCACAATTAATGCACCGAAGTTAATTAGTGAGATTGTAGTGGGGGATTCGGTTGCCGTTAATGGCGTGTGCTTAACTGCAACATCCATCTCTGGCACCACTTTCAGCGCAGATGTCATGATTCAAACTCTTTCACTCACATCCCTTTCCCAAGTGAGTGTTAATAGCCCAGTTAATCTAGAACTAGCTGCGCAGCTGAATTCACGTCTGGGCGGACATATGGTGCAGGGACATGTCGATGGTGTTGCAAGCGTTGTTGGCTTAACACCAGGAGATAAGTGGGCCCAGTTTGATATCACTGTTCCGCCTCATCTAGCTAAATACATTGTGAACCAAGGCTCTATCTGCCTTGATGGCGTTTCACTGACCGTGGGAAGCATTGATGATTCAAACAATGTTGTCACGGTGTGGTTAATTCCAGAGACTTTAGAGAGCACCAATCTTTCAGGTAAGAAAGTTGGAGATTTAGTAAATGTGGAAGTTGATGTGTTGGCAAAATACGTTGAACGATTATTGGCAAAGGGGGATAAGCAATGAGTCAATTACAAAGCGCCCTAGATGCTTTTAAAAAGGGAGATCTCATCATTGTCACAGATGATGCTGATCGGGAAAATGAAGGTGATTTGTTCATCTTGGCTGCAAAGGCCACAACGGAAAAGGTGGCCTTTATGGTGCGCCACACCACTGGAATTTTATGTGTTGCAATGACCCAAGATCGCGCCCGGCATCTGCGTCTACCGTTAATGGTGGAAGAAAACCAAGACTCTAAAAAGACTGCCTTTACTGTCAGCGTTGATTACAAAGTGGGAATCACAACTGGTGTCAGTGCCGCAGAGCGAGCAAAAACTGCTCGTGCTTTAGCTAATGACATCGCTGCGCACTCAGATTTCATCCGTCCAGGCCATGTCTATCCACTTATTGCCGATAAAGGTGGTTTGCGTGCACGCAGAGGACATACCGAGGCAGGTGTGGCGCTAGCGCAGTTAGTTGGGGCAGCCCCTCTTACTCTCTTATCTGAGATTGTTGCGGAAGATGGATCTATGGCACGTGGTCAATCTTTAATTGATTTCGCTACGCAGTACTCAATTCCGATGGTTTCAATTCAAGAGCTGATCGACATTGCACCCGTTGTTGAAGAAGTGCAGTCTGACTATGAGTTTGTTTGGGCCAATCTGCCTTTGCACAGTGGAATGTGGAAGATTGCAACATTTCCAGGTTTGCGGCAGCGAGAGCATGCCGTCATGGCCTTTGGTACAGCAAGCACCACACCTATGGTTCGCATCCATAGCGAGTGCTTTACCGGCGATGTTATGCATTCCATGCGCTGTGATTGCGGTGAACAGTTAGAGCAATCCATTCAATTGATTCAAAAACATGGCTATGGCTTCATTGTTTATCTGCGAGACCATGAGGGCCGTGGCATTGGGTTAACTGAGAAAATTAACGCCTACCAACTACAAGATCAGGGTATGGACACTATTGAAGCTAACCTGCATCTAGGACATGAAATCGATGCAAGAGACTGGTCTGATGCCATTGCAATTATTCAGGGGCTTAAAATAACAAAGTTGCAGCTACTTACTAACAACCCTAAAAAGGTTGCAGCACTTGCAGGTGGCGGGGTTGCTGTTGTTCAGGTGCCGTTGGTAGTTGCCAGTAATGAGTTTAATGAAAAGTATTTAGCAACAAAGGAAGAAAAACTTGGTCACGTTCGAGGAGGCAAATAAATGGCAGGACATGCACCAACTATCGCGCTTAAGCCACTTCCAGGGGCGAAAATAGCAATCATCTCTTCTTCATGGCATTTAGATATTTGTAATGACTTAATTGCAGGTGCCAAGCGCGCACTGGCAGAGGCCCAGGTTGGCACAGTTGAAGTCCAGTTTGTTCCTGGCTCCTTTGAGATTCCACTTGCTGCCCAATATGCATTTGAAGCAGGCTTTGATGGCGTTGTTGCACTGGGCTTGGTTTTAAAGGGTGAAACTCCACATTTTGATTATGTCTGCCAAGGTGTGACACAAGGTGTTATTGATGTTTCTTTAAAGCACTCAAAACCCATCGGTTATGGTGTTTTGATGTGTAATGATTTGGATCAAGCTATTGATCGTTGTGGTCGCACAACGAGTAAAGAAGATAAGGGTTATGACAGTGCAGTTGCTGTTCTAGAACTACTGCACTTGCGCACCAAGAGCTAGGCGTTTCCTTCCCCGCTTCAAAATAGCTATCGGCCCCAGCCACTAAGGTTGGCCCATGAGCGATATGTCCACCAAAGTGCGCGAAGCACTCGATCTCGCCGTTGAAGCAATTGGTGGCTCGCCACGTGAAGGCCAGATTGAAATGGCTGAAGCGGTTGCTAACGCCTTAACTGATCGACATCACTTAATGGTGCAAGCAGGCACTGGAACAGGAAAATCACTTGCCTATTTAATTCCAGGAATTGTGCACGGGCGAAAAGTATTAGTGGCAACTGCCACTTTGGCCCTGCAGCGCCAGTTAGTAGATAGAGATCTACCGGCAGTTGTTCCTGCCCTTGAAAAGCTACTGGGCCGTGAAGTTACCTATGCAATTTATAAAGGCGTGGGTAACTATGTGTGCTTGCAAAAGATGAATAGTGATGATGTTGATCCTGATGGTGAATTAGTGATGGAAGTTTCATCACTTGAAAAAGATGCCAAAAGATTAATTGCCTGGGCTAAGACGCCGGGAGTATCAGGAGATAGAGATGATGCTCCTGAAGTAGATAGGCGAGTGTGGGCGGCCAATAGTGTCTCTGGCCGCGAATGCGTGGGGGCAGATGTTTGTGCTTTTGGTTCACAGTGCTTTGCAGCTAAAGCTAAAGGCAAAGCGCAAACTGCCGATGTTGTTGTTACAAACCACACCCTTCTTGCAATTGAGATTATGGATCTGCATCCCATATTGCCTGAGCGCGACTGCATCATTTTGGATGAAGCCCATGAGTTTATGGATAGAGCAACACAGGCTGTTACCGATGAATTAACTTCTGGTCGTGTGCTGCGAGCTTCTGCCATGGCCCGCAAATTCATGCCGGGCAAGCTGGCAGATGCTTTTCATAAGGCTGCTAATGATTTTCATGAATCAATGGTGGATTACGGGGAATCTGTGCGCGGTGAACTGGGTTCACAGGGGCGCTTAGAGGAGATCCCGCAATCTCTGGAATCACCGATTCGAAAAGTGAGAGAGAGCGCCCAAGCTATTACGCAGTACCTATCTGCCGATGATGAAATTATCGATACTGATGTGATGGCAGAGCGGGCACGAGTGAAAGGCGCCGTCAATGAAGTCTCAACAACTGCTGCCACCTTATTAAAACTTGGTGATGGTTTAGTGCTCTGGTATGAACCAACGTTCTCAACCCTGCACTTGGCACCGTTGTCAGTCTCAGATGTCTTGCGCGAGAACATGCTTAAGCAAACCCCAGTTATTGCTACCTCTGCCACATTAACTGTTGGTAACTCCTTTAACTCACTAGCTAAAAGCATTGGTTTTATTGTGGGAGAGGATTTAAATGCAGAGGTCAGTGAAGGTGAATTAGATCCAGGAAATCTGCAGATGTTAGATGTGGGATCACCTTTTGATTTTGCTAATCAAGGGGTTTTATATATGCCCAAGCACTTGCCAGAACCTGGCCGAGATGGCCCCAGCATTGAAGTGTTAACAGAGTTAGGCGAGTTAATTGATGCTGCCGGTGGGCGCACGTTGGCCCTGTTTTCTTCCTGGCGCGGTGTGGAGGCAGCAGATGCACATTTGCGCAAAGTATTAGCAGAACTTCCGATCAAAATTATTACGCAAAAGCGCGGAGATGCTGTTGGTCCACTAGTTGCTCGCTTTGCAAAGGATGAAACATCAGTTCTACTTGGCACGATGTCGCTCTGGCAAGGTGTGGATGTGCCAGGAAATAGTTGCATCTTGGTTGCAATCGATCGCATTCCTTTCCCACGCCCCGATGAGCCGGTGATGTCGGCGCGCGCATCACAAGCAGATGCCGCTGGCGGAAGTGGATTTATGCAGGTTTCACTGCCACGTGCTGCATTGCTTTTGGCGCAGGGCACGGGACGTCTGATTCGATCTGTCGATGATCGGGGAGTAGTGGCTATTTTGGATTCTAGAATTGTTACCAAAAGATATGGAAGTGTCCTACTTAACTCAATGCCACCGCTCTGGCGCACATCAGATAAAGCTGTGGTGCAAGATTCTCTAAAGCGTCTTAATGAGTCCCTTTAGGGCAGGCCAGGATTTCTCAAAACTAGGGTGAAGCGTTAATTCATCCACCTCATCTATTTCCACCCAGCGCACTTCATGGGATTCATCATTTACTTCGTGAGCAACTAATCCTTCTTCTGCCCGTGCAATGACGGTTTCGTACTTCCAGCTTCCATGGTCATCACAAAAAACGTGGAGCGGTGTGAGTAAGGCGGTATCTATTCCAGTTTCTTCTACCGCTTCCCGAAAAGCGCCCTCGATTGTGCTCTCATGAGAATCACGGGCACCTCCTGGGATTCCCCAGGTGTCACCGTTATGAACCCACGGGGCGCGATGTTGCAAAAGGATCTGTGTGCCACGCACTAAAAGGATTCCAGCAGCGCCATTGAGGCCCCAATGCTTATTGCCACAGGCGCATTGGACCCAACCATCTCCATCGCGCGCGCTCATGAACTAAGAGTGTCACAACTATCCACAGTTAGCCCAGTGGGCAGCGGTATTAGTCCCAGCACACACTTATCGTGCCTGCACATGAAGCCCTTATTCATTCTCATCCTTTTCATCTTACTTTCCACCCCCGCTGCGGCAATTGCTGATTGCGAAACAACGGCCTGTGTCGATGTTTTTACACACAATAACCAGATCATCATTACCGCTAAAAAAGGTGATGGTGGAGTGGTCGTTAAAAAGCCCACTGTTGTTACACCTATTCCAAAGCCAACGCTGTGGTTTCCTCCCAAACCCAAAGCTGTGCCAGTCGTTAAGCGCAGCTATAAACCTCGAGTGAGAGCGCAAAAAGTAGTAACTACCAGCGTGAATTTAAGTGATCGTTTAATTAAAATGGTTCCAACGGCCACCATTGCCTATCAACCAGAGTTTGAAGCGCTAGTGCATGTGCCAGTTATTTTTTGGTGTGATCTCCCCACGCTCTTTCAATCTCGCGTGGACATTATTGGTGAGGTAATTGATGTGGTGCTTCGCCCTGGCTTTGCTTGGCAGTGGGGGGATGGGGAAGTTTTTAGCACTACCGAGCCAGGTGCTCCTTATCCCAATCAGAAAATTACTCACACTTATAAGCGACCTGGTACTTACACCGTCACATTAATTGCAACGTGGAACGGTAACTTCAAACACAACGGTGCCACGCGCGCTATTACCGGAACTATCAAAATCCCTTCTTTTGCAGTTATCACCGTGGTATCTGCTAACTCAACCTTTACGAAATGAGTGTCCAATGACAACTGATTATGAAGAGCTAGAAATTGCTTCCCTTCCACTTGCAAGTGATAAAGACTTCATCGCTCTCGTTACTAGCTTTAGCGTTGACCCTGATAGCCCTGATCTCTCCTTCCTGCAGCGAGATGGGGCAACAGCGGTGATTGATTTAGCAACCGAGTTTGAAAGATATGGTGTGGCCAGTAATCCAGATTTAATCGCTCGGGTTATTGGACGCTTAAGTGATATTCAAGTGCGCGATTTTGCACTTGGTACCCACAGCGGTGAGAGCTTTGAAACCTATTGGAGGATGTGGCATTACTTGCTGCAGATTGCACCTGTGGGCTTTGTGGCACCTGTTGCTACCTTGTTTGCAACCCTGGCCTATGAGCGCTCTGATACTCCACTTGCCTATCGCTGCCTTGATCGCGCCAGCGCCGATGCTCCGGGCTACTCCTTAACGATCTTGCTGCGCAGAGTCTTTGGCTCTGGCTGGCCGGCCAGCGCCTTTGCCGCCATGCGCATAGAGCTACACCCCAAAGTCACCGCTGGGATTTTTGAGTAAGCCAGCTCCTCTGTTATATTTCCCCCAGGTCACGAGTTCTAGTGTTTAGCCCCGGCTTACTAGACGGCAACCCTCCACCACGGTGGGGTGCTCCGGGTGAAGACCAGATCGACTAGCACAACGCAGTCGATAAGCGTGGAACACCTAATTCCACTAGTTATGTCCCTTGTTGGCATATCTACTTTTAGGTGTTCCCATAACTGGGAGGAATTACTTACATGTCAACCTTTTCACTTGAAGAAGCAGCTTTTGAAACGCGTCAAATACACACCGGACAAGTTGCTGATCCAACAACAGGAGCACGTGCACTTCCTCTGTATCAAACCACTGCATATCAATTCCGCGATACAAAGCATGCAGCAGATCTTTTTGGTTTGGCAGAGCTAGGCAATATCTATACCCGCATCATGAACCCGACGCAAGATGTGGTTGAAAAGCGCATCGCATCATTAGAAGGTGGCGTTGCTGCACTTCTTCTGGCTTCAGGTTCTGCTGCTACAACTTTTGCAGTCTTAGCTGTTGCAACTGCCGGAGATCACATCGTTTCATCAAAGTATCTCTATGGCGGAACCTATAACTTGTTCCATTACACATTGCCAACATTTGGTGTTGAGGTTACTTTTGTTGATAATCCTAATGATCCTGCGGAATGGGCAAAGGCAGTTCGCCCTAATACCAAGGCGTTTTTTGGTGAGACAATCTCAAATCCCAATAACGATATTTTAGATATCGCAGCAGTGGCAAAGGTTGCCCATGAAAATCATGTGCCATTAATTGTTGATAACACTGTGGCAACTCCCTATGTTATTAAGCCAATCGAATTCGGTGCAGATGTAGTTGTCCACTCAGCTACAAAGTTTTTAGCCGGTCATGGAAATGCAGTGGTTGGCGCGATTGTTGATTCAGGTAATTTTGACTACGCGCTCTATCCAGAGAAGTTTAAAAGCTTTAATACTCCAGATCCTTCCTACCACGGCCTTGTGTATGCCCAAGCACTAGGAGTGGGCAGTGCATTTGGTGCCAACTTGGCCTATATCTTCAAGATTCGCCTGACTTTGCTGCGCGATATTGGAGCCGCGGTGAGTCCATTTAACGCATGGCTATTGGCCCAAGGTCTTGAGACTTTGACACTTCGCATGAAACAACATTTAGAAAATGCTAAAGCTGTTGCAACATGGCTTGAGAGCCACCCACAGGTTGAGAAGGTTAACTACTCATCCCTACCGAGCAATTCCTATAACAAACTGGCCACAAAGTATGCACCTAAGGGTTCAGGCTCGGTTCTCTCCTTTGAAATCAAGGGTGGGATAGAGGCGGGAAAGAAGTTTGTGGAAGGGCTGAGTTTGCACTCACACGTTGCAAACATTGGTGATGTGAGATCTCTGGTTATTCATCCAGCATCGACGACCCATTCACAACTATCGGCAGAAGAGTTATTAAGCGCCGGTGTGAAGCCAGGCTTAGTTCGCCTCTCTGTTGGTCTGGAAGATATCGAGGATATCAAGGCAGATCTTGCAGATGGTTTTGCTGCCGCAAAGTAGATGTCACAAATAAACGCTCTGGTTACCGGGGCATGGCTTGAAGACCATGCACCCGGTGATCGGCGCTTTGTAAAAATCGGTGATGTTGGACTTGAAGATGGCGAAGTACTCACAGATGTAACAATCGCCTATCAAAGCTGGGGCGAG
>Ga0209551_1000371_pt1 | contig 16814 bp, 9 predicted proteins | sample LauGreSuBDMM15SD_2_FD_187568 | JGI IMG/M metagenome (GOLD analysis project Ga0209551, IMG submission 187568) | Freshwater lake microbial communities from Lake Michigan, USA - Su13.BD.MM15.SD (SPAdes) (version 3) | ecosystem: Environmental > Aquatic > Freshwater > Lake | place: Lake Michigan, USA... | reverse complement strand
ACCCACCGGACCCACGGGATCCACCGGACCCACCGGACCTACCGGCGCCACGGGACCTACCGGGCCCACGGGACCTACCGGCCCTACAGGCAGCACCGGACCCACAGGGCCCACAGGCAGCACCGGACCCACAGGCACCACAGGCAGCACCGGCCCCACAGGGCCCACCGGCGCCACAGGACCCACGGGAACCACAGGGACAACGGGACCCCAAGGCAACACAGGCGACACGGGGCCTCAAGGAACACCGGGAACTGCGGCGAATACAGGCGCGACCGGACCCCAAGGTAACACCGGCGCCACAGGACCCACCGGAACCACGGGTGGAACAGGACCCACCGGACCCACCGGACCACGAGGAAACACCGGCGCCACTGGACCCCAAGGCCCCCAAGGAACTACCGGCCTCAACGGCGCCTTCGCGGCCATCGGCGCAACGGGTCCCAACGGAACCACGGGTTCAACCGGCGCAGCATCCCCGTGGGCGTTTGTCACCGCATCCACTAATATTTATTATGTCAACGGCACTGTCGGCATCGGCATCGCTACACCAGATATAAGTTATGCGCTTGACGTGAGCGGTGTCATTAAGACACTCGGCATCAACAACGTGAGTGATTATCGTATCAAGGACCATATCACCTCACTTTCCGCCACGCCGAACCTCCCCACACTTGACGGTCTACGACCCGTTATGTATTACAACAAACTGCTTCATAAATATGAATACGGGTTCATCGCACACGAAGTCCAGGAAGTGTTCCCTAACCTCGTCGTTGGAAATAAAGACGACGAGCATTATCAGTCAATCCATTATACACCGATGTTTGCGCTGCTTGTGAATGAAGTCAAAGAGATGAAGCGAGAGATTGCGGAATTGCGGAAGAAACTATATGAAGACACGCATTGACACGTGAAGTGCTTACTACTAGTAAAATGAAGTGTATTACAAACGATACATTTCATTGATGATTATGATTACGCGGAGTATGTCTACACGGGTATATACCCATATTCCTTCTCGGTTACGGAACCGCTGCCTCCGCTACCTCCGGCTTCCCCGACAACCACACCCGAGAGAATAAACTCTACATTCCCGCGCGCAGACCCGCTATCCGTCCCGATAGAATACGCGAACAACACCTCGCCACTACCGAACGCCCCCACTGCGCCGCTGCTGCCCCCCACCGTCGTCAACGACAACGCAACATCCGAATGCGCGACCGTAAATGGCGCAACCGAATATCCGTTCCAATTCATATAAAAACAATAATTGGTGTTGTTACTCAACGTAGCGGCCGCATTCGCGACGACATAGACGCGCTTGGATTTATACCATCCCCCCGCGTCACCCGACCCCGTCGCCTTCGTATATACCGTCAAAAAAGGCGTAGAAACAGACGAAAACACGTGTAGATTCAACCGGACATACCGCAAATCACCCACGGTGGATGTTGCCGAGTTAGGCAGGAGATACCAGTTGATTTTATTGCGCACCGACGGCGCAGGATTCACCCACGCATCCGAATTTGTATAATACCAGCCCTGATACCCGTATCGTAGCAACGGAATAGGCACAGGCGGCGACCCGTCCGCATAAACAGACGACGCAACCGACGCATTGGACGCCGATATATCATAGACATTTTCGGCATAAGGATATCCATTCGGAAATGAAACGCTGTCGGATGCCACTGTATTCGCGTAAGCGCCACCACCACCGACACCACCCTTCATAATCAGTTTGATATTATAGGTCCGCGCAGGTATCACCGCCACATTTGTCAACGCGTTCTGACCCGGCGATGCCTCCATAACTACTTTAAAATTCAATGTGTCATTTTCAGACAGCGGTATGCTCTGGATAACGCCGACGTCACCCCCCGCATCGTCTATCGCCCCTAACCTCCCAGGCGCGCTCACCGAGATTTGCCGCATTAACTCGCGAGAGATATTTGTCACCGTTGTATCCTCATTGGTTGAATACCGGTTCCCGGAACTATCCACCGACATTGTAATATCCGCTGAGAGTGTTCCTACGGTATCCAATACCGACATAATACCCACCCGCGCAACCTCGCCATAATATGCTAGATTTTCGCGAATGTCTTCTTCATTGCTGAATAGGTCAACGCCGTGGATTGTATTGAATAAGTTCAGCGCAATATATCGGATGAAATCGTGCTTGACGAGAGATTTATCGGCGCTGAATGTGCCTGCGCCCGCGCCCGCGCCCGGGGTAAGCATCCCCGTCGACTCATCACGGTCCAACATCGCGTGGGACGGGTTTAAATTCAACGACGTTGGCCAATATTTGCGAAATACATAATATTGAATATCGGATGACGCGTCAAATACCTGGTCGTTAAGACCCGTGCCGGTGCCGGTGCCGGTGCCGGTGCCGCGCCGGAACTGAAACACCGCGCGCATATCACTTAATTTCACATAAAAAACGGCGTCGGGTGCGACACTTCCTGCGCTTCTCTCGGCATATCCTTCTCCGCTACTGAGAGCGTATAACTGAAACGATGTTGATTCGTCGTATGCCATATACCTGTATAATATACATGTATATACGTATATACGTATTTACGTATATACGTATTTACGTATACATTAGTTCATTTATTTATCGGTTTATTTATCGGTTCATTTATCGGTTCATCTAAGGATACGCCGCTGGAACACTCGCCAAGAATCCATATTCCTTCTCGAGCTCAACACCTGAAATAACGTCGCCTACAATGACTCCAGCCAGTGTAAACTCCACCGAACCCGCCGACGCATTACTTTCCGTCTCTACTGTTATGGATGAGATGACTTCGTTATTGTTGAAACCGCCAGCGCCTATTCCGTTGCTAAGCTCAACATTGGTATAACCAATCACAGCCGGCTCTCGTGTATACGAATTAAAGTTCATATAAAACGTGTATTTGGTTCCGTTAGTAAGTGAGTCGCCTCCTGCCAAGAGCCCATATTTGCGATACGACCCGGATTGTGTATACACTGAGATAAATGGCAGCGAAGTCTTATTATGAATCTTCAGATTCACACGGATATACTTAAGCACGCCCACAGTAGACGAACTCACATTATTCGCCGGAACCAGCCATTTCGTGTGATTGCGAACAGCCGGCGCCACGCTAACCCACGCGGTGCTATTGGTGTAATACCAACCATTGAATCCAAACCGCGAAAACGGAATAGGCGCAGGAGGAGAATAACTGTTGTATACCGAAGATGACTCAGAAGTGGGTTCATATGACACCACGGACGAAGAATATGGGTAAGCATTTGGATACATTTCACTATCCGCCACTACTGTGTTGACATTATCACCGTTGAGAGTGGATTTTACAACCAGTTTAACTAAATATGAGCGCGTTGGGATTTCAGTCACACCTGTCAACAAATTCTGCGCCGGAGCAGCCTGAAGCGTCACCTTGAAGTTAATCGTGTCATCCGGTTGAAATGGCAATGACTGCGGGGTATTCGCGTCGGTTATTGAACCAAAACGCTCAGGAGCACCCGCCACAATCTGGCGCAACAACTCGCGAGTCAAGTTTGTGTTTCCAGAGACGTCATTTGTCAAATACTTATTTCCAGACACGTCATACGACATGCTTTCATTGCTGGATGTCGTAGAGACATTTCCGAGCAACCCGTGAATTGAATTTCGGATAGTTTCACCTCCATATACCGCGTTTTCCAACAAGTCGGACTCATTGCTGAATAAATCCACACCGTGAATGGTATTGAATAAGCGAAGCGACAAATAACGGATGAAGTCGTGCTTCACCAGCATTTTGTTCACGGCGAAGGATTCCGCATTTCCTAACATATTAACAGATTCCGTCTTATTCATCATCGCGTGAAGAGGATTGATTTTGAGTTGAGCCGGCCAGTTTCGGTCAAACACGTAATATTTGACGTCGCTAGACGCAACATCATTCATATCATTAGAGTCGCTTTGGAACTTAAAGACGTTCATCATATCGGACTGCTTAACATAGAATACCGCAACAGCGTCGGCGCTTTCCATAGACACCGCTGAAGCATCCAACGAAGCGAGCGTATTCATCAAAATTGTCTGATTCAAACCAGTAAGCGTAAAGTTGATAAGCTTGTTAACAAAGAGTTCATTACTCATCTTAGAACCATCTTCATACAAATTAGTAGCTTCCTGAGATGCGGTGAAGTTGACATAACCTTGCTTGTGAATGGTTATGAGACCTGAGGTCGGATGAATTGTCGCAACAGATGGATTGTTGGATGAATACACAATCGACGCGGGGCTATTGCTTGTAGGCGCGACCGTAATACTGAAAGGCGAATCCGAATCTAATTTATACGAGGGAACCGTAAATGTGGAAGAGGATATTGTATTAACCGCAAGGACTGACGCAATGACAGAGCCGGCAATAAGCCAGATACGCCGATTGCCATAACTAATAACAGATACTTCTACATTGTCAGACTGCCTCTTAATGACACCATCACTCACGTAATATTTTACACCTTCAATCTGGAAATACTCGTCGGTATTAATGGGAAAGTAAAACTTGTCGCTCGTCGTGGTATCCAACGTTACATTTGGAATCGCGGCGCCGACATTGGTGGACGTGGTCGGAATAATCACCTTGATGGTTGAGTCGGAAATGTTCGGAATCGTCAATGCCACAGATGTCTCGGAAATCGCGGAAAGAAGCACCGAACCAGAGACGTCCGACACTTGGACGCCGCCAATATCACGATTGTTCGTGTTCTTCAACAATTGAAGTTTCTGAAGAGGAGAGAATGCGACGTTGGTTATATTCGCCCCGCGGATATTCGCGTTAGTGAAGTTGGCGTTGGTTACCGTGGCGCCGGATAAATCCGTGTTTGCCAAGACTGCGCCGACGAAGGACGAACCCGTAATGTTTGCCGAACGAAGAATGGAACCGGACAAATCCGCGCTGGAAAGTGTGGAATCTGTCAACGTTGCGCCGGTTAAGTTCGCGCTTCGGACATTGGCACTGGTAAACGTTGTTCGCGTAATCGTCGCATTTGTCATCGTGGCACCCGTCAAGACCGCATTTGTCATAACGGAATTACTAAGAATTGTATTTGCCATATTCGCGCTTGTTAGTGTTGCGCTGGTAAAGTCCGTTCCGGAAATATCTGAACTCGTGAGGGATATGCCGGACATTGTGGCATTCGTCATTGAGGCATTAAGAACTGTGGAATTTGACATAACCGCATTCGTAAGTGTGGCTCCATAAAATGAAACGCCTGTAATGGTACTATTTGTCAAGGTTGCGCCGGCCATATTCACGTTTTCAAATACACGATTGCTACCAATGGTTGCGCCCTGTAAAGCAGTGCCAACTTCATTTACCGTAATAACGCAAGATACAGGCGAAGGCGCATTATACAGTGTACTGACAGCCTGCGAAATAACCACGGTTGCGGTTCCTGGGCCCATCAATGTCACGAGACCTGTGGTTGAATTCACCGTCAACACTGATGTATCCGCGGGATTCGCTAGCGCGTATGACTTTGCCCCCAAACTATCACTCGTCGCGGAGACAACAAATGGTATATCAGAGACATTCTTTGTTAATGTAGCAGGGAGACCAGTGAGCGCGGTTGTTCCCCTTTCGACGGTGAGTGTCCACGCCACATCATTTTGTGTGGAAAACTGCGAATTCGCCGATTGAATGCCAGTAATCGTTGTCGTTCCAACACCTATAATAGAAACTGTCGCAATTCCACTTGAAGTGCTGATAGAGACAATTCCTGGAAAACTTGAGCCGTATGACTTACTACCAGTGCTTTCGCTCGTAGTGGACAATGTAAACGGGGAGTCGCCATAATTCTTTGAAATTGTGCTACCCGTATGTGGTTCATTCTTCGTCTGGGTCACGGTCTTACGGTTGACAATCATATTGCTGCTGGTTCGCGTGTTAGAATTATATACTGCGGTTTGGGCCTGGCTTGCGATGAAGTTTACAGTTCCTGCACCTCGCGCGGTAATCACACCAGATGACGGATCAATGGTCGCAATATTTGTATTCGCGGATGAATAGACAATAGGAACTGCCGTATTATTGGAGATAGGCACGACAACTAGGTTCGCCGGAGTGTCGTCATAGGTCATTGAATTTGGAGCAGTAAAAGTGGCCGACGAGAGATTACTGGTTCCACGAATAACCGTTATTATATAGGATACGCTACGCGAATTATAATTCCCAGATGTATCCTCTCCAATTGTCGCAGTTATGTTCGCTGTTCCCACACTCACTGGATTGACAGTGTTATTGTTGGTAATCAACACAACACCTGAGTTGTCAGAAACATAGGTAAATGTCCCATTGCTCGTAGACGTAGCAAAAGGAACATATGGAGAGGATGTCATTGAAATCGTTATATTTGACAATCCGTGTCCGGACATCGTTGGCGTCCCCTTTGTAACAGTCATCACGGCGGAAATGTCGGATACCAAGTAAGAATCGTTACCCTGAATATTTGAAGTTATAATCGTGGTTCCAACTTTATGAATAACCGCATTGCTACCATCAATTGTAGCAACTGACGTATCACTGGATGTATATGTAAAAATACTTCCTGAATTGGGGGTTATCGGCCTCGGAATCTGAATTGTTCCGAGATGAAACTCACGCGAAAAATTGGAATAACTATTGATAGGCGCAGTTGCCGTGATAGTGACTGTAGTTGTTATGGTTTGCGTCAAATAATTCGCATTACCAGATTGAGTTACTGATATGGTAGCAGTTCCACCCGAACGTATAGTCAGATTTGGCAAAGATGAATTACCCACTTCTACAGCTCTTCCACTAGTTACATTATATATAAAATACGTTATTATCTGGTTATCTGATTCAGGGGGGGTAAAATCAAAGGCTTGATTCAGTGAAAAGGGGCGTGAAGCTATAGAGAAATTACGCAAATTGGGTGATTTCTGTAAAACGGTAAACGCGGTTGATACGGTTTTTCGCGTAAAAGACCCGCTTGGGTCTTGTGTTACAGTTATCGTGACATCGCCGCCACCAACAATCGTAGCAGTGGTTCCGACAATTGAAATGATATTTGAGTCGCTGCTCGTAAATGTAAAATTTCCATTACTATCACTTGTAGGAGGCGTCAATGTGAAGGGCGCATCACCATATGTCTTTGGCGTTGCGCTTACCGTAAAGACGCCAAAAGTGGGAAGTGTCGCTCCAATACGAAGGAGGCTAGATGAACTACCCGCAGCATAATTGCCACAAATATCCTGAGTTGCTGTAATTGTCACATTTCCGTTGGAAATAAAGCGCACATATTTCGTAGAGCTGGCGATGTTGAACCATTTGTTTTTGAGATACTCTACATTTGCGTTTAATGCGTCATTTGAAATTCCAGTATTGTAATACAAAACTTCTCCAAAATAACTACGACTCGAGTTGGTCCCTGAACCAATATAGAACGGTACTGAAGAACCTAGTTGACTAATTGATACACCATTACCAGAGTCAGATGTTACAGTTCCTGTTTCGGAATAGGCATAAAATTCACGAGTTGTTCCAGTTATTCTACCCACCAATATGTAAGACCTATTAGGAACGAGCTGTACATCAACATTATAGTCATAACTTGATACGAAACTAAATGTATTTGATGTACTCGGTTTTTTAACAATAGATACATCTCCATCCCTATTTCCGTGCTGAAATATTGTGGCATAACTTGAAAGTTCGGATTCAGTTGGATTATACCGCATAACAATGATGATAGTAAGGTTTGGGGACAGTGGCAGATTTCTATATAATCCATCATTTGCGGCATTCATCATCGTTTTGGAATTAAAAGTGACCAATTGTGGTGGGGAGGAGATGACATTTAAATTATAGCTAGAGGAACCATAAAGATTGTTTAATGTAGTTATATTTTCACTAGATACTGTCATATTTGACAGAGAACTTGTATCATATCGCGCAACCATATTTACTTGACTGAAGGACGCATCTGAAATAACCGCTATATTTGTATGGCTACTGGAATAGACAAATGAACCCGAGCTGTCGCTCGTTGGCGCAGTCAGCGGGAAAAACTCATTGCTTACATCATAGTATCCATCAAGCGGGCCAAGAGATAGTGCGCCGAGGGTGGGCGTCTTGCGATTCACGAGAACTGTAAATGTTGTACTGCTTGATCCGTAATTACCAGACGCTGCTTGGGACGCAGTTATGGTTATGGCGCTTGGGGTATACGCCAGAATCGTCGCGGTATCTCCGGAAACACCGCCAATCCTCACCGCAGAGACGTCTGAACTAGTAAAAGTATATGCGCCATTGCTATCGCTTACCCCCGCCATTATGTCCGTAAGAGAAAACGCAGCATCTCCAAACGACTTTACCACCTGTGAAATGGACTGATATGTTGGCATTCCGCGAGAAATTGACACCGTTCCGCTAGTGGACGAAGCGGCATAATTTCCGCACGCATCAATCGCGACATATATTGTGATAGGCGTAACTGTCGTATAACCAAGAATGTTCGCACTAAGACCATCTGCGGATATAGCGACAATTTCCGAGTTTGAACTCGTAAAACTGTACGCTCCATCGGTATTATCCAGACCGTCCGTAAGCGGTAGAAGCAAAAATGACGCATCTACACCAAATGTCTTATTCGGGATAGTGAATGCGCGCAAGAAGGTGGGTGCCGCACGATTCACGAGGAAAGACGTCGTCGTACTGCCTGCCGCGTAGTTTCCGCTCGCATCTTGTGATGCTGTTATCGTGGTATAACCTTGCCCGACCACCGTGATGACGGTTCCATTGGAATTGATAGTCGCCACCGCTGAATTGGAACTCGTGTATGTAAATGGCACTGTCGTGCTGTCCGTAGTTGGAGCATAGGGCGCGATTGAAAATGAGGCATCGCCGTAGGTTGCCGCAGGAACCGAGAACGCGCCATAGGATGGCGTTTTACGATTCACAAGGACCGTGAAGGTGGTGCTGCTCGCAGTGTAGTTATCACTCTCCGCCTGGGACGCGGTAATCGTTATCGCGGAGGGCGTATAGGCGTTGATGGTCGCAACCGCCCCCGCAACGCTAACTGCGGCACTGCTTGATGAAAAGGTATACGCACCGTCGCTGTTGCTCACTCCTGCCATCACCTCAGACAACGAAAACGAGGCGTCCACGCCAAATGTCTTTGACACTTGGGATATGGCCTGATATGCGGGCGTGCCGCGATTGACGATGACCGTGAAGGTAGTGCTTCCGGAGGCATAGTTGCCGGATGCTGCCTGGGACGCAGTAATCGTTATGGCCGATGGCGTATACGCATTGATGGTCGCAACCGCCCCCGCAACGCTAACTGCGGCACTGCTTGATGAAAAGGTATACGCACCGTCGCTGTTGCTCACTCCTGCCATCACCTCAGACAGCGAAAACGAGGCGTCCACACCAAATGTCTTTGAAACTTGGGATATGGCCTGATAAGTGGGCGTGCCGCGATTGACGAGGACCGTGAAGGTGGTGCTTCCGGATGTGTAACCAGATGCTGCGGCCTGGCTCGCAGTCACTGTGATGGCGGAAGGAGTATATGCGTTAATCGTCGCAACTCCACCACTTATGGTAATGGCGGCACTCGCGGTCGTAAAGGTATACGCACCGCTGCTGTTACTAATACCCGTCATCACGTTCGTCAATGAAAATGACGCATCCACTCCAAATGTCTTCGTTACTTGGGATACGGATTGATACGTCGGAGAAACGTCAAATCCGGATAAAGCCACCTTTCTAACTGAGTGACTCCAAGTGCCGACGTAATAAAGTGTGCTACTATTGTTATAAAGATAAAGACCATAACCGAGGTCACTTAAATTTGACGAAAATATCAATGTCCCCGATGAATTATACATTTTGAAACGCGGGAGGTTCGATAGTTGCACTGTGATAAAATTGTTTGTAGTCAAATCAACCGAAATACCCGATATGTTAGTACCCTGACTATTAAGTGTAAGTATCGGACTGATAGAACCAGATGTTTCACTTGAAAATTTGTATACACCGTTGTTGTTGTTGGAGGATGTAATATACATATTTCTATTCAGGTCCAGTGCCATATCTAAAACAATGTGACCAATATTATACGAGTGAACGTAAGTACCACTAGAGTTGAATAGCTGAATACGGGTATTATTGTCCGAAACATATACGTTGAAACTAGTATCTACCGCAATACCACTTGGAATATTAAATTGTCCGTTTCCATTTCCGAATCCAGAACCCACACTACGTTGATAGACACCTGACGAATTAAACACCTTTACTTTATGATTATTCCTGTCTGTAACATAAATATTTTCATTTGAGTCAATCGCAATACGCTGTGGAACGTTGAAGGATGAATCACCGGAACCCAAAGAACCTACCGACCATACAAAGGAAAGTGATGAGTTAAACTTTTGTATTCTATTATTTCCTTGATCTACAACATATACATTTTCATTCGGCTCATAAACCGCAACATCCCACGGTGAATTAAAATAACCTTGCGCAGTACTAGAACCTGTAGTCAGAAAAGAACGTGTTGCCTGTGATACACCCGCGGAATTAAACTTTTGAAGACGGTGATTGTAATGTTCAACAACATATACATTACCATTACTATCTACCGCTACGCCTATTGGATAATCTAGCTTTCCTGCTTCAGGACGGTTGCTATCACTTGCCGCGGTATTCCCACCAAACGACATTAAAAATGTCCCACTGCTGGTAAATTTTTTAACTCTGTCATTACGACCGTCAGGAACATATATATTTCTTTCAGAATCTAGGGTAAGGTACATTGGAATATTGAAACTAGTGTCTGCGGAACCACCACTACCAAATGTTAAAAGAAAGTTTCCATTGATATCAAATTTTTGGATACGATGATTTAAACTTGAATTAAAAGGACCTTCATCAGACAACCATAAATTGTTGCTTGAATCAAATATCATACCGCTAGCATTACTAAGCTGTCCATTTCCAGAACCATTACTATTTATATAGGTCCCAATGAGTTGACAAGAACTATTATATTTGAGAATTTCATAACCCTTTGACACATATAGATTTCCTGACAAATCCATCGCCATTGAACGTGGGTAGGTTATAGATGATGAGTTGAATAAATAGTTGAAACTCGAATCATATACAATGATTCTGCCTTGGCCGCCGCCACTGATAATATAGATATATCCGTTGGTTGGATTGATAACAAAATCAGATACAGTATATAATGTCGATCCTATCCTATTTTCAAACTTTGTGATATAATTCAGACTCAGATCAAATATTTGAATACGATTATTTCCGTCATCTGCAACATAAATTTGGTTATTGTATATACGACACGACCGAGGCCATAAAAATTCACCGTTTCCTGAATTATACGCAGGAATAGATGGAGTCGGAATAAGACTCGTTTCTGTGGCAGTTACATCAAGGACATCTTCAAAATTTTCAATATTATCGGTGAAATAAATACTATTTAAGTTCACATCTGTTCCAGTTGATTCTAGTATCCAGTCTCCCCCTAATAACGATGAACCTGTTTTATCGGTAGACGCGCGAACTTGAACTTCAGAAATGTTAGAAAGAGTATCAATGATATATTTCCAATCAATACTTGCATACAAAGAACACGCAATCATGTCGTAATATTGCACGGAGTAGGTCGTTTTTAGATAGGATATGAATTCCTTCACATGCGCCCAACTATCTAAGTTGGGTTCACTATGAATTACACTAGTGATTAAAGCAGGCGATGTGCTTGGACCGAACATATGATAATAATCTTTGTTCTCATTGTATTCTACTATACCAATTGTGGTAAATGATGTCAGATTCAATGCTGCTATTTTGGATTTTATATAGTCTATCATTGTAGGGTACAATTTGTCTTCTACATCGTAGACAATGTACCGGACATCATCTCTCACCGAATCAACAATTGTTTGATACCCCTTAATACGTTGATCAATAAGAATAACTGCTGTAACTTGTGTCGTTGTCATTATATCACAAAATGAGATTCAATGACTTAAAAAATACTATATGCGTATTATATAATATAATAACAAAAATACTATTATATTATAATTGTCTAATATTGAATATGATTGTCTAAATAAACATTGAACTGATATAGTGGTATCTGTAACGATTTTGTATCCCAAAAGTTGGTTATCAGTGTGGTTCCATTGTTCGTAAATATATGTGATGTAAATCCCGTGATTACTTTGCTCCATATACTTTTCACATTTCTGGTTGTTGTTGTTGACTGCTGCCCGTGCTGCCCCCCCACTGCTGCTGCTTCTTCTTCTTCGCCAATAAGAACCATCCCACCCGCACCTGTCGTGATATATTTCGCCTGTCCGTTTACTGCGTAATGTTCCAGGTTATGTGTATGCCCATTCAGATACAAATGCACCCGGGGGTCATCCAGAAACGTGGTTTGAAAATCCGCAACATTGATTTCATCGGCTTTGTGGTGCCCGACGATGAACACCCATTCGGTACGGTTGGCGGGGATACTGGCAAGCACGCCTTTTGCCCACTCCAATTGCGCATCACAATCTTGTGAGAGAATATTCTCGTTGAAACGACAAGGTTCGTCAATCGGGGAACAATCTGGATACTGTGTTCCACACGGGTCCCATTTCCGCCGGTCGGAACCTCTATAATCCTTAATACATGGATTTGTATCAAGGACAATAATGTTCGCGACGATGCCGTCGTCGGGGATAACCACCCGGCGGTGATAATACCGCGCGTCCATTATCCACCCTGGAATCGTTTCATTCAAGGAAAGTTGCGCCTCAGGCGAGAACCCATAATCGTGGTTGCCGAGAGAATTATACCAAGGCACCCCCATTCCACCGAATACGTTGGTATAATCCTCGGTGATTTGCGGGTCGCTCGTATTCCGAATACCGCAGTAATAGAAGTTGTCGCCCGTGCTGAGGACAAATGCGGTGCTGTGGTTGTCGCTGTCTTGTGCTATGGCCTTCATCGCCGCTGCCGTCGCCATCGCATTTCGTTGGTGATACCCGCCAAGTGTGGCTGAACCCCAATCACCGACTGAGAGAAATCCCGGGTCCGAATGGGCGGTTATAACCACACCTGACGTCGCTGTCAATAATAACAGTATCCATAAAAGCATAACGGCGCGTTTAATGAAAAATTATTTCTTTTATAATGACAACAAAATAAATAAAATAATGAAATCTTGGGAGGTCTAGTCCATCCAAACAATTTAAGCGTTGGCAATGTAGTCGGCGGTAGAACCAGTCTCAACGGGGGCAGTGTTGCCAAAGTCGCTGCTCTTCAACACAAGCTTAATCTGGTAGATACGAGTGTCAAAAGCGCTAAGACGACTAGTGAGGTTGTGCTGATTGGCAGCGGGAGAGATGGAGACCTTGAAGCTGATAGTATCTCCAGCCTCCAGAGGAACGCTCTGAATGGCAGTGGAGTTGGTAATGCCGGCAAAACGAGGAGCAGCCGAGTTGGCAATCTGGCGCATCAGCTCGCGAGAGAAGTTAGCAGCGCCGGTGAGGGCGTTGGTGCTGTACTTGTGAGGAGCAGTGCCGTTAGCAGCGTTGGCCTGGTTAACAGCGTTGAGAGAAGCATCAATGGCAGCCTTGGCGGCGGCACCCTTGGTGGCAAGATCGGAGAGAAGTCCGTCTTCATTGCTAAACAGATCAACTCCGTGAGGAGTGTTGAAGAGCTTCTCCGCAAGGTAGCGGACAAAGTCGTGCTTGACGAGGTTCCTGTTGGCAACGATATCGCCGGCAGTAGCCAGGATGGGGTTGGTGAGCATACCAGCGTGGACGGGGTTCAATGAACCATCGGCGGGCCAAGCGTTCATGTAGACGTAATACTTGATATCGGAAGCATCAACGTTATTGACATCAAAAGAGTCGGACTGGAACTTGAATACATTGAGCATATCAGACAACTTGACGTTGTAGACGGCAACTGCGCTCACATCCAGGGTGGCGGGGACTTCACCAGCGAGCTCGCCAGAGACGCCGAGAGTAAATTCCTGGTTAAGACCAGTGAGGGTAAAATTCACGGACATTTTGCTTATTATAATAATAGTAAATATTTTATTTCCTTTTGTTTTGTTTTTGTATTTTGCTTCATTCGATTCGCTCATTCCGCAAAATACAAAAACTCTTGTTCGGATATGGCAGGCGAAATCTCTAAATTCCATTCCATTCCATTCCATTCCATTCCATTCCATTCCATTCCGTAAGGTCTTCGCGCGGAGTGAGAGACCATCTAATACGTCGTCGTCAATTCTATCGCCACCGAATAATCGTTGTTTTGGATGTCTAAAGTTTCACCATATTTGTCAATTAAATGTAAATGTAATTTCTCTATTTTCACCGGCCCAAAATAATCCCGTTGCTTGAATATCATGTCACTTGGATTGGAATGGTTAATATTCAACGCCGGCGAAGTTATCGGAATACGCGCAATAACATTATTACCTAAATGTGTTCCACCCCCCGTTTCCGCTATAATCGTATTCGTCGTAAAATTCCTATTATAATCATCCAACTCCAAAAAGAAATACTGCATAACCGAACTACCATACGACGATTCACTTTCAACATAACGATTATATGTCGTAGGGAGAAAACTCGCCAGGGGATCCAATATCGTTTGATTCGCCATATATTTTGTTACCCTGTAAAAGTCATTATAAAATCCCATCGCCCAACCTGCATTTTTATAAAGCGGTCTCATTTTCGTATTTGTCCGCGTTATTTTACCCGTGTGTGGGTCCAATTTAGGGCGGTAGCATTGAAGCGTGCTAGATGTCATGTTCGTTCGTTGCTTGGATGTCGTAGCACATTCATTCCCGTTGGGATTAGGGTCTATCATAACTTGAACTTGCTGACCATTTATCGTCTGAGTTTCATACGTAATATTTCGCACGAAAATACCACCTTGTTTATAATAATCTGTAAACGACTTATCCTCCTGGACGTTGAAGTCCAGTTCAAAATAAAAATTCGGCGAATATTGCCGGTTTGTCACATACGACCCGGCAAACGCGCGATAATTCGGTTCTGCTGGATTCGTTGTAATCGCCGGAATCGGATCGGTGGTCTCTCGCGTCCGAATGATTGAACGTGATGAAATTGTGCTCACTTCCAGGATGAGGTATTTTAATCCATTAAATACGAGTTGGTTGATGCTTGCGTCGGTACGCGCTGAATTCGCTCGGGGGACATATGTGAAAACACCCGATATATCCACTAAATCCGCAACCACTGTCCCATTTGAAGGGGGCACCGAGGAAATAAAATAATTACTCATCATGGTTTCAAAATCAGTGGAAACATAAAATCCATCAGGAACGATAACCGTCTCTGTATGGTTGATAAATACGGTTTTCGCAATTGAATCTGTATCCACATAATACTGTGGAACATTGTATAAGTTGACCGTAAAAATGCTGTTCTTTCGTTTTTCGGAGAACATTTTGATAATATTCGGGAACTCCATAGATACGATTTTCATAGAAAGCACATTGTTGATGGGTGTCGGCAGATTCCAGATATAGTCGGCGGATGATGTGGTCCCGTGGTCGGTGCGAAAGAGCGTATCAATACTGATGATGCGCTTAATTGTGCGGCGTTCTAGGGGGTTTATGATGCCCTTCGCGTATTCGTGGACGATGGACGGCGTGGCGATGAGATTGGGATTGATATTCTGGACGCGGACATCCTCTTTCGGCATCATAACGAGCTTATCGGCGTCGCTAATAATGGAGGATGGCGAGAATTTCTGGATGAGGCGGTTTTCTACCGTTTTCCCGGAAGACGACGAGAGAGCGGAGTCGGTGATAAATGACGCGCCGGAATGGAGATATTGAAGGATGCGTTTCTGGACTTCATTGAAAAATGTGACGTATTCGTCGTCCTCGCTGTAATTCTCGGAGAACGGCATATCGCCGCCGATGCTGGTCGAATTATAGTTTTTATACTGTTGGACGATTTCCTTCGTCATATTTTTCACGTAGTCATCGGTAACATTGCCCTTCTGGCTCTTCGGGATTTTATAGATTTCCATCAAGTCTTCAATAGAGTAACTGTTGATGTCCAGGTCAAAACCGTATTTGCCGCGCTTGGTTCCTGAGTCTTGCGTTGACATTGATTGAAATACTTATGTTCTTGTTAAAATAATGATATATGTTTTTATATGATTATATCATTATATCATTATATTTACACGGTCGTAGGGCTGATCGTCATAAGAATCGCGCCTAGCAAATCGGGGTCCCAAATACCGTTCTCCGGGTAGCCGTAGGTTTGAATATATGTCAGGTATTCTATTTTGATTTGAACAGGAATAACAGTAATGTGTTGTTCTGGGAAAAGCGACACAGTTCCACGCAACATATTCAGCTGCGCGATTAATTCATTTACGTTATTGAATTTATCGGCGCTTATTTTATATGCGTCTCTCTGATAGGTGACATCCGTATTTACATTGTATAAGTTGATGGATTGAAGTAAACCTTCTAAATTTGTAAGGATGACTTTCCTTATTTTTTCATAGGTGGCGTTTAAAGGCTTGCGGGCCGTATATAATCCCACCGAATAATTGTTATAGATCATCTGTGTGAGTTGGGTTTTGATGGTCTCAAAGGCACCGGATGAGTAATTCTGGCTGATTAGGCCGATATCTTTTACGATGGCGCTATTCATTAATGCGTCTATTTCTGCGCATCCGTTGCCGCCACCACCTCCACCTCCACCA
>Ga0209551_1000367_pt1 | contig 16908 bp, 22 predicted proteins | sample LauGreSuBDMM15SD_2_FD_187568 | JGI IMG/M metagenome (GOLD analysis project Ga0209551, IMG submission 187568) | Freshwater lake microbial communities from Lake Michigan, USA - Su13.BD.MM15.SD (SPAdes) (version 3) | ecosystem: Environmental > Aquatic > Freshwater > Lake | place: Lake Michigan, USA... | reverse complement strand
ATCAATTCAGTTTCAAATATTTGTGAGTCTGTAAGTCCAGCGTCAGTTAATGCCTGACGCGCCACCTCTGGATCAATCCATTTGCGGGAAGCGCGTTTGGGTTGGAGTTGCCAGCCTGGTACTACAGCGCCATTCTCCATCTGCTTAGTAGCGTGTTCTTTAACTGCGTCTATGAACTTCTCCACCAGCGGCGCTTTGTCCAATATGTCGCTGATCTGTTCGGGCGTGAGAGACAGCATCACCTGAAAGATGTCATCCTTTGACATAGTGGTGATGTCAGGCTGCGCCGCCACGATGTCGAATTGCTCCTTTTGTGCAGGACATATGTGCTTTGCTGGACACCACTGGCAGGCTGACTCTAATGGGTTAAATGTGGGCTTATCACTGATAGCGTCATCAATGGCGGGCAACAGCACTTGCGTTTCCCACACACCTAACTCATCGGCGCTCATGCGGTGTATGCGCTTCTCACCATGGTGCGGCTGGATGATTTGCAGCTCAATCTCTTTGGGCGACAGTATCTTTGAGGCCATCGCAGCCAGTGCGTATATTTTTAATTGCTCGCTGTCAGCATCCACATAACCGCGTCCAGTTTTCAAGTCTGCGATGGTGAGTTTCTTTGTGATGTTTGAGAACCCAAGTACATCGGCTGTACCTTGCAGCAGCACATCGTAGGTGTGGTAAAGCTTGACATCAGCCTCGACCCTTATGATGCCGTCCTTGCCCACCTCATCTTGAATCGCCCATATTGCCTTGATGTGCTCCAAGGCAAAGTCGCAATTCTCTTCGGTCATTGTGATGCCCTCAACCTCTTGGCCTACAAAGTCGATGGGGTCGGTGTCGAGCTGGTAACAAGTCTCAGCCAGCGCGTGAATGGCTGTGCCTATCTTCGCTGCTTCGCCTGCTGGCTGGTAAGGCACAAGCTCACTTAGCTTGGCGCTGGCAGGACAGGCGATCCAGCGGGATGCTGCACTTGGCCTGAGTCTTAGGGGTTGCTGTTTTGCCATGAGTCTCTTTCTTGGTGTGTAGAGTTAATAAGTAGCGTGTATGCAATCTGTCGGCATTCGTTGCTGACTGCATGACCTAAGTCTTCAGGGTCAAGAATACGTTTGATGAATACGATCTGCTGCTGGTTCGCTCGGCGTGTTAACTCCAACTGATTTGCCAAATACACAATGTGTTCTCGCATTGTTTGGCGTTCTTTGTTATCCATTCTTAGACTCTAAAAAGTTAACTAGGTTTACGTCATGCTTACGACCCCAATAGGCAATGAGAGTTGCGTCAGCGCGTCCATCGTCTTTAACGCGCTTGAATTGATCTTGATAGTCGGGAAATAGCTCCATGGCGCGAGCGCGGCTAGCGTCTTTACCTTGCCCACGGCCAACTCCTTTCACCCAAGTGGCAGGAGCCACAAACGTGACTGGCATCTTGAGCGCGGCCAATATGCCCTCAATCATGCCAAAGCTGCGCCCAAAGCTAAATACACTGGTAACGCCCTGGCCTGCCATGGCTGCCACGCGCTCGCAGTAGACATGACACTCTTCGCCTTGGCAACTGTAGAGCAGCTCGGCCAGCTCATTAGCGCTGACTTGGCGCTTGGCTTTGCCGTTGCGCTCAACTGTCATGGTGGGCATATCAACGACACGCAGCGTGTCGCCGTAAACCCACGCCACAGCGCCCGATAGACCAGGATCAATACCTATGACGCGGCTCATTTGACGGCCTCTTCCATAGCTTCGTTGAGGGCTTTCATCTTTAGATTAAGTGCTTTGACACGTTCCTTAATAAGTAAATCGGCGGCCTCTTCAATCCTGACCACAGTGGAGTAAAGTGGCTCTGTTGCGCCTGATGTCCACCGAGACATTTGAGCCTGATCAATGCCCATGACCCTGCAAAGATCGGACATCTTCAAACCTGTTGATTCGATCTGCACCTTGATGCTGCTGATAATTTGCTCTGCTGTTTTCATGTCAAGAATGTTAACCCTGTTTTGTGGAAAGAGTCAAGTTTAAAGGAAAAAAAGGGGGTCAGCGCAAGCCAACCCCCAAAAGGCAACTGGCAGGAAAACCCGCCGTTGTTGAGTTTACAACAATAAGGGTTAAATGAATTGTGTGGCATTTGACAGACAAGTCAAAAGTGATATGATTATTCCGTCATCAACCAAAGGAGACATCTCAATGAACCACACTCAACACCCCTACATAGAGGAGCAGGCCAAGCGCTTAGAGCGCCGCGCCGACTCTGCCCTTGACTTCCTAGTGGCCGTCATCATCGGCATTGGCTTGGCTGTATTGTTAGCTTCATGGTGGTCAGCATGACCGACCTCCAAGACTTCTGCCAAGAACCGCGCAGCATGGCCGAGCTGGAGGACGGCGGCTTTGAGCGCGTCAAGGTCTACGCTGCCGTTAAGCGCGGTGACTTAAAGAATGTCAATGCCACTGATGCATGGGGACGCAAGCAGCGCGGTAAGGGCTTGTTTGTGTCTACCATTACACCGATCCCCTACAACGCCACGCTATTGGTTCATGCTTGGTCAACCCCTCATCAACCCCGAGGAGATATCATGTTTAAGAAAATGGAAGACGAAATAGATGCAGAGGTGCTGCGCTTTATGCCAGCAGATATGACAGGCATTCGTGTATTGGGTCACCACGATTTGCGCCAGCTTATCCGCAAGACCTTGACCGCTGGCACAGTGCTTGGCTGGGCGCATGGCGAGTTATTCCAACGCAAGCGTATGCAGGCCAAGATCGACCAGCTCGACTATGAGATGAAGTGCGCCTTAGAGCGTCTTAAAGAAGCTGAAATGGAACTGCTGGCGGTGCAGAAATGAAAGTCGATTGGAGGCCACCAGTAGGCACGACAGTGACGTTACCAAGTGCCTTTGCCAAAGAGCTGAAGTATCCAAAGACCACTGATGTGCAGGCCACTTGGCGGCGCTTTGGTTGGACACCACCAAGTGAGGCCAAACAATGGAAACAGTTGTAATATTTTTCCTTATCTCGCTGTTTGCAATTGCTGTTGTGCTTGGCACAATATTTGTTTTTGTGTGGGTACTTTTAAATTTTGAGGTTGAATGATGATTGAAGAGAAACCAATACCAAGACTAAGAAAAGAGATGACCAAGAATGGGCGAGGCGTATCCGCTAGATTAACCGAGAGCGAATACAAAGAATGGGTCAAACTTGGCAAAGGAAAATGGCTGAGATCATTCTTAAAAGACAGTAGATTTCAAAGGCAGAAATGAAGTCTGTACGGCTGCCACGCATCATCGATCTGCTACAGCGTGTCGGTTGCACTGCGCCGGAGGTCGCCGCCAAGGTGTATTGCAGCGAGAGATCGGCTCAGAGAATCATTAACAGACTGCGCCAGCAAGGTGTGGTGCATATACAGGAGTGGCGCAGATCAGCACTTGTGCTAGTGGCGGTGTACAGGTATGGCATAGACACTGATGCCGCCAAGCCCAAAACCCTGACAGCTAAAGAGAGGCTCAAGCGCTGGAGAGCCAACGAGTCTCTTGACGATCATGCCTTTCGCATGGCGCGTGAGAGGGCTAAGAAGTGGAAGATTAAGCGCGATCCGCTAGTGGCTGCTTTCTATGGGGATAACAGGCCAGAGGATTGACGGCGCTTTTCTTTTGGCTTTGGCTCTGCCGCCAACAAGTCAGGAAGTGCAACTCCCATTGCAGCCGCTGTTGCTACATCCTTGCGGAATGGGTCAAACGATGCAAAGCGTGATCGTATATTGTCAGGGTCAAACATTTTTAATTGTGATTGACCTGATTCCATTCCAATAGAACCTGAATAGCCTAAGTCTTTGAGTGACTTAGATATGATTTCATTTTCTAAATAATATGCACCAGTTTGTGGATTAGACAAATTCTCCAAAACTTTCTTTGATGTAAATGGATAAAAAGACAATGAATCTTTATCATATGGTTTTTGCTGTTGAATTAGATTTTCAACATAATTTTTTAACTCTTTAAATTGATCTTTATTAGTTGGGTCAAATATTTTTTGTTGGTTAACTTTTAAAGGATAAGTTATATCGCCATATGCTTGTGCATTTTCGGGCGTTAAAGCAACTGATGTTCCCTCACCTCTACTGTTTTTCCCCAAATCAAATTTTGTAATATCACTTGCATTTGTCGAATGATACGCATCAGTATCAAAACCCATAGCTTTTGCTCTATCAGCAGCAGTATTGTTAATTGGCAACCCTAATCCACTTTGCTCAACTGGCAATGCAGCTCGTTGCTGTGCAAGATCGAGTGCGGCTTGTTGGGGGTATTCAAAATTTGGGTTGTATCCATACTCTTGTGGGTCACCAGCAATGGATTTAAATTTAGCACCTGGCGTAACTAAATAAGTTCCAGCTCCATGTTCGTCAGTCATTTCTATGGCTTTATAACCAAGATTTTTAGCTACTAAACCTCTTAATCTTTGCGCTTCATTGTCAGCTTCATCAGGTGAAGTACGAAATAAGTTTATTATTTTATTGTCATCATGTTTTTGCAAATTTTGTCCTGCATCTCCAACAACAATATCATAAAGTTCATCAAATAATTCTGGATTATTCTTTAAATCAGGACGTTCTTTTAATAACGCGTTTTTTATTTTTTCATAAGGAATTTCGTAATTTAATTCGTAGTGAGTGACAATTTTACTTTTTGGTATATCAGTAAAATGAATTGCTCCACTTCCATGTCCTTGCGCTGATTGCAAATTAGAACTTCCAAAAACGCCGTTATATACAGCATTTGGATAATTTTCTAATACTGAATATTCTGGATTTGTTTCAAAACTGCCTCTATAAATTCGTATAGACTCATCCTTTGGCTTTGTTTGACCTAGCAGACCAGCACTTGGATCAGCCATAAACATAGGCTTTGGCGTAATGTCACCCAACAATGACCTTGACGGCATACCAGACATCACATCTGTGATCTCTTGACCAGCCATACGCAAACCCGCTTTGCCAACCTTACCCACACCCCTCGCCAAAGGCGCAACAGCAGCCGCAGGCACTGGTGACATGAATGCACCAATGTCTTCAATCAAGCCAGCTTGTGGCGTTGGCGCAGTCATGCGCGGTGTGCGTTGCTTTAGTTCCTCGCTGCTAGGTAGGAAATATGGGACTTGAGGTATGCCACTTTGTGCCGCCACAAAATCCATGTTTTGCTGCATCTTTTTAGTAACAAGCATTTTTCGCAAATCTTCTGGCAGGCCAAGCAAACCGGCAAAAGAACCACGCCCCAATGACTCTAAATTGCTCAGAGACAACAAGCTCGGCATACCCTCTGCCGAGTAGTCTGCCGCGCCAAATGGGTCTTGGAAATAGCTGGTGGCCATGATTTATTGTCCTGCTAAGTTCGATCCGATTATTCCAGTCTGTGCACCGATATAGCCACCAGTACCAGCGGCGCGTGAACGTGCCTCATTCAATCGGCGCAGTGACTCAGACAGATCAAGTAGTTTTTGCTGGTCGCGTGAGAGCAGAATGCGACCCATTTGGTTGCGTACTGCTTCGGGAGTCTTGACTTGGCCGAATAGGTTAGAGACTGATGCCAGCATACCTGGCACATTGCCGCTGGCAACCGCCTGCCCTGCCTGCATCATTGGTGCAACATCAAGATCGGCCATGCCGGCAGCGCGTGCCGCTGTTTGCGCTCCACGCCCAGCAGACTCCAATCCTTTAAGCCGAGCTTCTTTAGCAACTGCCGAGGCAAACTGTCGGAAGTCGTTGCCAAATACAGCCTTGAGTCTCTCTTGCGTTGCTGGCTCTTTCCACATCTTTAACAATGATGTCTGACCAGCCTCTGTGCCTGTCTTTTGGCGTAAAGCCTGCAATGCGCCAATGCGGAATGCGTCCATCTCTGACAAAGTCAATCCGCGCAATTCCTGCTTGAAGTTGACAATGTCGCCAGTCATCGCCTTACGGCCAAGCTCCGCGGCATCCATCATCTGTGATGGTCCTGCCCACTTCTCCATGGCCTGCGCGTATGCAGATTTACCGCCAACTTTTGGCGATCTATCGCTGAGTGCCTTAATCAACTCTTGGCGTACATCATCGTATGCAGTAGCCTGCTGACCACTGCCTGATCGTTTGAGACTTTGCGCTGAGTCATACAAAGACTGCTTCAAAGTATCCAGCACATTCATTGGCACTGGCTGACCAGCCTGTATTTTTGATAGATCAATGGATTGACCAGTTTTTGTGCGATACAGCAATTCAGCAGCGCCCTGCAATGACTCTGAACGCTTTAACAATTTCATCAATGGCTCATCAACTTGCACCACTGCCTGATCAATGACGTTATAGAAAGGTCGAGATTCGATGCGGCGCAATTCGCTAAAGGTGTCAATACTCTGCTGAAACTGCGATCCTTGAGTGCCTAAAGCCGTATCAGCGGCAGTCACAAGACGGCCTGCGCGTCCAGCTTGGCGCTCTCTGATGGCACGTTCCAAGGCTTGCTTTGTCTCGCCTGGTAGCGTTGCTATGGTGTCCAACAGTTGGCGTAGATTCGCACCACCAACATCAGCCACGCGAGCCTCTGCACCGAGCTTGCCCATGCGAGCCTGCGACATACCCAATGCGCTTTCAAGCAAATCAGGTGGCGTATCGCGCAACAGCGCCTCGGCCACCTTTTGCTGTGCGTACTGCTCGGCCTTGGCAGGAGAAACCCTTGCAGCGATCTGACGGCCACCAGCACCAAGAACCGACATGACTGGCTGAGATATTGGACCTAACACGCCACTAATGGCGGCACTCTTTGCCACATCTTTGCTGATGTCGGCAATGGTTTCACCCTCAGATGAACCAAGACCGCCAATAGCACCATAGCCAACGCCAGCAGCACCGGCCTGCGCCATGCGCTGACCCATACCCATGACTTGGCCTGCTTGTGGCGCTTGCGTCAAATAGCGTTGAAACTGTGCCAGCCTTGGGGATATTGCCTCCATAGCTGGTATCACCACGCTACGATTAACAGCTTGGCTAACCCTTGCTGGTGCGCTAAATGCCAATGTTGGTAATGTTGCCGCTGTTTGCAATCCAATAGATGAAAATGGATTTTCTTTGGTGTAGGACTCAGCAGCGCCACGAATAACATCTCTTTGCTCTAGATATGCTTGCTTTAATGGCTTTCCCTCAGTGATGGCTTTTATTGGCGCAGCAACAGTGCCAGCAATCTCGTCATAGAAACCCATAGTTGGGCCTTGCATGGCCGCCAAGAATCCTTTTTCTAACTCTGATTTCTTAGCGCCAGCTTCATAAGCAGGCGACTTGCGCTCAGACAAAAACTTCAGCACCTCTGATGGCGTGTAGTTATTCTCAACGGCGGTGTCGATCTGATTTTTTAGATTAGGTAAATCACCCATTCCGCTTGATAGAAACTGAATAATTTCATCATCTTTATAGCCTTCTTGTCTGGCTGCATCAATCTGCTTTTTTAAGTCACTCATGATTATGGTGTCCTTTGAAAGATGTCTGTCAATGGTTTACGCGGTTTATCACCAGCGTTTTGCCTTTTAATAATTGATGGGATTGTTGCTTCTTCACCAAGCGCAGTATCAAGATTCTTGAATCCATACGATCCCCCAAAACTCTTGTATTCACCACGTTTTTTGTTGTAAGCCTGCGCCGTTGCCGCATACAGTTCTGATGACAATTGCTTGAAGTCTTCGCGTTGTGTAGGTGTCAACTTCTCACCTGATGCCCAATTATTGAAATAGTTTTGCAACCTATCCATTCTTCCTGATGCCGCCATAGCAATACCCAATTCAGTCTCACGCACGACAGAGCCAGGGTCAAGCAATTTCATCATCTTTGTAGCGCCAGCCACATCGCCAATTGGAGTGCCTTGGCTTAAGGCTGTATTGACTTGTTTATACGCTGTCTGCATATCGTTAAAGTCTTTGTAGATAGGCTCATTCTTAAATGCGCCACCGAGCTTCATTTCATTGTCAAAGCCTTTTTGTCCACCTGTCATATCAACAGGCACAGTGACAGTTGTCTTAGGCGCAATCTGCTCTCGGAACTGACCAACAGCGCCAATACCTTGCTGACCTGTACCGGCCAATGGTACTCCAGTAATGTATTCAACAGCTCGAATATCTTGTGACTGTGGCTCGTATGGTGCAACGCCTGTGGCAATTCTGCTTTGACCTTTTTTGTTGTACTGCACCATCACAGTTTTGCCATCAATAACCATTGGCGTAGGCGTACCAAACTCTTCAGCGCCCAAGTCAGCGGGTATGACAGATGCAGGAATTGGTCCTTGCTTTGTTGGATAGTAATAGCTTCCATCTTCGGCTTTAAATGCTTGACCAGTAATATCAGGAGGTTGCAGCAAATCCAATAGCTTTGCCCTTCCCTCTTTGGCAGGCATAGTTCTGAGTAAATTTATTTGCATGGGTGTCAAAGAAGATATGCCACCTTGCTGTTGCATTCCAGCAGGCATCGGTTGATTGATCATTGCATCACGCTGTGGAGTCGGTCCAAGTCCATATTGAGCAACAGGCAATGCCGCTGCTTGCATTGGCGTTATTGCACCGCCAGCCGCTGGCGCTTGAGCAAACATATCTTTGTATGCCTTCTCATCAGCTATTTGCCGCCTGTACTCATCCAATTTCTGCTTAGTCAGCAACTGCTGTATAGCCCCCTGCTGCGCCTGCTGATAACCCTGCTGACCACCAGCGAGTCCAGCGCCAAGAATCTGCATGAAAGAGCGAGGTGTGGTGCTGGGTGCGCTTGCCTGTGTCGCGGCAATGGCCGCTTGCAACAGAGCCTGACGATTCATCTGACCAGTCTGAGCCGCCGTCAGATACTCTTCCAAGCCAGTAGTACCACCGCCACCGCCAAAGATGTCACCGAGTAAGCCTGTGAATGCTCTATCCTGACCACCGCCTCTGATGGGAAGTGGTGCGTATGGCATATTCAATGCCGCCATATTTTCTTCGTATGAGGCCATGTCGTTTTCCTTAAGTAGTTCTTGGCTGTAACAGACTGCCAATGTATGCGCCAGTCAGTCCACCTGACAGCAAATTACCGGCAGTGTTGTTGTACAAAGGTTGGCTGCTTGAGCTACCCAAATTAGGTATGTTCATACCCAATGCGCCGCTGGTAATCCCCAAACGCTCAGTGCCTAAGTTACGCAACGCATCAAGTCTTGCCTGCTCCAGCGCAGTGCGTGTAGTACCAAGCCCTAGTGAAGTCTGCAAGCCTGCCATATCCATGGGACGCGCTTGCAGTCCAAGGTTAGCGGCCTGCGTGTAGCCAGCAGATCGCAACTGTGCGCTGGTATTAGCCGCTTGGCGCAATGCCGCCTCGTTGGTCATGCCGCTAACTACAGCTTGACGTGAACCGCCAAACGCTCTAGCCCTAGTTGCCTGATCCCTGTTTGCCTGCTCCTGCATCAAGCGTGTACGCTCAATGTCGCCTAAAGCACCTTGCACCACTTGCTCTTGGTAAGGGTTAAAGAACTTTGCAATATCAGCTTCGCCAAATGGTGTCATGCCGAGGTTGTAGAGCTGTCGCTCTGCATCGTTGTACAACTGACCAGGCTGTGCAATCTGACGCGCCTCTAAGCCAGCCGCTGTTGCCTTGGCTCTCTCAAGGTTAGCTAAGTATTCAGCCTTGATCTGAGGGTCAATGCTTGTAGTGGCGGTTTGTGATGTAGGCGCATTGGCCGCACCAACAGCACTTGTCACTGCACCAAGCACTGTGCCTGCAATGCTTGGATTCTTAATAATTGTGTCTATCAAACTCGTACCGACACCAGTACCAATGCCTGTGCCTCCAAGATTAATGCCAGTCCCTGTACCACCAAGATTAATGCCAGTCCCTGTACCGCCACCACCAGTGGTAAGGCCGTAATCAACGCCAGTGCCTGTACCAACACCTGTACCGCCAGTAGTTAGACCAGTGCCACCGCCAGTAGTTAGACCAGTGCCAGCACCAGTAGTTAGACCAGTGCTAGCACCAGCGCCAGAACTAATACCTGTATTTATTGCATTAAGTGCTGTACCTAGTCCTGCGCCAATAGCGCCAGCTCCTGCTGATCCAGCAGTTAGACCAAGACCTCCACCAGTAGTGGCGGCAAGATTGAGTCCAGCTCCAGGAGCGGCAGTTAGACCAAGACCGCCACCCCCAAGACTTAAGCCTGTGCCACTACTTGCACCAGCCGTAGTACCGCCAAAACCAAGATTAGTGGCTAATTGAGAACCTACCGCCGCTAAAATTATTGGGCCAAGCTCAGTACCCAATTCCCTAATCATGCTGGTAAAGCCACCATCTTCTAACTTATCTGTATCAACAATCCCAAAATCAGTAATCTCGCCTTTTTTATTTATTCTTGGAACTGATTGGATGTTTGGCTTGGTTGGGTCAGGAGTTAAAAACTTACCTGGTTCTAGTGTCAACTGCTTAAAATTACCTTGTGTGTCATATTGAGCAACAAGCGGAATATCTTGAAATTTTTTGTCCGTTGGTAGTGTGTAGCCTTCAACTTGCCTACCACCACCCATGCCTGTCGCTGGCGCACGATCTGCATACTGTGCATATTCTGATGAAATTTGTGGAGCTGCTGGTTTTGCACCAATCCTTCCATCCACATAGGCCGCTGGTGGAGGTGTAACTACGTCTAATTGGGTACGAAGATCTGCCACTGTTTCGGGGGCTAACGCTTGACCTAATGATGGCAATGGCGCTGGCGTAAATTGTGGCAGAAACTGAAGTTGCCCAATTCCATAAAACTCACGCAAACCAGTTTGGGGATTTATAGTTCCAGCGCCACCCATAGACCTCAACAATCCCGCTTCTTGAGGGTTAATATGGGCAAGCATGGTGTCACCATATCTACCCTTTGAGGCTAGATTTTTATATTGACCACTGAGCATATCAAACATTTTTTATCCCCTTAATACCTTGAATTTTATCTCTTACCCATGGCAACAATGTCTAACCGCATCACGCCAATGCGCCAGTCTGCCAACACATCACCTGTCACCACCATGTTGAATTGCCGACCTGAGAACCTTACGCTGGTAGGATTAGCCGCCGTAAATGGACCAAATGTTGACTCTGTACCTGTAGGGAATAGTCTAGTCTTAAAAGACACTGTTGCCTCACCAAGTGTTTGCTCATCGGGAATGACTTGGCGAATACTAAACACATTGTCGCCGTTGCCAATTTCCAAAGGTCCAGACTCGGCGAAAAGCACTGCGCTGTCATAATCAAAACCCACCTCATGCTCATAGACTTCGCCGTCAGCGTCAACCATCAAGGGAAGCGTAAACACGCCAGCGTCAGTGCCTGCTGTACGAGACAAAGAGCCAATGTTCCAATGTGATTCGCGGTAGTTGTACGTTACATACGAATCATTCTCAAGTCCCGCATTGCTAGGATAGAACCACCAAATCTCACCAAACTTGCTGTTATGAACCGCAACCACCTTTGATCGTTGATCCAAGTTGATATTGCTAAAAACATAGTCAGATACATCGCATGGCAATGGCTTGACGTAGCCGTCATAGATAAAGAATCCCGACTTGCTCATCCAGATAGCCGCCGTATCAATGGCGGCAACTGATTGGGTAGAAATCAAACCGCATCCAGAACCTGCCTTCTCGAAACCATAGACAAATGGCGCACCAACATACTGCGCTGTATGCACATCAACATCGGTAAACAGCAAGTTGATGCCCTTGACCCTCTTACCAGCCATCAAACTGCCTGATGTGGTCAACTCATAATCGCCAGCTAAATTGGTTGATGCTGGTGTCCAAAGCGTGTTGTCTTCCTGATCGCACCACTGAACTTTTCTAGGGTTGCCGCCAGCGCCAAGCGCAAACAGGAATCTCTCAGCAGTCACCAAAATAGACTTGTTGCTAGTTGGTGCGTTGGTGATCACTGCTGCTATTGTTGGCGTTACAAAACCCAAAGTCCACTCATAAATCTTTCCGTCGTAGTCCGAGCAACCCACCAGGTACTCGCCCCAAGTGTCAAGGCTCCAAGTCGTGGCTACGTTGTCTGTTCCAGTGTCGGGTCGAGGCACGCCATAGGCAAAACTGCCGTAGAGGTTTTTGCCGTAGCCGGTGGTGCTTGTGGCATCAACAAAGCCAGTGGTAAATCCAGTGGGTGTGACATCTTTCAAGACACCCAAAACGTCCATCACAAAGAGCTTGGAGTGAGTGCCAAGCCCAATGTACGAGTCTGCATCATCATCGCGCCAAGTGATGATCGCCCTGCAAGCGCCGGTCACAGTCGATGCCGACTTTGCCCTCCATCCGTTGACAGGACGCAGTGTGTTTTCGTACCAGCGCACCAAGTTGGCATCATGCCACCTACCAGTGGACTGATACTCTGTGCCGTTTCGATAAACGCCTGGTGGTAATTTAACTGGTATGTACATGGCTATATTGTCGGTAGGTTTGAGACAAAAGACACAGTGGCAATGGCTGATGGCACTGCTGGCCGTGTCGGGCTGGCGCTGGCGGCAAAATGTTCAATCGTCACGCCCACATTGTCAACTTTATACATGATTTCAACATAATCGCCGCTATTTAATGAGACAAAGAAATTCAAGGCGGCAATTATGTGGCTAGGGTCACCAGTGCTTTTTCTTGCAGGAATATGAAATCTACTGTTTGAGTTGTCTATGTTTGTTCCATTCTTGCGAAACCAAACGTCCACATCTTGACCATCGTTTATGGTGTTTTTAAGTTGAATCGAAAACTGGATGTTAAAAACACCAGAGTCTGCAACATTGAGCCTTGAACTGTTTGAAAGCGTGACACCATTGGAAATGTCGGTAGTGTCAAATATCACGGCGGTAGCAACAGTAGTGCTTGCCGCCACCTGATCAGTCGAGTCGTGAAACGCCCCATGAGGTGCGTTCAAGAACTTTCCCCCACGCACACCAAACAGCGCACCCAACGTACTAATCAGACTTCTGAAGTAGCCATTCAATGCACCATTGATTTCACCAAAGTAGCGGCGCTCATACCCCTCCGGCGCAAAGCCCAGACTTGGGATTGATGGGACTTCGAGCTGTTGAGTCTTATTAGCCATGACATCATTATTTCACTTATGCCCTGTCTATGCCTGCAACCCATTCAAATACTGAGTCTTGCCTGCCACCTTGACGGCGGTGAGTGACTGAGCCTTGAGGCTATCTGGGTTAAATGAGCAATGAACCCACCCCGAATTTGGCTGACCTTGAGTGTAAAACTCTAAGATAAGTTGTGTGTACTTGAGATTACTCTCTATCCAGTCTGCTAGTTCAGGATTAGGAACACCATCAATTTCAAAGTCAACTGCTTGACCTTTGCAATGATCTGAGGTTGCCGAGCCGCCCGCCGCCTGATTCAAAGCACTACACCTAAACCCAGATGAAATCTTCACAGGCTTACCAAAGTGGTCACGCACTGGCTGTAGGATGTTTTCGCATAACAAACGCAATGACTCTATTTGTTCTTCATTAGGCGTGTTATCAATGTCTAGACGGGTTGCAGTCTCAGACTTGGTGAGTTCATTCAAGGTAAAGTTTGCTGACAGGTTCATGGTTTCTCCTTCAAGGTTTGGTAGATGGATTCGTAGGCTTGCTGGCAGGAGGTAAGCTGTCTAATTGCTTCGTCTCCATCGTCTGTGATGGCGATAAGAGTTTTAGCAGTCGTTGCGTCAAGTTCGCCTCCCTCTTGACTGCTATCTCCGCTGGCAATGGGGGAATCACTGGAGGCTTGTACGGGGCAACTGGTGGCCTTGACAGGGAGGCGCAGCCTGAGAGTACCAGCATCAAGAGCAGAATGTAACTTTTGGGTTTGAAGTTTGGCATTGTTGTTGGCCTTTACAAGTTGTGTCGCAGTTGTCGTTACAGCAGACACTAAGGCCTGCTCTTTTTGTCTAGATTCTTCATTCAGCTTGGCAATTCTTATTTGTTGTCGATCAAACTCAGCATCCTCGCCTTTTGAGTATGAGAATGCACCAACACCCAAAAATGCACAAATTAGGGCAAGCATTACCCAAGGATTAAACAGACTCATCCTTCAGCCTTACCACGCACATACGCTTGTGCTGCCATGAATGCCACCACAATGGTTCCCATGGCGGCACAGTAGGTGGTTGTCAGTCCTGCCAAAGCATTAACTTTTTCAAGCGTCACCCAAGCAGAAGCAAGGAATGCAATTAAGACAGGAGGTGCGCCTAGAGCCGCCCACGCCATCACGCGCTGCTGGTCTGCCATCTTGTCCATGTTCTCAATCGTGAGCATTCGCTCTGATCTAGCCAACTCAGCGTCAGTCACTACGCCATCATGGTCAGTATCAAACTGATTAAAAGTTGAGTCTTTCTCTAATTGCTTATTCATCCTTGTTCTCCTTTCGTTGTTTCTCAATGTCTCGCCTGAGTTTTTCCATTTTTTCAATTTGAGTCTTAGCTTCTTTTTTGGTTTGCAGCACATCCATGTACAACATTCCAAGCAAGGGGATTATCAAGACTGCAAAAATTAAGGCTGCGATGTACCCCATAACTATTTCCCAATCCTGCTTAAGAGGCCGAGGAGTATCCATAGATACAGGAGGAAAAGAAAAGTCGCTAGTAGGTACGCTTGCCTTTCGTTTAGGAGCCGCTCCTTTTCCTTGCGTTGCCATGATTCATCATCTCGCTTTTTCCTTGCTTTGTCTTGCTCGGCCTTAATGATGTCCCGCATCTGAAACGTCCGGCTGTACAAAGCCCCCATCTCTTTAGGAGCGCCGTACACCATCGCCTCTCTTATTTCCACCTCCAGCGCCGCCATCTGATCTTGCGCCATGAGCCTGTGGAGGGCGGCCTCCATCAAATTAGCGTCAGGATCGTAGACAGTCTTGCTCTTCTCTTCTTGTTCTCTCAGCAGATTGGCTAACTGATCCTGAAGCCTGAAGAACGTAGATAACTGGGTGACGATGTTGGACATCACCACCGCCTCGTCTACTGCTTCATACTTTGCCTTTTTTCGCGCCGCTTGCGCCACAGGCTTTTCTTTGGCTCCAAAGAGCTTGGCCCAAAATCCTCTGACCTCGTTGGCAGCACCAGCAATTTCTTCAACAGTGGACTTGACCTCCATGAAAGACTCTTTGCAGGACTTGTACAGAGCAACTCCCTGTTCAACAGCACTAACGCAGGCTCGGGCAGCCAGAAGGATGGTGAGAGGGTCCACATCGTTACAGTCCCAAAATCTTCTTCACAAGCTCGCCAGCAACGCCTGGCCCAAACAAGACGCACACAATCATTATGTACAACAAGTATTCAATTCTTGTCATGCGCTTGTCGCCAGTGACAAAAGACTTCTCAATGGCCGCATAACGCTCGGCACAAACCGCTTCATGTACAGCTATCTTGGTGGTGGTGTCTTCAGTCATGGTGCATAAACCCTTTTAGTTATCCACCAAAGGCAACTACTGCCATTGGCGCTCCTGAAAATGAGCCATCAAAAACAACAACACCGCCGCCAAACGAAGCGCCAACAAATGCTAAAAGTATTCCACTCATATCACATCCCTATAGTTAAAACCGCAATATCGTCGGCAACAAACACAATGTTGATCAGCGCCCGTGGAGGAATCTCAAAGAAATTCTTGTTAATGGATATAGCCGATCTGTAGTTATTTGCCACCTTGGATTCCAGTGTTGTGAACTTGTCCGTGTTGTTAAACAACACCAGGATTTCGCCCTGTTTGAACACGTTGGCAGGCAGCGTCACAACCGTCAGAACATCAAGTCTAATAATCTTTCCAAGATGTTCTCTTGCTAAGTTCATGGCTTGGGATACTTCTGCTTAACCGCCGCAATCTTTGCAGCCATTGCCGTCATAGCATCTCCACCCTTCCACATTGCATCCAGCTGGTCTGCAAGCGTAGGATACTCAGCCCTACGACTTGCGTAGTAATCAGGGTTGTCGGCGCGGACAATCTCAGACTTATCAATAGCAACAGTTTCCGTACCGTTGATACCTTCAATCTCGCGTGTCTTGGGTGTCAGAGCAGCCCAAGCAGCTTCTTTAGCATCAATTTCAGCCTTAACTCGAGTCTCCGAATCCGCAATGTAAGTAGCCAGATCAGTGTTAGGCGGGACAAACGTCATCCAATCATATGTCTGACCGTTGTGCTCTACCTTCAAAATAGCGATAGCACGGTCTTCACCCGCTACGCCAGACTGTAAACCTTCTAAGGAAATCATTTTATCGCCTCCAATCTAAAGTTTTTACCCGGATGTTGCCCGTCTACTGGCAGAATTTTAATGTCTTTGAAGCCCACCGCTGTACACAAATCCGCTAACGACTTAGGTGTGTAGCCCCACAGATGTGGAGACAAAGCACCCTTTTCCTGCGTCTCAGGAGTGATGCGGTCTACGTGAGCGCCATAGATACACATTGCAGTCATGTGCTGATCTGCACCGTCTTGCTCTAAATAGTCTTTGCATAGACCAGCGAGGTCAGGCGTTTCCATTACCAGCATACCGCCATCCTTTAGTGTAGCCAGCCACTTCTCTAAAACTTTAGGTGCGCGATGCTGGGGGATATGCTCAATCACATGGCTTGCAAATATTTCGTCAGCGCACTGCTCTGGCAGGTCTAGCTTCATGATGTCTTGCTTGATGTCTGCGGTATCGCTGTGCATATCAACGCCAAGGTAGCCGGGCAAACGATCCCGCCCACAGCCCATGTTGAACTTGACCGGCTGGCCTTCTTCTAGCAATCTTTCAATCACAGACTTGTAGCCGCCAGTACCTTCAGGCAGGCGATCAGCCCAACGGCGGTCAATGAACTCTTTGTCATCCAACGTCAAAGGACGGGTTGGCTTGATGTTTGTGTAGTAGTTTTTCAGATCTACGGATGGGTGCGCCGTGTACATACCGCTTGCCAAGTCCATGTGC
>Ga0209551_1000365_pt1 | contig 16915 bp, 20 predicted proteins | sample LauGreSuBDMM15SD_2_FD_187568 | JGI IMG/M metagenome (GOLD analysis project Ga0209551, IMG submission 187568) | Freshwater lake microbial communities from Lake Michigan, USA - Su13.BD.MM15.SD (SPAdes) (version 3) | ecosystem: Environmental > Aquatic > Freshwater > Lake | place: Lake Michigan, USA... | reverse complement strand
ATAATACTTAAAAATTTATAAAAAATTAGTTACGTTTGTAACCGTTAAGTCTATTGAATTTTTCCAATACCTTAAGTGAGTCAAAATAATTCTTTTCGGCTCTTTCAATTTCCTTCATATTAGTTGTGCTCTCAAGAACTTTATTATATTCTTTTTCAGCTTCTTCAACTAAATTTTGTATTGTTTTAATGAGTTTCATCACTATATAAATATCTCCAAACTTTACTATAATTACAAAAATGACTTGGAAAGATAAACTTATATTTGTTTCGGCACAACCAGATGTACCGTATTTTCATTGGCAGTGTGAAGTATATTTAAATAATTTTATTGAATTGGGTATTCCAAAAGAGAATATTCACGTTTTATTTGCAATGGTTAATAAAACAACCGAGTTATCTGATGGTGCAAAATATTTAAAAAAATATACAGAAAATATTCATGGGTATATAGACAACCGTGAAAGAAAACATTACATACCAAGTATTAAACCTTATTTATTATATGAATGGATTAAAGAAGACCCAAAAAGAGGAGAGTTATTTTTTCTACATGACTCTGACATTGTATTTAATTACCTTCCTGATTTCAGCAATCTTATAAATGATGATTATATCTATATGTCCAATACTCGTGGATATATAGATTTCAATTACATTATGGATTGTGATGGTAGGTATAAAGAAAAACATCCCCAACTAGATTCAGGACAACTATTAAGAGAGATGTGTGACATTGTTGGTGTTGAACCAAGTATTGTTAAGAAGAATGAATTAAACTCAGGTGGAGCACAATATGTCTTTAAAAAACAAGATTGGCAGATGTGGTATAAAATATTTAGAGAATCCACAGGACTTTATGACAAACTGATGAGATTCCAACGAAAGTATCCAATATCACCAGGTGAAATACAATTTTGGACCGCAGAGATGTGGTCAGTATTATGGAATATGTGGTGGTGGAATAGGGAAACAAGGATTACAAAAGAACTTGATTTTTGTTGGGCAACTGACAAGATTGATACTTGTTATACTAACCCAATATTACACATGGCTGGCGTAACTGACAACCTTAAAAATACACTATTTTTTAAGGGTGATTATATTAATAATAATCCGATTAAACTTTTGGAAAAAGATATTGAGTATTTTGATTATGTTGATAAACAGTCAACAACTTACAAATACATAAATGAAATGAAAAAAATAATTCAAAAATAGAATTATCTGTTATTTATAGTATAGTATGGCAGCAATATTAATTACATCATGTGATACATTAATAACGTATGATGTTGAATACAGTGGTACTCCACTGTCACCTCCACCATTTGCGTATTTTTTAACGTTTACTGGAAGTACGCCATCAGGTTGTTATACATCTACCGGAATTGGTAGTTTACCAATAGTAGATGAGATTGCAACAGTATCAAGTCCATACGCTGGATGTATAGAATGTTTAGGGTCAATCACACCAACACCTACACCTACTAATACAGAAACACCAACAGTAACGCCTACTAATACAGAAACACCAACAGTAACGCCTACTAATACAGAAACACCAATATTAAACACACCGACACCAACACCCACTAATACAGAAACACCTACTTTAACTCCAACTCCTACTGAGTCAAAAACACCTACGCCAACAGTAACGCCTACAAATACTGCAACACCTACTTTAACTCCAACTCCTACTGAGTCAGAAACACCTACTTTAACTCCAACTACTACTAATACAGAAACACCCACAAATACACCTACAAATACAAATTCGGGAACTCCAACACAAACTCCAACATTAACCCAAACACCAACAGTTACACCTACGGTAACACCAACCAATACTGAAACACCAACAGTTACACCTACGGTAACACCAACATTAACCAAAACACCAACAGTTACACCTACGGTAACATCAACATTAACCAAAACACCAACAGTTACACCTACGGTAACACCAACCAATACTGAAACACCAACAGTTACACCATCAATAACACCAACAAATACAAATACACCATCAATAACACCAACCAATACCAATACACCATCTGTAACACCTACAGATTACGCATTTAATATCTATACATTTAGAGATTGTTGTGATGCTACTAATATTTTTAGATTTAATACAATATCATCAACACTAACAGTTGGTCAAACGTTTTATATATCAAGTAGTGTTGATTTTACAGGATGTGCCGAAGTTATACCATACGAATCAATTGGTGAAAATTATTCAGGTGTTGGTGTTGTTTTTACAGAACAATCTTCATGTGAAGATGGGTATTGTCCAACATGTCCTACGCCTACACCAACACCAACAGGTCCTGTATTGGATTGTACATGTTTAGAATATTTGTTGTTCAATAGTAACTCGCTTGATGTTTACGTTGACCACATTGATTGTTATGGTCAATTTAGGGAATTTTTTATACTTCCTAATACAACAGTATCATTATGTGCTTGTGAGAATTCGGTAATTGCTCCTGAAGGTGTTTATGTAACTTTAATTGGTGAATGTCCCGCACCATCAGCCACAGTCCAACCTACACCAACACAGACACCTACACCATCATTAACACCATCGGCAGGTTGGAATTTATGTCCTGTCGAAGAATATTGTGTCTTAACATATTTTCCAACAACAGAATTATATGATGGAACTTATTATTCTGCTGGTACTCATAATGAAAGAGTTTATTATACAGGTGATACTGGTTTTATATATTATAGTACTGGCACAACTTCGTGGTGTTTAAGTTCAGCATTAGACGGTTCTTGTATTCTTCACGGTAAAATACCAAACTCATCAATATGTCCTGATTTATGTGATGAGTTATTTAGTTCAGGAACTTGTGTTACAACAACATCAACAACAAATCCTTGTAACATATTTGATTTTGAGGCTTATTTTGATTGTGATGTATCAACAACTACTACAACAACAATTCCTTGTTCAGCAACATCTATAGATGTTACATTTAGTGCCTATACTACAACTACAACAACCGCCAACCCATGTATTGGTGTGGGTGGAAGTATCAGTTTTAGTTCATATACAACAACTACAACAACTAATGGAATAACTACAACTACAACAACAAACCGTGGTTTACCTGTTAGTGGTGATGTTACATATACTTTAGTTGAAACTGTATTTGTATGTCCTGGTCAGACATACCAATTCCAAGAATGTAATACTAATGATGTGTATTATTTGGAACCATCAAATATATTTGTTGATGTAGATTTAATAACTAACTACGCATATAATATGACCATAAATGGAACTCAAAGTTGTTACACTTATATAGGTGTAAGTACTGTATCACCAAATGCAACTAGTAGTGTTGTTGATAGTTGGTATGGAGATTGTTCAACATGTGAAAATTATCCAGTAACTCCAACACCAACTAATACACCTACGGTAACTAAAACTCCAACACCTACGGTAACTAAAACTCCAACCCCTACGGTAACTAAAACTCCAACCCCTACGGTAACTAAAACTCCAACACCAACCCCAACCAATTAAATATTTATATACCATGGCAATACAAGTAACTATAAACTCTTTAACAGGAACATCACCATATGACGTATATATTTGTGACGGTTCCGTAAACAATTGTGTTTATATAGCAACAATTAGCTCAACACCCTATGTTTTTGACGTACCAGCACCTTTGGATTCAGAAAGTTCATTGTGTGTAAAAGTTGTTGATGTAAATGATTGTATTATAACAGAATGTAATTAATAATGGCAATTCAAACTAACATATTCCGTAATTGTAATAATATAAATCAAACACAGATATTACAATATAATGATGTATTCTTCAATCCTGGAGATATTGCTTATTATGATGGATTATGTTGGATTGACACTGAAGTTGCAAGTTTTTTAATACCAGTTGCTGATGTAACATTTAATGGTTATGGTAATTGTGATGATTGTATTTCTGATAATTTAATTGGACTTCAAATTCAAAATTGTACGTCAAGTGAACTTGCGATAATAACTGTTCCAGCAAGTATTGTGCCGGCACTAAATACTGTTATTTTATATGATGGTGATTGTTGGGAATATGTTAGTAGTAGACCAACAAATGATAATGTTTACACATCATTAACTACGTATGAAAATTGTATCAAATGTTTGAATTTAAATACGGGAACTACTCAATACTCTGCGGTTACATTTACAAATTGTTGCGACTCAACAGATATATTAACATTTAATATAATACCATCAAATTTTGTTTATCCTTTTGGTAATACTGTTGTTTATAATGATAAATGTTATTCATTAACTAATACAACATCCGCTTCAACAATAACATCATCTTTTGAATACCCAACTTATCAAAATTGTACTTTTTGTAAATCAGCAATACCGTGTCCAACACCAACACCAACGCCAAGTGTTACAGCCACATTGACACCTACGCCAACAAATACACCGAGTATTACACCAACACGTACCGCAACTCCAACACCAACTAAAACTTTTGGTTTAACACCAACACCAACTTATACAACAACTACAACAACAAGAGCTATTGTAAAAAATGAGTGTAATGTTATTACTTTGTTTCCATTGGGTGTGGTTTGCAGTGTAACAAATCCTGTTGTTGTTAGTGGTTTTGGAACTATGAGTTTGTTTATAACTGGTGGTACATCACCATATAGTATAGTTTGGAGTAATGGTGTTGTTGATACTACCACAATTAGTGGTGTAACACCTGGAACATATTCTGCAATTGTCACAGATTATTATGGTGATTTTACAGCATCTACAACATGTACAATAATTGGAATAACACCAACGCCAACACCAACATTAACACCAACATTAACACCATCACCAACAGCCGTGGCATACACAGGAATATGTGCAACATTTACATTAACTAATAATCAACAATACCAATATCAATTTAATTATTATTCAACAATTAATAGTAAACCCGCTTGGACAGCGGCAACTTATTCATCACCAATAACAAATGGTTCGGGTGAAATATTGGTATTAAGTAACTCGGCATTATCAGGTTGGACAATTCAAGGTTTATCAGTAGACGCTTACCCAAGTTCAAATACGACTTCAATACCACCGTTAAGTAATTGGATTATAAACGGAAGTAGTCAGATTAGTTCATTGAACATGGTTACAGGTAATTGTCCTGCGTATTTACCACTTAATATGTCTGTAGTTACATCATCAGCCACTTGTGATACAACCGCAGATGGAACAATTGCAATTCAACCATACGGTGGTTCAGGTAATTATATATATTCAATTAATAGTGGTACCACAACAGGAACTACATCTTATTTCTATGATTTAAATCCTGGTGTTTACACTGTTTATGTTAAAGATGTTGTGACCGGGTTATATATAACACAAAATACTACTGTTGGAAATTTAAATCAAAATGTTACAACAACATTACAATTTACACAAACAACAAATCAAACACAAATTGATAGTCCGTATATACAATCTAAAAATCAAATTTGGGAATTAAATTGTAATAATATTCCTAGTGGAATAACAATAGCAATGTCGTTTGACATTAATGTAAATTTTGAACTTTACAAACCTGGTGATGGAAACAATAATTTAACTGAAATTACCATTTATAAAAATGGTAGTCCAATAGCTATAACATCAGGTGGTACAACAAGTAGTTCAACATTAAGACCTTATTGTTCACCTAATGATATTGAAACAACGGTAACAGATTCAACGGCAAGTGTTTCTGTTACAAACGCAGATACATTAACAATTGATGTATATAATAAAGTTACCATAACCGATGCTAGTATATCTGGTTGTGCTACAACTGTCCAAAGTACAGTACAAGTAGATGGTTCATTTAATTACATTGCTTTAAATAATTGTAATACAATCATTTCAGGTGGATTATCGGCAGTAAGCGTTGTTGAAAAAACATTACAAGAATAAAATAAAAATAAAAGTATTTACTAAATAGTATGGGTTATATAATCAAAGATACCGCAGGGTTAATCAACACAAAATTGACAGATACTGGTAGACAGTATTTGTCTGAAGGAAATTTTAACATAAGTTATTTCCAAATTGGTGACTCTGAAGTTTGTTATAATTGTGCCAGTGGTGTATTACCATCATCGGGTTTTGTTTTGGAACCCATGTTTAATTCACAAAATTCAACAGGAGTACCACAAAGTAACAAACAAAATGTTAAATACCCATTTTATTTACAAGGAACATCGGGAAGCACTTATGGTATACCAACAATGCAATCGGTTGAAACCAATCTTTTTAATTTTACCGATAGACTTGGGTTTTTTACAGGAACTAGTGGGAGTTATAGTGCAATTACCAATTCTGCATATACTGTAACATCTAATTATCTTATTGATTATACCGGTTGTAGTTCAGGATATAATGTTAATTTAATTTATGATTTTTGTTCACCATCTACAGGTACTCCTGCAATTGGTAATTTTGTTACATTTATATTTGATAGTAATGGTGGGTGTGGTAATATTAATACTAATAATAGTCCCATTTTAACATACAAAATACAAGCGGTTACCGCAACTAGTGTAACAGCATACACAATCACTGTTGATAGGGCTCTCCCTGATTTTGTAAATCAGCCATGTTTAGGTGACGCAAGAGCACTTATTTATCCAAGTGGTATGACACCATTTTATGATGCGATTACACCAGCAGGTTATTTTAGCGGTGCTTGTTCATCAGCAGATACCGTAAATGTTTGGAATATGAATATTCCTTGGAGTGAATCACCAGCCGGAGTAATTCCAACAATTAATGAAGATTATACATACTATGGTTCAGTTAATTATTTGGGAACTAAAGAATACTTAGGATACCAAACTACTTCGGGTCAATATTTTATGGACTACTCCGCTATTACTGCAAATACTGACACTTATTATTATAATTCTTATGATGAAATAATTCCTGTATCACCTGAAGAACAAAAGGCTATTGCTATTGTTCACTACACAAACCAAAATGTTAACAATTATTATGGTGAAAAATTTGCTTTCCAACCATACGACTCAGCCAACCCATCAATACCTGGTTTTGCAAGAAACTTCAAAGTTGAAATGCCCACTTTAATGTGGCATAAAACAACTGGAACTACAATAGGTCAAACGTTTTATGTTGACCCTGTCGGTTATGACTCATACAACTTATTTGAACCTTCCTACATGTTAAGTAAAAAGAATGAGGATATGAACACACCTGGTATGAGATATTATCATTTGTGGGACACAAATTCAAATACAGATGGATATCCAAATAGAGTTGGTAAAGTATTTCCTGACCAAGAAATTATTGTATTTGATGATGAGGAAATTATTGCTGCAATGTCTTACAAAGCAAACAGAAATTGGACATTACCAGCACCTAAATTAGGATTAATAGTTCCAAACATTTGTGAAGGTGGTTCAGATACTGAAGGTATATTGTCTGCGGATACTGAATACATGTGGGTTACATATAGATTTAATTCAACAGCATTTACGGATTCATTACATTGTAATTATTATTCAAAAATTCAAGGACCATCATCAGGATGTTCTTTAACATCACAAAATATTACTGTTAGATTTGGAAATGAATTTCCATTTTTAAAACAATCATGTTCATCAGGTTTTACAGCAAACAAGATGAGTATCTTATGTCAAAAAACGATTGGTACAAGACCATTACCACAGAATTGGACTGAGATTGATGTTACATCAGATTTATCAGGTACATTAGTTAATGGTTATATTACCGCATCAGGTTTAACAGGAACAACATTTGTTATTAGTTTAAATGATTTTTCGGGTGGTACTAACTATGATTTGAATGACTATATAGACATACCAATGAATGGTGAAACAAGTAAGTTAAACTTTGGTGATGAGTATTCTTTTTATGGTGATGTTAGTACTGATATACAAGGTACCATTTATGAAATGAAATACGCTGTTAACTTAGCTGAAGAACAATTTACCAATTCTTCAAATCCAACATATTCTATATTAACAAGTAATGAAAAATATATTACTGAAATTGGTCTTTATAATTCTAACAATGACCTTATGATTTTATCTAAGTTACAATACCCCGTGTTAAGACAGGGTATTCAACAATTCTTGATAAAATTTGATTTCTAACATGACAAAAAAAACTTTACAGAATAATCCTAAAGTCTTGGGATTAGATGTGTCAACTAAAACAATCGGGTGGGCTCTATTTGATATGAGAACACAAGAGTTATTGGAATTGACCCACGTGTCACCAAGACCAAAAATTACAAGTGAAAATAAAATTGAAGAATTGTTATTAAAGGCTGATGTCTTCAAGAGTAAATTGGAGGAGTATAAGAACTTGGGTATCACCAAAGTTATTATTGAAGAACCTTTATTAAACTCAAACAATATCTATACGGTTCAAACGTTACTAAGATACAACTCGTTTGTTACAAAAAACATTTACGATGTCTTGGGTTTGGTACCTGAATTTATTTCAACATACAACTCAAGAAAGTTTGCGTTTCCACAACTTTTACAATTAAATGATAAGGGTAAGATGGTTTTATTCGGTGGACTTTCAAAAGACATTGACAAGAAACAAATTATTTGGGACTTGGTGGCAAAACGAGAACCACAAATTACTTGGCAGTACACAAGGAACAACACACTTAAGAAAGAAAACTTTGACCAAACGGACGCATATTGTGCCGTTCTTGGACACATGAATTCTGAAAAAATTTGGTAATTTGTTTTGTATTTATCTGTGTATGTTGTATATTTGTATAACAAACAAACGGACATGGAAAACAAAGACTGGAAACAAGGAATGACAAACGGACACATCGCACAGATTGTACGTAGAAAAAACGTGGTTCGTGTGGTTGGGTCAAAAAAAGTGTATAGTAGAAAAAAAGAAAAAAAAGTTTGGTAGTGTAAACAAAAATCACTATCTTTGTATTGAGGATGGGAGTAAGGGGTGGAATAGGTTAAGACGGTCATCGTAAACATAATTCCCCTGAAATCCTTAAAAGGGAACTTCGGTTCCCTTTTTCTTTTTGTAGGTATTTATATGTAGTGAAATTATTATCAATCATAAAAACACTTATTAGTGAAGATGACCGTTTAGTTAAGGGTTCAAAGGTACTTGCTAAAACCAATTACAAAGGTTATAACTATGTGTTGGAATATGGTGACCATGCATTTAAAAGATTAGATAGATACCAAAATATTGAACCAATGACGAAGGAAGAGGTTATTGAAATGTTTTATGATGCATTACCTGAATTATCTAAAAGGGCCTTTGGAATAAACAGAACAGCAATGATGAGTCCAATCATTGATGGTATTATATATCTTAAAGACAAGAAAACTGGTCAAACCAAAAGATTAGAACAACCTGTTAAGTTTTATATCATTAGAAGGTCAAACAGTAATGCACAAGTTTTGATAATGGTTAATGATTATGACAAAGAAGGTGACACCATTGTCTATAGAGTAATGACGGTAATGAAAAGTCCAAATGAAAATTTAGATTACAATAACCCAAATAAGGTTAGGGTGAACTTGAATGTATTCTTGGAGAGTTACCAACCAGAAGGTTACGAATTGTTTGTGATTGAATTGTAGAAAAATTTGTTTTTCTTATTTAATTTATTATCTTTACAGATGTGGATGATGAAAAAGAAATTGTAATTGACCTTTTGCGAGACATGTTGGGTAAAGAGAAAGCCCACTATGACATGAAGTGTCAAATCACTTTTGACTGTCCAGTATGTTCATATGAGGTTAAGGGTTTGGATAATGGTGATGGTAAGGGTAACTTGGAGATAAATTATTGTAGACACCTATATAAGTGTTGGAGTTGTGCTGAAACTCACGGAACTCAAGGACCATTGGGTAAATTATTTGACAGGTTCGGAAACAAGAAATCAAAAAAGACTTATCTACTTTTAAATCCCGAAGAGAAGAAAGAGGAACTTAAGAAAATCCAAGTAAAACTCCCACAAGGTTATACTCAGTTCAAAGATTCAAACAAAAGATTTATTCCACACGGTGAAGCATTAAGATATCTCCATAGTAGGGGTATAACCGATGAACTGATTGAAAAGTATGAGATAGGGTATACCGTTGATGGTAATTTCGCCTATAGGGTTATAATCCCTTCATACGACAAGGACGGACTACTTAACTACTTCATTGCTCGTAGTTGGGTTCCAAAGAAGATGAAATACAAGAATCCCACAGTTCCAAAAGACGAGATTATCTTCAATGAAAGGAATGTTGATTTCAGTAAAGACATCTATTTGGTTGAGGGAGCATTTGACATGTTGTTCTTGGATAACTGTATTCCTATATTGGGTAAACACGTATCGGCCATGTTGTTTGAAAGGTTATACAATGAAGCCAAGGGTGACATTCATATATGTTTGGATGGTGATGCTTGGGATAACGCACAAAGACTATTCCACGAATTGAACGGTGGTGTGCTATACGGAAGGATTAAAATTATCCGACCACCAAAAGACCAAGACGTGTGTGATTTGAAAGGACAGATTAACGAATATTATATAGATTTAATGAGATGATGGATTTAGAAAAAGTTGTAAAAGAAATTAGAGAAATTTTAGAAAGTAAAAGGGATGAATTTAATTTGACCTTTACTGAAGAAGACCACAAATATATGATGGTAAACACGGATGGTGAAGTGGTAGATACTCACCCATCAGTTTCAAAGGTAACCAAATTGTTCTATGAAGAATTTGATGCCGAAGGTATTGCCTATAATAAAGCCAAAGGTAATATCCAATATATGAAAGAACTCCTGAAAGAGTGGAGTGATTCAGGTGATTATGCTTCCAACATGGGAAGTAGGGTTCACTATCATTTGGAAAAAGAAACTATAGATAGATTTGGGGGGTTCAAAGAAGTTCGTCAACCAATATTTGATTGTGATTTGGAACAGATTACCAAAGGTGATTCCATGATTTCAGCTGGTAAAAAATACCTTAAGTTGTGTGAGAGTAGGAACTTAGCTCTGTTGGATACGGAAGCGGTATTGGGTCATCCTGCACTTGGTTATACTGGTCAACCCGATAAAGTGTGGGTAACGGTAAATGCTGCGGGTAATGAGATTGGTTTGTTAATTACGGATTGGAAGACAAACAAGGAAAAGAATTTCAAACCCAGTAAGTTTACAAAGAATATGTATCCACCGTTCCATGAGTATCCAAGTACCGCTTTGGGTCACTATTACCTTCAGTTACCTCTATATGGTAAATTGTTAGTTAAGATGTTGGAAGGCACCAAATATGAAAACATTAAATTGTTGGGTTGTATTGTGGTGTTGTTAAAAGAAAATTCTGAGTATGAAGAGTTCAGAGTACCAAAACCACTTATCAATACAATTTTAGATATGGACATTAGGAATTATTTGGAAAATTAACTATCTTCGTATTATGATTGATGAACTATTAGAAGAAAGAGACCATTTATTTGAAATTGCTACAGTGTTGTATGGTGATATGTTTGTCACCGATGAAAGTTTTTGGGGTTCACCAACCGAATTACAATTACAAAGAGTGTATGAAAGATTAGATTTGTTTGGACATCAGGATGAAGAACCAACAGATGAAATGATTGAAGCGGCAGAAATTATTAAAAAAATTGCAGATAAAGGAAGAAATTCCAAAAAATAATATTATATTTTAAATTATGGATTTAAGTAAACCAAAAGTAAATATTGACCTCAAAGAACAACCATCTGTTGTTTGTGAGAAGTGCGAAGGTGTATACTTTCGTGAAGTAACTATGATTAAAAAAGTTTCAAAACTATTAACAGGTTCAGGACAAGATACGATTGTACCATTCCCAACTTATATGTGTGATGGTTGTGGACACGTAAACGAGGAGTTTAAGATTTTTGAATAAAATGATAAAAAAACTAGTCCATTTTTCTGACCTACATATTAGGTTGTTTAAAGACCACGATTTATATCGCGGAGTCTTAACTGATATGTTGTTTAAATTCAAGGAGTTGAACCCAGACCGAATTGTATTTACTGGTGACCTTGTTCATTCAAAAAACCAAATGACACCTGAACTCATTGAGTTTGTTGCTTGGGTATTAAGTGAATGTTCAAAAATTGCCAAGACAATTGTAATCATTGGTAACCACGACTTTTTGGAAAACAATATGTCAAGATTGGATGCGTTAACACCAATTATAGAATCACTTAAAAATGAAAACATCGTATATTACAAAAATCGCGGGTGCTATCAAGATGAAAATATTGAATGGGTGGTATTCTCCCTCATGGACCATAACGTCCCACCAGATATCACTGAGAGCAAAGGAACTAAAATCGGACTCTTCCATGGCCCCGTGGTTGGTCTATCTACGGATATTGGGTATAAGTTTGAGGATGGTTTTGATTCATCTCGCTTTGCCGGTTGTGATTTGGTTCTATGTGGTGACATCCATAAGCGCCAAGTATTTGCAATCCCGAATGAGAAAAAGGCGTACATGGTAGGTTCTACCATCCAACAAAACTTTGGTGAAACTGTTAGAAAACACGGATTTGGTATTTATGACGTTGAAGAAGACAAATATGAATTCGTGGATTTGGAAAATTCAAAACCTTTCTTATCTTTTAAAATCACATCAATAGATGACTTGGTAAATGGAACCGAAAAACTTCTCAACTATTAACCTTACACAAAAAGAAATTAAGGATATCCAACAGTTTTGTAAATTAAACAAAATTGAGGATATCCCTACTTTTTTGCACGCTTGTGCTTGGAAAGGATATGAGGTGGAAAAATTCGGACTTTTGGGAAAAATGGGTGGGATTCAAGAAAAACGGGTGGAAATTGAGGTAATCCGAGAAAAACGGGTGGAAATTCCTGTTGAAGTCATCAAAGAGGTTATCAAAGTTGAGTATGTTGAGGTACCAGTTGAAAAAATTGTTGAAGTTATTAAAGAAATACCTGTTGATAAAGTGGTGATTAAAGAGGTTATCAAAGAGGTTCCTGTAGAAAAAGTTGTAACAAAAATAGAATACATTAGTGACAAAACAAGTGAGAATGAACTGTACGGAAAAATCGTACAGTTGGAGAATGAAAAACAAGAATTTTCCACTAAACTACAAGAATGTAATGGTGAACTAGTAATATTTTCCAAGATAGAATAAAAGAGTTGGAAAGTCGTGAACCTGAAAGAATTGAAATTATCAAAGAAGTTGTTGTTGAAAAAACAACTACTGACAATTCAAAACAAAAAGCCTTAGAGGAAACTATACAAAAGATTAGAACAGAATTACAATTGAAGAATAAAGAAATAAACGACCTGAAAAATACAATTACCGAAATTCAATCATCAAACGGAAGACAAGGTATTTTCTTGGACGGGTCAAATTTAAACAGAACAATAAATAATAGAAAATAATATGGAACTACTAATTTGGATTTTGATTGCTTATGGAATGAGCAACATTTTGGTTTGGGGGTCAATCTTTAGAGCACCCCGTCAAGCATTGTATGATATGTCACTTGTGCCAGGTCTACATCAACCAGTTGCGAAGTTTTTCGCTGACTTGGTTCAGTGTATGATGTGTACATCAACATGGGTAGGATTCTTCTTATCTTTAACATTTTATTCACCAGCAATGGAGTTAATGAACTTTAACCCCTACTTTTCTTGGTTCTTTGACGGATGTTTAGCGTCAGGTGCAGTTTGGGGAATCAATGCGTTGGTGGAATACTGGGAAGGTAATAGACACACCAACTAAGTGAAACGATTTTTTATTTTCCTATTAATTTGGATTAGTCAAAATTTATCCATACCTTTTTGGATGGTAGGACATGTTCATCTGATGATGACTGTTTATGATGACATCCATGAGATAATGATGAGTATGGGAATGAACATAGTCGTAGCAATAGGATTTTATTTAGATTACAAACAAACAACAAAAAAAGAAAATGGGTAAAAGAGACAAAGACCACAGAAAACGTGTACAAGCAAGAAACAACCAACTGAAGGGTACTGAGAAGATGTATCAGAAGATGTACCAAGAGGTTATGAAAAAACAAATTGAGCAATTAGTTGCCGAACATAAAGAAAAAACAAGTGGCGAAACGGAGACTGACGAAACCACCATTCAAGAAGGACAGGATTGATTTATTTAATCCACCTTTAACATTTAATTATACTATGAGCAAAGAGATTGAATTAGGGGTTTTAGACAACCCTTATGTACAGGTAGTATGGGAAGACACCCCCGAGAATTTCACACAAGAAAGGATTAAGAGTGTCAAGGCGTATTTCCAAAAGAAGTATGCCACCACCAATGTGAACGTCCTAACGAGAGTTAAGAGTGTTGATGATGATACACAACAAACCATTGATGTATCCTTTAACATCATGGACAAGAACTACCAATCTGAGTTAATTAAATCGTACTTGAAATCAAAGAACTATGAACATTACACCGAAAGTGTTTTGAACATTGACAACATGGTGGAGAGCAAGATTGCTTCTGAGGCTGAAGAAGTAACAGCATTTAAAAAGTGGTTCATCAAGAAGATTGAGTTTAGTAACTTTTTATCTTACGGTGAGAACCAAGTTTTAGATTTCACCAAGTGTGATGGTATCACGGTGGTAGAGTCAGACCCACCGAATTTTGGGGGAAAGACGGTGTTGACTGTTGACCTACTTATGTTCTTGTTTTTTAATACCACAACCAAGACAACAAAGGCTGAGGAAATCTTCAACCGATTTACGGACAAGAACAAAGTGTCTGTAAGGGGTGAAATCAACATTGATGGTGAAGATTACCTAATTGTAAGAAACGTTGAAAGGAAGTTATCCAAAGCGGGTGAATGGAATGTTAAAACCGAATTGGACTTCTTCAAGAAACTTGCTGATGGACAACTTCAGAATTTCACTGGTGAACAGAGAAGGGAAACTGAAAAGTTTATTAAGACATCCATCGGTGAGCAAGAAGATTTCTTGATGACAATTCTTACAACATCAGCAAACTTGGAAGACTTGTTGGAATCCAAACCCACTGCTCGTGGTCAGGTTCTAACTCGTTTCTTGGGTCTTGAATTCTTGAAGAAGAAGGAAGAGAATGGCAAAGAATTGTTCTCACAATTCTCAAAGACAATGATGTCAAATGTGTATTCAACAGAACAGTTGAATCAAGACAATCAAAACACAACGGACCAAATCACAACCATCAATATCAGGAACATTCTTATTGAAGGTGAGATAATGACGGTAAATGAAAAACTTCAAAAGGGGGTTGAATACCGTGATAGTTTGATTGCAAAAAGACATGCGGACATTGACCAAGAACTGGCAATTCTTAATCCACAAGATTTGAACTTGGCTGTTCTACAACTTGAAACCAAAAAACAAGAACAGGTTGTTTTGTTAAAAGGAATCAAAGTTGTTGAACCAAGTCAATTCTACCACGAGGACAAACATGATGCAATTAAAGATGAGGTTAACAGAGTTTACCGAGCAAAGGTAAGTGTTGACCACAATGTATCTGAGTTGGTTAAATTATCACAAACAGTATCGGGGGGTATTAAATGTGAACACTGTGGTATTGATTTGATGAACGCAGCCATCACGGCATCAAAACTTGCCGAACTTGATGGATTAAGAACCAAGAGTTCTGAACTTGGTAAAGAACTTGCCGAGTTAACAGAAAAAGAAAAAGGGTTCGTACAATTAAAGAAAGACTTTGATGAATATGAGAGAAACAAACTCATCAAAGAAAAGATTGAAGTTGCCATAGAATCATTTAATATTAAGATTGAACAACAAAAGAGTATTCAAGAAAGATATTTTCAACAACAAACCAAAATTGAAGAGAATAAAAAGATTGAAGAAACTCTTACAAGAGCAACCTTACGATTGAATGAATTGACTGGTGAACAATCAAAGTTGGAAAGAGAAAAAGGTGGTAACATCGCTCAAATTGAAACATTGAATAAGAAGATTGAAAAGAATAATGAAACAATCTTAAAAATTGCACAAGAATTTGAACGTGAACGTCTGTATAAGATTTACTTGGAAGTATTTGGAAAGAACGGTATTACTAAGATGATTATGAAGACAATGATGCCTTTAATCAACTCTGAATTACAAAGATTACTTCAGGACAGCGCCTACTTCAAATTAGAAGTTCGTATCTCTGATAAAAATGAAGTGGAATTTGTGATGATTGATAACTCTACCGGCATTGAAAAACTGATGGTATCAGGGTCAGGTTATGAAAAAACAATTGCATCATTGGCCTTAAGAGCCGTGTTGTCTAAGATTTGTTCATTACCAAAACCAAATATTATTGTGTTCGATGAAGTGTTTGGTAAGATATCAAATGATAACCTTGAAATGGTTGGGGAGTTCTTTACGAAAATTAAAGAATATTTTGAAAAGATATTCGTTATTACTCACAACCCGTTGGTATCTAACTGGTCTGACAATATTGTTAAGATTAAAAAAGAAGACAACATCTCTAAAGTGTCACAATAAAAAAAACCCCCTTCTTATGTTGGGGGTTTTTTATTATTCTTTATTTCTTACTTCACTTGATACTTCTCCGACATAATCAAAAAATTTTTCACCGTAAAGTTCCATAAGTCTTTTGATAATAAGTCTTGGGTTTTTTCTCATGTATCTAAGTACATCATTTGGTATTTCAGAGGAATAACTTCCAAATACATTTTTTAAACCTGTTTCTCTTCTTGTTTCAGGAACATTAGGTTCAACGGAAAAGTCCGATTCTAATAAGGTTTTTTTTAGTGACTTACTGATTAGATTTTTCAGGTCACCTTCTGAT
>Ga0209551_1000361_pt1 | contig 16954 bp, 18 predicted proteins | sample LauGreSuBDMM15SD_2_FD_187568 | JGI IMG/M metagenome (GOLD analysis project Ga0209551, IMG submission 187568) | Freshwater lake microbial communities from Lake Michigan, USA - Su13.BD.MM15.SD (SPAdes) (version 3) | ecosystem: Environmental > Aquatic > Freshwater > Lake | place: Lake Michigan, USA... | reverse complement strand
GTGAAACAAATACTCAAGAAAAACCACGTGAAATCATATACATTCGGTATGATGACGTCAATATGAAATACATTTATCTTTGCTCGTGTTGTGACACTGTTTGGAAAACCGATGAACAAAATTAATCGCAAATTAAATAAGATTATTATGAATAAATTATAAATTTTTTATTATAGGGCAAGCCTTCTTATTAAATCATTTAATAATAAAAATTGATTTAATATATTTAAAAGTATCTTTAGTTAATATATCAAAGCATGATTCACGAAGATGAAAAAGAACCATTATATTCCGATTCTGAATCGGAAGATGAAATAGAGGATGATGAGGAGGACCAGGACCAAGAGGAGGAGGAAGAGGAGGAGGAGGATGAAGTTCCAGACGCTGACGAAAAAAGTAATCCTGATGAAAATGAAGAGGAAGAAGATGAGGACCAAGCGGGTGATGATGATGATGATGATGATGAACCAACCGCAACAATTCCCCAACTTGGTGGAAGCGGAGACGGGAATGATGATGACGATGAAGATGATGATATTAATAGTTTATATTTACAAAAATTCAATACAGAAATTAATAAAAATTATATTTTAGATTTTCATCCAGAATGCAGTGCAAATAATTATGATGAAATAAGTGTTTTGACTCGCGTTGTTCGCGATAAGAATAATAATATTATTGATAATCTTCATAAGACTATTCCGTTCTTGACAAAGTATGAAAGAACGCGAATTCTCGGACAGCGTGCAAAGCAGATTAACTCTGGCGCAACGGCATTTGTTAAGGTCCCAGAAAATGTGCTTGATGGTTATTTAGTTGCAGAAATGGAACTTGCACAAAAACGTATTCCATTCATTGTTAGACGGCCAACTCCTGGCGGAGGATGTGAGTATTGGAATTTGAAGGATTTGGAAATTGTGTCATTCTAAACAAACAAAAAACTAACCAAATTAATAAAAATAACCCAATTTATTATATAAAAATACTATCCAAAAAATCTTTATTTTTTTTTGCATCGTTATAACCCATATCAAATAGGTCTGTAAAATTATATGCATGCATTGAAAATCCAGTTGCATACTTTGATACTCGCGTCGGTAAATTCAATAACTTTTCTATGCAATTTTTTGTTGTATTTACACCATTTTCTTTCCATATACTTGGGGTTATATGTAAAGAAGGTTCTATCACATTCAAATATGGATATTTGCTGAATCCACCGTCAAAGGCATTCATATTTTTATACTTGTTTAAAAAAGAAGTTCCAGTAATATATGGAATGTGAGAACTTGCAATGCAACAATTTAACGCGTCTTCTAATGTATTAAAATTTGAAAAAATGTGCGTGGTTACTTTCATATTCTCAAAACTCGTAACACCAATAAACAATTTTTTCAAGTCAAAATCGTTATCTGTATATTTGTTAAGAATTTTATACTTGATTGCATACTCTAAATCAATAATAGAAATTGAATTATGTAATTTCTCATCCAACACATCTGCGATGAATTCGTGCGGGTTCTGTTTAAATGTCATGAATAAAGAATTCCATGCTCCTGCAGATGCGCCTGAAAATATATAATTATCTAACACATATTTTTCTTTAATAAATGCACTCGTTCCAAGCATATAAAATCCGTTGAAACCTCCAGGTGAAATAGAGATTAGCTTTTTATTCTTTATAAATTCATCATCTTTCAAATATAGTTTATGATCATTGTAAATCCATTTATTCATATTGTTCATTTTATTCATGTTATTCCATTTATCATTTATAGCAAACTCTCCAGAATTAATATGGTTTTCAAAAATGTTTGAAGATGTGTGCCGCGAACCGACAATTTTTTTTGCTGGAAATTTATTCATTACAAAATTAAACAGTAACATAATAAATACTATAGCAACATTCATTTAATATTTATTATTATAAAATTTTTATTTTTATACGGTATAGTTTATTAAATTAGGCACAGTCGCCACACGCATCTAAATATATTGGCTTGCAACCAGAGCAATTTTGTCTTATAGCACAACGCGTTTTATCTTCTTCTTCGCCTTCTATTTTTATTCCCTTGTTCAATGGTGGGTCTATAAATGTTCCACTAAAATATATAGAATCTTTTGCGAATGTTAACGAAAATGACGTTACTTCACCATCATCAAAAGGGCGGCATTCAATGTAGTTATAAATTGGAACTCCACCAACTTTAAAATATAAATCGCAAAGTTGACCAAGAGTAATTTTTGTAATAAAGTATCTGTCGTATTGATATCTTGTATGTCCGCCACCATCAGAACCACTCATAATATCATTTCTAATTCCACGATATACAATATTTGTTGGTCCATACTCTGGTATGTATGTCTCAATACAAGCGCTTTCGCTCCAATGATGTCCATAAATATTTTCTAGAGGTATTAAATCATAGGCCTTTCCGGCTAGTAGTTTATCTCTTACAAGTATTCCATTATATCTTTCACGATACGCAGCATATGCTTTTGGAAAGCGTGTAGATCTGTAATAGTATTTCATATTATTTTCAATGTCGAGCGAGTTGTATATTTTTGGCAATAACTCAACAGTGTTATCTTTCACAAGTGGAGAAGGCATACCCAATGCATGACCGAGTTCATGTGTTAAAAGGTGAAATATGTCATACTCTGAATAATTTTTAACAGACTCGTAGTTTACTTCTATTTGAAATCCAACATTCATTGAAGTTCCACTTACTAATATTTCTTCACGACAATTAGCGGCCCAACCTTCACCTGCCTTGTTCTTCACACTTTTAAATTTATTCAGTTCTATTCCATTCCAATTTGGTTTTGTTTTGCGTATTTCGGCAATCATCTCTGGTGTAAATTTTAAAAAATGTGCCCATCTATTTGCTGCACGACAAATTGCTTTATAATATCTGCCACGTCGCTCATCTTGGAATAACCCATCAGTATATGCACTAAGTGGGGGAGGGGGGGGGCCAATGAATCCTGGATCAGGCACTCGTAAAAGATAACCGTCCCCATCTACATCAAAGCTTCTATCAAAAGATGATAAATCAAATAAAATGGGTGTTGTTGGTGATGTTGATGTTGCTGCTGGACTTTCTGCTGGAGTTGGTGCTGGAGTTGGTGTTGCGGTTTCCGGAGCAACTGCTGCAAAGACCGTTCTATTTCTAAACTCTGGTGAAAATGTTCCACTCTTTGCACTTGTTGAAGATTTACGCAGCTTAATACCAGCACACGATTTTACCTTTATCTCTCCGACAATTATTCCGGATTGTTGTTTTTTCTTCTTTAAAAACGAGGAACTAGGCTTCGCCGTTGCTTTTGACATATATATTAACTGTATATATCAAAATTTTTGACTAAGATAATATTATTAAACCAAACATATTTTTGAATTTAAATCTAATGGTTTTCCACTTGACAATTGAGGTGTTTGAGAGAAAAACGATTTACTTAATGTGCTTCGCATATTTAAGACTAAATCATTCCACGTTATATTCGGATTACTTTTAATAGCGTCCAAAAACGACCATGTCATAGCACCTTGGTGCGAGAGATTTATAGACGCATCCACACTTTTTTGACTATCCATGCAACCACTAATCATTATCACATTTCCCAGCGTTTCCAGGTTTTTGTTATTCTCTGTATTATTGTTGCTTTTGTCACTATTTAAATATTGATATTTTAAATCCATCATTGTTCCACTATGACACGAATCAAAAAGCGCAAATAATGTAACGTCCTTTTTAAGATACGTTTGAATCAACTCTTTTAACTCGTCATCAACAATATGATTCAAGTCTAATGGATAAATAACCTCGTCCAAACCATCTAATTCTTCACTGTTTCTATCAATTGTATTTCCACCGTGGCCGCTAAATAAGAAAAACAATGTATCACCGCTTTGACCTGCCATTAATAAACTTTTAAACGCGCTCATAATATTTTCTCTCGTTGGAAGCATCGTGGTATCATCTGTCATTACCAAAGGGTTTGTAAAACCATAAGATGTTTTTAGCATTTTTTGAATATTAGAAACATCGTTAATGCAACCAATTAACTCATTATCTGTTCCGCGATAATTACACCCAATCAACAATGCCTTTTTATTAATTTTGTATTTCTGTTTTAGTTGCTCTACCCCCTTGTTAAGATCTGCTTGAAATGCATTAATTTGCTTTTTGTAAAATGCCTTTAACTTATCTATTTCCGATTTTTTTTGATTTGCAGATAATCTTGAACGCAAAATGACATTGGTCGTTATATTAACGTAATTTTTTATTCTTGTAACATTTATATTATAAGTTTGATTTAAATTTGAAATTTCGTCTATTAAATTTGAGCTCATAAAATATGAATAGATAAATAATTTTGCATAATTTTTAAACGTAACGATATATATTTTCTTAACTATATAAATACTTTTTATCCCATTATAATATACAAGGGCAAATGTTTATCGGAGCAATAGTATTTGCAATGTTTGGTAAAATAAACAGTTACAAAACACCGACGGTTCTTCCGAAGTGTTCAGAAGTCAAGTTTGGTTCGTGTTTAATCAACAATTTCTGCAGTAAAACAGCAAATACACACAAATGTTTGCCTTGTCCTGCTTTACAATATTGTCCGGGGGATGGATACAAATATCAAGAACAACCTAAAAATAACAATGCAATGATTCAATTAATTCCTTTGACACATGATTCTTCTATAAAAAAATCATATTATATAGCATCCGATACTCCATCGCAGAGGCAACTTTTAAAGCGACTTAAAAAATTTAAAAAATTAAAAAAATTAATAAAAATTGTAAAGGTCGGTTTAAAAGTTGCGGCTGTTGTAAAAACCGGTGGTGCTCCTCTAAAAATAATGGCGGCAGCTAAAATTAAACAAATAGCAATTAAAAAAGGCCTTCAATGTCTAAAAAACGGATTAAGCAATTTTTGCAAGGGTGGTAAAAAAACAAAAATTAGTATTCCAAAAAAAATGAAGACTAAATCAAAAATTGGTGAAAAAAATGGTTCGTCTAGAAAAGGTAGTAAAAAAATAACTACTATTCCAAAAAAACGTGCAAATAGTAGAATTAAGCCTACAAAGACCACATCTGCTAGAAAACAACAAAAATCCCGTAGTTCATCACGGATCATTAAAAAAACCGGAAAAAGAAAAGGAAAAATAAAAAGAGCAAAACACTCCACTAATACTAAAAAACTTGGAACAAAAAAAACTGCATCTAATAGTAAAACAGTAAGAAACCCTTGCACTAATGTATTTGATAATATTGCCAACAAAGTAAATAATGTTACCAATCATATTGCTTATGGAACTGTTAATAAGGGAAGGGATTGGTTAAAGAATAGATTTGGTGGAAATAGTCCCGAATGTAATCAAGGAACTATCGTAAAAAGAACTCCTGGAAAACGTCCAACTAATTTAAGAGGGGGTGCAAATCCAAGTCCCGCAAAGAAACCTCGTTCTAAATCTGGTTCTAAATCTGGTTCTAAATCTGGGTCTAGTTCCAGTGGAACAGATGATTCCGATGGAGGCAACGATTCTACGGATGTTTCTACTTCTAGACCAACAAATAGAAGAAGACGTTCAAACATCACAATAAAACCAACCACTTCTGCGGATGATTCACTTGTTATCTCTACTTCTAGACCAACAAATAGAAGAAGACGTTCAAACATCACATTAAAACCAACCACTTCTACCGATGATTCTACTGATATTTCTACTGATATTTCTACTGCTAGACCAACAAATAGAAGAAGACGTTCAAAACTCACACTAAAACCAACTACTTCTACCGATGATTCAGTTATTGTATCTACTGCTAGACCAACAAATAGAAGAAGACGTTCTAGACCTACAAATAACCCAAGTAACTTGCTTACGAGAATGCCTGCAAGAAGACAAACGAGAGTGCCAATAAATAGGCCCACTAGAGACCCAACTGCGGTTTTATCATTTGGTCCAACTAAAAACCCAATTCCCGCACCTACACAGGCACCTACTAGAATTCCAAGTTTTTGGCCGACTCGCATACCTACGCAAGCTCCTACGCAAGCTCCTACAAGAATTCCAAGTCCTTTGCCTAGTTGCGCACCTACGCAAGCTCCTACAAGAATTCCAAGTCCTTTGCCTACTCATGCGCCCACTGCCCGCCCTACATTATTTCCTACACCCATAATAGCGCCACGGCCAACTATGATTGCAGGTATTAATTGGGGCGTATTTTCCAGCGCGCCAACTATAAAAAGCAATATACCGCCAACGATTGTTCCAACCATATCAATGTTTTCAATATTATCAGCACCACCAACCTCACGTTCTACACCCACTCCTAGTAATATTAGAGAAACAATTTTATCAACACAAGTCCCATCTACATTAACGCCGTCTCTTAGTCCTACACCTGCCGCTACGCTCGCTCCCAGTGCAACCCCTAGTTTTAGACCCAGCCCAACACCAAGTTTAGCACAACAAACATCAACCCCATCATCAAGTGGCGTCGGAGCATCTTCTGTAAATAGCGCATCAACAACTACAACAACAAGTCCAACTATAGTCACAATTGCTTCTGTAGTTGCATGTGCAGTCATATTGATAATTGTGGTTGTTTTTTGCGTTTATGTTACAAATAAGTCAAAGAGGAAAATGACACCATTTCAAAAATGGACAACACATTACGCAGATAAACCTCAAAATCCTATTCACAATCATAATAAACAAATTGAAACAAATGAAGACATTCATCATTTTTACAGTAAAAGTGGTTATATTCCAACCTCAAGACCTTCTATAAATCAAAATACGGTTTTCATACCACACGTTTCAAGCCGCGCATCACTGCAAGCATCTGCGCCTATTGGAGCACAAAAAAGTTCCAAACGGCTTTCAATTGTTGCCCCAAATCATCCGTTATAATTTCAAACCTTTAAGATACAATCGTTTATTATGTGTGAATTTTTCATGCACATATAATAAGTAATCATGAAAGTCGCGTTATGTTTTATTATTAGTTACTCACAAACTGTCAATAAAGAACAAATATGGATTGATTGGATAGAGCCAAATAAGGATATAATCAATGTTTATTTTCACTATAAGAATTATTCGGAAATAAAATCGGAATGGATTAAAAAACATGCAATACATCCAAAATATATTGCTAAAACAGATTATATGCATATTGTTCCCGCATATTTAGCATTAATGTCATTTGCAATAAACCATGATATAGAGAATCAATGGTTTTGCTTTTTAACCGATTCTTGTGTTCCCATTATCTCCCCATTAAAATTCAGGGAATTATTCTTTGAAAATTATTCAAAAAGTATTGTGAGCTGGAAAAATGCATGGTGGAATGTTAATTTCTGCAAACGCGCAAATTTATGCAGGTTAAAGGAAGAATATCATCTAGCAAACGACCCCTGGTTTGTTATGAAGAGAGAAGACGTCAAGAAAAGTATTGTATATTCCAATGTTAATAATAGTATTTTTAACGTAATATGCAATGGCGAGGTCGCCAACGAGAGCATATTTGCTATAATGTTATACAGTTTTAATCAATTAACTAATGTAAAATCACAGGTTACACACGCGGCAGATTGGTCAAGAATGACGAGTGCAACAAGCCCACACATTTTTAAAGAAGGCGATAAAACCGATATGAATTTTATTACTACTTTTTTAGACAAAAATCGCTATACCATGTTTTTGCGTAAAGTAGATTCAAAATTCCCAGACGATAAACTGTTAGATATTATTTATGCAGAAGATGTTGATGAAAAAGAACGACGTTCAAGAGTTCATAGGTTTGAGCGCCGATTTTTCTTACAAATGATCATTCAAAAAATGAAAAATAATTTGTATTTTTTTGCAATATTCCCTTGTTTATTTTTCATATACTATTTTTTCTAGTTACACGATTGAAGGGAATATTTATTCTACTTTTACGGCGTAATTCGACGTATTTGATCCCCACGATTTGTATGTAATAATAAAAAGTTTATCTTCGCCCACCAATGTTGCAACCCAAAAGGTGGAATATCCATCATGCCAATTTCCATCTTCGTTTTGTGTTATACTCTTTATTTCAAAGATTTTTGTTTTATCAAGTTCTCCGTTATTTAATAGTTTGTAAATCTTATCACCGACTTTGAAATCCATGTTATATAAATATACTAAATATCTTTATATAAATTACTTAAAATGATAAATTATTCTTGGTTCTTTAAATAGGAATTATAATATATATTCCCAAAAGGGCTTAGAGAAGAATGCAGAAAACCGAGGGTCAAAAGTATTCGTGAAAATCAAAAAAGGACAAAAAAAATGTCCTTTTTTTGAAAACGGAAAGGATTCTTGGAAATCGCCGTTTTCAGAACCGCTTCAGACCATAATGCTCTAAAATGCAAAATATTTTCAGAAAATGTTGTGATGATAAAATTTTATGTTTTTTTAAAAAAAAGATTTAGGGGTTTTTTCTATTGCTTATATATGTCAATGATTAGCAAAAATTTGAGCCCAAATAACCCTTGTTTTTTCTCATGTGAAAAGTGTGACTTTATTACGTCTAATAAAAAAGATTTTTCAAGACATTTGCAGACCAAAAAACATATATGCAACGTTTCGCAATGTTTGTCAATGGAAATTACCCCAAAAAACCCACACGAGTGCGCGTGTGGAAAAATTTATAAAGATGCGTCTGGATTGTGGAGACATAAAAAAAAATGTGTAGAAACCAAATCAGAATTAATACCGCAACAAAATGACCTGGTTATACTGCTGTTAAATCAAAATATGGAACTGATAAAACAAAATCAAGAATTTAAAGATTTACTTGCAGATCAAAATAAAAATATGTTAGAGCTTGTTGGTAAGGTAGGTGGAAATACTACTAACAATAACACCACGAACAGTAACAATACGAATAATTTCAATTTGCAGTTCTTTTTGAATGAACAATGTAAAGATGCACTTAATATTATGGATTTTGTCAATACAATTAAGCTACAGTTGTCGGACTTGGATATGATTGGCCGAGTTGGATACACAGAAGGAATGAGTAAAATCTTCATTCGGAATCTGAAAGAATTAGATATTTTCAAGCGTCCAATTCATTGCAGCGACTTGAAGAGAGAAACTCTATACGTAAAAGACAAGGACGCGTGGGAAAAAGAGAATGGAGAAAATGTTAAAATAAAAAAGGCAATAAAAGGCATTGAAAATAAAAATATAAAACAGCTTCCACAATGGAGGGCGGAAAATCCATCGGCAGAAGATACGGATACAAAGAAACATTTGGAATATCAGCACATATTGTGCGAATCAATGGGGGGTTCAACATTGGAAGACGATGATAAAAAGCATAATAAAATAGTTAGGAATGTTGCAAAAGAGGTGGTTATAGACAAAACTGTGGAAAAGTAAAATCGTATTTTTTAACACTTCCATCTATTCGCACACTCAATGCAAGTAACAAATGTTGTCATGGGCTCATCAGCAGAACGCGTTTGCATTTGATAATAAGAACACTTTTTTGAATGACATTTACGACACTTGAACGTATCTGTCATTGCCTCTTGTTGCACGTCATACTTGGACTTATCCTTTTTAATTTTTGCCTGAATAAGAGCGTCCCATTTGTCGGGCTGCATCTCTTGATGAGTCATGAATGCTAGAGTTTTTACTGTAATTGTCCCATCCTTTACATTTTGGAGCAATGCTGGCTTAACAATATTCAAATAAATGCTTCGCAACCGATCCAAATAAATTTGTATATAATAAGGATTATCCCACTTTTTAACTACCTTGCGATTTGTTGCCTCCTTCAACGCATAATTATAAATCCCCTTTTCCAAATTAATAGCCTTCTTTTCATTTTCAAGAAGCTCTTGAAATTTGCCACGAATATTTTTTCTAAAAGTCTCTGGATTATCAATCTTGCGCATTGCCTTAGTATAAGATATAAATAATTTATATATTTAAATCTTAATCAATTTTATTTTATCTTATAAATATATAATGAATAGTGTATCCAACGAACAACCGGAACTAAATGAAGTAAAGGAACGGGATAAAGCAGAATATAAAAAGACTTTAGCCTATTACATAGAACAGATTAAAAATCCTGCTGACGACCCGTCGCCTGATGAAACGCTTGGTGCGTTGTGCAATGTTAAAGCCAAACTTGATGCGTTACAAGGAGGAAAACGTAAATCTCGTCGCAATAAGAAGAGTAAAAAGAGTAAAAAGAGTAAGAAGATTAAGAGTAAGAACCGTAGAAAATCTAGTCGCCGTAGTCGTCGCTAATTATTTATTTTCAGTTTCATCATCACTACTTGATTCATACTCTTCTTCACTCAATTCAGAACCAATGTCTTCCAATTCCAACCCATCATCACCACCATCAACGTCTTCTGATGTTTCTTCTTCTTCGTCTTCATCTTCATCTTCACTGCCAAAATCGTCCTTGTCATCACTGCTTTCGCTATCAACAACAAACCCGTCCTTCAAATAACCTTGCTTGGTCTTTTTTGATGCAGGAACATTAGCAAGCTCATCCTCTTCATTCTCATCTTCAGCGCATGTAGCAGACAAATCTTCAAATCCACCAAACAATTTCTCATACATTTTCTCCCATTGCTCTAGGGACAATGAAACAATTTCCCACGTGCCATCATCCTTCTTAATACTGCAGACAAGCGCACAACTGCCAAAAAATAGAGCAGTATCTACTGGTGGAGGGAAATCATACTTATTTTCAGAATTGGCTTTTCCATCGGACTTTGCATATACCGCAACAATGAACTTTTTTCCTTCCAATTTAACGCCCCATTCTGTTTGCTTTGAAAAACCATCAGGCTTTTTAAAGCCGCATTTCTTATACAATTCTTCCTCCTTGTAATCTTTAATTGTTAGTGATTTCAAAGTGCCCGTTTTTTCAACAATAACTACCGATATATTTTGTGTCATGGTCAATGTATAATTAATAAATTGCGAATAGGTTTAAATAGTTTCACATATTAATAAATATTTAGGATGGCATCTACCAAAATATATATTAAAGAATATGATCCGGTTTTATTAAGGAAAAAGTTTTCTAATTTAGACGTGTATTTTAGGAACCAAGAAACTGTTGTTGAATTGGTATCACCTGATGGATTATTTAATATAGAAAATAATAAATTATATAAACTTAAACCCATAGATAAGGAAATAGTTGCACACGATTTTGAAGGTTATAAATTGCTATTTGATAATAGTCATTTTGAAAAGGAGTTGGTTTTCTCTCAGATACCATTTGATCACATAAATATTGAGATAGTAAAGTTTTATTATTGTCAAGAATTATCTGGGAAAAAGGCCTTTCTGAGACTTGTTATAGAAGGATTCTATGAAAATACAAATTCTATAATGGCTTCAAGTAAAACAACAGATAGATATTCAAATTTTACACCAACCAACTTTTATTTTTTAGCGACCGAATCTTTTGATAATGTTTTGGTAAAAAAAGGACTTAATGTGTTTTTATCCATGTTAAAGTAATATCGCAATATTATATGCTGTTTTGGACATTACAAATTACGATTATTTCTATTATTCTAATATTTTTAGTTCATAATTTAATCATTTTTTTTAAAAGCACACTCACTGTGCCAAAAATTAAGGATTTAGTAAATGCACCCGCACAAAAGTATGAGCACATGTATAATACAATGTCATCCAGGGACTATACAGTTAGTTTGTTGCCACCAGAATTAGGAATCTTTAAACCGAGCACATCACCAGTTCCTGATGTGAAATCTATGAAAGATGAATTGAAAAGTTTTTTGAAGAATAAAATTAAAGATGATTCCGGAACATCAACAATCGCTTCTTTGGATTCTTTTTCTGCTTCTTCTTCCGGATTTGCAAATTATTAAGTGAGAAATAATACCGAATACATATTAAAGATAATATAACATGTATTTATTATATAATGGGATTATCAGAAACAGACCAAAACTTGCTACTAAAAAGTTTTCCACGCGTAGAACTTTCTTATGAAACAATTGTGCATAAGAAGGTTTATAATTCAAATTTTGTCTTGGCAATTCCAGATGGCTACAAGTGTTTTGCATGGTTTACAACTTTTAAAACACAGAATGTGTGTGTTTTACTTGAAATCAGCGAAAATAAAAAGATCAGCAAAATAGATATTATTAGTGTGTGTTTTCATCAAGAACTGTCTTATGGGACTGTTATTTACGGAACAATGTTTAAATGCAAGAATACCAAATATTTTTCTTCTGAAGATATTTATTTTTATAAAGGAGCCGATGTGTCAAATATTCCTTTTTTTGATAAATTAGAAATATTCAAGTCTATTTATGCATCTGAAATAAAACAGTTGTCGTATTTTGAGAACAATGTGGTTTTTGGAATGCCGATTATTTGCAATTCATACGAAGAACTAATTCGCACAGTGGATTTGTTGCCGTATAAGGTAAAATATATTAGGTTTATTAGAAATTCTGATTCAAAAAATGATAACCTATTATATGCGAAATCTTCAGGGGTTGAACCAACTTATACCCCCAAAATGGGTTATAATAATGAATACAAGAGAGAAATAGTATTTAAAATTAAACCAGACATTCAAAATGATATCTACCAGTTGCATTATTACGATAACAACAGTTCAGACAATGTGTTTGATTATGCATATATCCCCGATTACAAATCAAGTGTCATGATGAATAAGTTATTTAGAAATATAAAAGAAAATGCAAATTTAGATGCACTAGAGGAAAGCGACGACGAAGAAGAATTTGAAAATGGCCGTCCAGATAAGTTTGTCTTTTTAGATAGAGCATTAAATATGATTTGCACATGGAATTCAAAATTCAAAAAATGGACACCTATTCGGGTGGCTTCAAATAACGATAAAATCATAACAAAGAATGAATTGTCGCGTTACAATTAGTATAAACTATTCGCAGATAGTTTTTAACATTATTTCGGTAACTAAATACGGATCTAAATTGCTCGCAGGTCTTCTGTCTTCCAAGTAGCCGCATTTGTCATTATATACATTGATAGGAATGCGAATAGAACAACCTCTATTTCCAACACCATACGAAAAATCATTTATATTACTGGTTTCATGATGACCACTTAATCTCATTTCATTATGCTTGCCATAAATGCCAATATGCTCTGCATGTTTTAATTTAAGTTTTTCACACGCTTCATAAATATGATAAATGCCATCTGCTTCTCTCATCTCCTTGGTTGAAAAATTAGTATGACCGCCGGTTCCATTCCAATCGCCTGTGTAAGGTTTCGGGTGGAATGTTGCATAACAGTCATATTTTTCAGTAATTTTTTGCAAAATATATCTAGAAACCCACAAGTCGTCGGATACTTTTAGTGCATCGCAAACACCAATTTGGTATTCCCACTGAGACGCCATTACTTCTGCATTTGTTCCACAAATATCTATGTCTGCCTTTAAACAAAATTTTAAATGCTCGTTTGATATTTCTCTTCCAAAATTTCTGTCACCACCAATAGAACAATAATATGGATTTTGTTTTCCAATTTCAGGATTATTATGCTGTTTCCATTTATAGGGTAAATTACACCCCTCTGCAGACAAATTATTTTTATTGCGCTCAAATAAAGTATATTCTTGCTCAATTCCAAATAAGCCCTCTTTTTTTGAATACTTTTCTGATGCATTTCTACATACATCTCGGTTATTTGTTTGATGCGGCGTCAAATCCTTGTTGTAACATTCACACATTACTAAATATGACTTTACATAATCAATAAAGGGATTTTTATATATTCTTACAGGTTTAAGAATAATATCTGATTCTTTTCCAGTTGCTTGATGGGTAGAAGAACCGTCAAAATTCCAGAAAGGAATATCGGTTACTGATAATTCTTCTTTATCTATGGATAAAATTTTATTTTTTGATCGTAAATCATTCACTCCGTCTATCCAAATATATTCTAAACAGAATTTCATTGTATAAAATTAGTATTTATAAAGTTTTGCAAAGTTAAACCAAATTGATGTGTAACAAAAAATAATATTGTCATATATAAATATGGCATCAATGGCTGTTAATTCTTCATGGTCCCCATTTCCTTTTAAAAATGTTCCTGCACCATTAAGTAATGTTGATCCAAAATATGTAAATGTTACAAATTCAAATGATCCCCGGTCGTTTGGTTCAAATGAAACAAACCGTCAATGGGGTTTGTCAGGAGTCTCAAATAATGCCCAAGCCGCTGCTGCAAGTGCGTTGAAAGGTGGATCTAGACACAAAACAAGAACTCTTCGTAAAAAAATTAAAAATATTGCTAATAAGTATAAGAAGATGAAAGGTGGAAAAAGCAGAAAAATGACTTTAGGGTCAATTAAACGAAAATTGTCGTCTATTCTCCGTATGGGAAAAAGAAAAAGCAATCGTATGCATGGTAAGAAATCCAAGAAGAATGTTAGTCGCAGACATCGTGGAACTAAAAGGCAACGAGGTGGGCAACTTCAGTGGATGAGCAATGTTGCATACACCCCTTCTTACTCAACGGGTGGTTATCTAGCACCTGCTAATAACGCTTTAGCAAATCCTGTTCCGTATCAAGTAACAAATAATTGCGTAGATAATTACAACCATTTTACTGGAAAAGGTTTCCAGATGTAAATCAACCTTTGATAAAGGTTGAACCAAATATGCCTTTTAGAAAATGCATTTTTATTTTTTTGGTAATTTAATAAAACACGTTTCTAATAACGCTTCGTCTGATTTGGCACATAGTTTTTCTTTTCCCTTCGTTTTTGAGCATGATACATGGGTCCAAAAGCGTGTGTCCGGATCATACTCCGCATTAGAAGTTTGAATTATTTTATAATTTTGTTTTTTATAAAATGCTTTCCTTTTAGTCCATTGATTTCTAAACGGCTGATGCTCGTCAATTATATCAACCACAACAGGATTTCCATGGCGTTCTCTCAAAATTCTTCCAACTGCTTGTTCAATATCTGTTTTGGGTGTTGCCATGATGAGTGTGGTAAGGGTTTTTATGTCAAGAGCTTCTGCGGCCATACTAAAGGTGGCTATTATCACAGACTTTGATTCGCTTTCTTTGAGCGCGGCTTCTTTCATCCCACCAACATAATATCCAACGCTCGCAATATTTCTCGCTTTAATTGCGTCATAAAAGTATGTCAGCAAAATCCTGTTGTGCGCAAGAATCATAATTTGTTGTGCAGGATTCTCTTTTACCATGTCTCCCAGGACTCGTAATATAAATTCACTTCTATGATTAAATGCACACAGCTTAGAAATCATCGTGCTATATTGAACATTCCCTCTGAAATCAGTCGCCACCTTTTTGAATTCTGCATCATTGCTGGTATATTCAATTCCGCGAACTATAACAGCATGTTCTTCGTCTCTCGTTCCTTTAAAAACAACTTCCCCCAAAAACATTTTAAATACCTTTGTAGTGCCGTCCTTGCGGTTCATTGTGGCAGATAATCCGAGTGTATATTTTGTGACAAGTTTGAAAAGAGCGCATGAGAATACCTCACTTGAAATGTGATGCACCTCGTCAATAATAGTCAAGCCAAAACTCTGAAATGTGGATTCGTGGTAATCCTTCATAGAAAGAGACTGCAACATACCAATAACAATATCTTTGTCTGCAATATCCACAATCTGCCCCTGAATCTTACCAACTCGCGCCCCAGGAAGAAATTGTTGAATGCGTTCTATCCACTGATTCATCAAAAACTCTTTATGCACAATTATTAGGGTCTTCTTTTTTAATTGTGAGCATATATGCAGTGCTAAACAAGTTTTTCCAAATGCGCAAGGAAGCTCTAGAAGTCCGCCCCCAGTGTTGCCATTTTTTATAACATGATCAATATAAGTTTTTACAACAGGCTTTTGATTATCACGCAAGTCTCCTGCAAATTTTATGTCAATATCATCGCCTTCAGGAATTTTTGATTCTGCAGCCACTCCAAAATGAGTCTCCCCAAAATATCTTGGAATATAAAATTTATTACCAGACTCGCGATACACGGGGAATGTATTTGTTTGAGTTCCAGCACCAGGCGTTCCAGGAGTATATGGTTTAGCAGTTAATTCGGTTTTAATAAATTTCTGCTGTTCCGCTGTTAAATCTTTCTTATAAATAGTGTATCCTTTTTGACCAAGATAAGTGTTTAGCATTTTTGAATTGTCCATAGTTGTATTATACATCTTTTAGATATATTATTAATTGTTCAATTTTTATATGATTTAGTTAATGATTTTAAAGAGGATGAATAGAATAAAATCTATTAATATGATATATGGATAGTTTTTCAGACTTATTTAAAAAGGAAAACATGGGACAAGTAGTCTTATGCATATTGTTCATTATTTATTTAATCATGGGATACAAAATGCCTGACTCTGTTGCAGGAGTAATTGATACCATTTATGGCAAGGTTGTTGTTGCTGTAATTGCTCTTGTTTTATTTTCATTTTCAAACCCAATTTTAGGTGTTCTTGGATTTCTTGTTGCATTTGAATTAATTAGACGTTCTTCAATGACAACTGGCACATATGCACTTGATCACTATGTCCCAACGGAAGTTAAAAAGGAAACGCAGTTAAATGCAATGAATCAATTTCCTTATACTTTAGAGCAGGAAGTTGTGAAGAAAATGGCGCCCATAAGAGATAATAGTGATTCTTCAACGCAGCCATCTTTTTCTCCTGTCTTGGATGATACTTATGATGCTGCACCAATTAATTACGAAGGCGTCATCTAAACCCGTATAATGTGTTAAATAATTTTACAATATAATAATCGTAAAATTATTTTTAAGGAGAAGAAGAAGAACCCGTAACATCGCCATCAGCACTTCCACCCGTTAAAACCACAAGAC
>Ga0209551_1000359_pt1 | contig 17005 bp, 15 predicted proteins | sample LauGreSuBDMM15SD_2_FD_187568 | JGI IMG/M metagenome (GOLD analysis project Ga0209551, IMG submission 187568) | Freshwater lake microbial communities from Lake Michigan, USA - Su13.BD.MM15.SD (SPAdes) (version 3) | ecosystem: Environmental > Aquatic > Freshwater > Lake | place: Lake Michigan, USA... | reverse complement strand
TTGGTGGAAAGAACAAAGTCCGTGGAAAGATGATGCGCTTTTTATGATGTTTGTTAGCCAACAGCAGTTGCAAGAGTGCGACCTCCCCCCAACATAAAAGACCAAACCCACCCAAAAAACACTGCATGAAACACAACCTTGTTCGTAAGGCGTCGGCGACCATTCTCCTCATTGTGGAATCGCCTTCCAAATGCGCCACCATTGAAAAGTATCTGGGAGCCACCTACCAGTGCGTAGCCACCTGCGGCCATTTTCGCGAAATTGCCAACGGCCTCGACGGCATCAATCATCGATTTGAACCCACGTTCACATGGATGGAAGACAAAAAGGCCCACATGTCGTCGGTCAAAACGCTGGCCAAAACCTTTGACTCTGTTCTCTTGGCCACCGACGATGACCGCGAAGGCGAGGCCATTGCTTGGCACGTCTGCCAAGTCATCGGACTTTCCGTCGACACCACTCCGCGCATCGTCTTTCATGAAATCACCGCAGATGCGTTGCTGCAGGCCGTCCAACATCCCCGCACTCTCGACATGGCCGTGGTCCGCGCCCAACACGCCCGCCAAGTCCTCGACTTGATGGTCGGGTACACCATTTCACCTTTTCTGTGGCGGGCCTTTTACCGCGGCAAAGGAGAGGCCTTGTCCGCAGGCCGGTGCCAAACACCCACGCTTCGGCTCGTCTACGACAATGCCCAACTCCAACGCACCACCACTTTGGATATTCAGTATCGCACCATCGGAACGTTTCTACACACTCCGTTTGAGCTCGACCACGAATTCAAATCGCCCGACCACGTCCGCGAATTTTTATCCCTACACACCGGTGCACACCCCTTTGAACATGTTCTGACCATGCTCCCCGTGCGCGACCGCGTCGAGAATCCCCCACAACCGCTGACCACGTCCAGTCTCCTTCAGCTCGCCTCCAACGTTCTCCATTCGCCGCCCAAACGCACCATGCAACTGTGCCAAACCTTGTACCAACAAGGGCGCATTACCTACATGCGTACCGACAGTCAGACCTATGCCGCGCCCTTTCTACACACCGCGGCCGCCTATATTCGCCAACGCTTTGGTTCCGAGGCCTTTGTCCGACAGGAGTGGGAATCAACGACGGCTTCTGGAACGGAAGCAGCTGCAACAGCGACCGCTCATGAGGCCATCCGTGTCACCGATCTCTCCGTCTCCACCGTCGACGATGCCGCCACGGCGGCCATGTACAAGTTGATTTGGCGAACCACGCTCGAAAGTTGCATGACCCCCGCCACGTTTCGCGTGTATCCCTTGCGCATTTCCGCTCCTCAGGGCTGGGAGTACAAACACTCGATTGACATTCCCGTGTTTCTGGGGTGGAAACGAGTCGTACACGAGGTCCTGGATACTTCCGCCGCCGAGGCACTCTATATGCAGGCCAAGTTGTTACAAACACAGCGCGTCCCTTTCCAACACATTCGCAGTACCGCCGTCGCACGACACACCCACGCCCATTACACCGAGGCCAGTTTGGTCAAGGCCTTGGAAGATAAGGGCATCGGGCGCCCCTCCACCTACGCCACCTTGGTCGAAACCATCCAGGAACGCGGGTACGTCACCTGCACCGACATTGCGGGCACGACGGTCGACGTTCCCGAATTCACATTGCTTGCTGCTGCAAATGCAGCGGTAGAGGAATCTCTGGTCCAACAGACGTTTGGACAAGAGAAGAAGAAATTGGTCATTCAACCTGTGGGCACGGCCTGCGTCGAGTTCCTGATGCACTATTTTGGACCCCTCTTCGACTACGAGTACACCCTTCAGATGGAACAACAATTGGACCTCATTGCTTCCTCGGTGGTTCCCGACGGGTTTGCCATGTGCAAAACGTGTGCCGATGACATGGAACGTCTGTCGCAACCCGTCGTCCAACTCGGCAAGGTCGAATACGACTTGGCCGACAGCTCCGAACACAAATTGGTCTTTCAAAAATACGGATTCGTCATTCGACGTACCGACCCCGTCGACAAGAGCGTGTGTTTTTTACCCGTGGTCAAAGACGTGGACGTGGAACGCGCCAAACAGGGACTCTATACTGTGCAAGAATTGCTCGTCCAATCCAAGGACCGCTGTCTCGGGGAGCATGCGGGTCATCCCGTGACGCTGAAATACGGCCGGTTCGGACCCTATCTGGAATGCAATGGCGAAAAAAAGAGTGTGCCCAAAGCCGACGCCGATGTCCTCGTACTCGAAGACGCCATTGCTATCCTACAACATCGGGCACCTCCTCCATCAGCAGCAGCCTCTTCGGTACTCCGGACCGTCAATTCCGACTGCAGTATTCGCGATGGACCCCACGGCGTCTACGTCTTTTACAAAACATCCGAGATGAAATCCCCCCTGTTCCTTTCCGCACGCAGTTTGGCAAATTGGAAAACGGCCACGGAAGACGCCATCGTAAAGTGGATACGTGAACAACCCACCAAGAGCAAGAAACCACGACATTGTCGTTAGCCATCCGTCATTGTATTTATCAATCGCAACATGCGGTTCGAATAAATGACATCTGCCGTCGACAATCCCACAATCCCCACCATCACCATCAACAGGACCATTTTGATCGTGCCCGACAGTGCCCCAAAATCCAGAGTCCAATAGGCCACAACCAACACAAACATGAGTGCCGTCACAATCACAAACGTGTATTTCAAAAAGCTGAGACGCGTCTGGTCGTCACTCGAGAGTTGAATGGCGCGGAAACGCTTGTACACGGTGCTCATCGAGATAATGGTGAAAAAGGCGGCCACGAATTCCAACATGGCTCCCGCCAAGAGCATCATCGACAGTGGAATGTGGACGAGTCCGAGACGAGGGTCCACCGCGACCGACAAGACTTTGTTCGAACGGCGTTCGTCCTGCGTTAGGTCCACAAAGACGAAAAACGACAGAATCGCCTGAAGCACGAAAAAGGAACCAAAACCGTATATTTCAATCTCGGGGGTAAACAGACACATGAATGAAAAAATAAACAAGACCAACAACAGACAATATTTTACCCACGGTGCACATGACTGCATTATACACTGAGCTAGTGAAAAAAAAACACGAAGAAAATCATGCTAACTGTAGATCTCGTCCGAAACAAGCCATTGCTTCCTTACGGAGTGTTGGCAATGGGATTCTGCCTACCGAGATAAATTTTGGCGCGGGAGGGTTCGTTTCACACCTATTCCGACGTATCACAACTAGTAAGGAAGGGCTCTGTTGTTGGATTGTTGGAATGACACCAGACAGGACCAGCCGTTTCACTTGCCTAGTGACTAGTCGTTTAGACCCAGGGACTTTCTTTCCAGGGGGGCCCCAGGACCAGTCGTTCCAACATTCCAACAAGACATGAAATATTGTCAGATTTTTTTATAGAAAGTGTGTGAAAAGCACGAAAGAAAGGCTCTCTCTCTGTTGTTGGATTGTTGGAATGACACCAGACAGGACCAGCCGTTTCACTTGCCTAGTGACTAGTCGTTTAGACCCAGGGACTCTTTCTTTCCAAGGCTCCAGGAGCACGTCGTTCCAACATTCCAACAAGACATAATATTGTTGGAATGACAACACAGGCTCGCTGCGCTCGCCCCCGGGACGAAATCCCCCATCGGGGAAGGGGGGGTCCGCCCCCGGATCCCATATTTTTACAGGGCTGTTTCTACGACACGGTACATGGTCACATCCACCAGTATCCCGACACAACTCCCTTACGATGATTTGTACATAGGCTCGCTGCGCTCGCCCCCGGACGAAATCCCCCATCGGGGAAGGGGGTCCGTCCCCGCATCCCATATTTTTTACAGGGCTGTTTCCGCCACACTGAACATGGTCACATCTACCAATATCCCATAACCACTCCCTTACGATGATTTGCACATAGGCTCGCTGCGCTCGCCACCCAGACGAAATCCCCCATCGGGGAAGGGGGTAAAAGCCCCAAAATTGCATATTTCCAACAGGGTTGTTTTCACCCACATGCATTTCAATCACACCTTCCAACATGAAAAAAAAGAATCCCTGATTGAAAGTTGAAAATGGATGCCTGGAGGGTACCCCTCAAAAAAAACGTTGCCCAGACTTTGATGAAAAAAATCTCGTTTTGCACAATTTTTTTGTCCATATTTTTGTCCAAAATGGAAATCTATGGAAAACTTTTGGGAAATGTGTTTTTTTGGAGGTCCATTTTGGGATTGTGACGAGAGTCAGGTAGAAAATGGATGGAGGAGTCTCCAAAAATGCCTTACTGAGAAAAAAAAGTCGGCGGAATCCCGGGTTTCGGTTCTGGACAAAAATTTTGGGGAGGGGCGCATCCACTAGTTGGAGCGTGTTTCCACTATATGGGGCCTGTTTCCACTATATGGAGCATGTTTCCACTATATGGAAACGCATTTCCACTATTTGGAACGCATTTCCACTATTTGGCTTCTTGTTTCCACTATATGGAGCGTGTTTCCACTATTTAGGAAGCGTTTCCACTGTGAGGCGAAAAGAGCTTAGAAAAAATGTATGTGTATGATTCATAGACGGATGCAAACGTGTGAGTGTGGCGTTTTGTGTAAAAACAGATCGAACTTGGAACGGCATCGTGCAACAAAGTCACATGAATTGAATTTGAAGTGCGGTGAAGTCCTCGTTGCGGATGAAGATGGTTCCTATCGCTGCAATACATGTAGTTTTTCAACATTGTATAAAGGAAATTATAGAGACCACATCCTTTCTAACAAACACAAATCGAATGTAAATAAACCGGAAATTTCAAGAACGAAACGGAGTGAAAGAAAGAAGGACGACGAAGTCGAGGACACTCATAGCGAAATCACCCGAACAAAGGTGGAAGAAATTGCGATGCGAGCAGCGACGAAAGCTCTGTCCGAAGTCAAACCCGTAAGTTTGAGTGATGTCTTGGAACTGTTTTTGAAAGCCCAGCAACAACAACTGAAATCTCAGGAACAACAGCACCAGGATATACTCAAAATATTAGGGGAACGTGTTACTGCTGCACAGCAATGTATTGCTTTAAACCCACAGCAACAAACGGTCACTATGGAAAATAATCAAAGCCACAGTCAAAACACGTCCAACAGTCAAAACACGTCCAACACCAACAGTCACAACAAAAAATTCAACTTAAACTTCTTTTTGAACGAAGAGTGTAAAAATGCACAGAATTTGTCGGATTTTGTAAAAAGCGTCGTCATCTCGATGGAGGATCTCGAACATTTGGGGGAAGTCGGGTTCACAGAGGGTATGACCAAAATTCTCACCAAGGCCATGAAAAACAAGCGGAAAACGGACCGTCCGATGCATTGCACCGACGTCAAACGTGACACGATTTACATTCGAAAAAATAATGCATGGGAGAAGGACAGTGACAATGAAGAAACCACCACGGCCATCAAACACATTGCACACAAGAACATGAAGGCACTCAATGAGTGGAGCACGTTGCATCCCGATTCCATGGAAGCGGATACTGAAAACTACACTCGATGGCAAGACTTGTCACGCAAAACGTATAGTTCCGACCCGAAGGTGATTAAAAAACTGGTGCATCATCTGGCTTCCATGACAGCCATTGACAGACAAGCGGAAGAAGAAGAGGAGGAGGAAGACTACTAGGTACACACAGACACACTTTTTATGTGAGGTGTGGCTGTGTTTGAATAGCGGGGAACCCAGGTTCCCCCTCCCGGGCAGGTTGATTCTTGACTGTTTTTGGTAAGAAATTTTCCATGGAAAAATCCCTGAAAAGTTTTTTGGTCTGGAATCGCCTCGGCGATTCTGATGACCGGCGGACATAACTGTGTTGGAATGTTGAACCACGACAGAACCCTTCGGGTTCTCGTCGTGGCAATGACCAACCCAGACCTCAAGGTCTGGGTTGCGTTGGAATGGGTATCTCGGGGAAGGACCGAGAGACTGTAGCGAACGAGTGTCTCTGTCATTTGAAATGGTTCCGTGCTACGTTCTGTCCTGCAAGTGTTCCAACATTCCAACAATAGAGAATGGCGAGCGTGTGTGCAAACCACAGAATGAAGAAAATGAATATAAAGGCATCGTGTGCAACCACTGTATAGTTTTGCGGCAATGGTGGAGTATGTCTACATGTTAATCACACGTGAATTCAAAAATAGCAATGAAAATGTGTATAAGATTGGAAGAACCGAAAATCTTAGAACAAGATTATATGGATATCCTAAGGGAAGTCAATACTTACTTTCATTAAAAGTTGCGAATAGTATATATATAGAACACCAAATCATGAAAACGTTTAAACAAAAATTCAAACATAGAACCGATATTGGGAGGGAATATTTTGAAGGAAGTTTTCCGGTGATGGCCCAACAGTTTCGTGATATCGTTGAACCTGGTTGGTGTGAAGAAATCTCTGGTCAAAGTTCGGATGGCGATTTAAAGAACAAAAAAATCCCTCGTCAAAGTTTTACATGTGAATGCGGGTTCAGCTGTGCAAGACAGTTTAATTTAGACCGTCACAAAGAAACCAAACAGCACAAATTGACAATATCTCAGTTGGAGAGCCAACTTGTCCCATATGATGGAATATACGAATGTCAACAGTGTGCTTTTGTAACTACCCGGAAAGGAAATTACCGACAGCATTTGACATCTTCAAAACATAAAAAGAGCACGGAGAAAAACGCGAAAGACCACGCTAACAAGAGCGAGGATGCCATGTATGAATGTCAACAGTGTGCGTTTAAAACGACCCGGAAAGGAAATTATGGTCAACACTTGACCTCAGCCAAACATATTAAAAACGCGGAAAAAAAATGGAAAGAAGACGCCATAAAGAACGAAGATGTAACGAAAAACACTGTACCTGCCGCCAGAGCTCATTTTGAATCTGCTAACTTGCTTGATGTTATTGATTTATTTTTGAAATATCAACAACAAAACCATCAGGACAGCCTTAAAATATTAACAACTGTATGCAAATCCCAATGTCAGGGACCCTCGTAGGCTCGCTTCGCTCGCCTTTGGGTAAGGGGGTGAACGCCCCCAATTGCAACTTTTCAAACAGGGCTGTTCCTGCGACACGTAATATGGTGACATCAACCAGTATCCCACCACCACTTCCTTACGATGATTTGCACACAGGCTCGCTGCGCTCGCACCTCGGAAGAAATCCCCCATCGGGGAAGAGGGTAAAAGCCCCAGAATTGCATATTTCCAACGGGGTCGTTTTCATTATGAGCTGTGTTGGAATGTTGGAATGGGTGTCGCCGCCGGGAAGGACGGAGACACTGAATCCTTCCCGGCGATGCCCATTCCAACGCAACCCAGACCTTGAGGTCTGGGTTGGTCATTGCCACGACGAGAACCCGATGGTTCTGTCGTGGTTCAACATTCCAACAAAAGTACATCCGTCCGTCGACGAATTCAGTGTATTTTATAATGCATTCATAGCGGGAAGTTGACATTTATGCGTTTCAATCCAGACGGACAAGGAGTGGTTATGGAGAATAATCTCGTTTGCTTGGGTTCCCCGCTACAGATACGTGCTTCAAGCAACGGCGACGCAGATCTAGGAAAGACGGACATTTACCGAGTTTTTCTTCGACGACGACGTGTATGAGGTGTACGACGTGTGCGTGTTCGCCTGCCTCCGTTGAATTCATCAGCAGATGTACTTTGGAGAATAATATTGTCTATATCTGTTTTCTTTTTGTTAATATTGTCTATATCTGTTTTCTTTTTGTTAATAAGTAATGCTAGTTTATTACATAAATCTTTTTTTGTTATGTCGGTACACTTATCCGGATGATATGTCTTAAGCAATTTCAATATGTCCTTTCGAATACGCTTAAGCGTACTTGTATCTTCGGGTAATTTCGGACTAATTAATTCATTGTAGGATTGAACGTCTGGTTGGGTAAATAACGAACTTAATTTAGCCTCATCTTCAGTCGACAATTTGTATTCTGTACTAACTTTCTCGGTAGTCTTATTTTCACATTCATTTTCTAATCTTTTAGCTAAAATTTCGTTAGCATATTCTTTCTCCTTATACAAGTCGAATAGGTCATTATAAAGTTTTACCAATTCTTGATATTGGTCTTTCAATACTTTAATTTGAACACTTTCTGGTGGGCACGGTTTACATGGTGGACACAGAGGAGTTGTCATTACTTGCTGTATGATATAGTTATATATTTTTTCGCCGAACCTAAAAGTTTCAAACGCATTGGAATAAAAGTGTCTAAACGCAAATTCCTAACTGTAGCCGTTGAAACTAAAAAACGATACAAAGCGTTGGTTTATTACACATGCTAATAACCCAACACCGAAATGAAATTTCACGAGACGCTATTTGAAGACTATGTGACGGCCGTGCAAAAATTCAACCTGCACCCGGAACTGGACGAGTTGAAGCATCGTATTCCGGCGAAGCTGGTGGATTTCGGCAATTTGATACTGTATGGCCCGTCGGGGGTGGGCAAGTACAGTCAAATGTTGCACCTGATACAAAAGTATAGCCCCAGTGAACTGAAGTACGACAAGCGCATGACGATGCAGTCGGAGAAGCACACGTACACCTACCGGATAAGCGACATTCACTATGAAATCGACATGGCCATGTTGGGATGCAATTCCATCGTGATATGGCACGAAGTCTTTACCCAAATCGTGGACATTGTTGCACTCAAGCAGGAGAAATGTGCCATCCTCGTGTGCAAGAATTTCCACGCCATCCACACGGAATTGTTGGCCATTTTCTACACGTACATGCAGCAGTACAACCATCCGCACTTGTCCATTCAACTGAAATTCGTGTTGCTCACGGAACATGTGGGGTTTCTACCGTATTGTATACTGGACCATTGTTGGACTGTCGCCGTCCGACGGCCGCCAAAGGCGTATTACCAGGAGATTTTGCGAAACATTGTCGAGGACCAGGTGCAGGCGGGTATCATCGAAAACGAAGAGGACGTCACCCGCATTGGCCAGCGCATAGAGGCCATAGAGCCGCACCAGATTTTGAATCTGAAGGAGATGCACTGGTTCACGACGCCCACGGAGAATGTCCTGCCGAAGGACTTGTTCAACATTGTGTGTGACGAAGTCGTCAAAGACATGCTTGCGCCGGACACGCTGGACATTTCGAGTTTCCGGGACAAGATTTATGACATGTTTGTGTACCAATTGGATCCCGTGGAATGCGTCTGGTACATAGTGACGCACTTCGTGGAGACGGGGAGACTGTTGGACCGAGGATTGTCGGACGTGTTGGACAAGATGCATCCGTTTTTGAAACAGTTTAACAACAATTATCGGTCGATTTATCACATGGAGAGCATCTTGTTTTTCATGATGAATCGGGTGCATGGGTTTCCCTAGATAAAAGGCGTACCATACCGCCAAAAAGTGATTTAATGAGGAAATGCGTTCTTACCCCACACCACGGAGAATGCACTTCCAACAGGCGTGTGAGATACTGGAACTGAACGAAGACGAGGCGCAGGATGACGTCGTTGTAAAACGGCAGTACCGGCGTCTTGCATTGTTGAACCATCCCGACAAGAACCCCGATGACCCCGATGCCACGGAGACGTTTCAACAGATACACGAAGCCTATGAATTGTTATTGTCATCGACATCAACGACGTCATCCATGTTTTTCACCGATGCATCGTCGTCGTCGTATCAGGATTTGTTGTTTGAGTATCTCACGGCACTGATGCGACCTTCATCGTCGTCGTCGTCGTCTCACGGTCCGCGATTCCAAGACGTGGCTACACAATTGTTTTATACGATTGCCGAGCGATTGACGACGAAATGCGAAGAAAAGGCGGTTGGGATGTTGGAACGCATGGACAAGCCGACCTTTACCAAAGTCTACGGCTTGTTGAAAAAGTGCAGCGACGTGCTGAGATTGCCGGAGGAGTGGCGAACGCGCCTGGACGAGTTGCATCGGAGCAAAACGGAACATGACCAGACGATGTTGTTGCAGCCGCGGTTGGAAGACTTGATGGAGGACAAGGTGTTTCGGGTCACGTTGGAAGGACACACGTTTTACATCCCGCTGTGGCACCACGAATTGGTCTATGACAATCCTCATGGGGACGACGATACGAAAAAGGGTGGGGAATTGACGGTACGTTGTGTCCCCACGTTGCCGTCGAACATGACCCTAGATGAACAAAATCATTTGCACGTGCATATCCAGCACGACAAGAGCCTGATTTGGAATGTGGAGCAATTGTCGGTGCCAATCATTCAGGGGAAGACGCTTTCCATCGACCGCTCGACCTTGCAACTGCGTGAGCACCAGCGGATAACGTTCAAAGGACACGGGGTCCCGCGCATTCACGAGACGGACATTTACGATGTTTCGAAACGGGCCGACATTGTGGTCCATTTGCGATTCAAGTGAAACCGCCAAACGTGAAAGGCCCCGACGCACATCGGTATACACATCGTCGTCATGGAACCCATCGTCCAGAGAAAACCAACGCCGAAAAAGCGTCTTTGGAAAATATACGATGCGGACTTGCAGAAAATTGCTATGACGCCCGTAGGGTGCGGCAATTCGCCCGTTTTGCAGAAAATTGCTAGGGCGCCCGCAGGGTGCGGCAATTCGCCCGTTTTGCAGAAAATTGCTAGGGCGCCTGTTTTGCAAGAAATGGTGAATCAGCCGCCGCCACAACAAGACGAAACCGCATCCGAAGAACGGCAGCAAGATACGTGTTCCGCATGCAATGCTCATCTGATAATCATGGACGACGGGTTTCCCACGTGCAGCAATTCGGAATGTGGTATATTGAACAAGGACACGCTGGATTTTTCGCCCGAGTGGCGTTTTTTCGGCGGGGATGACAAACGCGGTGCCGACCCGACGCGATGTGGCAATCCGGTCAACCCCCTATTGAAAGAATCGTCGTATGGCTGTAAAATCATCTGCGGTCCCAAAGCGTCGTACGAAATGAAATGCATTCGGAAATGGACGGAATGGATTTCAATGCCCCACAAAGAAAAGACGTTGTACGACGAGTTTCAGTACATCACCCGTATGGCGCACAATGCCAACATGCCGCGCATATTCATCGACGATGCGATGGCGATACACAAGGACATTTCGGAACAAAAAATGTTTCGCGGGATGAATCGTGACGGCATCAAAGCCGCGTCCATTTACTTGGCGTGCCGATTTCACGGGTGGCCGCGGACGGCCCACGAAATTGCCGAGATTTTCCGACTGGACAAGGCGGCTGCCACATCGGGATGTTCGATGGCGGTGACGATTTTGTCAAACCTGGACCGCAATGGTCATTCCACCATGTTTTCGTCGGACATGTGTGCCACGAAGCCGAGTGCCTTTGTGGAGCGGTACTGTAGTCGTCTCCGGTTCACGGCGGAACTCACGCATTTGAGCCATTTCATCGCGATGAAGATTGAACGGCATGGCTGGATCGACGACAATACGCCGCATGCCGTTGCTGCGGGGGTCGTCTTTTTCGTGAGTCAAGTGTGTCAATTTCCCCTGACCAAAACCGACGTCAAGGCGGTGTGTGGCGTGAGCGAGGTCACCATCAACAAATGTTATAAAAAAATGGTGCAACTGAAGACGGAACTGGTACCGTCGAGTATACTGAATCGTGGGTCATGACTTTGCTAAAGCGTAAAAATCAGCCATGTCCACCGCAGCTGTGTCCACCGGTACCCCAAAAAACATATCATGGATTTTGCCCTGGTGAATTTCTTACGAAAAATAATCAGGAATCAACCTGCCCGGAGGGCAGGAGGGGTTCCCCGCTAGTCCACCGGTCGCAGGATCGCCTTGGCGATTCGAGACCATGAAACTTTTCAAGGATTTTGCCCTGGAAATTTTCTTACCAAAAACAGTCCCCGTGTGGGGAACCTGGATTCTCCGCTACGCGGGGCCACATAATATTATTCAGTTCCGGCGTACGAGCGGTCGATAGTAAAGACAATATCATCGTATCTGTTCTTGTTGGACCGCAAATCATAGCATTTCACAAACTGTTTCAAATGTTCCGGAACTTCTTCCTTTAGAATGTCCAACCACGTTATGTCTTGCACGTCTTCAATCACTAAAATTCCATCGTCTTTCATGATATGCGAGTACAGCTGAACAAAACGTTTCATCGAGTCCAGGGAGTGAGGGCCATCGTCGAGCAAGAAATCGCACTTGATGTTCTTGCTTAAAAACTCGCGAGCGAAAAAGTCGGCATCGTATGCATTACTCGACGTGTATAATATCACTCTCGTGTCGTGTAACAACTCGTCCATGACTCGGTCAATCGGCAGAATGTCTAAAGCGTAAATTGTGGCTTTCGTGAAATAATCTCTCCACAGTTTGATGCTTCCGCCATTTTTGTGACCGAAATCGCCGATTCCAACCTCAAGAACATGCGTTGCAGTGTCTCTCTTCTTTGCCAAGAGTCTCTCGTAGAGATCCAAGTAGGAGTGCGTAGTGTCCTTATCCGTAAAACCAGAACCTTGGGATAAAACCAATGATTTAAGGCTCGACATACGTGGTATTATAGAATGTCTTTTAGATTTAAAAGTTTAAATACAAACGCGACAAACGGATTACCGTAGTAGGTAGATGGTATAATGGAAGTTAGCTATGTCCCACCGGTCAACAGAAATGCCTTGGCGATTCGAGACCAAGGAATTAACCTGGCCGGAGGGCAGGATGGGGTTTGTTTGCAGAACCTGGTTTCCCCGCTAGCTACATCGGGTCATCGGATCTACTTTTCCTTGTTCTCCGATACGCTTCAATGCGACGCTTGTCTTTGGTTGTAAACGGTTTGCGTGTCAGGGGTCCAAATTGACCTTTTACGTGAATCAGGGACTCGGCATCGTAACAACGTCCGTGTTGCAACTCGGGATTATTTTCCGCGGCTTCGGCCTCCAGACGAAATCCGCTCTCCTTGGGAATTGTTTCCAGAGAAATCGGGTCCATTTGTCCCTCGCAGTCTACATCCGAAACAAAAACGAGTCTACCGTGACTTCCTTCGAACATGTAAGATACATCTACACGTGGAAGGAGTTCCCACGGAAGTTCTTGGCGAAATGCACTGCATTTCGAAAACATCCCTCTCATGTTGGTCACGTTGCTGACATTCCATCTGTCAAGAGGTCTGTTAAAGACGTGACAATTACTAAACATAAATGACATGTCGGTCACGTTGCCGACGTTCCAGCTGTTCAGAGGCTTGTCGAAAGAAGAGCATCCATCAAACATCAGAGACATGTATGTCACGTTGCTGACATTCCAGTCCAGAGGCTTGTCGAAAGAAGAGCATCTAGCAAACATCCCAGTCATGTCCGTCACGTTGCTGACGTCCCAATTGTCCAGAGGCTGGTTGAACGAAGAGCATCTAGCAAACATCCCAGTCATGTCCGTCACGTTGCTGACGTCCCAATTGTCCAGAGGCTGGTTGAAAGAAGAGCATCCAAAAAACATCCGAGACATGTCCGTCACGTTGCCGACATTCCAGGTGTCAAGAGGCTGGTTGAACGAAGAGCATTCAGCAAACATCCCTCTCATGTCGGTCACGTTGCTCACATTCCAGCTGTTCAAAGGCAGGTTGAAATCTTGGCCATGTTTACAGCTAAACAACCAAGCCATGTCGGTAATCTGCGACACATCCCACTCGCCAATTTCCCCGTGAACCGGATGTTTCCCGGAATGTTCTAGCAACTGTTCGATGGCGAGTACCAACTGTTCTCTTGACGGCGGCGTGAAGCGATGAGTCATTGGAGAAGGAGAAGGAGAAGGAGAAGGACTTTTTGTCCGTCGTTTTTGAGCCGTTGGCGAAGGAGAAGGAGAATGACTTTTTCTCCGTCGTTTTTGTCCACCCGACCTACTTTTCCTTGTTCTCCGAAACGCTTTAATGCGACGCATGTCTTTTGATGTAAATTGTTTGCGTGTCAGGGGTCCCACTTGACTATGCAGGTGAATCAGGGACTCGGCATCGTAACAACGCCCGCTTTTGAGCTCGGGATTATTTTCCGCGGCTTCCGCCTCCAGACGAAATCCGCGCTCCTTGGGAATTGATTCCAGAGAAATCGGGTCCTCCTTTCCTTCGCAGTCTACATCGGAAACAAAACCCTCAAGTCGACCGTGACTTCCTTTGAACATGTCAGTTACATCTACATGTGGATGGAGTTCCCATGGAAGTTCTTGGCGAAAGACGTGACAATTATGGAACATCCCACTCATGTTAGTCACTTTGCTCACATTCAAGTTGTTCAGAGGCTCGTTGAAGGCATGACAATCATAAAACATAAGAGACATGTCGGTCACATTGCTCACATTCCAGTTGTCAAGAGGTCGGTTAAATGCATGGCAATTGTAAAACATCGCAGTCATGTCCGTCACGTTGCCGACGTTCCAGTTGTCAAGAGGTTGGTTAAATGCATGGCAATTGTAAAACATCCCCCACATCTTAGTCACGTTGCTCACATTCCAGTTGTCAAGAGGTCTGTTAAACTTATTACAATTTAGAAACATCCCACCCATCTTAGTCACTTTGCTCACATCCCAGTTGTTCAGAGGGTGGTCGAAATCAAAGAATTGACTAAACAATTGAGTCATGTCGGTAATGCGTGAGACATCCCACTCGCCGATTTCCCCGTGAACAGGATGTTTCCCGGAATATGGCAACTCTTTGATGGCTAGGTCCAACTCTTTTCTTGAATGCGGCGAGAAGCGAGAAATAGCATGGGGAGAACTCATTCTCCGCCGTGAAGTATTTGCAGGAGATTGTGACCGCGTTCGTTTGCTCATGAAATGGGTAGAGTATTGTATTAAAATGAGACATTTTTGGGAATATCTGCCGTATGCACACCCATGTCCACTACATATCGCATCTTGATAGCCGACCGCAGTTATTCGTCGTGGACGTTTGAAAACGTCGACACGGATTTGGCCGTCGCAGCGGAGAACATCCCGGATGGATTTCATCCGGCGACGGCCAAGTTGTTTTCCAAAGACGTGTTTGAATTGTTGGAGCCAACGACAGAACCCTTCGGGTTCTCGTCGGGGTTCAACGCAACCCAGACCTCGAGGTCTGGTTCGGTCATTGCCCCGACAGAACCCTTCGGGTTCTCGTCGGGGTTAAACCTGAAACTGTTGCATTCCCCGATGCGCACAATTTCGACGCATGCCGGAATCCTGCTATTGTCGGAGAATCGCACGTATGGTCGATGCCACACGGGCAAACGATTGTTGTACAAATGCATGCCCGACGACAAGTATTTGCCGGCGTTTTTGATACCGTACGAAGTGCGACTGGGATTTTCCAAGGACGTGTCCAACAAATTTGTGGTGTTCAGATTTGACAAATGGACGCAGAAACATCCGGAGGGGATATTGGTCGAAACGCTGGGGGATGTCACGGGGTTGGAAGCGTTTTACGAGTACCAGTTGTATTGCAAGAGTTTGCACGATAGTATAACCCGCTTGACGCAGGATGCACGAGCCGCGTTGAATCGCAGTCCGTTGACGCATCACCTGGCGCAGATACGAAGCAGGCACAAGTACCGGGAAGCAGAAGAGGGGTACATATTTTCCATCGACCCCGTGAATAGTTTGGACTTTGACGATGCCGTGCGCATAATACGACAGACGGCACCATCATCGGCAGAACAGCTCGAACCAGCCGATGAAGAATGGCGGGTCTCGATATACATTGCGAATGTGGTGGTGTGGTTGGAAACGTTGGATTTGTGGAATTCGTTGACGAATCGAGTGGCGACGATTTATTTGCCGGACCGTCGTCGGCCCATGCTGCCCACGGTCTTGTCGGATTCGCTGTGTTCGCTGCAGGAAGGCGAGGACCGTTTTGCGTTTGTGTGTGACATGACCGTTTCTATCGGAAAAGATGGAGGAGGAGCAACAAGAGCAACAGCAACCATTACAAGCACCGCATTTCGCCATGCGTATGTGCGCGTGGCGAAAAACTATCGATACGAAGAGGCGGACTTGATGGCATGTGCAGACTACCAACGGCTGTTGGAAATCACTCGTCGGTTGGACCGACAATGTAACGACAGTCATGATGTGGTGGCGTTTTGGATGATGGAGACCAATCGGAGATGTGCGCAGCACTTTGCGAAGCACGAGACGGGCATTTTCCGTTCGGTGATCTATCCACAACGTGGCGGAGAGAATAGTTTGATGGCGGAGGAGGGGAACAGTTTGACTGACGATTGTCGCCGGACCATACAAATGTGGAACAGCAACACGTCGGGTCAATATGTCAAGTATCAACGTGACCTGCGGACGATGCAACACGACGTGTTGAAATGCAGCGTATATGTGCACATGACGAGTCCGATACGTCGTTTGGTGGATTTATTGAATCAAATGACGTTCCTGTCGACATTTATGGGCCTCTCATTGAGCGAGTCTGCGCACCAGTTTTTGGCAACGTGGATAGAGAAATTGGAGTTTGTAAACGTGTCGATGCGTTCGATACGGAAAGTGCAGCACGAATGCAACCTGTTGTATCGTTGCACGACGGAACCGGAATTGTTGGAGCAAACGTTTACTGGAGTCGTGTTTGACCGTATGGAACGGAGCAGCGGGTATTTCAATTACATGGTGTATATGGAGAATCTGAAACTGTTGTGTCGTGTCCGCACGACGAAAGACGTGCAAAACTATGACGTGGTTTCCTGTCGACTCTATTTGTTTGAGAATGAAGAGAAGCGAAAAATCCGCATGTGTTTACTGTAAAAAGGAGGGAGCCCGCAGTCGTTTACAAAAATACAAAGCAACAGCCTCAAGTCCCAAGTCCCTGTCCAGTTACGTGTTGTTGTTGCGAGTGTCAGGTAGTCGAAAGTCTTCGTCGTACTGTGAAATGGAAGTGAAGAAGTGTTTTGGAATGTGAAAGTCGAAAATGTGGCAAAAGGTAAGTATCCTAGTAATAAGTGTGTTGTAGTGTTTGATCTGCAATCGTTGAAAGTGAATGAAGGAAGCAACATTGTCA
>Ga0209551_1000357_pt1 | contig 17048 bp, 24 predicted proteins | sample LauGreSuBDMM15SD_2_FD_187568 | JGI IMG/M metagenome (GOLD analysis project Ga0209551, IMG submission 187568) | Freshwater lake microbial communities from Lake Michigan, USA - Su13.BD.MM15.SD (SPAdes) (version 3) | ecosystem: Environmental > Aquatic > Freshwater > Lake | place: Lake Michigan, USA... | reverse complement strand
GTCCCATCATTCAAAACAACCGTTGCGCCTGATGAATAGCTGATTGATATACCCTTTATACGGGTTGGGTCAGCAAAAATGGTGGTGGTTGCATTGGCTGCTGCCGCGCCGCTTTTTACGTCTGTCTGCATCATAATTAATCTCCTTTTAAAAAGGGGCCGAAGCCCCCTAGATCAATTATTGTTGAGTGGAGGTTGGGTTGGCAGAGCCATCGCTGTCTTTTACAACATACGTAATAGTCAATACGCCAGCACCAGATGTGGCAGTGACGTTAGCCTGTGTAAACGTGATGATTGCGTCTGTCGTACCCACGTTGTTACACAACACAGCGGCGGCGGCAGAGTTATTGCCAAGTAAAATATTTACGATGCCAGTGTTTGTAAACACGCTTCCGTTTGCTGCTGTATTGATTGCAACAGCATTAGCAAAAAGTGCGTATGTAGGAGTTGTTGTTGCATAGGCAACTGTGGTATTAAACGCCGCAGAAAGAATCTGTGAGCCTGCGGGAATCGTAAAGGCAACCGTAGCTGCTGTAATGTCCGTGTACAAAATGGCTTTGGACTGCGATACAACAGTAGCGCCCAAGTTGCGGATAGTGCCAGCGGTAGAGCCAGTTGTGTTTTTAACAGTGCCCAACAACCAAGGGCCAAGGTGAGTTGCGAATCCCATATTTAATTCTCCATGCGTTGTAGCGTATCAATCTGCATGAGGTCAGCCGAGCCTGTTTGATACGCCGATAAATCTCGGAATGTGTTCAATATACATCAAAAGAAAAGGGGGCACAAGGCCCCCTTTGTCTATCAGGTTGTACCGGGGGAACCAAAAGATCCCAATGGGTCAGACCAGCCAAATGAATAACGCTCACGAGCCTTGTAACGTACGTTACCAGTATCGAAGTCGCCGTCCATTTTGTTCTCCAAAGGCATACGCTCAAAATGCTTCAAGCCGTTGGGAACGTCGGTCATCAAGAACCAGCCGTTGCTGTCTGTCAAGAAGTGATTGACACAGTAACCTTCTGGGATTGAACCGTTGTTCTTCAACGCGTTGATGTCGTTGTCGGTAGTGCCAACACGGAGGTTGGTTTCCAACAGGCGGGTAGCCACGAACATCAGAGCAGGAGGAATCACCAACTTACGGGGCTTTGCTGCAATCAACAGGCCACGCTCATCAGTCCAAGCGGCAATTTGAATAACTGCATTTTCCAATGAAGTTTCGTTCAAGTCAGCGTTGGTAGTTGGGCGATTGCTGTTGGTGCCACCAGAAACCAAGGGGTGGGCTGTGCTAAACAGAGCAACACCGTCGCCACCTACGTAGCTAGCGGAGAAGCCGTTGTTCAAAACAGAAGCTGCCTTGACTTGCTTGGTGTAAGACATTGCACGGGCCAAGGCTTTGGTGTAGCGAGCAGACAAGCTGTCGTACAAGTTATCTTCAATCGCTTCTTCAGTGATTGAGAAACCCAAGGCAATGGTTTCGTGGTTGTAGCGTGCTGTGAACGCCTCTTGCGCATTGTCATAAGCAATGGAAGAACCTTCGTTCTTGACGGGAGCAGCGGAGAAACCAGCAAGCTTGGTCTCTTCTTCAAAGCTACGCTCTGATTTCTCAGTTTCGTAGATTTCTTTATGCTCTTCGCCGTAGCGACCATATTCCATGCCAAACAAAGCATTCAGTCCGGGGAGGAGTTCTTTAAGTAGTTGTGCGCGTGAAATAGCCATTATTTAGCTCCTTATGCTGTTGCAGTTGCTGCGTAATACTCATGCTGACCAAAATTCAATTTAACCAAAATTTCTGGAAACTGATTAAAGACCAACGTTGAGCTTGCACCAAAAGCAGTGATGGGGGCTTGATTCATAACCACAGTTGTCGCACCAGCCGTCGCTGCTGTAATTACAAAGGAACCTGAAGCAATGTAATTGCCGTTAGAGTCCAATGATCCTACATCAGTACCAACAGGCAACGCAAAGGGAATTGCGCTACAAGTGATGGTGGCGGTTGAAATGCTTGTGAATGTGGCAGTACCAAGAGAGACTTCAGTATCTGGATTCAAACCCAACACACGCAAAGGCAGAGCATCTGTCGTTGCAGGCGTAGCGCTAGGAGCTAAAACCGCGTTCTTTGAGTTACCAGTTGCAGTGTTACCAGTGTTGTTGATCATGGCCACGTTTTGGCCGATCATTGCACGAGCACCAGAAGCAATTGCAGTAGTAGCCGAGCAAACAACAGCAGAAAACACAGTGTCAGGATCATCACAAATGATACCGACAGTGTCACCCGCAGCAGTACTTGCTGGATAATACTGAGAAAACGTTTTCTGCTTGGTCAACGGGTTGGTAAACGAGCATCCCAAAAAGACGCCGACTACCGTACCCACCGTACCAGTACTTACAGAAATACGTTCTAAGTTACCGCGAACCAAGGCCACGAGGTCCCCATAGAAGATGTTTGTAGCGTAGTTGTTGATGATTGCATATTCACGAGTAGAACCCGCAAATACCTGACCTCCGATCAAGTTGATCGGTTTTAGCCCGTAAGGGGCGTCAATTACCGGATAAGCCATCTAAGACTCCTTTATTTTGAACCTGTACCAAATCCGCTTCCACGACTGGTTGTTGACTTTCGGTCAGCAAACAGAGGCATACGCGGGTCGTTATTTCTCATGAAGTGGTTGTCCACTGAATCCATCTGGTTCTGCGCTTGCGTGTCGTAATACTCTTTCATGGCAGCGAGTTTTTCGGTAGGAATTTTGCAAAGCATTAATCCACCAATTTCCACATTACCTTTTGCATTACCTTCAAGCATCAGTTCTGGATGGTCTGCTGCCTTAACCGGTTCCCAGCCATCCCGCATCTTGCTAGACACATTGGTTGGCATGGACTGTCCCAAGACATGAGTCGCTATGTAGCGAAACTCCCATCCGGGTTCAGGGGTAGGATCAGGCAACGCACTCGAAGGTTTATACACGTATCGAGTTGATTTTTCGCGTGACACATTATCACGGGGGTTACGGTTTTCAGCCATTTTGATTCTCCAGTTTTAAAACTTCAGCAACATACTTCTTAGGATCAAGGTTGTACTTTTTAATTAACGCCGCTTGTGATGGCGTCAATTGAACCTTCCTTGTTCCTGTAGAACGTGTTGCCGGAGCAACCACTGAAGAAGGTCGCCGCGACTTTTCGCTACCGCCACCGAACATTTCGGGAAACGTAGACTTTACGCGAGCATCAATTTGCTCGAAATATTCATCATGGCGGGGGTTGACCCCGGAGTTGACTAGTTTTTGATGCAGCCCTAGTGCAAAGCTGGTGACTTCTTCAAACCCATCGGAACCAAACCACTGGTTTTTTGCCTGCCAGCGCAGGGTCTTTTCGTCCGGTTGAACAGATTGGGTCTGCTGTTGTTGAGGTTGTACATCATATTCTTCCACTTGTAAAGGGGGTGGACGAAAATTTTGTGCCTGTTGTAATTTTGCCTTAGCCTCAAACAAAGCCTCTTGAGCCGCAAGGATGGCATCGGTGTCAAACGACTCTTGTGCCGCCTTGTACTCTCGGCGTGCTTTGTCTAATTCTGCCCCCGCAGCGGTCTGGGCCATAGCACCATACTGTTGAGTGCCGTTGTTTACATACTGTTTGAGACGCTTGTTCTCTTCAACCATGTGCTGTGCAAGACGCTCAAGCTCTTGCTTCTCGCGGTAAATAGCTTCTTTGGCACGGCGCTCGTCGTGACGCGCATGGGTCAACTCCTTGATGCGGTCTTGTGCCCCTCTTGTATAGGACTCAATCTCTTCATCCGTGGGGTCTTCCACCTCTCTGTCCAATGGCCTACGGCCACGGTCTTGGACAGGTGTATCGTCAACAATCTCAATTTCAACGTCATCTTCGGGCTGAATTATTTCAACCTTCTGGGTTTTGTTGTCATCAAGTTCGTCAGGAAATTTATATTGCTCTGCCATTTCTGCTCCTTTAAGCGCGGGTTAGCCCACGAGGGTCTTGCACAACAGCGTCCACTTGGTCATCATTGATGAGCCGGAACTCCTTACCAAAGATCTTGAACCGTGTACCAGAATAGGTACGTACAAGTACAAAATCCCCTTCCTTGCACCAAGCGCCTGCGGGAAATTTGGTCTGATCTTTGTACGCATCAGGGCCAACCTTCATCACAAACAACACGGTGGTTGCGCTTTCTTCTTGTTTCATACTGCTTGTATCGCGTACAAGATCAAGCGCAGTACCATCAATCTTTTCAGAGACTGGGGGCACGGCACACAACAGCTTCCAGCCTGTTGGCTCTGGCAGCATAGTGGCTTTTTCTTCGTCAGTAGCGTCTTGCACGGGTGCATCGACGGGTTGGATTACATCAGGCAGGGCGTATTGCCCCGGTTCTAGAACAAGTTCACTCATCGGTTTCTTCTACTTTCTTTGCAAGGTCAAGTAAGTGGCGCTCTGCAATGGCTAGACCCTGAATAGTCCCGCAAAGTTTTTGATACTCTTCAAAAGTGCGACATGCCCCACCAGCGCAGTCATCTGCGTAGTTGTTCATATCGGTGCGTAATTTTTCGCGCAATACGCGTGCGAAGTCTTGAATCATTTAGTTGGTTTCTCCTTAAATTGTTGGTTTCTTGCGTTCATCTCCATTTGTTGCCGTTGACGTTTTAAGTCTCCAGCCTTACCCATTGCGGTAATGTTTGCCGTTGCTTTTTGTTGTTGTATCTGCCCCGCTTTACCCATAGCATCTACTTCAAGGCGCTTGTTGTCCAACTCCAAACGGCCTTGCATCTCTTGCGCTTTAAGTTGCAAGTCTTGTTGTTTGATTTGAATTTCTTGTTGTTTAATCTGTAACTCTTGTTCCAAGCGGCCTTGCATCTCTTGCGCTTTAAGTTGCAAGTCTTGTTGCTTGATTTGAAGTTCTTGCTGTTTGATCTGTAACTCTTGTTGCTGCATCTGGACCAACGGGTCTTGCTGTTGTTGTTGGGCTTGTTGCTGGGCTTGCTGCGCTTGACTCTGTTGTAAAACTTGAGCTGCGGCTTGCGCCATCATGCCGGAAAGTTGTATCTCCATCTCAGGTGGCATCTTCTCTCCCTCTGGAGGCAGAGGCATACCCATTTGTTGCTCTATCTTTTGCCGGTAAGCAAATCCTACGTGCTCCGCAACGTGCGCCATCATTGCACCTTGTATCTGACCGGCCTTGGGGTTTTGTCCAATCAACTGCATGACGGTGGGGTCTTGCATTGCCATCATGTGCACCTTAATATGGGACTCGTGGTCTTGATATAAGAAAGCTTTTAACGGCTCTAGACGCAGCGCTGCCATATTCTCAGACACGGGGTCTTTTGGTTTCATCTCGTCCGGCAGGGGCACAAGCTTGTCAGCATCCTTAATACCCAAAACCTGAAGCATGTTGCGGTGCAACTGCGGCAAGTCATAAATATCGGGAGCCATCTGCGCCATCTGGATGACAGCTTGATACTGCACAACCCGCTGGCTCATTGTTGCCGCGTTGGGGTCACTTACAGGGATGATGTCAATGTGGTCGTAGTCTGATTGTTTAGCCTTGCGGGGTGCATCAATGGGGTCATAGTCGTAATCTGACTCGGTGTAGTCACGGATGATTGCCGCCAACAGACGCAACTCTTGCTTGAATGTGTAGTGCAGACGGGCTTGAACCGCAGACATAACTTTAAGCTGGCGCTCCAAAAGAGCCAGTGTTGTGCCCACAGGAGCCTGTGCAGACATGTCCGACACGTTCATATCCGCTGTTGCGGCAAAACGACGGCCCTCTTCTACGATCTTGTCTAACAGCCCAGCCAGAACTACGGAAGGTTCCTTGTAGGGTAAAGGCAAGATGCTGTCACGCAGTGCCCCAGAACCTATGTCTACGTCTCTCCACTCTCCGGGAGCGATGGGGGTGTCGTCTCCCTTAATGCGCATTCCGCGAGTCTTAAGACCTCCGGGTAAGTTAGAAAGCGTCCCAGCATCGACGAGCTGACGCATGAGACTGGTGGCTGACTTGGCGTATCCTCCGATGAGGTGGAAAAGGCCGAAGCCGTAAGCCCCAAAACCCGGGATGTATTGGTAGTGAACGAAGTGTTGTCGTTTGAGTCTGAGGGAGTCATCTTGGTTCCAGTTTCTGCGGATGGCGAGGACATCATTGCTTCCTTTTATTAGGGTAACTACATATGGTTGCATTACGCCGGTAGGTTCACCGTCGTCATCTTTATCCTCATCTCCTTCCAACACCAAGTCCACATGGCACTCGTACAAAGTGTAACGCTCATCATTTAGATCGGAGAATCCTGTTTCTTTGTCCTTGGCCTTCTTAATGTTGTCTTGTTCTTTGCTAGGGTCAGGTAACTCAATATCACGGTAAAAGCCTGCTTGCTGGAGTTTCAATATCTCGTTCTTGGTCTTGCGCATAACGTGTGTCAAGCGGTAGCAAGTGTCTAAATCGGTCGTTCCGTAGGGCAGAATAATGTCTTCTGCTGGTATAAATATAGATACTTGGCGTCCCAAATTGGGATCATAGTAGACCTTCTTAAACGCCGAACCGGTAGCTGGCAAGCTCCACAACATACGCTCATGCTCAGGGCGGAACTCACGCATGACCTCTGTCAACTCATAGTTCATGTCAGCCTCAACACGAACCGCCGCCTCTTGCTTCTCCGGAGTCTCGTTACCAATTATTTTTGTGCGCACTGGGCCTGCGGCTGGGAACTGTTCAGTAATTGTTTCTGACTGGAACCGCACCACTGCTTCTGTAATCATAGGGTGAAATACACCACAAGCTCCGTTCCAAGGCTCCGTTCTTTCCTCGTAATTCAAACCCAAGAGCTTCAAACCCTCGGTATAGGCTTTCTCCCAATCTTTGCGTGAGCCTCTATCTTGTTCAACGTCTCCGCTCAAGTCTCCCGCCAGTGAAGACATCGCACCCTCGTCCATGTCCTCAGCCAAGTTCACGTTAAAGTCATCCTCTTCTTCACCGGGGATGATGCTTATATCTAAACCACCGGCGCGAATGTTGACCGCTTCAGGATCAACAATTTCAATCTCAACGGCCTCTTCTTCTTGTGCCAGTTCTTCCATGCCTTGGGGTTGTTGGTACAGTGCTTTATCTATGTTGGTTGCCATGATTATCCTTAAATACGTTGCAAATATCCGTATAAGTTAAGCCTCGGTCTTTGCCAAGAAACTCAACTGTTAACAAGTACCGGGTTCCAGCAAAATTGAACACCGTATGCTGTCGTCTCGTGTTGAAGACGTAATACTTGCTAGGCTTATACGCAAGTTCAATGATGGGAAAAGAAACGTCCTCCGTGTCCTCTGCAAATAAGCACTTGCTGCCATTATCTTCCAATAGCATATTGATGCCAACCTGCCGGTCCGTGTCCGAGTGCCATTTGTAGCAGGTATTGGGAGGTAGTTTTATAACGCCCACATGAAAGTCAAATTTATTTTTGGCTAACCACATGAGCATTGGCTCTTTGATCACAAGCTCTATTGGCAGTCGTGCCGCCTCAAAGTTGTAGTAAAGGTGCCAGACCTCATTGTTTTTGCTAAACGCTAACGCCTCGTCCGCAATAGACGACGGAACTAGGAGTTCGTAAAAAAATTGTTCCATCAGTAGTACGCCGCACTGCGACGTTTGAAAAACCGTTGTTCATCTGGCTCATCCGTGTCTAACGTGATGAAGCCACCCTGTCTAAATCGAAGCAGTGCTTGGCTGGTCGTGTCCACAAAGTCATCGTGCTCGCCAACGGGGAAGGCCGCAACCTCCTCAATCACTTCGCGTGCCCAACGTGTGTCAGGTGCCCACACCATACCAGAGGAGAACAAGTCCGCAATAGCCTGCACACGCACCATCTTATCGTTTCCACGGCTTGGTGTAAATTCTTGTACAGGGATGCCCATCGCCCTAAGCTCTTGGATCAGTGGCCCACCTGCTGCCTTTTTCTCCACAATGAAGGCATCGGGTTGCCATTCCTTCCAGTGCTTGAAGGCGACTTGTTTGAGTTCTGGGAATGCGATCCGGTCTTTGAAAGCGTCAAGGAGGATAAGCTGGGGCTTGTCGTTCTCCTCCTCGTTGTACCAGACCCCCCAAGTAGTACAGGCAGAATAGTCGGAGGTTGTTTTGGTTTCATGCGCCGTGTCCCATGACTGGATGATGTATTCACAGGTAGGTGGCTCGTCCCCCTCCCATATGCGCCAGTGTTTTCTTGAGATGATTGCCGCCGTGTCTGAGGTCGGCTGCTGCATGTACTGCGCGTTCCAGTAGCGGGGGTCCATTGAGGACTTTGCGCTTTTGAGGGCTTCCAGTGGCCACTGCTCTGGCCAAAGAGATTTCTCGTTCTCTGTGTCCTCGTTCAGAATGGCTGGCAACTCCACAATCTCCCAGCGTGGGCTTTCGGGGTTACTTACCTGATACTGTATTAGTCTGCCGGTTAAGTCCAGTGGCCCCCAGCGCGTCATAATTACTATGATTGCCCCGCCCGGCATCAGACGTTGCAACGGGCCAGTTTGAAACCAACTCCACGCCGTGTCAAACGCTAGACGACTGTTTGCTTTGACGTCTTGTTCCGAGTGAGGGTCGTCGATAACAAATAAATCAGCACCACGCCCAGCCAGAGCGCCACCCACACCGGCAGCATAATACTGGCCACCAGCAGCAGTACTCCACTTTCCAGCAGCCTTCTGATCATCTGCAATAATTGTTTGAGGAAATAGCTCATGATACTGCTCATCATCCAGTAAGTTACGAACCCGCCGTCCAAAATCTTCAGACAGCGACGCAGTGTGCGTTCCCATGATAATTTTCTTGTTAGGGTAATTACCTAGAAAGAACGCGGGGAACAGGTAAGACGAGAACTCGGACTTACCCATACGTGGGGCAATGTTGATAATTACTCTCTTCTTTTTACCCTCAATTACATCTTGGAATATCTTGGCCAACTTTCTGTGGTGTGGCCCTACTTTGAATCCGGGGTAGACGTACTTGGAAAACTCAATTATGTTTGTACGACCGGCGTTGACGCTGTAGCGTTTCTCGCGTTCCTCCAACATACCCATAAGCTCCACCTTTTCCGCCAGACTCAAGGTTGGGAGGGCTTTTTGGATAGCTTGAATCTCAGTTGGACTCAGTGTCAAGTCGTTCAGTTTCATCGGCGGGTTGTTGGTTAGTACTAACTTCGTCTATATCCTCGATAACATCAGCGTCTTGCACGCCCATGAACTTGGCCAGCTTGTCTTTAAGCTTGCGGTCAATCTCTTCATCGGTCAGGTCTGTCTTCTTGACTTCAATTTTGTCGGTGAACAATCCAACTTCGGTAACCCTACCAAGGGCTGTAAGCGCCTTAAGCCGAATACTGGCGCTAGGGTTTTCGCATTCTTCCAACAGTTTGGCTACTGTATAGCCTCGAATTTCTTTGGCCTGTTGAATAAACTCCCAGTCATAGGCGGTCAACATACCGACCAAGTGTTGTACAGCTGCCGGTGTTTTAATCTGGGCCAGATGTTCGTGCGTGATTTCTGCTGGCGCTGAAGACACGAGGTTTGTAAAAGATGCGCGTGCTGCTTGAACTTCTGCGTTGCTGACCACGGTATCTGTGTCTGCGGCTCCCAGACTCTTGAGCCAGTCGGTTGTCTTTACTTGGGCGTCGATCCTATCCGCCGGATGTTCTTTTTCAAGCGGCGTAGGTTTACCAGAGTGGGTGACCACTTCGGGTTCAAAATCAATAAGGTGATCTAACATTGGCGCATAAGTCCCTTGTACCTGCGATGCGCGGAGTGTATACTTAAATTTAGTGATGGGCAAGCAGTTGCCGGTTGCTTCTCCTCGGTTGGATAGATACTCCGCCGTTTCGCCCCCTGATTGCAAAGTCAGGGGGTTTTTTTTTATGTGCTTTGTCCAACGGTTGACACAAAATTTTATAAAATTTTTATAGTAGTTGTAAAGTACTAAATTGAGTTGCAGAGAATGGTTGGGGAATAGTGTTCATATGACGACGGGGGTATGCCCTGTATATGGGTTGGTGGGGGGTAGGTGGGGTCTAAGGTTCTCAGTTTATACGGCTTTGTAGTACCCCCGAATACCCCCTTCCATACAATAGAGGTATCGGTTCGAAGCACTTCGCCTAGACGATACGTTCTTGAAAGGAACACATCATGAAACTTGCTATCACAACAACCCAACTGTTCTTTGCATTGGGTCAAGCTGAACGCACAACCCACGCATCCACACTAGGGGCGCATAAGGAATACGCCAAGGCTACGCCTGAGCAACAGGCACAGTTGATGAAGGACTGCATCACGCAGTTCATCATGGGCTACACAGCCTGCACCTTGAAAGCGGCGGAGACAATTCTCTCCCAGACTCGGGATGAGAGAAGCAAGGATGCACAGAGTGCCTACTACAAGGGCTACTCCAAGTTCCGCTACCACATCATTCGCCCTGAGACTGAGCCTGAGTCAAGCGGTCGTCAAGTCAAGGTGTCAGCACCGAAAGCCTTGGTCAAGACTTTGGTCAACGAGATTATCAACTCAGGCATTAGCAAGGCAGAGTTCGATGCGCTCATCACCGAGTTGCGTGCTTCCATCACCTTTGAATGATCGGAGAGATTTCTCTCCCGATCTCTGACAGCGGCTTCGTGCCGCTGTTTCTTTTCTTGTCCAACTAGGAGATTTATCCCATGAAACTTGCAGTTATCCCCAGCCCTTTCACCGAGGGCACATTTGTCATCATCCTTCCACCCCGCACAGGCACAGCCGATTTGATTCTTTGCGAGTCAGAGATTGAGGGTGGTTTACCTATCGAATGGGTAAACCAAGAAATCCCACAGGCAATGATTGCGCTCATCCATGAGTTGGGCTTGGGCACATACCAAATGCTTCACGAAGAAACCTGTAACTTGCGTCTCAACACAACCACCATCTAAGGAGAATCATCATGCGTTCAACACACTTCCCCCTGCTCAAAGACGTAGGCATCCTCACCATCAAAGGTGTAGAGTGGCGCTTGCAAGAGTACTACCCCAACCCATCAATGCAGAACTACAAGTTCTTAACTGTCTACAACATCAAGCACAGTCTCAAAGAAACCTTTGCCTCAGACGAGGCATTCGAGGCGTGGCTCGACAAGGTGCAAGCACCAGTTCAGCAGTCACTACCCTACTGACTGGGAGAGAATTCTCTCCAAGTGGTGAAAATCTTGGCTTCCGAGATTTTCACAAGTATCCAAGCAGTCGGACAGCGTTTAGCCCAACAACGGCGGGGATTTTTTAAAATTCGGTACTACTAATCTATAGTTTTATATATATTTATATATAGGAGAGTTAGTATGTGTGCGTGCTCTGCCGTACAAGCAGGAAAAAACTTTTACTTTTAAGCTCAGGCTTGCGACCCTCCAAAAACATAGATACTTGGTACACTTTTTAAACAAACCCTTACGGCATAAGGCGTGGCGACTGTCCGATAGTGAAGATACTTTGTAAAATCACGGACAACCTGCCCTGTTATTATCAACACCCATGATATAATGATTGCTTTACAACCACGAGGCACACAATGGAACACGAAGCACCCCTGCAATACCAAGCACTCATGAAGCTCAAGCGCCGTGAGTTAGCCAATCATTTATCCAAGCTACTCGATAAAGGCACATCACGCTTGGTCGTCAATGAGATGCGAGACACCATACTCAGGCAGAAAGAACAGCTACGCCGACACCGCATACACGAGGCACAACAGAACATTTTATGGGGCGATGTGTTAAAACCTTTGCAGGCTGAACGCCGTAGTGTGAGAGCTTCGCTCAAGTACAAAGCGGATGACGACACCGATGCTAGGGTCGAGGCTTTCAATGCCTATGCTGTGGTGTTGGCTGAGATGTACAACCGCATCACCAGTCTCAAGAACAGCGGCGACTTCACACCATCAACCTATGCCGCCGAGAAGAATCTACCCAACCGAGGGTTGCACTGGTCTGACTTCATCCCTGTGCGTATCAAAAACCGCATCATTGAGCTGTTTGATGCTGTGCCATACACAGCCAAGGCAAGACGCAAGATACCCTTTGAGCGGGTAGTAACTGCCGACATACACGACAAGCGCAAGCGCAGACTGGTCAACCGCACGACCAAGGAACTGCTACACGCTAACCAAGACCATGCCATAAGTCCAACACAGGACACACAGGCAAGGGTCAACAAACTAAAGGCAGCACTCGCTGCCATCGAGAACCTGAACGACAACGAGCCTGTGCCTGCGACATGGCATGGGCTTTGACGGGTGTCTAACCCACGGGAGAGAAACCTCTCCCAACTGGTCTGCGGAACTTGGGCTATGCCGCTGACCATCTTCAACCTAGCCTGTATGGAGAAGCAACATGATTTTAATAACTGCATCAGAGAAAAGTTTGTCATACAAAGGCGATGCTGAATACGCCTTACTTCTAATCGAGTCCCTGCATACGGCATATGGAGGTGCGGATATGCCCAAAATGTTGAGTGACTTTGTGTTCAACATTGAGGTTGCGTTGCAAGACGCAAATGTTTTAGACGAAGACTTTAATTTGATTAACAACTTTGACAAGCCATACACATTCGAGAAGTTATTCAACGAGCAAACCAAAGGAGAAGCAACATGAAACTGACAGTAGACACACTTGACAACAACGTAAAGAGCGCAGTCGTAGACATTGGTACGAACAATGGCTATGTGGAGGTGTTCGTGTCCGATGGCGTCGTACATCTGAACGTGTTCAACAAGCAAGGCGATGTTGTGCATGAGTGGGCAGAGACTACGAAAGCATTGAGAGGAGAAGATAAATGAAAGCAAGACAGATAAAGCAACGGCACATCGTGCTGATGAAACGTCACTCGTTCAAGCGTATGTGTGAAAGGCGCAAGGATGCGCTCAAGAAGCGCCGAGCACTAACGCAGAACCTGTATGTGTGCGATGGGTATTGGCATGACAACAAAGAAGCGTTCAAAGGCATGGTCGTATCTACTGCCACATGGGATGGGTTAGAGGATGCCAAAGATGAACGCATCTTCTACTACACCGATGGTGCGCCTGTTGGCGGTGACCACGGCGAGTTTGTAATCACAGAAGCGGAGGCAATGCAATGAGAGCAAAAGCTGTATTGAGTCATATCTTCCTGAGCCTCGTGCTCTACAACGCTATGGCGCTTGGCGCTAATCAGATGATGGATGAGGGCGGTGGATATCTGTGGATGTTCATGGCGCTAGGTAGTGCGTTCCTGTTAGGGATGCAGGTCATGTTGGTAGTTATTGAATGTAAAGGAGAGACAGAATGAATGAAACAAAGATACAACACATCGGAAACACCCATTTCGGGATAGATGGTAGAGACGAATACGTGCTGTTGGAATTTGCCGAGGACACGACTTCAGACGCTGCTAACGAGTGGTTGTTGCATCGAGTCTATCGAGACACCACGCAAGAAGCAGGCGGGTACTTCTGCAAACGAGTGACCATCATGCCTAACCCCTACCACGCCAACAAGTTTGTTGGTGTGATTCACCACGAATACGATGTTTAACCAAGGAGAAAACAAATGAAAGAACTAGTACAACACTTCTACGCTTCCAGCGTAGCGCAATGGGCAACGACTACACCTGAGCGGGACTTGCGCCAGCTACTCAAGCTGATGGACAAGGATGGGTTCTCATACAACCTGTTCCTTGTACCTGTGGCGCACGATGCACAGTACGACATAAAGATGTACCAACCCCAAGTCGAGGGCACTCAATGGCTTGGATTCTTTGAAGTAAAGAGAGGGAGAAAGTAAATGAAACACCAATGGAACACAGGTCGTCAATATGACGAGCATGGGCAACGCATGGTTGCGCTGATAGACACGGGAGACTGCTGTATCAGGTTCAGCGACCTGTCACGCAACATAGATGGGGCTGTGCCGCTAGGCAACTTCCTACAAAACCACAGGCTTGATGCCTACACGCTGGAAACTTTAGTCATGGTGAACTATGACTTCGGAAACTATTCATCAAGCAGCACAACGCTTACATGGAACGAGTAAGCAGGACTAATCACCCTGTCAACGACATGGGAGAGGTTTCTCTCCCATTGAAAGCAAACACAAAACATAAACCAAATGGAGAAGCATCATGAAACTAAGCATCGCAACATTGAACGTCGCCAATAGCTCGGGCGAGATAGTCACACGGAACTATTTCTTTGTGAGTCTTGCCAATACAAAGACTGGGCACACCCTACACAACTTAGACCACATCGGTCTGAACGTAGCGCCTAGCTACAACGACTGGGACAGGTTGCCCTCGACCCTGCGCACTTTGCTTGACATTCACAGCGACATTGCCACAGCCATCGACACCTACATCACCATTGACACAAGTGCTGATCGCTTCCGCGAGATAAGTGTGCGTGAGGTGACTGGGGACGAGCTCACATGGTTCATGACCTACGGCTATGGTTCGCACACTGGTCGTTTGTTTGTCAACCTACTCGACAACCACTACTTCAACAACAAGCGCTCAATCGGATACCGCATACACAGGGCACGACTAGATCGGCACGAGAAGCTGGTCGGAGACCGCAGAGTAAAGCCAAGTGTCGAGTACAAGGGTCTGCACATCAACTTTGCAAGTTCGTTTGCCAAGCACCGCTCATTCTGTATGACGATGGGCGAGGCTATCAAGCAAGCCATCAAGAACGATGACACATCTGACTTCGAGAGTAGCTTCATGTATATGTACGAGCATGGCAACTCATTACACGAGCGCATCTTTGACAGAGCTAGCAAGGTGTTCAACTCCAAGGACATCAGCACAAATCTGTCCAAGGGTTACTGCAATCACATCGACTACGCCGATGAGATGACCGAGGTGTATGTGCGGGGTAGTCAACGTGAGTACTGCCAAGCGTGTCGTGAGGATGAGGATGTGTTGGTCTATGCACAAGACACCGAGGAGTACATACTCCGAGAGGATGCGTTCTACGATGACAACAATAATGAGTGGCTGTCCGAAGAGCCTGACTCCGACGACCCCGATGACAACGACGAGGACACCGACAGCCTCATGTCGTACCGCACCAACGTGCTCGACCATCTCGAGAAGGACAACAGCTTCTACTCGACTCCGTTCGGTGACTTCCACATGGGTGTCGAGCTTGAGCTAATCACACGAGACAGTGTCAACGATGCGGTCGAGGACATACGCTCAGAACTGGGGGATGCCTACTGCATATGCAAGACCGATGGCTCGCTACCAACTGGTGGGCTTGAGATTGTGTCTGCGCCTCGAGGCTTGGCTGAACACATCGAGAAGTTCAAGGGCTGGAACATCGCCTCTTACTACTACGCATGGAATGGTGGCAGGTGCGGTATGCACGTTCACATGGACTCCAAGGCATTCACTAAGCTGACCCTCGGTAAGTTCATCATGTTCATCAACTCTGAGCACAACACCGACTTCATCCGCAAGCTAGCTGGTCGTCATGCCCATCGGGACGAGCAGGCTCGTAGCTACTGCGCTGTCGAGGGTCAAGAAGCTATGGCGAATGCAAGCAAGGCGCTCAAGGGCAAGAGCACCAGTCGGTACTACATGGTCAACACGACCTGTCTGCGCCGCATGGAGGCTGACCGCTTGGGTGTGCAGTTTGTCGGTGAGCGTGACTTCAACACCATCGAGCTTCGCATCTTCAGAGCAACGCTCAAGAAAGAACGACTGCTTGCACAGATCGAGTTCACCCATGCCGCTGTCATGTTCTGTCGTGTCGCAAGTATGCGTGACCTGAACGAGCAGGACTTCTTGCTGTGGCTCAAGTCTACCGACAACCGCTACCCACACCTCGCTGATTGGTACGGCATACGCCGCCGTGTCGGTGCTAAGAACGCCGCACCTGCCGAAATTACCTGCTCTGACAACATCACCAACGCTTAATCAATCAAAGGAAATTATCATGTGTTTAATCATCACTGGCACGTCTGCCAAAATCCGCTCGACCCTGCTCAATACACACGGAATGTTGAGTGACATCTACACCAGCAACCCTGACGGCATCGGCATCATGTATGCCACAACCAAGGGACTCAAGGTCACCAAGGTACTGCCCAAGTCCGTGGCTGACGCTACGCAGTTCATCTCCAAGCTACCCAACGACGAGCGCCAGCTTGCCATCCACTTCCGCTGGACTACGCATGGTCACACCAACATGGAGAACTGCCATCCCTACGATATCGTCAAGGGCTATGTCGGCATGATGCACAACGGCGTGTTGCACACAGGCAATGCCGCTGACAAGGCTAAGTCAGACACTTGGCACTTCATCCAAGACTTCCTCGCTAGCCCTGTTGCTGACCATCCGCCGCTCGTGCACAACGAGAAGTTCCTCGATATGCTTGCCGAGTTCATCGGTGACAACCGCTTCGTGTTCATGGATGGAGAGGGCAAGATGAGCCATGTCAACTATGACCAAGGCATTGAGCACGATGGTCTGTGGTTCAGCAATACATACGCATGGTCACCAAGCCGACTCATCCCTGCATACCAGTCGACACGCTACGCCAAGCGTTACTCGTCCGCTATGTACAGCAGTGCGTATGACTACGACGACACCTACGGCGGATATACCAGCTACTCACCAACGGCTGACCTCACATCACAACCACGCAAGCTCTCAGCACACGACCCCCGCTGGAGTGAGGATGACTACGCATGGGAGGACGAGGAGGCTGGCTTCATCGAGGAGGAGGACTTGTTCAACTGCATGATGGAAGCTGACGTTGATATGCTGACCGCTTGCTTGGATGAGATGCCAACAACTACTATAAACACTCTCTGTAATACGTTCAAAGCCGAGTCAACAGCGTGGGTAAAGGCTAAGGACTTGACCGAGCGTGACTTAGATATCTACCACGCATTCCTTGCGTGTGATATTGATACGCTGTGTGCCAAGCTCGAGGAAGGCTTGGCTGATGCGGTTGCCGAGGTCGCCTGCTACTACCTGAACTGGGAGTATCGGGCGGTCAAGCAAACCCTGCCTGCTCTGTTGAGCTAGTAGG
>Ga0209551_1000351_pt1 | contig 17137 bp, 19 predicted proteins | sample LauGreSuBDMM15SD_2_FD_187568 | JGI IMG/M metagenome (GOLD analysis project Ga0209551, IMG submission 187568) | Freshwater lake microbial communities from Lake Michigan, USA - Su13.BD.MM15.SD (SPAdes) (version 3) | ecosystem: Environmental > Aquatic > Freshwater > Lake | place: Lake Michigan, USA... | reverse complement strand
CAACTGAAACTTATTTTGTTGAGAAGTTTGTTAGATCAAACCAAGGAACTAGCCGTAATCAAAAGGTAGTTGTTTCCGTGGGAGAAAAGATCGAAGTTGGCGCAGTTGTGGCAGATGGTGCTAGCACCGAAATGGGTGAGATGGCACTTGGAAAAAATCTACTTGTGGCATTTATGTCATGGGAAGGTCATAACTATGAAGATGCGATTATTCTTTCACAACGCCTTGTTCAAGATGATGTGCTTACCTCAATACATATTGAAGAGTATGAAGTAGATGCTCGTGATACCAAACTAGGAGCAGAGGAAATCACTCGTGATATTCCAAACGTTTCTGAGGAAGTATTAGCAGATCTTGATGAACGCGGAATCATTCGCGTTGGAGCAGATGTTGTACCAGGTGATATTTTGGTTGGAAAAGTAACACCTAAGGGTGAAACTGAATTAACACCGGAAGAGCGCTTACTTCGCGCAATCTTTGGTGAGAAGGCTCGTGAGGTTCGCGATACTTCACTTAAGGTTCCACACGGTGAATCAGGCAAAGTAATTGGCGTTAGCATCCAAGATTCTGAAGAGGGATTTGAATTAGCTGCTGGTGTTAACCAAGTTGTTCGAGTCTACGTTGCACAAAAGCGTAAAATTCAAGATGGTGACAAACTTGCTGGCCGTCACGGTAACAAGGGTGTTATTTCAAAGATTTTACCTGTTGAAGATATGCCATTCCTAGAAGATGGAACTCCAGTAGATATTGTATTAAATCCACTTGGTGTACCAGGACGTATGAATGTTGGTCAGGTACTAGAAACTCACTTAGGTTGGGTTGCTAAGTCTGGTTGGAAATTAGAAGGTAATGAAGATTGGCAACAATCACTGCGTGCTAACGGTTACGCCGAAGCACCAGCTAATACCAAGGTAGCAACACCAGTATTTGATGGAACTAAAGAAGAAGAGTTATCTGGTCTTCTTGGTTCTACTTTGCCAAATAAAGATGGCATGCGCTTAATTGGCCCAGATGGTAAAGCACAATTATATGATGGCCGAACTGGTGAACCATATAAGCAACCAATTTCAGTTGGTTATATGTACATCTTAAAGCTGCACCATTTAGTTGATGACAAGATCCATGCTCGTTCAACCGGTCCTTACTCAATGATTACGCAACAACCGTTGGGTGGAAAAGCACAATTCGGTGGACAGCGCTTTGGTGAAATGGAAGTTTGGGCACTTGAAGCATATGGAGCTGCCTACACACTACAAGAATTGCTAACTATTAAATCAGATGACGTGCTTGGTCGAGTTAAGGTTTATGAAGCAATTGTTAAGGGTGAAAATATTCCAGAGCCAGGAATTCCTGAGTCATTTAAGGTTTTGGTTAAAGAAATGCAATCACTTTGTTTAAATGTTGAAGTTCTTTCATCAGAGGGTGTGGCAATTGAAATGCGCGATACTGATGAAGAAGTCTTTAGAACAGCCGAAGAATTAGGTATCAACTTATCCCGAGTTGAACCAAGCTCTGTAGAAGAAGTGTGAGGAGAGGATAACCATGTTAGACGTTAACTTTTTTGATGAGTTAAGAATTGGTCTTGCCTCAACTGACAATATTCGTGAGTGGTCGTTCGGTGAGGTTAAAAAGCCAGAGACAATTAACTACCGAACACTAAAGCCAGAAAAAGATGGTTTATTTGACGAGAAGATCTTTGGACCAACTCGTGACTGGGAATGTTATTGCGGTAAGTACAAGCGCGTACGATTTAAAGGAATTATCTGCGAAAGATGCGGAGTTGAAGTAACTCGCGCCAAAGTTCGTCGTGAGCGAATGGGACATATTGAACTTGCAGCGCCAGTAACTCATATCTGGTACTTCAAAGGTGTGCCAAGCCGTCTTGGATACTTACTAGATCTTGCTCCAAAAGATTTAGAAAAGGTAATTTATTTTGCTGCTTACATGATCACAGAGGTTGATACTGAAGCTCGCGCTGAAGATATGCCAACTCTGGAGAAAAAGTACTCTTCCGATGTTAAGAAGATTGAGTCACGTCGTGATCTTGAATTAGATACTCGCACTAAGAAGATGGAATCTGATCTATCTGATCTAGAAGATGAGGGTGCTAAAGCTGATGCTCGTCGTAAAGTACGCGAGTCTGGTGAGCGCGAACTAAAAACTATTCGTGATCGCAATCAAAAAGAGCTAGATCGTCTTGATGCAGTATGGAGTCGTTTTAAGAATCTTAAAGTACAAGATCTTGAAGGCGATGAGTTGTTATACCGCGAACTTCGCGATCGTTATGGCGTTTATTTCAAAGGATCAATGGGTGCGCAAGCAATTCAATCTCGTCTTGAAACCTTTGATCTAAAAGCTGAGTTTGATAAATTAAATGAGTTATCACAAACTGGTAAGGGTCAAAAGAAGACTCGTGCTATTAAGAGATTAAAGGTTGTTAACTCATTCCTTAATACTCGTAATAAACCAGCATCTATGGTCCTTGATTGTGTGCCAGTTATTCCACCAGATCTTCGCCCAATGGTTCAACTAGATGGTGGCCGTTTTGCTACCAGTGATCTAAATGATTTATATCGACGGGTAATTAACCGTAATAATCGTTTAAAGCGTCTAGCTGATCTTGGTGCTCCTGAGATTATTGTTAACAACGAAAAGCGTATGTTGCAAGAAGCGGTTGATTCACTATTTGATAATGGTCGTCGCGGACGCCCAGTAACTGGACCAGGAAATCGTCCACTTAAATCACTTTCTGACATGCTTAAGGGTAAGCAAGGACGCTTCCGTCAAAACTTACTTGGAAAGCGTGTTGATTACTCAGGTCGTTCAGTAATCGTAGTTGGACCACAACTTAAATTGCATCAGTGCGGTTTGCCAAAACAAATGGCACTTGAATTATTTAAACCATTTGTTATGAAGCGCTTAGTTGATTTAAATCATGCTCAAAATATTAAGTCTGCAAAGAGAATGGTTGAGCGTGCTCGTCCAGTAGTTTGGGATGTATTAGAAGAGGTAATTGCTGAGCATCCAGTGCTACTAAACCGTGCACCAACTCTGCACCGTCTTGGTATTCAAGCATTTGAGCCACAATTAGTTGAAGGTAAGGCTATTCAAATTCACCCATTAGTTTGTACTGCATTTAACGCAGACTTTGATGGTGATCAGATGGCTGTTCACTTACCACTATCAGCTGAAGCACAAGCTGAGGCTCGAGTATTAATGCTTTCAAGTAATAATATTTTATCGCCAGCTTCTGGTCGACCAATTACATCTCCTACTCAGGACATGGTGCTTGGTCTTTACTTCCTAACCTCACTACGTGAGAAAGAATTAGGAGAGGGCAGAGCATTTTCATCAATTGCTGAAGCAGTAATGGCATTTGATCAAGGCAGCCTTTCACTACAAGCAAAAATTAAACTTCGTATTGATAAGAGCGGTATTGCTGAAACTCGCGAGACCACATTAGGTCGTGCTTTATTTAATGAAGTACTACCAGCTGATTTCCCATTTGTTGATTACGATGTTACTAAGAAGCTTCTTGGTTTAATTGTTGATAACTTGGCTGAAGGTTATGCCAAGGTAACAGTTGCACAAACCCTAGATGCACTTAAGTCACTTGGTTTCTACTGGGCTACTCGCGCTGGTGTGACTATCTCAATTAACGATGTTGTAACACCAGGACGTAAGCGAGAGATCCTGGAAGGTTATGAAACTAAGGCAGATAAGGTTCAATCACAGTATGAAAAAGGATTAATTACTGATGATGAGCGACGCCAAGAGTTAATTGAAATTTGGACACTTGCTACCAACGAGGTTGCTAAAGAGATGGAAGATAATTTCCCTCGCACCAACCCAGTTTGGATGATGGTTTATTCAGGTGCTCGTGGAAATATGATGCAGATCCGCCAAATTGCAGGTATGCGTGGACTTGTAGCTAACCCAAAGGGTGAAATTATTCCTCGTCCGATTAAATCAAACTTCCGTGAAGGTCTCTCCGTTCTTGAGTACTTCATTTCAACACATGGTGCTCGTAAAGGTTTGGCCGATACCGCACTTCGTACCGCTGACTCTGGTTACCTAACCCGTCGTCTTTGCGATGTTGCTCAAGATGTAATTATTCGTGAGGAAGATTGCGGAACTGATCGCGGCCTAACTCTGAAGATGGCAGCAAAAGATTCAACTGGCACATTAGTTCGTGATGATCATGTTGAGACATCATTATTTGGCCGTAACTTAGCTGAAGATGTATCAGCCTCCGGCAAGGTATTACTTACTGCTGGAACTGATCTTGGTGATCGCAACATCGATACATTAGTTGCAGCCGGGATTGAAGAAGTTAAGGTTCGCTCAGTTCTAACTTGCGATAGCAAGGTTGGACAATGCGCAATGTGTTACGGCCGCTCAATGGCTGCTGGCAAGATTGTTGATGTCGGTGAAGCTGTTGGAATTATTGCTGCTCAATCAATTGGTGAGCCAGGAACACAGCTAACAATGCGTACCTTCCATACTGGTGGTGCTCAATTACTTGGCGAGACTCAAATTACCCATGGTCTACCTCGCGTTCAAGAATTATTTGAAGCAAGAACTCCAAAGGGTGTAGCACCAATTGCAGAAGCTGCTGGAACTGTTTCATTCCTAGAGGATGCTAAAGGTAAGAAGATTGTTGTTACCCCAGAAGATGGTGGTGAAGCAGTTGCTTACCCAATTACTCGTCGTCAAAAACTTCTAGTTGAAGATGGATCACGTGTAAGCGTTGGTCAGCAATTAGTTGTTGGCGCAATTGATCCTAAGCAAGTTCTTCGTATCTTAGGACCACGTCAAACTCAGATTCACTTAGTAAGTGAAATTCAAGAGGTTTATCGTATGCAGGGTGTTTCTATCCACGATAAGCACATTGAAATTATTGTTCGCCAAATGTTAAAGCGAATTACTGTGCTAGAGCCAGGTGATGCTGATCTATTGCCAGGTGAGTTAGTTGAGCGCGGTCGCTTTGAAGAAGAGAACCGTCGTGTTGTTTCAACTGGCGGTAAGGCTGCATCTGGTCGACCTGAGTTAATGGGTATTACCAAGGCTTCTCTCGCTACTGAGTCATGGTTATCAGCAGCATCATTCCAAGAGACAACTCGTGTGTTAACTGATGCGGCATTGTCTGAAAAGAGTGATCCACTACTAGGACTTAAGGAAAACGTAATTATCGGTAAGTTAATTCCAGCTGGAACTGGACTTGCTAGATACCGAAATATTCGAGTTGAGCCAACTGAGGAAGCAAAGGCTGCTGTCTATGCTGCTTATGATCAATACGAGTTCACACCATTTGAATCACAAGGTTCTGGTGAAGCAGTTCGTTTGGATGAGTTCGAAGTTCGCTAAAAGAAAAAGTAATTTAAAGTGGCCAGCGCTAGATAATTGCGCCGGCCACTTTTATTATTAGCAATTATCTATTAGAAAATACTGTCAGTATTGCTGCAACAAAGTGGCAAATAAATGCTGCAGCCGTTAGTGCGTGAAATAACTCATGAAAGCCAAACCAGCTAATTGAAAAATTTGGTTTTTTGAGGGCATAGATAACACCGCCAGCAGAGTATAAAAGCCCACCAGTTAGAATTAAAATAAATATTGCAACCCCACCGGAGTTGAAAAACGCAGGCATATAAAAGACTGCTGCCCAACCTAATGAAATATATCCGGCAACATATAACCAACGAGGAGCTGAGAGCCAAAAAATTCTAAGCAGTGAAATAAGAATTGCTCCACCCCAAGCAACAATTAACAATGTTTTAGTTTGACTTGGCTGTAATAAATAAACTGCAAAAGGGGTATAGGTACCGGCAATTAAAATTGAAATATTTGAGTGATCAATCCTTCGCCAGATTGCTTTATTTTTATCATTCCAGGCCACCCGGTGATATAAAGCGCTGCAGGTAAATAAAGTAACTGCGGTTAGCGTGAATATGCCGAGGGTAATTCGCCCTCGTAGTTCATTTGCCAAAGTAATAAGTATTAGCCCAGCCACCAAGCTAAGTGGGGACATCACTAAATGCACGATTCCGCGTAATTTTGGCTTTTCCATCTATTAACCATAGGCGTGATAGTGCTGGGTAATTCGGCGTGTCGTGGGGTGAGATTGCTGGTTGAAGGAGTAAAAGCACCGTTTTGACCAGACCGATGTGACTGGGCTACCCTTCCCGTCCTGCTCTTTTCTTCATAAGAGCTGCATCAATATGCAAATTTATTTGCATGTTATCTGCAAGGAACGGGCAACACGCCCGACCTCGTGGGTCGGAGAGTGCAGCGAATTATGTAGGAAAACAGGATAAATAATTTTAAAAAAATTATTTAAAACTTAAATGTTTAGGAGATATGTAGTGCCAACTATTCAGCAGCTGGTCCGTAAGGGCCGCGCCGAGAAGACAGATAAGACGAGCACACCTGCATTAAAAGGTAGCCCGCAACGTCGTGGTGTTTGCACACGTGTTTATACAACTACACCAAAGAAGCCAAACTCAGCGCTTCGTAAAGTTGCACGTGTACGTCTAACAAGTGGCATGGAAGTAACTGCATATATTCCTGGTGAAGGTCATAACTTGCAAGAGCACTCAATTGTTTTAGTTCGCGGCGGTCGTGTTAAAGATCTACCTGGTGTGCGTTACAAAATTGTTCGTGGCTCTCTCGATACCCAAGGTGTTAAAGATCGTAAACAATCACGTTCTCGCTATGGCGCAAAGAGGGAGAAGAAGTAATGCCACGTAAAGGTTCGGTTCCAAAAGCACCGGTAATAGCTGATCCGGTTTATGCATCTCCTGTGGTTACATCTTTAATTAATAAGATTTTAATGCATGGTAAAAGATCAACTGCTGAAGCAATTGTTTATGGCGCACTTGAGAATTGCCGTACTAAAACAAATACTGATCCAGTAATTACATTAAAGCGAGCACTAGATAACGTAAAGCCAACGGTTGAGGTTCGCTCTCGCCGAGTTGGTGGCGCAACATATCAAGTACCAGTTGAAGTAAAGCCAGCTCGTGCTACTGCACTAGGACTTCGTTGGATTGTAGATAACTCAAGAGAGCGCCGTGAGAAATCAATGGCAGAGCGTTTAGGAAATGAATTAATTGATGCCAGCAATGGTTTAGGCGCCGCAGTTAAAAAGCGCGAAGACACACACAAGATGGCTGAAGCAAACAAGGCGTTTGCTCACTATCGCTGGTAATTAAGAGATAACGGGAGAAGAGAAAACGTGAGTATTGCAACCGCAATCGATCTAGCCAAGGTCCGCAACATTGGAATCATGGCTCACATTGACGCGGGTAAAACTACAACTACTGAGCGAATTCTTTTCTATACCGGTATTAACTACAAAATTGGTGAGGTTCATGAGGGCGCAGCCACTATGGACTGGATGGAGCAAGAGCAAGAGCGCGGAATCACAATTACATCTGCAGCAACAACTTGTCATTGGAAAGATCACATGATCAACATCATTGATACACCAGGACACGTAGATTTCACTGTTGAAGTTGAACGATCACTTCGCGTACTAGATGGCGCAGTTGCAGTATTTGATGGAGTTGCCGGTGTTGAGCCACAATCTGAAACAGTATGGCGCCAGGCAGATCGTTATAACGTTCCACGTCTTTGTTTTATTAACAAACTAGATCGCACCGGTGCTTCATTTGATCGCTGTGTAGAGATGATCAAGTCTCGTCTTAATGCCACACCATTAGTACTACAAATTCCAATTGGCGTAGAAGGTGACTTCCTAGGAGTTGTTGATTTAATTGCAATGAAAGCATTGGTATGGCCAGGTGAGACTAAAAAGGGTGAAGATTATTTAGTAGAAGAGATCCCAGCTAACTTAGTTGAGAAAGCAAAGCAAGCACGCCATGAATTACTAGAGACATTAGCTGACTGTGATGACACCATCATGGAGAAGTACTTAGAGGGTGCTGAATTAACTGAGGATGAAATTATTGCGGGAATTCGCCGGGCAACTCTTGCTGATAAGGCAACTCCAGTATTAACTGGATCTGCATTTAAAAACAAGGGCGTGCAGCCAATGCTTGATGCGGTAAATCGTTACCTACCAAGTCCATTAGATATCAAAGCAATTGTTGGACACAAACAAGGTGATGCATCAGTATCAATTGAGCGTCAACCAAATAATGATGAACCATTTTCAGCACTCGCTTTTAAAATTATGCGAGATCCCCATCTAGGTAAATTAACCTTCGTTCGGATTTACTCTGGCTCATTAACGGCTGGAACTGCAGTACTTAATTCAACTAAAGATAGAAAAGAAAGAATCGGAAAGATTTATCAGATGCACGCTAATAAGCGTGAGGAAATGGAATCAGCCGGAGCCGGAATGATTATCGCGGTAATGGGTCTTAAGGACACAACAACCGGTGAAACATTATGTGATGTTGATAAGCCAGTAATTTTAGAATCAATGGATTTCCCAGCCCCAGTTATTTCAGTAGCAATTGAGCCAAAGACAAAGGCTGATCAAGAAAAACTTGGAATTGCAATCCAATCATTAGCAGAGGAAGACCCAACCTTCCACGTTAAATCAGATGAGGAAACTGGCCAGACAATTATTTCTGGAATGGGTGAGCTTCACTTAGAAATTTTAGTAGACCGTATGAAGCGTGAATTTAAAGTTGAAGCAAATGTTGGTAAGCCTCAGGTGGCATACCGCGAGACACTTCGTAAAACAGTTGCTCGTTATGACTACACACACAAGAAGCAATCTGGTGGTTCTGGACAGTTTGCAAAGATTCAAATCGCAGTAGAGCCGCTACCAGCTGGTTCTGAGCAATCATATGAATTCGTAAATAAAATTACTGGCGGACGTATTCCTAAGGAGTACATCCCATCTGTTGATGATGGTTGCCAGGAAGCACTCGCTAGTGGACCACTTGCTGGTTATCCATTAGTTGATGTGAAAGTAACTCTTCTTGATGGCGCTTACCATGATGTTGACTCATCAGAGCTTGCCTTCAAGATTGCTGGAATCGCAGCATTTAAGGAAGCAGCAAGACTTGCTGGTCCTGTACTGCTGGAACCAGTTATGTCAGTTGAAGTAATTACTCCTGAAGATTTCATGGGTGATGTAATCGGTGACATAAATAGTCGTCGTGGTCAGATCTTGGCCATGGATGAGCGGTCAGGTGCCAGAATCGTTAAGGCAACAGTGCCACTGTCAGAGATGTTCGGCTATGTCGGAGATCTTCGCAGCAGGACACAAGGTCGCGCGAGCTACAGCATGCAATTTGATTCGTATGCCGAAGTTCCACAAGCGGTATCGAAAGAAATCATTGCAAAGGTTCGCGGCGAGTAAAACCGCAACGACCAGAGCGAAAATCCGAAATAACTACTAACAGCTAAAACAGGAGGAAAAAGTGACAAAGGCGAAGTTCGAGCGGAATAAACCGCACGTAAACATCGGCACCATCGGTCACATTGACCACGGTAAGACAACTCTTACTGCGGCAATTTCCAAGGTGCTTCATGACAAGTTCCCGGATGTAAATCCACTGATGAATTTTGATCAAATTGATAAGGCGCCAGAAGAGCGTCAACGCGGTATTACTATTTCTATCGCACACATTGAATACCAGACAGAGAAGCGTCACTACGCACACGTTGACTGTCCAGGACACGCTGACTACATCAAGAACATGATCACTGGTGCAGCGCAAATGGATGGCGCAATCTTGGTAGTAGCTGCAACTGATGGACCAATGCCACAAACTAAGGAGCACGTACTACTTGCTCGTCAGGTTGGCGTTCCTTCAATCATTGTTGCACTAAATAAAACTGACATGGTTGATGATGCTGAAATTCTTGAGCTTGTTGAAATGGAAGTTCGTGAACTTCTAAACAAGTATGAGTTCCCAGGAGATACAACTCCAATCGTTCGCGTCTCAGCGCTTAAGGCACTTGAGGGTGATCAGAAGTGGGTAGATGCACTTCTTGAGTTGATGAATCAAGTTGATAGCTTTATTCCTCAGCCAGTGCGCGAAATTGAAAAGCCATTCCTAATGCCAGTAGAAGATGTATTTACTATTACTGGTCGCGGAACTGTTGTTACTGGTCGTATCGAGCGCGGAATTGTTAAGGTCAACGAAGAGGTTGAAATCGTTGGTATCCGTTTAGATGCACAAAAGACAATTGTTACTGGCGTTGAAATGTTCCGTAAGTTACTTGATGAAGGTCAGGCCGGGGAAAACGTTGGTCTTCTTCTTCGTGGAACTAAGCGTGAAGATGTTGAGCGTGGTCAGGTTGTTTGTAAGCCTGGCACTATTACACCTCACACAGATTTCGAAGCCTCTGCATACATCCTTTCAAAGGATGAGGGTGGTCGTCACACACCATTCTTTAACAACTACCGTCCTCAGTTCTACTTCCGTACAACGGATGTAACTGGTGTGGTAACACTTCCATCTGGTACTGAAATGGTTATGCCTGGCGATAACACCGCTATGACCGTAGCTCTTATTCAGCCAGTTGCTATGGAAGAGGGACTTCGCTTTGCGATCCGTGAAGGTGGCCGCACCGTTGGTGCAGGTCGCGTAACAAAGATCGTTAAGTAAAAAAAGAATTATTTTTGGGCTGCTGAATAAGTGGCCCAGAAATAACTAAAAGATTTAACTAGAAAAAAAGGAGAAGCAAAATGGCCGGACAAAAGATCCGCATTAGGCTTAAGGCGTATGACCATGAGGTGATTGACACTTCAGCGAAGAAAATCGTTGAAACTGTTGAGCGCACTGGTGCTACCGTCGCAGGCCCAGTTCCGCTGCCTACTGAGAAAAACACTTACTGTGTTATTCGCTCTCCACATAAATATAAAGATAGCCGCGAGCACTTTGAGATGCGCACCCATAAGCGCCTAATCGACATCATCGATCCAACACCTAAAACTGTTGATTCATTGATGCGTCTTGATTTGCCAGCTGGCGTTGACATTGAGATCAAGCTCTAAGGGAAAATCAAATGACAACTACGCAATCAAAGTCTTCTGCCATCAAGGGCATCTTGGGTAAGAAGCTGGGTATGACACAGGTCTTTGACTCCCAAAATAAAATTGTTCCAGTAACTGTTATTCAGGCTGGTCCTTGTGTGGTAACTCAAATTCGCACAATTGAAAAAGACGGCTACACCGCTGTGCAATTAGCATTTGGTGCGATTGAGCCACGTAAAGTTTCTAAGCCACAAGCAGGTCAATTTGCAAAAGCAGGAGTAACACCACGTCTTGAAGTTGCTGAACTTCGCATCTCAAGTACTGAGGGATACTCAGTTGGTCAAGAATTAAAGGCAGATGTATTCACTTCCGGTGAGATTGTTGACGCCAGCGGTACATCAAAAGGAAAAGGAACTGCTGGTGTTATGAAGCGCCATGGTTTCTCTGGAATTGGTGCATCCCACGGTGTTGATAAGAAGCATCGTATGTCCGGTTCTATTGGTAACAGAACAACACCAGGACGTGTATTTAAAGGTAAGCGCATGATGGGCCGTATGGGTATTGACACTGTAACTACACAAAATCTTTTAGTGCACTCAGTAGATCCAGTAAATAACACCATATTAATTCGTGGCGCAACACCAGGTGCAATTGGTGCAACTATTTTTATCCGCTCAGCTGCAAAGAAAGCTGCGGCTGAAACAGTTAACACGAAGGTTGGTGCCTAATGTCATTAAAGATTGAGGTTAAAGATATTGCTGGTAAGCCAACTGGTTCAGTTGATTTACCTGCCGCAATATTTGATGTACAGGCAAATGTGCCATTAATTCATCAGGTAGTTGTTGCGCAATTAGCAGCTGCTCGCGCTGGTACTCACAAGACTAAAAATCGTGGTGAAGTATCTGGTGGCGGTAAGAAACCATTTAAACAAAAAGGAACTGGTCGCGCTCGTCAGGGTTCAACTCGTTCACCTAACCAACGCCATGGTGGAGTTGCACACGGTCCAGTACCTCGTAAGTATGACCAACGCACACCAAAGAAAATGATTGCAGCAGCTCTTAAGGGCGTGCTTTCTGATCGCCAACGCGCTTCTCGTATTCACGCAGTAAGTGGCATCGTTGAAGCAAGCACAACTAAAGCAGCAATTTCTGCAGTGCGTCAGTTCTCAGATCGTAAGAATTTATTAGTTGTTTTATCACGTACTGAAAATGCTGCCTGGCTTGCACTTAGAAATCATGATGATCTGCATCTAATCGTTAATGATCAATTAAATGCATACGATGTTTTAGTAGCCGATGATGTTATTTTCTCAGAGGGTGCACTTCGCGACTTTATTGCAGGTCCTGCAACTGGCAAGGGAGCAACCGCAGTTGCTCGTGAGAGTGAAGTTGGAGTATCAGCATGAAAAACTATCGCGACGTATTACTAGCTCCAGTAGTTTCTGAGAAGTCTTACTCATTACTAGATGGAAATAAGTACACATTCTTAGTTGCACCAGATGCTAATAAAACAGAGATCAAGATCGCTGTTGAAAAAGTATTTGGCGTAAAGGTATTAAGTGTTAACACCATGAACCGTGAGGGTAAGCGCAAGCGCACTGCACTCGGTTTTGGAAAGCGTAAAGATACAAAGCGTGCAATTGTGCACGTGGCAGCCGGACAACGGATCGACATCTTTGGAGGACCAGTCTCTTAAGGAGATTGGCTCTTACGGAATAGGGAGAAGATAAATGGCACTGCGTAATCTGAGGCCGACCACACCTGGTCAGCGCGGAGCAAGCGTTCCTGATTTTGAAGAGATCACTCGTCAAAAGCCAGAGAAATCTTTAGTCCGTCCAATTAATTCTAAAGGTGGCCGTAACGCAACTGGGCGAGTAACTATGCGCCATCAAGGTGGCGGACACAAGCGCGCCTATCGCTTAATTGATTTTATTCGTAACGATAAAGATGGTGTACCAGCAAAGGTTGCTCAGATTGAATACGATCCAAACCGCACTGCAAATATTGCACTACTTCACTTTGCCGATGGCGAGAAGCGTTACATCATTGCACCAGATGGTTTAGTTCAAGGATCTCCAATTGAAAATGGTCCATCTGCAGATATTAAGCCAGGAAATAATTTGCCACTTCGTAATATTCCAGTTGGAACAATGATTCACGCAATTGAACTTCGCCCAGGTGGAGGCGCCAAGATTGGTCGCTCTGCTGGATCTGCTGTGCAGTTAGTTGCAAAAGATGGACCATACGCACAACTTCGTATGCCATCTGGTGAAATTAGAAATGTTGATGTTCGCTGCCGTGCCACAGTTGGCACAGTTGGTAATGCTGAACAATCAAATAGAAATTATGGAAAAGCTGGACGCATGCGTTGGAAAGGCAAGCGCCCATCTGTTCGTGGTGTTGTTATGAACCCAGTTGATCACCCACATGGTGGTGGTGAAGGTAAAACTTCTGGAGGACGTCATCCAGTTTCACCTTGGGGCTTACCTGAAAAACGCACACGTAAAAAGAAAGCTAGTGATTCTTTAATTATCCGTCGACGCAAGTCCAATAAGAAGAGATAAGGGGGGATCTTAAGATGCCACGTAGTTTAAAGAAGGGTCCTTTCGTTGATCTTCATCTATCAAAAAAGGTAGAAGAGCAAAATGCGAAGAACACTAAGAATGTTATTAAAACTTGGTCACGTCGCTCAATGATTACACCAGACATGATTGGTCACACCATTGCAGTCCATGATGGCCGCAAGCACGTGCCAGTTTTTGTTACTGATGCAATGATCGGTCACAAGCTTGGTGAGTTTTCACCAACTCGTACTTTTAAAGGTCACTCCCGCGCTGATGGAAAGGCGGTGGTTGTAAGTGAGTAATACTGACACCACTACAGCATTGGTAACTCGCGCAGTATTGCGTGACTTCCGATCCACACCACAAAAAGCTCGTCGAGTTGTAAACCTAGTTCGTGGACAACGTGCTGATACCGCACTTAACATGATGAAGTTTGCTAATCAGCCAGAGCTTGGCGAAGCCATCTACACATTAATTGCATCAGCTGTATCAAATGCTAAGCAAAAGAATCCATCAATTCGCGATGCATCTGAGCTTTGGATTATTGAAGCATTAGTTGATGAAGGCTTCACTATGAAGAGATACCGTCCACGTGCACAAGGACGCGGTTTTTCAATTAACAAGAGATCATCTCAAGTAACTGTTGTGTTATCTGATGATAAAACTCTTCGCACAAATAAGAATTTAAAAGCTTCTCAGATGCAAAAGCCAAAGGCACTTCGAAAGCCAACGGTAATTGCAGATGCACCTGTTGCAACAAAAGCAGCGGATGCATTACCTGATAAGCCAGTAGCAAAGAAAGCGGCGGCCAAGAAGGCAACTGCTAAAAAAGCGCCAGCTAAAAAAGCTGCATCTAAAGGGAAGGCCGAGTAAATGGGTCAAAAAATAAATCCACACGGCTTCCGCCTTGGTATTACAACTGATTTCAAATCACGTTGGTATGCCGACAAACTTTATGGTGCTTACGTTAAAGAAGATATTGCTATCCGTCGCCTTATGGCTAAGAAGATGGAAAGAGCAGGCGTATCTAAGATTGAAATTGAACGTACTCGCGAGAAAGTACGTATTGATCTATTTACCGCTCGTCCTGGAATTGTTATTGGTCGTCGTGGTCAAGAGGCAGACAAGCTTCGTATTGATCTTGAAAACCTAACTGGCAAGCAGGTTCAATTAAATATTCTTGAAGTTAAAAATCCTGAGATGGATGCTCAACTAGTTGCACAAGGTATTGCTGAGCAATTAGCAGCACGTGTTTCATTCCGTCGAGCAATGCGTAAGGGAATGCAAACTGCATTAAAAGCAGGAGCAGAAGGAATTCGTGTGCAGTGCGGTGGACGTCTTGGTGGCGCTGAAATGTCTCGTTCCGAGTTTTATCGTGAAGGACGCGTTCCACTACACACACTTCGCGCAGATATTGATTATGGTTTTGCTGAAGCTGCCACAACTTTTGGACGCCTTGGCGTAAAGGTTTGGATTTATAAGGGTGAAGTAATTGAATCTCGCGCCGAAAGAGCTGCTGCTGCAATTGCTGCTGCAAAAGCTCCAAAGCCAAGTCGTGGTGGATCTCGTGCACCAAGAGCTCCAAGAGGTGAAGTAACAACAACAACTGTTGCTGCTCGCGCTGAAGCTGCTGCTGCAACTGAAACTTTGACACCTAATGAGAGCGGAGCTAACTAATGTTAATTCCACGTCGAGTTAAGCACCGTAAACAACATCATCCAAAGCGTGCTGGAAAATCAAAGGGCGGCACAACAGTTGCTTTTGGTGATTATGGCGTGCAAGCAATGGAGCCGGCATATGTAACAAACCGCCAAATTGAAGCGGCTCGTATTGCAATGACTCGTCATATTAAACGTGGTGGAAAAGTTTGGATAAATATTTATCCAGATCGTCCATTAACTAAGAAGCCAGCTGAGACTCGTATGGGTTCTGGTAAAGGTTCACCTGAGTGGTGGATTGCCAACGTTAAACCAGGTCGAGTTATGTTTGAAATTTCAGGTGTTACCGAAGCTGTTGCCGCTGAGGCAATGACTAGGGCTATGCACAAACTGCCAATGAAGTGCCGAATTGTTCGCCGAGAGGAGTTCTAATGTCAACGACAACTGCTGAAACATTACGCGCTAGTTCAACTGATGAACTAAATGATAAATTGCGTGAGGCTAAGGAAGAGTTATTTAATCTTCGCTTTCAAGCAGCAACTGGTCAATTAGAAAACCATGGCCGCCTTACTGCAGTTCGCAAGGAGATCGCGCGAATTTACACAATTTTACGTGAACGTGAACTAGGGATTGGAGTCAGCGCATGAGTAAAGCAAAAGATTTAGCTAATTCTGTTGACCGTCCATTCCGTAAAACACGTGAGGGAATTGTTACGAGCGATAAGATGAATAAAACTGTTGTGGTTTCAATTCAAGATCGAATTAAACATGGAATGTATAGCAAGGTTTTAACTCGCTCTCGCAAGCTAAAAGCTCACGATGAAAGCAACTCTGCTGGCATCGGCGATCGCGTTCTAATCATGGAAACTCGACCACTATCAGCAACAAAGCGCTGGCGTGTGGTTCAGATTCTTGAGAAGGCTAAGTAAGGGGCGAAAAAGATGATTCAACAAGAGTCACGGTTAGCTGTTGCCGATAACACCGGTGCTAAGGAATTACTTTGCATCCGAGTATTAGGTGGCACCTCCCGTCGTTACGCCGGTATTGGCGACATCATTGTTTGCTCAGTAAAAGATGCAATTCCTGGTGGCCAAGTTAAAAAGGGTGAGGTTGTTAAAGCTGTAATCGTTCGCACCGTTAAAGAGAGCCGTCGCGCTGATGGTTCATATATTCGCTTTGATGAGAATGCTGCCGTAATTGTTAAAGATGATGGTGAGCCACGTGGCACACGTATCTTTGGTCCAGTTGCGCGCGAACTTCGAGATAAGAGATTTATGAGAATTATTTCATTAGCTCCGGAGGTGCTATAAAAATGGCAAATATTCGCAAAGGTGACACCGTGCAGGTGATTGCCGGAAAAGATAAAGGAACAACTGGCACAGTGCTTTCAGTTGACCGAGTTAAGTTACGCATATTAATTGAGGGTGTTAACCGGGTTAAGCGTCACACCAAGGAAACTACCTCTGAGCGTGGAGTTAAGGTTGGCGGAATTACCACTGTTGAGTCTGCTATTCATCTTTCTAATGTGATGTTAGTTGATGGCGATGGTAAGGCAACTCGAATTGGCGCTCGCAAAGATGAAGCTGGCAAGAATGTTCGTATCTCTCGCCGCTCTGGAAAGGATGCCTAATGTCTACTGATTTAGCACCACGTCTTAAGGGACGTTATAAGTCTGAGATTGCACCAGCTCTTAAAGCTAAGTTTGGCTATAAGAATGTAATGCAGATTCCAACCTTAACTAAGGTTGTTGTGAACATGGGTGTTGGTGAAGCAGCGCGTGATTCAAAGTTAATTGAAGGCGCAATCCGCGACCTTGCCACAATTACTGGGCAACGTCCGCAGGTAACTCGCTCTCGTAAATCAATTGCTCAATTTAAGCTTCGTGAGAATATGCCAATTGGTGCTCACGTAACACTGCGCAATGATCGTATGTGGGAATTTACCGATCGATTACTTT
>Ga0209551_1000346_pt1 | contig 17204 bp, 17 predicted proteins | sample LauGreSuBDMM15SD_2_FD_187568 | JGI IMG/M metagenome (GOLD analysis project Ga0209551, IMG submission 187568) | Freshwater lake microbial communities from Lake Michigan, USA - Su13.BD.MM15.SD (SPAdes) (version 3) | ecosystem: Environmental > Aquatic > Freshwater > Lake | place: Lake Michigan, USA... | reverse complement strand
TCGGTACGGCGATGAGATGCGCCTTGTGTGGCGTACTTAGGCTGCGTCGACAACGGAGAGCTTTGCAATCTCGCCAGATGCGATCTGAACAGTGACATCACTCAGAAGAGCTGATAGTTGTAGACCGAGTGCATCGCAAATTGCGTTAAGCAACTCAGATGATGCTTCTTTCTGGCCGCGTTCAACTTCTGAGAGATAACCCAGGGAGACGCGAGCTTGGCGTGCAACATCGCGAAGCGTTCGAGATTGCTCTGTTCGGGCAGCACGGAGTGAACTACCGACTGCTTCACGTAGTAAAACCATCGTTGCTCCCTCCCTATCTTTTATCGACCTGCTTAGTGACCTGCTTAGTGACCTGCGGCGACTTGGCGCGCACGTTCTCTAAGGATACGCGTAAATGAGCCGATTGCAGTGGCAACGGTGGCGTTTCGCACGCTTTCACGCCCACCTGCAAGGGAAAGTTCCAGGCTCTGGGCAACTGGACCGTCGATAGCAACCCAGACAGTGCCCGATGGGATGTCATCAGATGGACCAGGGCCGGCAACTCCTGTTGTTGCAATTGCCCATGTAGCGCCAAATTTTAAACGGACCGCTTGCGCCATTGCGACCGCAACTTCTTGGCTATAAACAGTATGAGTTGCAATGATCGCTTCATCAATGCCAAGCACGTCAGTTTTAACATGATCTTGATAGGCAACAATTGCACCAAGAAAGATTTGTGATGAACCTTCAACAGATGTAATTGCAGCGCTTAGCCCGCCAGCAGTAATTGACTCGGCTGTAACCAGGGATTCATTGCTCTCGCCAAGAGTGCGGATTATCTCCTTCACCATGGAAGATGCTTCAGAGGTGAGCGACATCTACCCTCCCCCTAGTTGGCTTACGGAATGACTTACGGTCTCTTCAGCGCCAATCGTACATAGTTAACGCCTGTGACGATAGTGAGAGCAATTGCTATTGCAATAAATCCGTCGCGGAACCAGTACAGACCCTCAGGCATTGGAAGCATAAAGAAACCAACTCCAAAGCTTTGGAAAGCGCTCTTGATCTTACCTCCACGATTTGCTGGAATGACCCCGCGCTTGATCACTGCTAAGCGAAAGAGTGTAATTCCAATCTCGCGCACCAAGATAACGGCGGTAATCCACCATGGAAATCTGCCCAAGATTGATAGGGAGATCATGGCTGAACCTATGAGCGCCTTATCTGCAACAGGATCTAGAAATTTACCGAGTTCGCTGACTTGGTTAGTAGCACGCGCTAGATGGCCATCGAGCATATCTGACAAGCCCAAAACAAAGTAAATGCACCAGGCAATTATTTGCCAGGTCGAATCATCGCCACCATTTTTAAAGATCGCATAAACACCAAATGGAATCAGAACAATTCGTGCAAGAGTGATTGAATTCGGTGAGAGAAACTTTTTCATATTGGCCGTGCAATCAAATCTGCGCCGAGTGACTGGGTGATAACTCCATCCACGTATTGCCCAACTTTGAATGAGGTTCCAACAAACGAGGTTGTTCCATCGACTTCAGGTCCTTGATGAGCAGCTCGACCCTCCTGGTTCTCTTCATCTTCAATAAGCACTCGCACCTGCTCGCCGATGCGAGTGGCAGCGCGCAGAGTGACCATTTCATCGGCGAGAGAAGAAAGAGATTGAACGCGCTCTGCAATGATTTCACCATCGACCTTGTCCGAAAGATCAAGCGCCTCAGTCTTATCTTCATCTGAGTATCCAAAGATTCCAATTGCATCAAGCTGAGCCTGAGTGATGAAATCTGCCAGAAGATTAAAGTCTTCTTCAGTCTCACCAGGAAATCCAACGATGAAGTTAGATCTAATTCCAGCCTCTGGAGAGAGAGCACGAATCTGGGTGATCAGATGTAAGAATTTTTCGCTATCGCCAAAACGTCGCATTCGTCTCAAGAGAGTAGGGCTTACGTGTTGGAAAGAGAGATCAAAGTACGGAGCAACTTTATCGGTTGCGATCATCGCTTGAAGAAGTGAGGGACGCATCTCTGCGGGCTGCAAATAGGAGAGGCGGACTCGTTCGATGCCAGGAATTTCGCCAAACTCGTGAAGGATCTTCTCCATCAGCATGAGATCACCGAGATCTTTTCCATATGATGTTGTGTTTTCACTGACCAGAAAGAGTTCGCTCACACCGTTCTGGGCAAGCCATTCGGCTTCTTTCAAAACTTCAGTAGGTCTGCGTGAGACAAATGATCCTCTGAAGTATGGGATTGCGCAGAATGAGCAGCGTCGATCACAACCCGACGCAATTTTTAACGGTGCCCATGGCGCATCACCCAATCGCTTACGAAAGATTGACCCTCCCGCGCCAAGAGAAGATTCATAATTTTCATCTCGAGCTTTTGCACGGTCAACTGGTGCGATTGGCAGAAGTGAACGTCGATCTCGAGGTGTGTGCGAGACATGAGACTGCCCTGAAATAATTGATTGCAAGCGTGCTGAAATATCCTGGTAATCATCAAATCCCAAAATCGCATCTGCTTCGGGGAGCGCCTCAGCTAACTCTTTTCCGTAGCGCTCGGCCATGCAACCCACGGCCACAACCGCGCGAGTTACACCGTGACCTTTGAGGGAATTAGCCTCAAGAAGGGCATCCACTGAATCCTTTTTCGCCGATTCGATAAAGCCGCATGTATTGACTACGGCTACCTCGGCATCTTCCACATCTGAAACTAGGGTCCAACCATCGGCCTCAAGACGGCCGGCTAACTCTTCGGAGTCGACATCATTTCGGGCACAACCCATTGTTACTATTGCAACTGTCCGACTCATTTGTCAGATAGTACAGTGTGTGAGCTTACTTAGCTCTGAAAGTCTTACGTATTTCCTGATTTCGATCGCCCAATGGAGCCAATTTCTCACCATTGAGAGTGAGATCAAGATCGCCCGCATTTCCCAAGAAGACTGAAATGGAAGTCTCTCCAGCAAAAGATTTTGATTCGCCTTGAAAGAGTGGGCCTTTATATACGTGCACTCCCCCGATGACAACATCAATATTTGAGTTACCGCGAGTGGCAGCGATCGACAGAGTGAGTTGTTGATTGACTGTCGAAGCATCCGAAGAATTCGTAGATGGGGATGCTGATGCGGTTGGTGAAGGTGTAGGTGATTTCGTTGGTGTGGCTTCCTCTGTGACTATTGATGTTGTTGCCGGCTCTGAATCAATTGCGCTAATGGCAAATTGAGCTACGCCAATAAGCAAAACTATTGAAAGGGATGCACCAACGAGAACTTTCCAGGACAGTTTTCGATTTTCGCTACGAATTGCAGCAGCGTTATTATCAACAAGCTGGGAATGAATAGATCGCGAGTCGACAGAATGTTCTGCGTCATACAACGCCAACAGCTCTAGAACGTTAGATCCAGTTATTTGAGCAATATTTCTGATGTGTCCTCGTGCATAAGTATCTCCGCCACAAGGAAGAAAATCATTTGACTCCATCGCCCGAATAAGGCCCGGGCGAAGATTCACAATATGTGCGAGTTCGTCAACGCTCAAGCCCGCGTTTTCGCGCACTTGTTGTAAGAACTCACCGAGTGTCATCTAGCCAACATTCTCATTTGTTGGGGGTGATTATTCATCCCGCGCACAAATTGTAGGGTGACGACTACCCTCAAACCTAGTGAGATTAGGGTGAACTTTTCTTGAACAGGGTGAGATCAGTAGTCGCGGAGCGTGGCTAAAACCGAATCCAGTTCATCAGCTTTGACCATGACAACGCGCGCCTTGGACCCTTCGGATGGACCGACTATTCCTCGAGATTCCATGAGATCCATTAAGCGTCCAGCCTTTGCAAAACCAACCCGTAATTTTCGTTGCAACATTGATGTTGAGCCAAATTGTGTACCGACAACTAGCTCAACTGCCTGACAGAGCAGATCAAGATCATCGCCAATCTCTTTTTCAATCTGCTTAGTCGATACGGCAGGTGCGGTGACATCCTCACGATAACGTGGAGAAAGCTGCTTCTTCACATGGCCGACGATGGCTTCAATCTCTCGCTCTGAAATATATGCCCCTTGAATACGTATTGCCCGAGATGTTCCCATTGGAATGAAGAGGGCATCACCTTGTCCAACTAACTTTTCGGCTCCGGGGCTATCGAGAATCACGCGACTATCGGCAAGTGATGAAGTTGCAAACGATAGACGTGATGGAACATTTGCCTTAATAAGCCCCGTTACAACATCAACGCTAGGGCGTTGAGTTGCAAGAACTAAGTGAATACCTGCAGAACGCGCCAATTGGGTAATACGGACAACAGATTCTTCTACTTCACGGGGAGCAATCATCATGAGGTCTGCTAGCTCATCGATAATGACAAGTAAATAGGGATAGGGCTCGACTACTCGATCGCTACCTTCGGGAGGCTTTACCTTGCCTGCGCGAACAGCCTTGTTGAAATCATCGATATGTCTAAACCCAAAAGTTGCTAGATCTTCGTAACGAAGATCCATCTCACGCACAACCCAGGTAAGAGCATCTGCCGCCTTCTTCGGGTTAGTAATAATTGGTGTAATCAGATGTGGAATACCTTCATATGCGGTGAGCTCTACGCGCTTTGGATCAATAAGAACAAGACGAACCTCATCAGGTGTTGCGCGCATCAGAATCGATGAAATCATTGCATTGATCATTGATGATTTTCCAGCACCAGTTGCACCTGCTACAAGGAGATGGGGCATCTTCGCTAGATTTGCACAGACAAAATTACCTTCAACATCTTTTCCGAGTGCCACCAGCATCGGATGGTGGTCTTGGCCGGCAACCGATGAGCGCATCACATCACCTAAAGCGACGATTTCACGGTCAGCATTTGGAATTTCAATACCGACGGCAGACTTTCCTGGAATTGGAGAAAGGATACGTACGTCGCTACTTGCCACAGCGTAAGAGATATTCTTAGCGAGTGCGGTAATGCGCTCAACTTTTACAGCATTTCCCAACTCAACTTCATAGCGGGTTACCGTTGGACCGCGCATAAATCCTGTCACTTCAGCATCAATTTCAAATTGCTTGAAGACCTCGGTGAGCGCTGCTACTACAGTCTCATTCGCCTTGCTCTTACTCTTTGCGGCTGGGCCAGTTCGCAATAGATCTTGCGGTGGAAGTTCATAGGTCGAATCCCCGGTAAGAAGAAGCTGCTCGATACGTTTGACAACTCCCCCGCTTATCGCCTGACCCGTGAGCGGTACTAGCGGTCTCGGTGTCTCAACTGTAAATTCCTGATCGAATTCATCTTCATCTAAGGGTTCATCTTCTTCTGGATCTGAATCTGAATGCCATCCAACTACAGGCGTATCAAAAGGTGGTGTATCGGTAATTTCAAATTCTTCTTCTGTGCGCTCTGGTCTCTTACTCCACATCCATGAGAAGAGTGCTGAGATTTTTGCGAGCACCGCCGAAAAAGGAGTTGCCGTTGTTATCAATATTCCAAAGATGAAGAGTAGTACTAAGAAAGGTTGGGCAAGGACTTCCGTCATAAGTCGCTCTAGGGGAAATGAAACGCCATATCCGAGAAGGCCTCCACCGTTTCTCATATCTGTTGCGCCATCTACCGGTGCAGCAAATCCCGAAACAAAATGGATAAGTCCTGTGCTAGAAATCAGAAGCATGAGAACGCCGATAACCATGCGTCCTAAGGACTTACTATCTTCTGGCTTCCTAAAGATTCGAAATGCAAAATATCCGAGAATAATGGGGGCAAAGAATCCGATTTTGCCAAATGCACCGTAGAAAACCGCGTAGAGAAAATCGCTCAAGATGCTCTGGGATTTAAACCATGTTCCGACTAACGAAGCAAGAGCCAGAATGAGAACCAGTAAAGCTGCCCCATCACGACGATGAGCGGGATCTAGATCTTTAGCTCCGCGAGCCAAGAAGCGGACAGATGAACCAAGTGCTTGAGCGATTGCTGACCAGGTGGCGCTGATAGCGCGGCCGACTACTGCAAGGAAGGTTGAACCTTGTTTTGTGCGAGTCTTTTTCTTGGCCACACCTTTTATATTATCAGTTAGACCTCTACAACCACGGGAACAATCATCGGACGGCGCCGATGTTTTTGTCCCACCCAATTTCCAATAGTCCGTCGAACAACCTGCTGCAATTGGTGGGTTCCATCAATTCCGTCAGCAACAGCGCGAGCCAAGGCTTTTTCGATCTCTTTCTTGACTTCATCAAAGAGAGCTTCATCTTCATTAAAACCTCGAGCGTGTATATCTGGCCCTGAAATAATTTTTCCGCTCTGCGCCTCGACAACAACAAATACTGAGATAAATCCTTCTTCGCCAAGAATGCGGCGATCTTTCAAGGAGGACTCGGTGATATCGCCAATACTCTGACCATCTACATAGACAAATCCACAAGGTACAGAGCCAACTACTTCGGCAACATGATCAATAAGATCGACAACAATTCCATTTTCGATGATGAAGGCGTTCTCGCGAGGTACTCCTGATTCGATTGCCAACTCTGCATTTGCCTTGAGATGTCTCCACTCACCATGAACAGGAAGCGCGTACTTTGGCTTAACAATGTTGTAGCAATAGAGGAGCTCTCCCGCAGCTGCGTGGCCAGATACATGCACCATCGCATTTGCCTTGTGGACTACCTTCGCACCGAAACGTGTCAGTTCATTAATAATTCGAAAGACCGAATTTTCATTGCCTGGAATCAGTGATGAGGCAAGAATGACAGTGTCGCCTTGACCTACGCGGATCTGATGGTCTCCATTAGCCATGCGAGATAGGGCTGCCATCGGTTCACCCTGAGAGCCTGTACAAATTAAAACAACATCATCTCCATAGTTTTCGAGATCTTTGGCATCGAGAACTAAATTTGGCGGAACAGTCAGGTAACCCATCTCCTGAGCAATTTTCATATTACGCACCATTGACCGGCCGATGAATACAACTTTTCGACCATTCTCTGCTGCGACATCAATTACTTGTTGAACGCGATGCACGTGAGAAGAGAAAGATGCAACGATTACTCGCCTCTTTGTTGATGCAATCACGCGATGCAACGCGGGCATGATCTCTCGCTCTGACGGGGTAAATCCTGGGACATCTGCATTTGTAGAATCAACAAGGAAGATATCTACGCCTTCTTCTCCCATTCTGGCAAAAGTGCGAAGATCGGTAAGGCGACCATCTAGCGGAAGTTGATCCATTTTAAAATCACCGGTGTGAAGGACTCGACCTGCCTCAGTGCGAATTGAGATAGCCAAAGCATCGGGTATCGAGTGGTTTACCGCGACAAACTCAAGCTCAAAGGGTCCAACATCTTCAGTCATACCTTCGCGAACTTCACGAGTAAGTGCGCTGATCCGGTGCTCTTTAAGTTTAGCTGTAATGAGCGCAAGCGTTAGTGGTGATCCATATAAAGGAATATCTCCGCGTTCGCGCAGTAGATATGGAACTGCACCAATGTGATCTTCATGGCCATGTGTAAGAACAATTGCGATCACATCTTCAAGGCGATCACGAATGTAAGAAAAATCAGGAAGAATAAGATCGATTCCTGGCTGATTATCTTCCGGAAAAAGAACTCCACAATCAACAACAAGGAGCTTGCCCTTACTTTCATAGACAGTCATATTGCGACCAATTTCAGCAATTCCGCCGAGAGCAACGATGCGAAGTCCGCCAGTGGCGAGTTTAGGTGGAGTACCTAAATGAGGATGTGGATGAGTCATATTAAATTACGTTAGCCAAGCTGCACGCCACCGGCGATAAGATCTTCGCGCAATGTAGCGATCTGAGCCGGTGTTGCATCTACAAGAGGAAGTCGTGTGGTGCCACCGGGCAGACCCATAAGATTCATCGCTGCCTTGGTTAATATTGCGCCTTGTGTTTTAAATGTTCCCTTAAATACTGGAACTAGTCTCTGATGAATTTCAAGTGCTCGGGCAGTATCCCCTGCAAACCAAGCATCAAGCATCTCTCTAAGTTCGCTACCTACCGTGTGGCCACACACTGAAACAAATCCAACTGCGCCAATAGATAAGAATGGGAGGTTGAGAATGTCATCTCCTGAGTAGACCGGAATTCCGCAACGGGCAATCACATCAGAGGTTGCTGCGAGATTTCCCTTTGCATCTTTTAGCGCAACGATATTTGGTATATCAAAGAGGCGAACAATTGTGTCGCTCTCAATCTCTACTCCTGTGCGTCCAGGAATGTCATACATCATGATTGGAAGATCTGTAGAGCTGGCAACTGCCTTAAAGTGCGCTTCGATTCCAGCCTGTGGTGGCTTGTTGTAATAAGGAGTAACAATGAGGAGACCGTCTGCACCCGCATCGGCAGAACGTTTAGCCTGCTCAACTGTGTAAGAGGTTTCATTGTCACCTGCACCTGAGAGAACCTTTACTCGAGATCCCACTGTGCTCCTTACAACTTTGATGATCTCCAGTTTCTCTGAAGATTTTGTAGTGGGAGCTTCACCTGTAGTTCCATTGACTGCAATCGCATCATGGCCGTGGTCAGCTAGGTGTGTAGCAAGAGTTGCAATGCCATCCCAATCAATTGAACCGTCCTTGGCAAAAGGGGTGATCATTGCCGTGATTAGGCGTCCAAAAGGAGCTGGCGTTCTCATTTGCACACCTTATCGTGACCTTGAGCGCCTTTCAATAATCCTTGCGACTCGCGCACTATTAAGGTGCGATGCGGCCAGACTTTTCAAATGCTCCGTAGGTCAAAGGCATTAATTTGGCAAATTCGGCCTCCATTTTTTCAGCCACCATTTCGATCTCTCGTTGTGGATAGCTTGGAAAATGCGAACCTTCACGTGCAGTACGTAATGAGAGGAAATTCATAAGCGCTCGTGCATTCATCGTGACATACATAGATGAATATGTTGCGACAGGGAGAACTATCCGAGCAACTTCGCGAGCAACTCCTGCTTCAAGCATTTTTTGATAACTGTCATAGGCAACAAGATAAGCCTCTTTCATCGCAGTGACAGATATTTCAAATTGCTCTGGCGTGCCATCCTCAAATGTATATGAGCCAGTCTTTCCGACTTGAATCAATTTGCGTTCTTTAGATGGGATGTAGAAAACAGGTCTGAGTTCGCGATATCGACCACTCTCTTCATTGTATGAAGCGATTCGATGGCGCATAAATTCGCGGAAAACAAATATTGGAGCAGAGATGAAGAAAGTCATTGATGTGTGCTCAAAAGGTGAACCATGGCGTTCGCGCGCTAGGTAATTGATAAGCCCTGCCGACCGATTTGGATCTTCACCAATCTCATCCATTGATTGTTCTCCAGCAGTTGATACTCGAGCTGCCCAGATAACATCGGCATCGCTTGCACTTGATTTAATTAATTCAACGGTGACATCGTCACGAAAGATCACTTGTTCGGCCATGGTCGCACCATACCTAGCAGCCAGTTCCCTATCTCGGATATCTACGGCAGAATGCACCCGTGTCTAGAGTGAACCGTGCCACCCTCGCTCAATCGCTGAGCGTCTCATTACCTGTTGGGGCATATGGCATCGCTTTTGGGGCAGCAAGTGTCGCCGCCGGATTCACCGTTCTACAGAGTTGCCTCATCTCGCTCCTTACTTTTTCTGGAGCTTCTCAATTTGCACTCGTTGGAGTGATGGGTTCTGGTGGAACGGCGCTGAGTGCAACTGCAACGGCGTCACTACTTGGAACTCGAAACCTGCTGTACGGATTACAGATGGCCCCCGTTTTGCGCACTCGACGCTTGAAAAAGATCGTTGCCGCACAATTAACGATTGATGAATCCACCGGCGTTGCTATCTCCCTTGAGAAAAATGGACGAGAAAGTATGCGTCAGGGGTTTTGGTACACCGGAATTGGTGTCTACATATTTTGGAATCTCTTTACTCTGCTTGGCGCACTTGGTGCTCAGGCGATGGGTGATCCGGCGGCCTTCGGGCTCGATGCTGCAGTGCCAGCGGCTTTCTTAGGTTTGGTCTGGCCGCGATTGACCGGCAAGAACGAGCGTCTGCTTGCAATCTCTGCTGTCGCACTCGCTCTCATTGCCACACCATATGTCCCTGCAGGTGTTCCGATTATTTCAACTGCTTTACTCGCAGTGCTCTTTGGTTTGCGAGGTCGAGTGTGGAGATAACAATGGATGCGCTTTGGATTGGGCTAATCGCCACAAGCGTTATTGCTTTCTTGCTTAAGTACTTGGGTCATAGCGTGCCGGAAAAGTGGCTCAGCCATCCCCGAGTGTTAAAGATCAATGGCCTCATTCCCATCGCACTCTTAAGTGCCTTGGTGGCAGTGCAAACATTTACCAATGGAAAATCATTGGTGATTGATCAACGACTTGCTGGCCTTGCAGTAGCAGTGATAGCGCTGATACTCAGAGCGCCATTTGCAATCGTTGTCCTGAGCGCTGCAGCAACTTCTGCTGGGCTTTATCACCTTCAGTAATTCAAGTTATTTTCTTAGATGATACTGAGTGATTGAAGCTTTGCCTTGAGGTCATTATCTGAAGGCTCTGTCAGGTGTGTACCATCGCTAAATACGATGACCGGAATCGATTGCGCTCCACCATTAATCTCTATGACTTTAGCTGCAGCTGTTGGATCATTTTCAACATCAACCAGTGTGTACTCAACACCTAGCTCGGCCAATAAACGCTTTGAACGGCGACAATCTCCGCACCACTCGGCTGAATACATTGTGATAGCTGACATTTGTTACTCCTCTACATAAAGTTCTCAAGGCCGAATGTGACTCCAGGCCGAGAGGTAACGCTGCGAATACCAAGTAATACTCCTGGCATAAATCCTGCCCTATCTAGTGAGTCATGGCGAATTGAAAGTGTTTCGCCAAGTCCCCCAAAGAGAACTTCCTGATGTGCGACAAGGCCACGAAGGCGTACCGAGTGAACAGGCACATCTCCAACGAGTGCTCCGCGAGCACCGTCGAGGGAGGTTGATGTTGCATCTGGCATCGCAGGTAGCTTCGCATCTTTGCGCGCAGCAGAGATAAGCCCTGCGGTGCGAGATGCGGTACCTGAAGGTGCATCGACTTTATCTGGGTGATGAAGTTCTATAATTTCAGCTGATTCAAAGTACTTAGCTGCCTTGGCGGCAAACTCCATCATCAAGACTGCGCCAATTGCAAAGTTAGGTGCGATCAGAATTCCTACCTCAGGGTGAGCAGATGAAAGCGACTTCAACTTTGCCATTCGTGCATCATCAAATCCGGTCGTCCCGACTACTGCGTGAATTTTATGTGTGATCAGAAATTCAAGATTTGCCATCACTGAGTCAGGGGTCGTGAAATCGACAACTACGTGAGCACCGGAAGCAAGGAGTTGATCTAAAGAATCACCAAGATCAAGGGCGGCAACTAATTGGCAATCAGATGATTCTTCAACTGCCTTAACAACTTCTGCACCCATGCGTCCGCGAGCTCCGAGAACGGCAACTTTAATCATTTTTAATCACGGCCTAACTCCCCTTCGCCAAGACTTTCTCAAAAGTGCTCTCACTTTTAAATGGACCCACTAGTGCAAGGGTAGGCGTTTTAGTAAGAAACTCGCTAGCGACTTTACGGACCTCTTCATGCGAAACTCCGGCGATCTCCTTCAAAATCTCATCGAAGCCCATCACTTGACCGTAGACAATCTCATTTTTACCAATTCGTGACATGCGAGAGCCACTATCTTCCTGGCTCAAGACTAGAGATCCACGGACTGCACCTTTGGCTCGTTCGATCTCTTCGTGCGTCATTCCATGTTCTGCGACATCGGTAAGGACTTCGCGGATAATTTCAATGACTTCAATTGCTTTGCTTGGATTGCATCCCGCGTAGAAACCAATCTGACCAGACCCTGCAAATTGTTGTGCGTAGGCGTAGACAGAGTAGGCAAGGCCACGTTTTTCGCGAATCTCTTGGAAGAGTCGCGAAGACATTCCGCCACCGAGCGCCGATGCGAGAATTCCCATTGCAAAGCGACGATCATCGTGGCGAGCAACGCCCTCCATGCCGTAGAACATATGTGCTTGCTCAGTCTTGCGCGTCATTAAGCCAACCGGAGTCTGCTTAGCTTTACGAATACTTTCATTGCCACGAATTTGTGGCGTGCCCTTGACGTCAAGGAATCCATCGGCGCTGAGTGCGCGCTCGACCATCTCAACAACTTTTTTATGCTTTATATTGCCTGCTACTGCGACCACAAGATCCTGTGGGAGATAGCGCTTCTTGTAATAATTAAAAACTGAGTTACGGGACATCGATTTGATGGAGTCAACTGTTCCTAAAATCGGGCGCCCTAGCTGTGTATCGCCATAATAAGTCTCGGCATAGAGATCGTGGACAAGATCACTTGGGTCGTCATCGCGCATAGCAATCTCTTCTAAGACAACTTTACGCTCAGCATCAACATTGAGTGCACTAACAATCGATGAGGTGATTAGATCGCTGACAACATCAATGGCCATGGGTAGATCTGTATCGATGACACGTGCATAGAAGCAGGTGTACTCCTTGCTTGTAAATGCATTCATCTCACCGCCAACGGCTTCGATAGATGAAGAAATCTCTAGCGCGCTGCGACGTGTTGTACCTTTAAAGAGAAGATGCTCTAGAAAGTGAGAAGCCCCAGCAACTGCCGGGGTTTCATCACGTGAACCTACATTGACCCAGATTCCCACAGCGGCACTTCGTACCGACGGAACTTCTTCCGTAACGATACGAAGGCCACTTGCGTGAACGAATCTCTTTACTGACATTGGCCGCTTTTTACTCAGCAGCCGGAGAGGAACCGTCTTCTAGGACTGGAACGAGTGAGAGTTTGCCCTTTGGATCAATCTCACCGATCTCAACCTGAATCTTGTCTCCTACCTTCATTACTTCTTCAAGGTTCTCAATTCGCTTTCCGCCATGCATCTTGCGAATCTGAGAAACGTGAAGCAAGCCATCCTTGCCTGGCATCAATGAGATAAATGCACCGAATGCAGCTAGCTTGACGACGGTACCGAGGTAACGCTCACCAACTTCTGGCATCTGTGGATTTGCAATCGCATTGATCTGTGCGCGAGCAGCTTCTGCTGAAGGTCCATCGACTGCGCCGATATAGATAGTTCCATCATCTTCGATAGAGATATCTGCACCGGTCTCTTCTTGAATCTGGTTAATAATCTTGCCCTTAGGCCCGATCACAGCACCGATCTGATCGACAGGAATCTTGACCGAGATGATGCGAGGAGCAAATGGGCTCATCTCATCCGGTGAATCGATCGCTTCGTTCATGACTTCAAGGATGGCAAGACGAGCTTCCTTAGCTTGGAGAAGTGCACCAGCAAGAACTGATGCTGGGATTCCATCAAGTTTTGTATCGAGTTGAAGAGCTGTAACGAAATCTTTGGTTCCAGCAACTTTAAAGTCCATATCTCCGAATGCATCCTCTGCACCCAAGATATCTGTGAGGGCAACGTATTCGACCTTGCCATCGACATCATCTGAGATAAGACCCATTGCAATACCTGCAACTGGTGCCTTTAAAGGAACGCCAGCCTGCAACATCGACAGAGTTGATGCACAGACAGATCCCATTGAGGTTGATCCATTTGAACCAAGCGCTTCAGAGACCTGACGAATTGAGTATGGAAACTCTTCGCGAGTTGGAAGAACAGGAATAAGAGCGCGCTCTGCGAGTGCTCCGTGTCCGATTTCACGACGCTTTGGCGTACCTACGCGACCAGTCTCACCAGTTGAATATGGTGGGAAGTTGTAGTTATGCATGTAGCGCTTGCGATTTTCTGGGTTAAGTGTGTCGAGCTGCTGCTCCATCTTAAGCATGGCCAGAGTTGTGATTCCAAGAATCTGTGTCTCACCACGCTCGAAGATTGCAGAACCGTGAACACGAGGAATTACTTCAACTTCTGCAGAGAGCGCGCGAATATCGCGAAGTCCACGTCCATCGATACGAATCTTGTCACGCAGAACACGCTGACGAACAAGCTTCTTTGTCAGCGAACGAAACGCTGCAGAAACTTCCTTCTCACGGCCTTCAAATGCTGCAGAGACTGTCTCTTTAGTTGATGCTGAAATTTCATCAATCTTTGTCTCGCGCTCTTGCTTTCCAACGATTGTAAGAGCTTTAGCAAGATCATCCTTTGCAGCCTTTTCAACGGCAGCAAAGACATCATCTTGGTAGTCAAGGAATACTGGGAATTCAGCTGTTGGCTTTGCAGCAACTGCAGCCAACTTGCTCTGTGCTTCACAGAGAATGCGAATAAATGGCTTGGCTGCATCAAGTCCTTGTGCAACAACTTCTTCTGTAGGAGTTGGTGCGCCATTCTTGATGAGCTCAATCGTCTTGGATGTGGCTTCAGCCTCAACCATCATGATTGCAACATCGCCTGCACTTATGCGACCTGCAACAACCATATCGAAGACTGCATTTTCAACCTGTGAGTGGTTAGGAAAAGCAACCCATTGTCCATCAATCAAAGCAACGCGAACGCCACCGATTGGGCCAGAGAAAGGAAGTCCTGCGAGTTGTGTTGACATTGATGCTGCGTTAATCGCAATGACGTCATACATGTGATCAGGATCGAGAGCCATAACGGTTACTACGATCTGAACTTCGTTACGAAGGCCCTTAACAAATGATGGGCGCAACGGGCGGTCAATCAAACGACATGTAAGGATCGCATCTTCTGATGGACGACCTTCACGACGGAAGAATGAACCTGGAATCTTGCCAACTGCGTACATCTTCTCTTCGACATCTACTGTCAAAGGAAAGAAGTCGAATTGATCTTTTGGTGTCTTCGATGCTGTTGTTGCTGAGAAGATCATTGTCTGATCATCTAGATACACAGCTGCAGCTCCTGCTGCCTGCATTGCAAGTCGCCCTGTTTCAAAGCGAATCTCGCGCTTGCCAAACTTTCCGTTATCAATAACGGCTACTGCTGTCTTAACGTCTTGACCCTCCATGGGTCGCTCCATTTCTACAGCGCCCGCAGCGAGGTAGGAATGTATCTTCGATCGAAGTTCACGGATGAAACATCCGGAAACCACTACCGAGGACCATCTCTCCTCGGGGCGCAGTGCTTACTTAATTAGCGACGAATACCGAGCTTTTCGATAATCGCGCGATAGCGTGTTACATCTGTCTTCGCGAGGTACTGAAGAATTCGACGACGACGACCTACAAGAAGAAGCAAGCCACGACGGTTGTGGTGGTCATGCGGATTGGTCTTGAGGTGAGTTGTAATGTCTTCGATTCGACGTGATAGCAAAGCGACCTGAGCTTCAGGGCTTCCTGTATCAGTAGCTGAAGTTCCGTACGTGGTAATGATTTCTTTCTTTACTTCTGGTGTTAGTGCCATGTTCGTATGCTCCTTTTAAGCTACTGTTCAAGAGGCTTCCCGGTTTGATTCACGGGAAATCACTTTCTCGTTGGACAGGTGAAGTTTACCCGTTGATCTCGTATTGATGAAATCGAGCTAAATTCACGCGAGAAAGTGAGAATTTATTCTTACGCCTCGGTCAGTTTTCGAGCCTGATCGCAATCGATCTTCATCTGCACCAATAGCGGTTCTAGACCATCAAATTTAAGGGTCGGACGCAATCGCCAGCCGAATTCTATGGAAGCGTTCTTGTCATAAAGTTCTAAGCCTTCTTGGTCAAGTGCGTAAGCCTCCACTTGTCGACCGCGCTCCCCCTCAAAAGTTGGATTTGTACCGATCGAAATTGCTGCAGGCCAGAAGTTAATTCCTACTGTTAGCCAACCCGCGTAGACACCATCTGCAGGAATTGTTTGTCCATCAATATTTCCTAAGTTTGCGGTGGGATAACCAATCTTGCGACCACGCTTTTCGCCATGAACAACGATGCCATCGAGGCGATGTGGTCTTCCTAGAAGTAGGCGAGCATCTTCAACCTTGCCTTCAATGACCAAGGTGCGAATCCGAGAAGATGAAATTACCTCTCCACTATCACTGTTGAGTTCTTGTGCGTCCACAGTGAAATTATGGGTCAGAGCTGACTTTATGAGTGAGTCCACATTTCCAGCTGCTTTATATCCATACGTGAAGTTCTTTCCCACGATCACAGTCGATGCATGGAGCTGGTCAACTAAAACGCCTTTGACGAAATCTTCAGGTGACATCGCAGCAAATTTTTCATTGAACTTCATCACAGCCACTTGATCTGCACCATGAATTTTCAGAAGCTCTACGCGATCAGCTAGCGTCGTGAGCATAGATGGCGCACGATCTGGTGCAAAAACAGTCGTCGGATGCGGGTCAAAAGTGAGGACGATTATTTCACGCCCATCGGCAATGGCCTTGGCGTGGGTGAGAAGTTCTTGATGACCCTTATGGACGCCATCGAAGACACCGATCACGACTACGTGAGATTGGGTAGTGAGCTCACTCATGGACGTCATTATCCTCTACTCAGTGCGCAGCCGCAAAAACTGCGACCGGTTTTGCCTTATCGCTCTCATTTTTTAAGAGTGCGATTAATTCGTTTTCACCAGATACCCCTGCAACAATCCCGTCGCTAGCCGAAGGCGATAGTGGTCGCCCAAAAGAGAGTTCACGAACTTCTTCGACTGTAAGCTCGCGCGCATCAAAGGTGCGACGGGCAACATCGGTCAGATCAAGTGCTATGAAATTCTTTGCCTTGAGGTCTTCTATAGATGTCGCCACATCAAGTGCGAATCCAGCAACACGTGTTCGGCGAAGAGCGCGTAGATGGCCTCCTACCTTGAGCTCATCCCCCAGATCGCGAGCAATAGCGCGAATAAATGTTCCAGCAGAACATGTCACATCAATATCTACCTCTGTGGTGGATTCAAGGTGGCGAATATCTAAAACTTGTAGCGAAGAGATTGTGACGGTTCGTGCTGCGAGCTCAAATACTTCACCTGCGCGCACTCGGTCGTAGGCTCGCTCTCCATCTACTTTAACGGCAGATACCGATGACGGGCGCTGTGAAATAGTGCCGACCATCGCCGAAAGAATTCTCTTTATTTCATCATCATTGACTGCATGTGCATCGGTACTTACAAGGATTTCCCCTTCATGATCATCCGTAACAGTTGATGCACCGAGAACAATTGTTGCGGTGTAGGACTTATCGCCATCGGTGATGTACTGCAAAAGTCTTGTACCGTTTCCAAACCCAAGGACAAGTACGCCGGTGGCCAT
>Ga0209551_1000345_pt1 | contig 17217 bp, 15 predicted proteins | sample LauGreSuBDMM15SD_2_FD_187568 | JGI IMG/M metagenome (GOLD analysis project Ga0209551, IMG submission 187568) | Freshwater lake microbial communities from Lake Michigan, USA - Su13.BD.MM15.SD (SPAdes) (version 3) | ecosystem: Environmental > Aquatic > Freshwater > Lake | place: Lake Michigan, USA... | reverse complement strand
CAGTTATCTCGAGATCGTAATTAGCCATAGCCTCTTTATTTGCGCGCTTTGCCTTCCAATTGGCGATAAATCTCATGCCTCAATACTGCCCAACTAATTCAGATTTGTCCTCAGTTTCATCAACCAACTTCCAGTGCACTGCAAGGCGCAGCGCCAGAACTTTAAACCAAAGTGGGGCCCAAATTCGGCGAGGCTTCATAAAAAAGAAGATGATCAACCCTGGTGTGAATATAAAAAGAAAATCGCTAAATGGTGAAGCAACACCTTCCCAGAAGGGGTAAGAAATTGGAGGTACATCTTTACCCGCCGGGGGAGTTTTATCAAAGACCACATTCCAGTCAAATAGCGCATGCGCCAATATTGGTACCCAAATACTTTGCGTTGCAACCATAAAAGCGCACATTAAGAAACCAAAGCAGAAGGCTGAAACGATGTGCCAATAAGCAAGCCACGGATCCCAATTACTTCCCGTGTATAGATTTAAATGCATCAACCCGAAGAGAAGAGATGATAAAAGTATCGCCGCCTTGTGGCTGCGCTCTTTGAGCACGCCGTAGAGAAATCCACGAGCGACTATCTCCTCACCGAAACCGATAGATAGTAAGAATAGAATCCCTGGGATGGCGACCTTCCAAGGCTTTAATTCGTTCTCCTCGAATGTAATCGCTGAGATGGCCAGAGATGCAGCGAACACAAGGGCGAGAATCGAAACCGCAGTAAAGCGCGGCGGGCCAAAATAGGTAAGGGAAGGCAATTTAAATAACTTAATAAAGTAGAGAAAGACCAAACCCATAACAATAAAGGCTGATGTGCCACTGATGTAACCAGCTGAGTCCACGAAAGGCACGCGCACAAATCGGAGCAAAAAGATGGCAAATAACGAGAACCCGAATAGAGACAGCCCGATCTGAATTCTCTTCACACCCATAAACTTACAAAGGCCCACTGACAATCGGGGAGTAACAAACTAGTCAAGAAGTTCCACCACCATTCACGGCGGGCGCTGGCATCGATCAACTCCCGATCGGCCCATTTCCTAGAGGGATTACTCAGATTTAAGCGTGCTGCAAACCGCCCTGGGAGCTCGCTCGCTCGATAAATTGAGTCTCTATCAAACTTACTCGCGGTTTTTCTCCATCAATTCCTTCTAGAATCAATCGAGCCGCTTCGCGACCGATCGCCTCGGTATCGCGGTAAACCGTGGAGATATTGTCAGAAAAGACCTCCAAATAAGGGAGTTGATCGAGTGCGATGAAGGCGATCTCTTTACCCATCGTAATTTTTTTCTCTTTCAGCGCCCTGCTGACTCCCATTAATGCACCGTGACCTCCAGCGAGGATTGCAGTAGGAGCGGGGTTTCTGTGTAGCAAGATGCGCGCATGCGAGAGTGCATATTCAGCATCAAAACCACCAATCGCCATTAGATCGGGTTGCAATTTTAGTTTGGCATCCTCGAATGCTTTTGTAAATCCTTGCAATCTATTGCGGGTTGGATAAACATTATTCGAACCAGTAATAAAAGCAATTTCACGATGACCGGCTTTGATTAAGTGTGTGACTGCTTCATGCACTCCGGCAGCGTGATCGGCAAGAACTGCACTCGCACTTATGCCCTTAACTTCACGATCAAGTAAAACTATGGGACTACGCGGACTATCTAAATTCTTTATCAAATAAGGTGAGTCTTCAGAAACAAGTGATGCAATTATGCCATCTACTCTTCTTCTGCGAAGAAGTGAGAAGTTTCGGTTTTCATTTTCGATGCTTCCATCAGAATTAACTAGGATCATAGAATAGCCATTGCGTCGTAATTCATTTTCACATGATCGAGCAAGCAGTGCGAACATCGGATTATTAATATCTCGGACTACAAAACCAATCGTTCGAGTTACTCCGCTGCGAAGTGATTGTGCAACTAAATTTGGTTCATAACCCAACTCATCAGCAATTTCCTTGACTCGCTTACGCATTTCATCAGATACATCGGGATGGCCAGACAACGCGCGCGAGACGCTTGATAGGGCGACCTCTGCCTTCGCGGCAACCTCGCGAATGGTTACCCGCTGTTTATCCGAACGCGAGTTTTCTGACTTCTCACTTGCCACTTCTAAACTCCCCTTACAACTTCAAGGCGAGGGCAAAACAAATTTCCCTCATCCATTTCCTGGAAAAATCCTTGGGTCTCAAACGAACCCCTCCGATTAGTGACCGATTCGGTAGGAACCGACTCTTGCCAGCGTCTTGGCCTCAGGGTACTCTTCACTGGAAACGTTTGCAATACTGAAGTTAAGGAGATGGACCCAAATGGATCTAAAAATCACGGCAATTGAGACTGAGCAAATCAGGGTTCCGCTCGTCCGTACCTACCGAGGCAGCCATTACAAGATGACCCATAGGTCAACGATAATCACGAGGATCTTTACCGCAGGTGGGTTGGTTGGCGAAGCTTACGCCGGAGATGAAGATGCTGGTCTTGCCGAGATTGATTCAATAATTCATGAAGAGATTGCACCAAAGATTCTGGGAGAAGATGGATCTGCGATTGAAAGACTTTGGGAGATTGCCCGTCCTGCGACTTGGGATATTTTACGCGATCGCCGACTAGGGCTAGTTGCAACTGCATCAATAGATCTCACTCTTTGGGATCTTTATGCACGTTCGCTTTCAACTCCGCTTCATAAACTCTGGGGTGGATATAGAAATTGGATTCCAGTTATCACTATTGGTGGTTACTACAACAGCGAGATGTCGATCCAAGAAGAGGTCGAATCACTTGTAGAACAAGGTTTTGCTGGTATGAAATTTAAAATCGGTGGCTTGACTCCTAAAGAAGATGCCAAGCGATTTAAGGAAGCGCGCAAGTATGGTGGAGATAATTTTAGAATTGCCGTCGACGCCAATCAGGGCTACACAGTTCCTCAAGCAATTGAATTTTCACATTTAGTACAGGGAGATAACCTCCTCTGGTTTGAAGAGCCATGCATCTGGCAGAACGATAAGCGCGCGATGCGCGATGTTAGATATGCAGGAGGAGTATCTGTCTGCGCAGGTCAGACTGAGTTCTCCGCCGCAGGCTGTCGGGATTTGATGGAAGTTGGAGCAATAGATTTCTGTAACTTTGATTCATCTTGGTCAGGTGGACCAACAGAATGGCGCCGCGCAGCATCAACTGCCCATTTATATGACATCAAGATGGCGCATCACGAAGAACCACAAGCGGCATCACACTTACTTGCATCTATTCCACACGGAACTTATTTAGAGTTCTTCCACAAGGATCGCGATCCAATCTGGCATAACCTCATTGCCAATCGCCCGCCTCTGAAAAACGGCAATATTACGCTCACAGATACCCCTGGACTCGGCTGGGAATTAGATCGAGATTATGCAGCTAAATATCGAATTAACTCACGCCGCACAGAGAAGTAGCACAACTCAGCGTTAATTAAATGCTTTGCGACGAGCAACAATCTTTGCTGCATTTCGTCGTGAAGCTTCATCAATCATTACATCGCCATCGGTAATCGCACCGAGTCCCTGGCTTTGTGCGCTCTCGTATTTCGCAATCAGATCGCTGGCGCGTTGATACTCGGTGTCGCTTGGTATAAATATCTGATTACAGAGTTCAATTTGATCTGGATGCAGCACCCATTTACCGTCAAAGCCGAGTGCACGAACTCGCTTAGCGCCTTTGGTAAATTTCTCAGAGTCACGGATATCAACCTCAGGGCCATCAAAAGCTAGTTTTCCATTTGCGCGAGCGGCGACCAAGATTTTCATTAGCGGATAGAGCGTGAATTCCTCAAGGTCGCTCTCGGTTAGCGCATCAAGCGATGCGCCGAGATCTGCTGCAAAATCCAGTGGACCGTACGAGAGTGAGATTAGGCGCGGATGCGCGGCAATAGTTTCAGCGTTGCTTAGACCTGCTGCGCTCTCAATTTGAGCATCAATTAAGTAGGAAGCTCCGAGCGAGTCAATTTCATTGGCACTTTCTACTTTGGGCAGAACAAGTGAGAAGAGGGCACCAGATGGAATTTGTTTTAGCGCGGCAAGATCATCTTTAAAGTACAGAGAATTTGCAGCGTTAATTCTGATTGAAATATAGCGAGCTCGAAAAGTTGGTTGTGATGCAAAGAGAGCAATCAAATTTGCTCGTGCGCTGCCTTTCTCAGCAGGAGATACCGCATCCTCTAAATCAAATAGAATCTGATCACAGGCGAGCCCTTTGGATTTTTCAATCATCTTTGTAGAACTGGCAGGAACAGCGAGCAGTGATCTACGAAGATTTCCATCCATCTGACAACCTTCTCTCCAGCCATTGACTGCTGCAAATTGCATGATTTACACTACTGGAAACCTTTCCAATAACTCAACCGCTTAACTAAGGTGTCTAATGGCAGAACTTCTCGCAGGAGCAGCCGTTGTAAATATCGACCCTCCGTTGCCCGCTGATCCGCAAGGTTTTGTTCGCCGCGCATTTGCCGTTCGTGATTCACTCGATGAGTGTCAGGTTCGCGCTGTTGTAATTAGTAACGGCACGACTCAATTAGCCATCCTTACAGCAGATCTGGCAAATATCGATCCTTACTTTGCAGATCGCATTAGATCCACTATCGCAATTGCCTCTGGCATTGAGTACGACTCAATTCTCTTAAATGTAAGCCACTCTCATGGTGGTCTCTGGCCCCGGGAGCATAAGGAGAAGCTGCATGGAGAATTTGCAGAGCTAACACCAGGTGAAATCGCCTATTTTGAGAGATTGCCTTTTGATTATGCAAGCGCAGTAGTTAAAGCGATGGCTCGTATGAAACCAGCTCGAATTTCTGGTGGCACTGGTATAGCTCCAGGACTCGCGGTTAATCGCAGAGAGCGCACCGAAGATGGCAGAACGATTCTCGGCTGGAATAAAGAAAATTTCATCGATGAAGAAGTACCGACAATTCGCATTGACAGCCACGCTGGAGATGCGATTGCGACACTTGTCGGGTTTGGTTGCCATCCAGTCTCGCTCGGTGGTGAAGTTCCATACAGTGGCAGTGACTTTATCGGCCCACTTCGTAATCAAGTTGAGTTAATCCGCGGCGGCATCTGCCTCTTTCTACAAGGAGCAGCCGGCAATGTTCTTCCACTCGAAGCTTTCTTTGATCAGCCTGGTCCAGAAGTTCTCATGGGTAAGCGCCTGGGTATTGAGGCAGTACATGCGGTGGTTGATGCAGATCCGAGAGAAATAGAAATCGAAAGAATTGCATATGGATCAGTAACTCCTATCGCTCTCTATCGCAAACGAGTTAAGTCACCACAGCCTTCCCAACCAATTGCATCGATTAGAAAAGTTCTCCAGCTGCCGCTAAATCCAGCGATGACCCTGAGTGAGATGGAAGATGAATTAGCGGCAAAAAGAATTGATTTTGAGAGCAAAAAAGCCGCTGGAGCTGGCCGCGATATCTTAAATCCGATCGGTTATCACATCGCTTGGCTTGAGAAATTTATTAAATTATCGGCAACAACTTCGCTACCAACTTTTGTTGAAGGAGAAATATGGGTTGCACGATTGGGAGATGTCGCAGTCGTGGGATCTCCCGGTGAATTGTTTACAGAGATTGGCTATGAAGTAAGAAAAGCTTCACCATTTAAAGCCACTATCTTTGCGGGATATTGCCAAGGCGTATTAGGTTACATCTCTACCCGCGCTGAATATCCTTACGGTGGTTATGAACCAGCAGTTGCACAAAGGGGTTATGGGCATCCAGCGCCATTTGCACCCGAGGCGGGGGAGATGATCGCTGCTGAATCAATTGCTCTCCTTAATCAATTATTTGCAGTAAATAGTTAAGCACTCGCCACTCGACCAAGTGCGCGAAGCGCTGCAGCCACCGCTTCCTGCTCTGAATCAGGATGCCAGAGCGCTGGTTGACAGTAAACCTGAGGCAATAGATCAGGAAGCGCATGTTTATTTGGAGTCTTCCAGCCGCCCGGTGGGTAATCTTCTTTTCTTGGTAAATACATAATTGATCCGTTGGTGTATCCAAGTACGAACGTTTGCGGCATTGGAGATTTTGCTTGGATCTCCTCGCCTGTCTCAAAGAATGCTTCGACGCCGAGTCCCACCAGCGCTACATCACCGATTCTTAGCGCGTGTGCAATGAAATCATCTGTCGGATTTGGATCACTCAATCTACTTATGGTCATTTGAACCCACGCATAAGTTGTCTTAGCCGAACGGATTTCCCAAGAGAGAGCACCGCGTGCAGTGCGATCTGCAATCTCTTTTCGCCAATACTCTTCCTGGCTTCGTAAATAATTCTCATCAGGTAATGGAGAGTATCTAAATTTGACGATTTCCTCAGCGCCAGCAAGTGTTACTTCTGGATGATCAGTTCGATTGTTCCAAGGCTTGAAGAGAACATTCGGCACATTATTTACCGTAGTTCGATCGCTCTGGAAGCGGTGGGTATTGAGCCCAAGTGCAATTCTCACAACTTCGGCACCAAGTGCTGTACCAATTCTATAAACAGATTCGCTGCAATCTTTCTCGTATCCAATTCCTATCTTTGGATTGAGATTTCCGCCGCAACCTTGTAGGAAAATACCGATTCCGCCAACCTTCTCCTCAACTAATTGACGTGCTGGTCCTGGAAAATCAGCAGATAAAGTAGTTGATACCGCACCATTTACCACTGGGTGGCAGGAGTATCTAAACAAGGTGAGAATAGCTTTTCCGTTTAAGTCATCAAATCTAATTACACCGACGCTGTCATCTACTCGGTGACCGATAACTTCTCCGAGAATATCTTGTCCGTTATTCCACTCTCTGCGATAAATATTTAGATCAGCTGCACCCCAAGCATGCGCCATTCTGGCATCTTTCATACTTGCCAGCGCTGAGCGAGTGCACTGGGCTAACTTGTCGATCACGCCATTTTGATAGCGACTTATATCTTCAAATTCATCTTCATTGCTAGGACTACCATAATTTCGCTTCAGAGCAGGAGCGCTGTGATTGTGGCTTACATTAAAGAGAACACTGGCACGGGCTATCTTTAAAATATCTGCAACAGTATCTCTAAATTCATTTGCTTCTTCTGTTGTTGCACTGCTGAGGTCACAGCCGATTATCGCAATCGTCACACCTTTAGATTGCAGAACTGCAACACCCAGTTCGATCTCAGCATCAATCGAAGATATTGGCTCACCAAAGAGTCTAAATCCACCTTTTCTTAAACCTAACGGCGGACTTATATTTATTGAAGCAGCGCCAACTCTTAGAGCGGTCATCGGGAAACCTACTTTCGTTTAATCCCTTGGAATGGCTAATCTATAAATAGCAAATACTAAAGTCAATGATTTTTTCTACTTGTTATCTACTGGAAAAGTTATTGATTTTCAGGTAATTAGTAGATGTGAACACCACCGCTGACGTTGAGTGTCGCGCCGGTAATAAAGGATCCATGATCTGAGGTAACAAAGACTGCAACTGATGCGATTTCTTCTGGTTGACCAATTCTCTTTAGCGGACAAGCATCAATAATGGCTTGCACGTTCTGTGCAGTGTTATCTCGATGCTGCATTGGAGTATCGATCTGGCCGGGGGAGATCGTGTTTACGCGGATTCCAAAAGTTCCTAATTGTTTTGCAAGCCCTCTTGAGAAAGCAACAACTCCCGCTTTAGAAGCGGCGTAAGCATCTGCGCCAAAGAATGAACCGGTTGACCATGAAGGTGAGGTGAAGGTAAGAATTGAACCAGCGCGCTTATTCTCCTTCAGATGTTCGGCCACTGCTCGCGCAATTAGGAAAGTAGAGCGCAGGTTTGTATCAAATTGAGTATCCCAATCTTGAACAGTGACATCTTTAAGATCTTTCCTTTTCAAAGTTGCCCCAGCCAATATCACCGCATCGACTCCACTAAAGCGATTAATCGTTGGCTTCATTATCTCTTTGGCGCAGTGTTCACCGGATAAATCAACGGAGAGAATCAGATGGCGTGATGGATCTGAGAATTCGCCCTCCAGTTCAGAGAGCCTTCCCTTATCGAGACCAACGGCGATCACCGACGCGCCGACTCGCTCGAGCAGAAGTGCTGTTGCTTTTCCTATACCGCTACTTGCACCAGTAACAATTATCCGTTTTCCTTCAAGTCCTCTACCTATAGATAGATCACTATCGGAAGACATGAGTTGCTCCTTTTATTTGGTTAATTTTACTTCATCTACTTTCTAGAAAAACTTTGACTGCCTCGAGCAAGTGCTGGTGCAATCTCGGCAACGGTTACCCAGCCTGGTTGCGCCTGGATAATTCTTTCGATTGAGTTGATCACCATATTTTGTGAGCCCATCTGCGCACCGATTCCTGGGTTAAGCGAGATAGTTTGATGAATCTTTTGATCGATGCTGATCTCAATCTCATCTTTAGCGACTTTCTGAATTTCAGGGAGATCAACATGACCAAAGAAGTGCGATGAGAACCAAGGCTTACCTTTAACGATTGCGGTATATGTCTGGTTAACTCCAGCGCTATAACCTGGTTCAATAACGAATTTCTGGGGTAGGTCAATCGAGCGTTCTGCAACCACAGGAAGTAATTCCTTATCGATTCGCTCAATTTCCAATCCGAGCGCATCAGCGACCACGTTCATCGATTGCGGAAAGCCTGCGTGCCCCAGGATCTCGCCCCGCTCGACTTTCTCTTTAAATTCTTTCTCGGTGACACCGACACCGATTCGTCGCAGAACAGTCGCGCCAAAACCAGAGATATTTACTGTTCGTCGTACCGCCACTGTCGTTTTTGGTGATCCATCACCGTTAAATCCCGAAGGAGTTGGTCCAAGTAGGGTCGCAACCAAGGAATCAAAGATTAGTCCTGGATTAACACCTGCACCGGCAATACTGACTCGCTTGGCTTTAGCTAATTCATGAAGTTCATCTGCCAACTTCTTATCAACTGCCCATGGATATGCGCATTCTTCAGCTGAGACCAATACATTGGAACCAGCGTTGACCGCATCTCTGATGTAATCAGCAACATCTTTAAAGAGAGTAGTTGTAGCAATAAGAACCACATCAGCTCCGGAGTTGAGAGCTAACTCGCGATCTTCACGGGGAAAAGGTCCTGCGACGCGGTGGATTCCTCGCGTGCGTAAACCGGCTGCAACTGCTTGGCCAAGTTGGCCAGCGCCGTAAATCGCAACCGAAGCCATTTCGCCTCCTACAGAATTTTGATCGAACTAGAGAACGCTAATTTTTATCAACGCGATATTGCGCTATAAAATCTTCATTCAGCTTCCAGCCAAAGCCTGGTTCAGTTGGAAGAATGAAATCTCCGTTGACCAACTTTGGACGATTATCAAGAATTTCCCAGAAGATCGGATCTCTAGTTGGGGAGAAGGATTCGACATAAGTTCCGTGAGGAACCGATGCAAGAAGATGTGATGCCACTTGTGCTTCTTCGTGATGGCCGAGTTGAACTTCGAAGGCGAGTGCCAGCGCTGCGATTCTGCGCCACTCAGTTGGCCCGCCGCCCCAAGATGCATCAAAATTACAGACATCGATAGCGCCATTTAGCATCATCTCGCGCATTCCAACTCTATGAATTTCACTTTGACCAGCAGCAACATTTACATTGCCCCGCAGTCTTACATCCTTTAGACCGCGCCAATCAGCGTGCCAGCGTGTTGGTTCTTCAAACCAACGCAACTTAACTTCGCCTTCGATAAGCGAGAGAAAGTTAAGCGCTTCGGCAACGGTGTAACCCTGATTTGCATCTACAACAAATAGGAAGTCATCGCCAACAATTGATTTAGCAAGTTTTAATCGAGCTGCATCTTCCTCTGGTGGCTTGGCTCCGATTTTAAACTTCATACCAACCATGCCAATTTCATCTTTAAAGAATGCTAACTCTCGTTCTAGATCTGCTTCACTCGAACCGTAGTAACCGCCAATACCAATCATTGGAATTCGATCACGATACCCGCCCCAGAGGCGCCAAAGCGGTTGACCGGCGATCTTGCCAAAGCCATCCCAGACAGCGCTATCGACACACGCAATTGCCTGCATTGGCATAGCGCGATTGCGAAGTTGATCAAGAGTTACTGGGATCATTGCATGCCAGATCTTTTCAACCTGGCGGATATCCATTCCGGTAACTAGCGGCGCAATCTCATCATGGATAATTCCCAGAATAATATCTTGCTCTTCATCAGTATCAGCGTTGTAACTTTGGCCAATTACTCCATCAGATGTATGGATTCTGGTGATGATGGTGCAACGATTTCGCATCTTGTAGTAAGAACCCTTATAGATGTGCTTAAGAGGAACTCTTAGTGGAATCGTCTCAATTCGTTCAATTTTTGACACTTCTAAACCTACTATTCTAGAACGGCGATAACTTCGCCAGTGTTTATCTCTGCATCTATAGCAAATCTCAACTCAGTAATCTTTCCTGAAGCAGGAGACGGAACTGTTAACTGTGCTTTATCGGTTTCAACTTCCAGTAGATCTTCACCTTCGTTGACCGTATCGCCTACAGCTTTTAGCCATGAGACCAGGTAAACCGAATCTACAGTTTCGGCAACGCGCGGCATGGTGATTTCGATACTCATTTATTGACTAACCTTTCTGCTCCAGATGTTTTCAAACATTGTCTTGGTTGTAGGTTCGGGGGCTGCCTGACATAGGGCGACGGTAGCTTCAATCTCTTTCGCTATACGAACTTTCATTTCAGCGATTTCGCTCTCAGTCATCTTCCCGGACTTCTTAACCCGCTCTTCTAATAGAAGTAGTGGATCACGTGATTTCCAGGACTCGAGTTCACCTTCTGGGCGATAAAGCGCTTGATCTGCACGGGAGTGGCCCGCAAAGCGGTAAGTCTTCGCTTCGATGAGTGTAGGTCCGCCACCAGAGCGTGCCCGATCAACTGCAGATTGAACTCCTTCACGCACTGCATCGATATCCATTCCGTCAAGGGCGAAATGTGGCATCGCATAACTCTCGGCGCGAATATGCAAATCTTCAATCGGTGTTGTCAGATTTATACGGCTGTATTCTGCGTAAACATTGTTATCGCAGATAAAGACAACCGGCAGCTTCCAGATTGCTGCAAGGTTTAAAGTTTCGTGGAATGCGCCGATGTTAGTTGCGCCATCTCCGAAGAGAGCAACTGCAACTCGATCATTTCCTTGTACCTGGAATGCAAGCGCAGCGCCAGCAGCGATGGGCATGCCACCACCGATAATTGCAGAAGTTGGAAGTAGCCCTAATTCAATATCGCAGAGATGCATCGAACCGCCAAGACCACCGCAACATCCAATAGCTTTACCCATAATTTCACCCATTGCAGACTCTGGCGTTATGCCAAGTGCAAGGGCAATTCCGTGACTGCGGTATGTTGCAGAAACTGGATCATCAGTACGTAGCACGCTCGCCATTCCGATTACTAATGCCTCTTGTCCGAGACATAGGTGCGTTGTACCTCTAATTGTTCCTGATGCAAAGAGAGCATTTATCTGATTTTCAAATTCGCGAATCTCAACTGCACGCTCAAACTGTGCAACTGGATCGCTAAGAATCGCTTTGCGTCGCTCTAGACCTTTACTCATTTTTAGAAACCCTCCCGTGTCCACCAAGGCTGCGGCGCTTTGCCAGTGGCCATCAATTGATCAATCTGATAATTAACTTCAACTGGATTTGGCAGGAAGCGCGCTTCTAGGCCACCGTTATAAGGGACTGGGACATTTGGGCAGGTGATTCTAATTGGAACAGTTTTGAGATCGCTAAACAATTCAGCGACCACCGTTGCAATAATTTCAGATCCCCAACCACCACTTTCGGGTTGCTCTTCAACAACAACTAGGCGACCAGTTTTCTTTACTGATTCCAATACCGTTTTCTTGTCCCAAGGAACAATGGTGCAGAGGTCAATAATTTCAATATCTATGCCGCTGGTTGCAGCAGCTTCGCGGGCGACATTTGTCATTTGCCCGAGGGCAACAATGGTGAGATCTTTACCTGGCTTTACTACTCTGGCTTTGCCGATCTCCATTTTAAGATTTGTATCAACTTCACCACGCTCTGCATAAGTAACTCTTGACTCTAAGAACATCACTGGGTCTGGATCTTGAATCGCAGCGCGCAACAGACTGTAAGCACTCTGTGCATCGCTTGGAGCAAGAACTTTAAGTCCGGGAGTGGCAGCTACCCAGTTCTCAAGAGTTTGTGAATGTTGCCCACCAAAACCAAGTCCTCCTCCGACAGATGCTCGAACCACCATCGGCACCGAGAGTTGTCCATTACTCAAATAGCGCATCTTCGCGCCTTCGGTAACGAGTTGATCAAGTGCTACGCCGAGAAATTCTATAAACATAATTTCAATAATGGGTTTCAAGCCCATTGTTGCGGCACCAACTGCAGCTCCAGTGAATGCCATTTCAGAGATAGGTGTATCGCGCACGCGAACTGGTCCAAACTCTTCCAATAGTCCTTCGGTAGTTTTAAATGGTCCCTCGGCTTCTGCTATATCTTCACCGAAGACGATTACCGTTGGATCGGTGCGCATCTCATCAGCGATGGCTGTTGCAATTGCTTGTCTCACGCGCATTGCTGGCATTTTGCCCCCTCGAAAAGTTACTAGAAATCACTATTGGAAACGATTGCTATAGTATGGGCGTATAAGAGGCAAGTCAACGCTCAGAGATCTAATTTCAAAATGTGAGAGCGAGTGAATAGTGAGCAAAGATCGGGCATCGTCGGAGTTGCCTTTGGCAGGTATTACAGTCCTTGATGCAACATCAAATATTGCTGGCCCCTTCGGCGGGGCGATCCTAGGTGATCTCGGCGCGCGCGTTATAAAGATCGAAACCCCAGCTGCCGATGCGGCAAGAACCATGTCCCCGGTGGAAGGTGACCGATCGGCTTACTTTCATGTAGTCAATCGAAATAAGTCGGCAGTCACAATTGATTTGAAATCTGAATCGGGACGTTTGTTCCTGGATGATTTGCTGGATACTGCAGATGTTTTGTTGACCAACTTCCTTCCTGAGAAATTAGCCGAGTACCACCTGACTCCAGATGAGTTGATGGAAAAGCGACCAGGGCTAATTATCGGAAATCTCTCCTCGTATGGATCTGAAGGGCCGTCTAGACACTTTCCTGGATATGACGCAACCGTCCAAGCGAGAACTGGAATCATGCAAGTAACAGGCGAGCGAAGTGGTGAACCAGTTCGTGTTGGCGTCTCTGTACTAGATGTCGGTGGTGGTACTTGGCTAGCACTTGGAATTCTTGCAGCGCTTATCAAGCGAACCAATACTGGGCTTGGTAGCGTAATTGAAACTTCGCTTTATGAGACTGGAGTCTCTTGGGTTAGCTATCACCTTTCTGCTTTTCAAGTAACCAACGCGCCTTCGATTCGTTCTGGAAGCGGTCATCCGGCATTTGCTCCTTATGGGTTATTCAAAACTGGTGATGGCAAAATAATGATCGGCGTCGGAAACAATGTCATCTTTGCGCGCCTGTGCAAGGTGATCAACCGTGAAGATTTAATTGAAAACGAGAAGTTTAAAGAGAATGTTGATCGGGTGAAAAATAACACCGAGTTAGAGGCTGAGATTGAGCTGGTCCTTGCTGGGAAGAGCTCTAAAGATTGGGTTGAACTATTGGCGGCAAGTGGCGTACCTGCAGATCACCTTGCCTTGCCCGAGGATTTGTTAAGTGACCCGCAGGCAGCAGCGCTAGATATTCTCGTGGACTATCCCGACCCTACTTCTAAAGTGAAGAAAATTCCCGGATTGCCATTTCGAATCGATGGCAAACGTCCAGGCATCAGAAAACCTGCTCCACATAAAGATGAGCATCAATAGCTAAGAATTTGTTGGAACAGAAACAAGCAGTGAATCAAGTAGCCATTTCCTGCAAAAGAATCAGAACAGAGAACATTAAGTAATTTCCCCCATACACCTGAAGCAAGAAGTAGATTTGCTCTGTAACTAAATCTCTTGATATCTGATAATTCACGGGAAGGCATAGTTGTGACACAACAACATATTTACCCATTTACTTTCGGTGACATGTCTAAAAAAGATTTGTTAGGTGGCAAAGGCGCCAACCTCGCTGAGATGGTGCGTATCGGTCTGCCTGTTCCACCGGGATTTACAATTGCGACAACCGCATGTCGCGAGTATCTAAAGAGTGGTCAATTTCCAGAAGGTCTTCGCAAAGAGATTAGCGATTCACTTTCTGCGCTAGAAAAAGAGTTAGGCAAAACCTTTGGTGGTGTAAAAAATCCACTCCTTGTATCTGTGCGTTCTGGTGCAAAGTTTTCAATGCCCGGCATGATGGAGACAGTTCTGAATGTAGGAATAACTGCAGAGGTTGCACAGTCAATGGCTGATAGTTCTGGCAATGCGCGTTTTGCGTGGGATTCGTATCGTCGCTTTATTGAGATGTACGGCAAAATTGTCTGTGATGTCGATGGCGAAGAGTTTCATAAAGTTCAAGAGCGAATCTTATCTGTGCACGGAATTACAAACTTGCAGGAGTTAGAAGTTGAAGGGCTAAAGGCGCTAGCTGATGGTTTCATTAAGGTAATTGAAGCGGCAACTGGAAAAGATTTCCCAACTGATCCACGTGAACATTTAATTGACTCGATAGAAGCAGTCTTTAGATCTTGGAACTCTGAACGAGCAACTCTGTACCGCAGACGCGAGCGAATTCCATCTGATTTGGGAACTGCGGTCAATATTCAATCAATGGTTTTTGGAAACCTCAGTGATGATTCCGGAACTGGCGTTGCCTTTACCCGCAACCCGTCCAATGGCGAAATCGGATCTTACGGAGATTACCTGCAGAAAGCACAAGGTGAAGATGTAGTTGCGGGTATTCGCACGCCTATGTCGCTAGATGAATTTGGCGCACTTGAACCCAAGGTGCATAGCGAGCTAGAAAAGATCATGGTGATGCTGGAATCACATTACAGAGATCTTTGTGATATCGAATTTACAATTGAACGTGGCAAGTTGTATATCCTGCAAACTCGAGTTGGAAAGCGCACAGCTGAAGCTGCATTTCGCATCGCGCTGCAATTTGTCGAAGAGGGAACCATCACCATGGATGAAGCCCTTGCTCGCACCAGCGGTGATCAATTAGCGGCACTGATGTTTCCGCAATTTGATATCAGAGGAACGCTCGTTGAAATCGCGCGCGGTATTCCGGCGTCACCGGGTGCTGCAGTTGGTGAAGCAGTTTTCGATTCCAAGCGCGCATTTGATATGAGCAAAGCAGGTAAGAAGGTAATTTTAGTTCGGCGCGAAACAAGCCCAGATGATCTAGTCGGAATGGTGGCGGCAGAGGGAATCTTGACAAGCCGCGGTGGCAAAACTTCACACGCAGCCGTTGTTGCACGTGGCATGGGTAAGACCGCGATCTGTGGCACAGATTCAATATCAGTAGATGAGCGCGCAAATTTATTTACCATTGGCAGCCACACGGTTTATGAAGGCGACATCATTTCCATTGATGGCACAACTGGAATTGTGTATCTTGGTGCGGTCCCGGTAGTGGCATCATCTGTAACTTCATATTTAGAAGGACGAGTTTCTGCTGAGAGCGATCAGGCATCACCTCTTGTCAAAGCTGTTCACACGATATTGACGCACGCAGATTTACGGCGCAAATTGCGCGTGCACACGAATTCGGATACTCCCGAGGATGCAATTCGCGCACGAATCTTGGGAGCAGAAGGCGTTGGTCTCTGCCGCACTGAACATATGTTCTTGGGGGAGCGCCGTTCTTACGTAGAACGCTTGGTACTCGCCGAAAATGAAGATGTGCAACGTGGAGTTATTGCTGAGATGGAGCCACTACAGCGCGCAGATTTCGTGGGAATCATGATGGCGATGTCTGGACTTCCGGTAACGATTCGTTTACTGGATCCTCCGTTACACGAGTTCCTTCCTTCACTTGTTGATCTAAGTTCTCAAATGGCACGGTGCGAAGCACTTGGAGAAGAGATACCAGCAAGAGATAAAGCTCTATTCTCCGCAGTTCGACGTTTACACGAATCGAATCCGATGTTGGGGTTGCGCGGTGTGCGCCTTGGAATTTTGATCCCAGAACTCTACAAAATGCAGGTGCGTGCAATGGTTCACGCTTGCCTTGAAGTTAGAAAGTTAGGTCACGATCCACGTCCAGAAGTGATGATTCCACTTGTTTCAACACAACGCGAGCTCTTGTATTTGCGCGAGACGCTAGAGGAAGAGATTGCACAAACATTTAAAGGCACCAATCAAGAGATAGATATTCCAATTGGCACAATGATTGAAACTCCACGTGCTGCAATCACCGCAGATCGCTTAGGCGTGCACGCAGATTTCTTTTCTTTTGGAACTAATGATTTAACTCAATTAACTTGGGCATTTAGCCGAGATGATGTGGAATCGACTTTCTTACCTCGTTATCTCGACTTGGAGCTTCTCCCTTTTAATCCCTTTGAATCCTTGGATGAAGCCGGGGTTGGAATCTTGGTTCGCAAAGCCGTTGATCTGTCTCGCGAAGTGCGGAGCGATTTCAAATTAGGAATCTGCGGTGAACATGGTGGAGACCCGCGCAGTATTCACTTCTTCCACGAACTAGGCCTGGACTATGTCTCTTGTTCACCATACCGAGTACCGATTGCCCGATTGGAATCTGGTCGCGCAGCGGTAACTAATTAGAAACCGACAAAAAGATCACCTTGATATAAGATTGTGACTAACTTACGAAGAAAAGAGATATTTCATGGGAGCTTGTACCTGTACTTACACCAGAGATGAAGAGAAGAATTGCGATGGAACACATAAAGTGGTCAAGGCAGTCAAGGCTGATTTAGCCGAAAAGCTTGAGGCCAATGGTTTCCCACACGCTGCTGAATTTGTAAAAAACAACTAGTTAATTTATGCAGCGGGTAAGAATTGCCACCCAGGTTCTTTTAGGTGCTGCACTTATCTATACAGGAATTTTGCACATAACAACTAGTCGCCTTGAATTCCAAGCGCAAGTGCCCAACTGGCTCCCGCTTTCTGCAGATTTCGTTGTACTCGCATCGGGTGTTGTCGAAATAACTCTTGGCTTGTTGCTCACTTCTCTGCGAAGACGCGCTGCGGTTGGAATCGCAACAGCGCTTTTCTTTGTCGCAATTTTCCCCGGCAACATCTCGCAGTATATAAATAAGATCGATGCCTTCGGATTAGAT
>Ga0209551_1000337_pt1 | contig 17471 bp, 14 predicted proteins | sample LauGreSuBDMM15SD_2_FD_187568 | JGI IMG/M metagenome (GOLD analysis project Ga0209551, IMG submission 187568) | Freshwater lake microbial communities from Lake Michigan, USA - Su13.BD.MM15.SD (SPAdes) (version 3) | ecosystem: Environmental > Aquatic > Freshwater > Lake | place: Lake Michigan, USA... | reverse complement strand
GTCATCAATACAGGAACAACAATTATTACCTTTTTAATGGTTTTCTTGATTCAAAAATCGCAAAATAAAGATGCACTCGCAATTCAACTAAAACTAAATGAATTAGTTGCATCACATAAATTTGCTAGTAATCGTTTGGTAGATGTCGAAAATTTGTCTGAAGATGAAATGAAAATCCTTCAAAAGTATTATGTAGCACTAAGTGAGCTAACTCAAAAAGAAAGTAGTTTACAACAATCTCATTCTATTGATGAGGCAAAAGATGCCCACAAGAGAAAAGTCATTGAACAAAAAGAATGATTTATTCAAAAACTTCAAAATTTTCTCCATCAAAACTGGCAAAAACCATGCTTGGATGAGAATCTTGATGAAAAACATTACCTTGATTATCAATTGCAATTGCACCTGCAAAGCCATCGAATGGCAGCAATTCTGAAAAAGTCTTTTTAAATGCGTTTTCTAAAGTAAATCCATCGGTTACTCGCGTTACAATTTTGGCAGCTGTTGCGTTACTTACTATGTCCTCTCCCACTCCAGTTAAACTCACTGCGCAGTTGGCATTAGCGTAATTTCCAGCGACAGTCGCTGAATCGGATATACGTCCTACAAGTTCAAAACCTTTTCCGCCCGTAGAGGTTGCAACTGCCAATTTACCTTTTTTGTCTATCGCAACACAACCCACCGTTCCTGTTCCTAATGATTTTATTTTAGCTTGGTATTCTGCTTTTCTTTGTGAAATTTCTGTAGAAAAAACTTCAAATCCATTTTTTCTTGCATAGGTTGTTGCACCACTTCCACCCAAAACCCTGTCATCTTCTTTCATCAAAATTGCAGCAACTTGAATTGGATTTTTAACTTCTTCAATGTTGATTACTCCACTCATTTTTTGGGTTTCACCGTCCATGAGTGCTGCACTCATTCTGATTTTTCCGTCACTTTGAATTTGCGAACCAATTCCAGCATTAAACAATTCATCGTCTTCTAACTGAGTTACTGCAAAAACAACGGTTTCTAACGCACTATGACTTTTTAAAAATTCATAAGCATTTTTAACAATGATTTCCAAAGATTTTTGCTTTGCAATTTTAGTTTCTTGATTGGTAGATGATTCTGAAAAAAAACCACCGTGTATAATTATTTTCATATGAATTTAAATTATACGTACTGAGAACTTTTGATTGTCATTCTAAAAGTATGTAGGTTAAAAGTGTCGTCCATACTTAAAACATGGGTTACCAAATGGTTAATTGAAATGGGTTGTCCTAATTCAACTTGTGTTAGATTTGTATCTTTCACTTCTCGTCCGTCGACCAAAATAACTAGACCGGAGCCAATTGCTTCCATTTCAACATTATTGGTAATTAGTAAACCTGTGTCTTCGCCAAGACCAATTCCCAATACTTTTGGATTGCCAACAACTGCTTGAAAAAGCCTTCCTATTCTACCTCGTTGAACAAAATGGGTGTCGATAATTACACCATCTATCAATCCTAATCCGCTGGTTATTTTTACTTCACCTTTCAGCAAGGCTTCTGAACTAGATCCTTGGTAAATCATATTGTTAGAAGCAGCGGCAGCACCGGCTGATGTTCCTGCATAGATAAACTCTTCATTTCTGTACTTATCTAATAGAATATCATGAAAGGGCGTGCCTCCTAAAATCGAAGTCAGTCTGAGTTGGTCTCCTCCAGTAAACATGACTACATCAGCAGCTTTCAATCGATCTAAAACAAGTGGGTCCATTGCTTGTTCACGACGCTCAATATTTAAAATATCAACGTTATTAGCGCCTAAATAATTCAGAGCTTTAACATATTCAGGTCCAATTTCTTTAGGAATTTTTGATGCAGTGGTTATTACTTCAATTCTAGAATTTTCTTTGTGCTTTGATTCATTTAAAATTCTTTTTAAAATACCAGTTTCAAAAAAATTCAAATTTTTGGCGGCATTTTTATCAATGTCAGTTTCTGTAAAACTTCCTTTGTCTACAGCTCCTCCTATTATTATAAGTTTCCCGAGTATGTTCATTCTGTAAAAATAACCAAAAAGTTAAAATTTGCAATTTTAGAGTGGTATTTTTTTTGTTTTTTTTAATTCAAAATTATATTTTACATTTTATTGAATATATTTTGATTATTACGCTAAAAATTTTATTTTAGTTGATTATTATTGTCCTTTTTGTAGCATTTCACATTAATTTTAATCAAATTTAGAAATGTTACACTATCTTTTCTTTATACAATACTCTAAAAAGCATATCATTACGCAAAAACAATAAAAAACAAAATATGAAAATCTTAAAAATTCAAGCTTTACGTGGACCTAATATTTGGAGTGTTCAACGAAAAAAACTAATTCAAATGCGTTTGGATTTAGAAGATATGGAATTATCTCCAACCAATAAAATAGAGGGTTTTAGAGAAAGAATCGAAAAAATGTTCCCAACAATGATTGAGCACCGTTGTTCGGAAGGTGAACGTGGTGGTTTCTTTTCTCGCATTGAACGTGGCACTTGGATGGGGCATGTAATTGAGCACATAGCACTTGAAATTCAGACCTTAGCCGGAATGGAAACAGGTTTTGGACGCACAAGAGAAACAAAAACTCCAGGAATTTATAATGTTGTTTTTAGTTATACCGAAGAAAATGTAGGAATGTTTGCAGCCGAAAGTGCCGTGTCCATTGCAGAAGCTTTGATAGCGGGAACTTCCTACGATTTGGATGCTGATATTCAGAAAATGAGAGAAATTAGAGAAAATGTGCGCCTTGGTCCAAGTACGGGAAGTATTGTCGAAGAAGCAGTTGCGAGAGATATTCCGTGGATTAGATTGGGCACAAATTCTTTAGTTCAATTGGGTTATGGAATCAATCAAATGAGATTTCAAGCTACAATTACTTGCAAAACAAGCAGCATTGCCGTAGATATTGCATGCAACAAAGAGCAAACTAAAAAAATGCTAGCTGCAGCTTCAATTCCGGTTGCAGGTGGTGGAATTTGTGTTGACGAAGAAGATTTAACAGCGGTTATTAGCAATATTGGCTACCCAATCGTCCTTAAACCACTCGACGGCAATCATGGAAAAGGTGCTTCTATCAATGTTACCAATTGGGAAGATGCGGTTGCTGGATTGGCGTATGCCAAAAAATATAGCAACAGGATAATTGTAGAAAAGTTCATTACAGGTTTTGATTTTAGGGTTTTAGTAATAGACAATAAGCTGGTTGCTGCCGCCAAACGTGTTCCTGCCAATGTAATTGGTAATGGAAAAGACACCATTCAACAACTTATAGATACTACTAATTTGGATCCTCGTCGTGGTTATGGTCATGAAAATGTTTTGACCCAGATTGATGTTGATAGGGATACGGAAGATTTATTAGAAAAATTAAATTACACTTTAGATACCGTTCCTCATAATGGTGAAACGGTATATCTAAAATCTACTGCCAATTTAAGTACTGGTGGAACTTCTGTAGATGTTACCGATATGATGCATCCGGAAAATATTTTCTTGTGTGAAAGAATTTCACGTGTAATTGGCTTAGATGTCTGTGGTGTAGATATTATGGCAGAAAATCTTACGCAGCCTTTAAAAGAAAATGGCGGATGTATTCTCGAAGTGAATGCTGCTCCCGGATTTAGAATGCACCTTGCTCCTTCTGAGGGTTTGCCAAGAAATGTGGCTTCTCCGGTAATCGACATGCTTTATCCACTCGGAAAACCTAGTAGAATTCCAATTATTGCTATCACAGGTACCAATGGGAAAACCACCACTACCCGACTTTTGGCACATATTGTAAAAAACAATGGCTACAAAGTTGGATTTACCACCTCCGATGGTATTTATGTGCAAAACCACATGATGGAAAAAGGAGATACAACCGGACCAGTTTCTGCAGAATATATTTTGAAAGACCCAACAGTAGAATTCGCCGTTTTAGAAACTGCTCGTGGCGGCATTCTTCGTTCTGGTTTAGGTTTTAGTCGTTGTGATGTTGCGGTGATTACCAATATTCAAGAAGATCATTTGGGTTTAAGCGATATACACACTTTAGACGATTTAGCAAAAGTAAAAAGTACTGTCGTAAGAAGCGTTAAAAAAGACGGTTGGGCAGTTTTAAATGGAGACGATGAATATTGTAGAAAAATTGGCGCCGAACTCAACTGCAATGTGGCTTATTTTAGTATGGATGAAGAAAGTCCGTTTATGAAAAATTTAAGCAAAGAAGGTAAAATCACTGCTGTTTTTGAAAATGGTTACATCACCGTTAAAAAAGGAGAATGGAAAATCAGGGTGGAAAGAGCGAACAATGTTCCTTTGACACTCGGTGGAAAAGCAAAATTTATGATTGCCAATGCTTTGGCAGCCACTTTAGCAAGTTATTTATGGGGATTCAAAACGGAAGATATCAGCTTATCACTGCAAACTTTTATTCCGAGTGTGGCTCAAACACCTGGAAGAATGAATATTTTTGAATTCAAAAAGTTTAAAGTATTGATTGATTTTGCACACAATGCATCAGGTTATATGGGCGTTGAAGACTATTTGCAAAGTGTTGATGCCAACAAAAAAATCGGAATTATTGCTGGCGTTGGAGACAGAAGGGACGAAGACATCAAGGAATGTGCGAAAATTGCAGCCCGAATGTTCGATCATATTATCATTCGTCAAGAGAAATACTTACGTGGAAGAACAGAAGACGAAATCATCAATTTGATATTAGAAGGCATTGTTTCCTCAGGTAAAAACGTTACTTACGAAATTATCCCAAAAGAAACGGAAGCCATTCGACACGCTATCAACAGTGCCGAAGAAGGAACATTTATTACGGCTTTGAGCGACGTGGTTACTAATGCAATAGAAATAGTTCAACAATATTTAGACAGAGAAAACGAAAACGGAATGATTTAATACCATCAACAAATACAATGAAAAAAATAGCCTGCCTTACGATTGCCTTTTTAATTTCGATAAATGCTTTTGCTCAACTTAAAAAACTGACTTTAGAAGATTGTATCGTCAAACAAAATCAACTTTTTAGAACCGATAAAATGATGGGTTTTCAGTGGATTCCGAACACCAATCAATATGTTTATTTGGAAGATAGTGGCAAAAAACTAATGACTGCTTCTGTTGAAAACACTAAAGCAACAGAATTAATGTCGCTTTCCGATTTGAATAAAGCATTGCAAACGAATTTAAAAGCTTTTGTGGGTTTGACTTTCAAAAACCAAAATGCGTTTATTACTAATGAAGGTTCAAAATATTTCGAATACAAATTGACTACCAAATCGGGTGCGAAAATTCAGGAATTGAATGAAAATGACGACAACACCGCCTTCGATAATAAAAAAGAAATGATGGCTTTTACAGTAAAAAACAATCTTTTTTATTACGCCAAAAACCAAGAGAAAATCGCAATTACCCAAAATGCTGATGAAAACATAGTAAGTGGACAATCAATTGCGCGTAATGAATTTGGCATTTCGAAAGGTATTTTTTGGTCGCCAAACTCAACTTATTTAGCGTTTTATCAAAAAGATGAAAGCGAAGTCGCCAATTATCCGATTTTAGACATCAACGAAACGCCTGGGAAATTAGAAAGCATAAAATACCCGATGATTGGACAAAATAGCGAAAAACCTAAAGTGGGTATTTTTAATTTGAGTACTAAAAAAACAGTTTTTATTGCGCCACGAGGCAATGTTGACGACTATTTGACCAATCTTGCTTGGACGCCAGACGAAAAATACATTTTGATTGCCGAGATCAATCGTGCGCAAAACGAAATGAACCTCAACCTTTATGATGCGCAAAGTGGACAATTTGTGCGCACGCTTTTCAACGAGAAAAACGACAATTGGGTGCAACCAAAAGATGCCGCTTTTTTTCCGAGTAAGACTTCCAATAATTTTGTTTGGATCAGCCAAAAAAATGGTTTCAACAACCTTTATTATTATGACCTTAACGGAAAAATGCTTCAGCAGTTGACCAACAATAAATATGTTGTAAAAGACATTTTAGGTGCAAACCCAGCAGGAACAAACATTTATTTTACGGCTAGTGGTGAAAATCCGATGAACGTATTGGCCTACAAAGTAGATTTGAAAGGAAAACAAACCTTGTTGACCAAAGATTTGGGGGTTCATAATTTTGTGATGAATACCACTGCAACTGCTTTTTCTGATGAATATTCTAACCATTCAACGCCATCAAAATCGTTGTTGTTGGATAAAAACTTGAAACCAACTTTGCTTTTAGAAAGTAAAAACAAATTTGTGGGTTATGAAATGGGAACTGCCGAAATCAGCACCATTAAAGCGGCTGATGGCACAACAGATTTGTACACCCGATTAATCAAACCAAGCAATTTTGATGCTTCAAAAAAATACCCTGTTTTGGTTTACGTTTATGGCGGACCAGGCGTTCAAACCGTTACAAATGCCTATTTAGATGGCGCAAGTTTGTGGATGTATTGGATGGCAGAACAAGGCTATTTGATTTATTCTGTCGATAATCGTGGATCTGACGGGCGTGGTTTTGCTTTTGAAAGCGTGATTCACGGAAAGTTAGGCACAAACGAAATTGACGACCAAATGAAAGGGGTTGACTATTTGAAATCGTTGCCTTTTGTGGACCAAAACCGTTTGGCGGTGCATGGTTGGAGTTATGGTGGTTTTATGACGACTTCTATCATGCTGAAAAAACCCGATGTTTTTAAAGTTGGTGTTGCGGGCGGACCTGTTACAGATTGGAAATTTTATGAAGCGATGTATGGCGAACGCTATATGGACACTCCCACCGAAAATCAAAAAGGTTTTGACGATAGCAGCACCCTTAATTTTGTGAATAACCTAAAAGGAAAATTGCTACTGATTCATGGCACGAGCGACGATGTGGTGGTGATGCAAAACAATTTTGCGTTGGTGAAAAAATTTGTAGAAGCAGGAAAACAAGTTGACTTTTTTCCTTACCCGATGCACAAGCACAACGTGATGGGTAAAGACCGTTTGCACTTGATGACAAAGGTGTTGAATTATGTTTTGGAGTACAATAAGTAGTTTTTAGAATTTAGAAGTTTAGAGGTTAGATTGAGGATTGAAGATTGAAGATTGAAGAATTTTGATTTTTGATTTTTGATATTGACATTGAAATTGATATTGATATTGACATTAAAAAAACGGTTTTGAGTATACCCAAAACCGTTTTTTTATTTTTTATTTATGATGATAATAATTTTTTCAACTCAATTATGGCGTTACTGGTGGCGTTTCGTCTGTGCCCGACGGTGTGTTGTAAATCACATAGTCGCTGTATTTAGCTTGGCTCACATCTGCAAAAATAGCTTTACCACGGTTACTGTAATCTATCAAAATGGTGTATAATTTATTCGCTTCTGTTCTGCGCACTTCAGTAACCGAGTTGCGTTCTGTAATGGCTTTTCGTTTCAAATCGATGGCAGTGTCAAAAGTAGTACGAAGGGTTTCTACTGACGTAATTTTTGCTGCGGTTAGTCCTTCTGTTGCCAAACTGGTGAGGTATTTTGTGGCAGCATCTTTCATATTTTTCGCATTGCGCACCAACTCTTCGTCGGTTTGTCTGGTCAAATCAAAACTGCCAAATTCGGCTTGCTTACCCGGAAAATCTTTACATACAATTTCTACCATGTTGATAACGCTGCGCATCGCAATTTCTAAAAGTTCTCTGGCAATGTCTTTGCTTTGGGTGGCAGTTTGCTTCATCCCGTCGAGGGTTTCGTCTGACGGAATAGCAAGAAACGCATTCAGTTGATTTACGAAAGCGGTGCGTTTGGCAGCCGTAAAACCTCTGTCGGTGAACTCTACAATGTCTCTATCGATCAACAAAAGCATGTTGTCGCACAATTGTTTGAGCATTCCGTAAGTAAAATTGAATCCAACTACAATCTCTTTTTTCATGATTTCTACTATTAATTGGTTAATATTTATTTAATTAAGTGTTTATGTGATAATATCAACGCTAATATACTAAAAATAGTATTATAATGTTTTCAACTAGCATAATTTTTTGCATAAAACTTACTTAAATGGTTCAAAAACTGCTACAAAGAGCCATCTGAGTGCTACAAAGAACCATCTGAGTGCTACAAAGAACCATCTGAGTAATACAAAGAGCCATCTGAGTGATACAAAGAGCCATCTGACTACTACAAAGAGCCATCTGACTGCTACAAAGAAACATCTAGACAGTACAAAGAATTATTTAAATAAAACAAAGAACTATTTAATTAAATCACAGATAAATATGATTAAAACGCAATGTTATTGAAGCAACGTACTGGTGCAGGTGTTTTGGAAAGTTTATGGAAAGCAAAATTTGTAAGAAATTGATTTTTAAGATTTTTTTATATATTTGTCATTTAATTTTGAATAGAAGACTATTAAAAACCTAAAATTTATCAATCATGAGAAAATTTTTCTTCTTACTTCCAATGGCATTGCTATTAGTTCAAGCGTGTTCATCTAGCGATAGTACTTCAAACATACCATTAACTGTTGAAGCTGTTCAAAACATTGCAACATCAGGACCTTGGAAAGTAACATACTTAGCCACTGTCGGAGGAGAAGTTAAAACAAATGAATATCAAGGTTACAGTTTTACGTTTAATCAAATAAACAATTCTACTACTTCCAATAATGTCAATGACAATTTTCAAGGAACTTGGTTTGTAGCCAATCCAATTGAAAATCAACTTTATTTTTCTCTAGATTTTCAAGAAGCATTAAATATATATAGTATAGATGCTTATTGGAGATTAATAGAAATTAAAAACAATAAAATAGTACTAAAAATATCAACTAATAATGAGGATATTTCTTCTTGGTATTACAATCTTTCGTCTGATCCCAGTATTTATCCTACAGATTTGATTTTCGAAAAAATATAAAAAGTCTAATAAAAGCATTCACAAAAATCATTCTAAAAAAACAATAAAGAAAAAAAATTATCCCAATAGCTCGGATTTGCACCAAATATCATCATTAGGATAGCGCGGAATTGCATTCCGTGCCCACAAAGTTGAGCACCTAAAAACGAGCTGAGAAAAAAGTTCCTCTGCAGAAAAGTTTATCTACTTTCACAAATCACCGATTCAAAATTGCCATTCCCACATAAACTACAATGCCAATATAAACAACGCACAATATAAAAAGTGCCAACATTTTGTTGATGCCTAAAGTACTAACGAGTAGTTCGGCTGGATAGGTAATTATTTTATAAATACGAGATGCTAAAATACGGTTGGTGTGTTGTCCTTTCATCACTATGCTGTTGGCGCCCTTTCTAAAGGTTTCAATAGCCAAACCTATATCTTCATTGTTGGAAAGAATGATAACTTCGGTTTTTGGATTGATATTTTTTATGGCAATCAGCAATTTATCTGACTGTTCCCCTTTCAAATCATAATCTATAATAACAATAGCCGTATTGGCATCGACCTCTGCAAGCAAACTAGCGCCATCGATAAACGTCGTGATTTCTAGGTTTTCGCCAAATTTTAAATTCAGAAAATGCTTTAATGCGGTTGCACTAATGATATTGTCTTCTAAAATATATAGTTTTTGATCTTCCATTTTGGGGTTGTTTTTTAAATTGATTTATACTTCTAAATTGCCTGCTTTGGCATCAACCAAATTTGTTCCGGTGGCAACAGAAGCAATCATTTTAAAAAAATTAATCATTTGGTTGCCTTCTACATCCCAGTAATAAGCAGATTTTGTATTGACCTTAATCAACGAGATACTTGGATCGTCGATGCCTTCTTTGAACCAAGTTTTTGCCAATGGCGACCAATATTGTTTTATTTTATCTTTGTCAAATGAGATTTCAGCTGCTCCGTTCAAAATCATATAGCTGCTTTTTGAAGGATGAGAATAGAAAAGTTGCACTTTGCTATCTTTCGCGATTTCTTCGTTTTTCGTGCTGTCTTTAGCGCTAAAAAACCACAAATTTCCATATGCGTCTACGTCTTGCGTACTCATCGGCCTTGTAGTCAAACCATCGTTATCTCTGAGGTTGGTGCAAAACAAACAAATGTCAATTGCCTTCACTAATGCTTTGATTTTGTCTATTGCAGCTTGATTTTTTAAATCGGTATTTTCCATGATTTTGTAGTTTTTAATTCAACGTAAAATTGTAGCATTTTGGGTCCAATTACATTACAAAATCTGGTTTAAAAGTTTTATAATTTCACTATTTATAAGGTTAGCGTGTTACCTATATTTATGTTTGATTCCATTTGTAGAGATAAACAAATAAAAAAGCCACAATCAAATCTTAACGATTCAATTGTGGCTTCTAAATATTAAGAAATCTTTACTTCACTAAAGTCATTTCGTCAACAATATGTTTGGCTCCAGAGAAATTTTCAATTACCCATAGCACATAACGAATATCTACGTTAATGGTTCTTTGCAATTTTGGGTCAAAAATCACATCACCCGCCATCGCTTCGATGTTGCCGTCAAAGGCCAATCCGATTAATTCTCCTTTTCCGTTCAAAACTGGCGAACCAGAATTTCCTCCAGTAATGTCGTTATCTGTCAAGAAATTTACGTGAAGCGAACCGTCTTTATCTGCAAAACGACCAAAATCTTTGCTTTTGTTCATCTCTAAAACACGCACTGGCAAATCAAATTCTTCATCGCCTTTTTTGTATTTTTTCACTTGACCATCAAGGGTAGTATAATTGTTGATTTTAGCTTCATTCCTCTTGTCTGCTGGCAAAGCACGTACTTTTCCGTAAGTCAACCTCAACGTTGAATTGGCATCTGGATATTTGATATTCCCAATTTTTGACTCTCTCAATCCTTCTACTAAAAGTCTAAATGATGCACCATAATCGTTTTGTGCTTTTGCAATTTCGTCTGATTTTGCACTAAAATGTGTCAACAAATCGTTAGAAAGCAAGTATAAAATATCTGCTTTTAAAGCTTCATTTGATGGATTGTCTAAAAATGCTTTGATATTTTCTTTCTTGGTAAATATACTTTTCTCGAAAGCTTCACTTATATATTCTTTGAAATCATTGTTGTTTTCAAGTGCGATTCTTTGTGCCATTGGAGCAATCTTATAACCTTTGGACTTTGTTACATACAAGCTCAATTGTGCTGCCATCAAATCTTTTTCGGCAGGCAAATAAAGTTCTTTGAACATCTCATCTGTACTTTCTGTAATCGAAGCTGCCAATTCTTTGCGCTTTTCAGCATCTGCCTTCACATAACTTTCCAGTTGTTTTCCAACGCTTCTCGAAATTGTACCGAAAGCGGTTGTTCTGAATAATTGTTGTAGGTAATTATCGTGTCTAGACTTTTCATTTGTCAAACCATAATATTGATTAATATTTGAAATAACATTACCATATTTTTCTTTGTTCGCAGGAAGATTTGCCCATTCATTGAATTTAGCTTCTTGTTCCCCTTTAGATTTTGCAGTGCCAAATTTCGACAGCGCATCAATCATTCCTTGGCGATTTTTCCAGTAATTGGCTGTACTAGCGAATTTAGAAGCATAAACCAAACGCAAAGCAGGACTTTGGTCCATGTATTTTTTCATGTTGTCCATTCCAGTTTTTGCACCTTCCACCCAAGCAGGATAAGCAAATTTTACGTTTTGCTCTATTCCACCTGCTGGCATCCAACGGTTTGTTCGCCCAGGATATCCTAAAATCATAGCAAAATCATTTTCTTTAACTCCTTTTAAATTTACTGGCAAATAGTGTTTCGGACTCAAAGGCACATTCTCTTTAGAATATTCTGCAGGATTTCCGTCTTTGTCTGCATAAACTCTAAACATAGAAAAATCCGCAGTATGTCTTGGCCATTCCCAATTGTCTGTGTCGCCACCAAATTTTCCTAAACTTTCTGGCGGAACGCCAACCAAACGAACATCTTTGTAATCTTGGTAAACAAAATAGTAATACTCATTTCCTTGAAAAAATGATCTCACGGAAACTGTATATTTTCCATCTTCGTTGTTTTCTTTTTCGATTAAAGCAATTTCTTGATTAACGGCTTTTTCTCTTTCTAACTCGGTCATTTTATCATTTAATTTTGATAAAATTCTTTTCGAAACATCATCCATTCTAACGAAAAAACGAACATAAAGACTTGATGGTTTTTTTTCTTCATTTCTATTTTCTGCCCAGTACCCATCTTTTAATAAGTTTTTCTCTGGTGTAGAAAGTTCAGCAACTGCATCATAACCACAATGGTGATTGGTTAAAACCAAACCATCTTTAGAAATTAATTCGGCGGTACAACCTCCGTTAAATTGAACAATTGCATCTTTCAAACTGTGGTGATTGATGCTGTAAATTTCTTCTGCAGTAAGTTTTAAACCCATTTTTTGCATGTCGCGGTGGTTCAGTCTTTCTAAAAACATCAAAAACCACATTCCTTCATCAGCTTTTAGCGAATAAGGAATCAGGGTTAAAACAGCGATAAATCCTAAAATTATTTTTTTCATATCTGTAAAATTAAAGTGTTGGGAATATATAGTTTTTGGTAAAAAATTAAAATTTGAACTACTAAATCGTTGTAGCTTTTTACAACAAAATGGATTTCTTCTGAAAAAATTTCTCAGAAAAAAGCCGTTTTACCTAATGACAATTCTTGTCTAAATGTTTTTTTGTTCCTGTTGTGGTTCCGTTACAATCTTTAATTTCATTGTAATCAGAAGGAATGTCTCCGTTTCCGTTTATTCTGATTTCATTTTTTGTAATGTAAAAGTCACCGTCATCATCAATATCTAGAAAATTCGGAACGGTATCGCCGTCGGTATCATCATTAAAAAAATCGCCATCGCTGTCAACGTCTTCATTTTTTGTAAAAATACCGTCACCATCATGGTCGCGTTTGCGAATGGTGTACAATCGAATCCTAAAAACTAACGGGGTATAAGCCGGTATTAATGCAGAAACAGAAGCGTTGTAATAACCCAAACCAGATGGAATAAATACCACTCCACTTCCCATATTATTGTAATTTACAGCGCCAGTATCCGGATTTACAGTCACCGATTCAGCCGTTTTTATTAAAGGTAAAAATTGTCTGTAACCAGAGATTACATTAATTTCTCCCGAGGCAAGTGCAGGAAAAGTTGACCAAAATGGATTATTACTGCTATCAAAAACCTGATTTTTTAAATTCCAACCTTTATAAGTTGTAAAAGTAGAATCTAAAGTCATTGGAGATTGTCCGCCACCTTCATTCAAAATCAAATAATACAGCTTGTAATCAACATCGTCTTTAATCCTTCCGTCTACTAAACTCGAACTTCTGCCGTCGTTTTTAATCATTTTAAATCTCAATGGCACTTCAGTGTTGTCCCAAATAGAAACTAAATTGTCCGGATTATATTTAGGAATTTTTGTGAATTCAACATCTGGCAATCCATCAACAACAACTTTTTTAAGAGAATGTGTTTTCAAATACTTTTCAATTGAGTCATTATCAGACTTGTATTGGTCTGCATAAGGTCTCGGAGGTGGAATACTTATACTACTATCGGAAGGGTTGCATGAAAATAATGCAATTGAACTGATAAATAAAATAAAATATAAACTAAATTTGTTCATTATTGTGAGATTTTTTCGGTTCGCAAGATACAATATTGATTTATTTTTAGACAAAAATTAACTATCATTTTAGAAAAGTTATGCGAATTGACAAATATTTGTGGTGTGTACGATATTACAAAACGAGGAATATGGTTACTGAAGCTTGCAAAAAAAACCATATTACCGTAAACGGCATTGTTGCAAAGCCATCGAAAGAGGTATTTCCAACAGATAAAATTACGTTTCGTAAAGACCAAATTACGCAAATTATTACCGTTTTAGATGTTCCAGATAATCGCGTTGGTGCCAAATTGGTTGATATTTATCGAAAAGACGAAACACCACCAGAAGTGTTTCAGCATTTAGAATTATTGAAACTGTCAAAAGAACATTATCGTAAAACAGGTGATGGACGACCAACCAAAAAAGACAGGCGAGATTTAGAAGAATTTGGAACAGATTTTAAAATAGAAGATTAAACACAAATCAATTATGAGTCAGAATATAATTTTAAAACAGATCGAAATTGAACATATTATAAAGAGGATTGCATTTCAGATTTATGAAACTTTTGTAGATGAACAATCTATTGTTATTGCTGGAATTTCAGCAAATGGCTTTGTTTTTGCAAAAAAAATTGCGGAATCATTAACTTCTATTTCAGCAATCCAAGTTGAATTATGTGAAGTTTTTATTGATAAAATTAATCCAACACTTCCTGTAACAACTTCAATTGATAAAAAAGAATACCAAAACAAAGGATTGGTTTTGGTGGATGATGTTTTAAATTCTGGTACGACACTTGTTTATGGTGTTAGGCATTTTTTGGATGTTCCATTGAAGAAGTTTAAAACCGCAGTTTTAATAGACCGAAACCACAAAAAATATCCTGTAAAAGCAGATTTCAAAGGGATTTCACTTTCAACTTCCTTACTTGAACATGTAAATGTAGTTTTTGAAAACAACAACGACCACGCGTTTTTAAGCTAAAATAGAAGATATTTCTTCAACAATTTGGCTTATACTTTTGCTATCAACAACGATTACATTGGGTGCCTGATGATAATAAAAACTTCTTTCAAAAAGGTGTTTTGCGATAAATTCTTTAATTTCGATAGTGCTTAAATTTGAAATTAGCGGTCTGGCTTCTTTGTCCAAAATTAATCTTGTGGATAATGTTTCGATTGATGCTTTGAGATAAATAGCAACTACTCCTTCTTTTTTCAATAGCAAATGGTTGTCAAAATAGCAAGGCGTTCCACCTCCTAAGCTTAAAATAAAATCTTCATCGGCATTCATCAACTCGGTGAAAAATTTGTTTTCTAACTTCCTAAAATAAAGTTCGCCTTTGTTTTTAAAGACTGATTCTATTGATAAATTTTCATTTAATTCGACAATTTCATCCAAATCTAGGCATTTAACATCCAGTTTTTCGGACAATTTTCTAGCAATAACGGACTTGCCACTGCCCATATAACCCAATAAAACTATTTTTAAAGACATATTAAAACCTTACTAACAAAGAAGTTAAGTGCAATTGATAAAAAAAGGTAAATTTATAATAAAATACCTTTGAAAAATAAATAATAACGCCTTATATTTGCACCCGCGTTCAAGAAAAGAAAATAGACTCGATAGCTCAGTCGGTAGAGCACATCACTTTTAATGATGGGGTCCTGGGTTCGAGCCCCAGTCGGGTCACAAAATGACCTTTGTCGAAAGCATTTTTTTTGAAAGCGAGACTCGATAGCTCAGTCGGTAGAGCACATCACTTTTAATGATGGGGTCCTGGGTTCGAGCCCCAGTCGGGTCACAAAAGTCGTTCGCTAAGGTGAATGGCTTTTTTAGTTTTAAGGCCACGTGGAGAAACGGTAGACTTGCCAGCTTGAGGGGCTGGTGCTCGTAAGGGCGTGTGGGTTCAAATCCCACCGTGGTCACGAAAAAAAAATCGTAATTGACATTGTTATGTCGATTACGATTTTTTTATTTTAAGTAAAATTAGTGATTTATTTAGTAATGACTTTATCAAAAATTAGCTGCTTTTTATGCTCCGTCCTTCTTTCATTGTATTTGGATATGCATATTTGTATTTCCTAACTATCAAAAACAGAACTACTGTTCAACAATAATCCTATGTTTTTTGTTTTTTCTTTCTTGCTGCAGGAAACAAAACATTATTCAAAATCAAGCGATATCCCGGTGAATTGGGATGTAAATCTAATACGGTAGCAGGGTCACCCACTTGATGGCGGTAATCTTCTGGATCGTGACCACCATAAAAGGTAAACATTCCTTTTCCTTTTTCACCATGAATGTACCTCGCTTCGTTGTTCAATTGACATTCGCCCATTACCAAAACACTTGATTTTACAATATCTCTTGTAAAAGCCGTGGTTTGTCCCATAAAACCTTTGACCAATTGGGTGTGATTTTGACACAACATACTCGGAATTGGGTCCCACTTTGCAGAAAATTCTAACAGTGTGAAATAATCTTTTTCCATTGGTAAACTGGCTCTTTTGTTGGTCATATCGATATCAGAAAATTCGTAAACGCCTGGATTTCGTTCTAAAATATAGTCTTTGAATGCAAAAGTTTTAGAAAAATCTATTTTTGATTGGTAATTGCCATCGCTGTCGTCTCCATCAAACATTGGCTCACAAATATCCACTCCATCTGCAGAAAGCGCAATATCAAAACTGTCTGTCGCAGAACACATGGCAAACATAAATCCTCCACCGATTACAAAATCCCTGATTTTTTTTGCTACTGCTAATTTTTCTACTGCAACTTTATTGTAACCTAATTTTTTCGCTAAGATTTCTGCATCACGTTTCTGTTCGATGTACCACGGTGTATTTTTAAATTGGTTGTAAAATTTACCATATTGCCCTGAAAAATCTTCGTGATGAAGGTGCAACCAATCATACAAAATCAATTGATCCGTCAAAACTTCTTCGTCATAAATAGGTGTAAAAGGAATTTCAGCATAAGTCAAAACCAAAGTTACCGCATCGTCCCAAGGGTGTTTTCCTGGTGGAGTATATACAGCAATTTTAGGCGCTTTTTCTAGTGCCACCGCCTCCATGTTCTGAGATGGACTAGCGATTTCTGCTAAAATCACATTCATTTCTGCATCGGCAAAAACTTCAAAATTAACGCCACGAATCTGACATTCTTTACGAATTTCTGGCGCATCGGGCATTAAGAATGAACCTCCACGGTAGTTGAGCAACCAACTGACTTTGTATGATTTGTCAATTGCCCAGTAAGTTATTCCATAAGCTTTAAGGTGATTTTGCTGAGTGGTTTCATCCATTGGCAACAAAATAAAATTGGCTTTTCCGACGAATGAAATTAAAAAGAAAAGCAGCAGAATGGTATATTTTAATCTCGATTGTATCATTTTCAACTTTGTAATTAACAAAACGAAGTTAATCTTTTTAATGCTTACAATGCAATACAATTTTTTATTAATTTAAAATTAGGGTTGGAAGATGGAAGTTGGATGTTGGGTGTTTGATAATATACAAGTAGGTTTTTATACTCAATTTTAAACAATTTTAATAAAAATGACAGTTAGATGATCATTCGATATGGTCAGTAAAGGTTTTCTTTCGATTAGATTTAAAAAACACAAGGTTAGAAAATGCTATCTGTTCGTTAGCAATATATTTCTCGTAGTTAGATGTTAATTTCTGGCAGTTAGATGTTAATTTCTGGCAGTTAGATGTTAATTTCTGATGGTTAGATGTTAATTTCTGATGGTTAGACCATCATTTCTCTATTAGTTTTGATCTTCTAACCACTACTTTTGATTATCTAATGACAATTTGACAGTGTTTTAGGTTCAAAGTGCGGGTTTTTAAATC